>Ga0316628_100000122_pt1 | contig 45680 bp, 36 predicted proteins | sample OWC_Aug_M2_C1_D5_FD_207648 | JGI IMG/M metagenome (GOLD analysis project Ga0316628, IMG submission 207648) | Wetland soil microbial communities from Old Woman Creek delta, Ohio, United States - OWC_Aug_M2_C1_D5_C | ecosystem: Environmental > Terrestrial > Soil > Wetlands | place: USA: Ohio...
CGGAGGTCCAGGTTGGTCAGGCGGAGATAGAAGGCCGCGGCGATGGTAACGAGGATCAGCAGCCCGATCGCGGCTTTCTTCATTTGGCGATCCCGTAGACCTCCACCTCGACGTAATGATTCATGTCGTTGGAGGTATTGCCGTTGGAATAAAGCCGGACGTAGCGGCCGGTCGCCCCCTTGGGATCGATCAGCCGGCCCTCGTTGGTCTCGATGTATTCCTTGTCCTTGCCCGCGCCGAGGCCGAGGGTATTGTCGTGGTCGTTGTTATAGACGGTGGCGACGCCGGACAGGAAATCCTTGTCGTCGGAGACCTGGATGACGACATCCCGGTAGACCCGGGCCTGGCTGTGATAATGCCAGACGAGAATGGCGGCAAGCGTGGCCGATTTGCCGAGGTCGATCTGGACCCATTGCTTTCCGGGCCCGAGCTCGACGAAATACCCGTCCTCGCCGGACTTTTCCCCGTCGGTGGCGAAAGCCAGGTCGCCGATGACCGGCTGCATATCGCTCGAGAGAACGGCTTTTTTCGCCGAAAGGAGCTTGGTGCCTTTGGGTACGAAGAACGGGCCCCGGGGCTTGCCGGTGATCGTTTCCAGGTTGGCGGTCTTGATATTGCGAGGGGTTCCGATGAACATCGGCTTGGGCAGTTGGAGCTTGAGCTCTTCCTTGTTCGGGTCCTGGGGGGCGAGGGAAAAGACGAGGGGAGCGAGTACAAGGAAGGCGACGGCGGCCGCGGCCGGGACAGGAAAGACGCGTTTCATCAGGAACTCCTCATTCTTTTGTTGATTTTAATACTATAAACCGAGTCGGCCCCGGCTTCAAGATGCCGGGGGCCGGTGCCGGGGGTTGGGAAAGCTATTTAAGAAGATATTTCTTGATGGACCACGTTCCGTCTTCATTCGATTCGAGTGTAAAGACTGACTTTCCGTCGGGATTCATTTGGAATGAGCCTCTTGAAGGATCGGGAAACTTGATGAAAAAAGCGTCCTGGTAGCTCCCCTGGGCATCGAATACATCGATGAGAATGCCTTTTTCGGGATCTTGAGTCGAAGTCACCGCCCAGATCCGGCCGTCGACGGCATGCAGGTCTCGAATGTCGTTTTGGTACTTTCGTTCGGGCTCCTCGAAGATTTTCTCGTTTAAACCCAACTGACCTCGTTTCTGCCCGGGTTTCAGCGGCGGGGGCGGAACGCGGCGGTAGACCCTGCGGAATTCTCGCCCGATTTTGTTCGATGCGGTTTGATAGATTTTTATCGCGTATTCCTGAGTATGGGATATGGCGATCCGGCCCTGGCCCAAATCGGCCATGAGTAGAGAGGCGATGTCAAACCATCCGCTTGATCGTCCATCGCTTGCGGCGTAGATGGCGCAGTTAAAACTGGTCAAGGACGCCCATTCGTTCGTCTTTTCATCCCAGGCCAGAATCTGATGTGAGCGGTCCATATATCGGGGTTCGCCCGTAAACCGGGGAATGTCCGCGTTGTCGAAAATCCATTTCTCGTGAAAACGGCCGAGAAAACGGGCGCGGGGATTCTTGGTCAGGGGGATTTCCCTGACGAATTTATCGTTTTTATCAAACCACATCATCTTGGGAGGGGAGAAGGAATGAACGACGATTCCCCCCTCTTCCGGAAAGCCGAAATTATCAAATTGTGATGTCTCTCCCGGCCCTTGGCCCTTCTTGTAGATATTCCCTCGAAAACGGATGTCTTTGTCGAAATGAAGGAACTGCTCGCTATCGACGACCCAAATCGAGCCGTCCGGCCCGATTTTCAAATTGCGAGGATATTTAAAAAAGAATTCTCCGCTTTCGTCGGTGATTTTCATCGCTTCCTTCGGGACGATCACCCGGCCGGCGTCCGGGGATTTGGGCTTGTCCGGGTTTTCGATGATCTGAGCCGAGCCGGCGGACACAAGGAAGAGAATCATCGCCGCCGCGCATGACATGCGATTCCTGAGGTTCATTTTTCCCCCTTTTGGCCTCGAGATAAATGCGAAATCGGAAAAATCCTATCCGGAACATGGCGAAAAAGCAAGACTCGTCGACTATCCTGAGGAAAGAATCCGGATTTCTTGTCGGTTTTTGGGAGACACGGGAGTTCCTCGGTCTTCATTATCCCCCCGCACCTAAGGAGGGACGGCGGAAGGGTACTATCCCTCCGGGAAAATCCCCGCGTTGAAGACGCGGACGTCCCCGTAGGAAACGACGGCGCAGGCCCAAACGTCCGGATTTCGGGCGGCGAAGGCCTCGACATCGCCGGAGGTCATGACGAAGAAAGCCGTGGAGAGAGCGTCGGAAAGCGCCGCGGTGGGGGAGGAAGCCCAGGCGGCCAAGTGTCCCCGGGCCGGCCGCCCGGTATGGGGATCGAGGATATGACGGCCCTTGACTTCGGTTCCGGAGCCGCTGAGAGCCCGGCCGGAGAGAGAGACCGATGACGGGGCTCCCGGCCAGCCGGCGCCGACGCCGACGAGCCATCCCTCGCCCTCCTCGGGGGAAGGCGAGCCCGCGGCCAGGGCCGTGCTTGTTCCGCCGTGAAGAAGGGCGTTTTCGATTCCCCATTCGCGAAGGACGGCCAAGGCTTGGTCCAGGGCGTAACCTTTTCCGACGGCTCCCAAGTCGAGGTCGAGGCCCGGAAATTCCGGGGGATAATCTTCGGGCCGCCGGATCACGAAAGCCCCGGCTTCGTGGACGAGATCGAAGGCCTGGCCGAGAGGACCGGGGTAAGCCGGGCGTCCGGCCGGCTCTCCCTCCGGCCCGGTTCTGGCCGCGATCCGTGCGTTGATGTCGAACGCCCCGCCGGTTTCGAGACGGACTGTTTCGGCCAGCGAAAGGCATTCGAAGGTTTCGATCCCGACCGCGATCTCGCCGCCGGCCGGGAGGCGATTGATCCGGGAGATTTCGCTGGTTTTATCGAACCTGCTGAACAAGCGCTCCAGCCGGTCGATCTCCCGGAAGGCCTCGCGGGCGGCCTGGCCGGCGTACGTGGGGTCCTCGCCGGGAATGAAAATCTCGAAAAATGTCCCCATGGCCTCATGGGAGAACCTGGGGATGGAGGCAACGGGCGCGGTCATCCCCTCGGCGTTTGGGGCCGGTCGAGGATCGCGATGTCGAAAAATACGATCGCGGTCAGGACCAGGCCCAGGGCGGAATATCGGTGGATCATGATCAGATCGACCTGCGTATTGAACGTAAAGACCGGCAGCATGGAGCAAAGCGCCGTGACGACTTGGACGAACCCGAGCGTCGCGAATATCCAAAAGAGGGCTTTCGTCACGGCCGCTCGGGACGCCTTTTTAAAAACCGGGCAGGCGATCATTTCGGAAACGGCGGCCCCCGATTCGTCCGGGCGATAGGTCCGGGCCCGGAGCATCAAAACCGCGGCCAGGCCGAGAGCGAACAATCCGCCGCCCATGACATGAGCCAGGAGGGGAAGGCCGAACATCCCCCGGCGGATGAAAATCGCGTAGAAAAGTCCGCTGGCGGCGAGATAGAGAAACGCGGCGGCGAATGCGAAAAAGATCCATTTCAGCCAGCCCGGATACCGCTCGCCGAGCCAGGCGGTCCAGAGCTTGAGGCTCCGGTCGATGAAGGCTTTCGAAAAAACGCCCTTGATCCGGATTCCGAGCCACTTGAGATAGGCCCCCGCCCCGAATTTTGGATGGAAAGCCCGGAATCGCAGCGCCGTCCGAAGGAAGATCGTGCCGGTCAATCCGGCGCAGGCGATGATGATGAACGCGGTCATGGCGTTGATTTCCTTTTTTCGGCCAGGCCGGACCATCGCCCGACCGCTTGGACCAAAGCCGCAAGCAGAATGGCCCCGATAAGGAAGGCGGCGATCCCCAGGACGATCTTGAAGTACGGCCGGCCGAGGTAGGAAAGGCCGAACAGCCGGTGATACGGAATGTTCAGCTTCATGAACGATACGCCCGCGGCCGAGGCGGCCTTCGACGTCAGGAGCGGACCCTGCGCTTCGACCCGGCTGAAGAAGAAGTTCGAGGACACGGAATGGCAATCGGTGCAGCCGTTCCAGCCTAGGGCTTGTCGGGCGGGACGGACCTGGTGAGCCATCGGCCAGGCGACCGGTTCGGCGGCCGGATGGTTGGCGGCCTCCAACCGGCCTTTTTCGTCGAGGCGGAACAACTTCCCGTCCGAGATGTAAACGGGATTTTTCGACCCTTGGCGGGCAAGGAGTTCAAGAACGCGGGAGACTTGGCTTTCGGTCAGTCGCTTCTCCGTCCCCGTGAGCGAGGATACGGCCTCGCGCTCCAAATCCGAAAGCATCGGCAGGCGGGTGTCGTCCTTGAGCCAGAGCCAGGCCGTCCCGGCCGCGGCAGCGTCCTTCTTTTCAGTTTTTTCCAAGGCGCCGTCCACAAGCCGGTATTGATAGCCTTTATATATGACGGCCGGCGCGCCCGGCGCGCCCGCCATCGCGGCGAGGGCTTCCAGGGCCGGTTGCATCGCCGTTTCGGGTTCGGCCGCCGCTTCGGCGTTGGCCGGGTCGAAGTCCGGCCAGAAGGGCTTGATCCGGCCGTCTTTTACCGAAGCGAAGAACCATCCGGCGGCTGCTGGATCACCGGCCGCCGGAAAAGATGTCAGTCCGCCGTCGATGTTTGCTTCGTAATATCTCCCGTCTGTGACGAGAACAGGCTGTCCCTCCAGGCCGGGGAGTCCGCCCAAGGCGGCTAAAATTCGCGTGATGGCCAGCTCCGGAAAGAGGATCTCGCCGGCGGCGGTTTGGACAACCTCCGGCCGGAGCGGCTTGACCAGGCCTTGCTCGAGGGTGCCCCAATAGGCCGGCCACATCATCCGGTGCGGAGTCAACTTCCCGTTGGTGTCGCGCCGGTAGACGGGCTCGACGGTGACGGGAAGCTCGGTCGACCAGTCGGCTTTCCCGAAGATCCCCAGGCGGTTGGCCCGGGCCGTGCGGACGCGAGCCGGCTCGGCGGCAGGAAGCGGCCCGGAATGACAGACCGTGCAGGCCAGGCGCTCGAAATGGACCTCGGGAAATCCCTTGTGTTTGGGGAACGGCGCGCCCATCCGGCCGGCCCGTCCCAGGCCTTTTCTATTTTCTTCGCCGATGTGGCAGGCCCGGCAGGTGAAATCGGCGGAAGCCAATTTTGGATTGTCCTTGTCTTCTCCCTCATAGCCCCTGATGGTGTCGTGGGTGATGTCGTTGCGATGGCAGGAGGCGCAGGCGATTCCGGCCGCGGTATGCACGTCGTCGTCGAATTCGAATTTCCGGGAGCCGGCGGGCGTGTTGGCGTGGCAGGCCAGGCAGCTTCTATCTTTAGGGGGATAGGCCAGGTCGAAGAAGGCGGCGAATTTGGAATCGAACAAAGCCGGATCGTATTTGACGGTCGGCACGACCGCCCATTCCGAGTCGTCGGGATTCGGCCCGTCGGCCAGGTCCCAAGTCGCTTTCAGGCGCGAGGCCATTCCGCCGACTTCTCCGAATCCGGCCGCGGCCGTCGCCGCCCAGCGGAAGTTCTCGCGGAGCATTTGCATGGCCCATTCGCTGTGGTCCTGGAGCTTGGAGGCATTGTGGCAGGCCAGGCAGTTGATTTCGGCCTTCCCCGAAACCGTCCAGCGCGATTCCGGCGTCTCGTCCTTGGCCGCCGGCTCGGCCGAACCTCCGCCGGGCAGGTGGCGGCCGAAGAGGACGGTAAGATTCCAGGCCGTAAGCCCCAAATCGGCCGGCTTGAATATCCCCGGCCAGGTCCTCTCCGAGATCGGGATCTGGGTTCCCGTCCGTTCATCGAGCCAGATCCACGGCTCTCCCGGACGTCCGGCGGGGGCGCCCTTCATCGAAGCGTTGAAGTGGCGCCCGCCCGCGATCGTCTCGTAGACATGGCAGGGGGCGCAGGTGAAGCGGGTTGAGAACGGATACGGATTTTTTTCCGTCGGGACGATCTTCTGGTTGAACTCATCCATTAACGGGATCCGGTGGACCGCCGGGCTCCGGCTTCCGGCCCATTTCCCGTCGGTGGAAGCCGCGGCGAGCGCGGCCCCGGCCAGGCCGGCGGCGAGGATCGCGGCGGCGGTACGGGCGGGGAAGCGGCGGTTTCTCATCGTTTCAGGCCTTGAAGTCGGACGGCCGGAACCGGATGAGGGATTTCGTCTGGACGGCCTCGTTGACTTTCAGGACGGCCACGGCGCTTTCGTAGGCCAGCTCGGCCGGGCAGGAGAGGGGCGTTCTCCGGCGGACGGCCTCGAAGAAATTTTCAAGATGCGGCTGGTGAGCCGGCTTGGCCAGCTCGACCGGGAACGGCCATCGTCCCGCTTCGGCCGTGACCCGGACGTCGACGAAGACGTTCTTGGTGTCGATTTTCTGGATGACCGGGGCTTCCGAAAGCAGGAGCCCTTCCTTGATCAGCGATTCCCATTCCGGGGCGTGGGCTTCGCGCATGGCCCAGTCGCCGCGCGCCGCGACCTCGGAGATCTGGATCGCCCCGTCGTCGCCCATGAAGACCTCGTAAAAGCCCCCGAATTTCGTCGTCGTCTGGACCTGGTACAAGGCCCGGGCCGTTCCGCCCGGCGTCGCGAATTCGTAGACGGCCATGACGTTGTCGTACCATTCCCGTCCGGGGTAGTAATCCACGCCGCCCGAGGCGAGGACCGTGCTCGGGTTCGTTCCGAACACCCAGGCGAAGAGGTCGATCTGGTGAGAGCCGAGGTCGACGATCGGGCCGCCGCCGTATTTCTTGTACCAGCGCCAGTTGCGGAACTCGGTCATGTTGCCGTAGCCGTACTCCTGGAGCTTGGCCAGGGACATCGGGTACGTTTTCGGCCAGCCGAGCATGTCCGCCTTCGAGCGATTCCATTGAGCGTAGGCCAGGTTGACCTTCCCGAGGATTTTTTTCCCCCGGATCAACCGGTCGATGGCGTGGAGGTAGCGCGGGTTGGACCGCCGCTGGTGGCCGATCTGGAGGAGCTTGCCGGTCCGGCGGGCCGTCGCGACCATCGTCCGGGCCTTTTCCAGCGAATTCGACATTTCCTTTTCGCAGTAAACGTGCAAACCGGCCTCGAGGCAGGCGTTAGCCTGCTCGGCATGCATCCAATCCGGGGTGGCGACGATCGCCGCGGCCAGGCCTTTTTCCTTGGCCAAGAGCTCCCGGTAGTCCTCATGGACCGTCGGGTCCTGGCCGTATTTCCGCAGGTACCCCCGGGAGTATTGCTGGCTGTAGCTCCAGATGTCGCAAACGGCCGCGATCCGGATGCCGGGGATCCGGAGGCAGGACTCCATCAGGACCCGGCCCTGCTCCCCGGCCCCGATGAGGGCGATTTTCAAGTCGTCGGGGCGGGGGACGAATTTGGCCGGCGGCGTTTCCTGGCCGGCCGGAGCGGTCACGGTTTGAGCCAGAACGGATCCGCCGACGGCCGCGCCCAGCCCGGCCGCGGCCGAAGATTTCAGGAACGAACGCCGCGACACGGAGGATGGGGAATGATCGGATTCAGTCATGAGCGTCGTACTCCACGGGGTATTATATTCATTTCACCCCGCGTTGAAACCCTCGCGGCAAAATTCCGGGCGGCGATTTCAGCGGGTTTTCATGTCCTTGTCGAAGGCGATCGCGGACGGGGCGAAATTGATCGAGGCGACGTAGGCCCGGGCTTCGGGCGCCCCGAACTCGCGATCCATGCCGTTGTCTTCCCATTCGACCGAGAGCGGCCCGCGATAACCGACGGCGTTGAGCTCGCGGATGATCGACCCGAAATCCACGTCGCCGTGGCCGGGCGAGTGGAAATTCCAGCCGCGCCGCAGGTCGCCGAAGGGAAGGTGGGAGCCCAGGAGGCCGGCCTTGCCGTCCATCGTCACGGCCGCATCCTTGATGTGGACATGGTAAATCCGGGCCGGAAATTCCCGGATGAACAAATGAGGCTTCAGCCCCTGCCAGAGGAGATGGCTGGGGTCGAAATTGAAGCCGAGGGCGGAGCGGTTTTTGAAGACCCGCAAGAGGCGGGCCGCGGTGTAGAGGTCGAAGGCGATTTCGGTCGGGTGAACCTCGAGGGCGAATCGCACGCCGGCGGCGTCGAATTCGTCGAGGATGGGCGTCCAGAGGCCGAGGATTTTTTGGAAGCCGGCTTCGATCATCTCCTCGGTCGCCGGCGGGAACGAATACCAGGCCTTCCAGATCGGCGAGCCCATGAATCCGGTGACGACGCCGCAACCCAGGGCCTTGGCCGCCCGGGCCGCGGCTTTCATTTCCTCGACGGCCCAGGCCCGGATTTTTTCCGGATTGCCCTTGGCTTCGTCCGGGGCGAAGGCGTCGTGCCGCTCGTCGGCCTGGTCGCCGACGCATTGGCCGGCCAGGTGGGCGCCGATCGCCCAGCACTTCAAATTGTATTTTTTCAGGATCTCGAGCTTGGCCGCAATATAGGCCGGATCGGACGCGGCCTCGCGGACGTCCAGGTGGTCGCCCCAACAGGCGATCTCCAGCCCGTCATAGCCCCAGCCGGCCGCCTTTTCGCAAACGGTTTCGAACGGAAGGTCGGCCCACTGGCCGGTAAAAAGGGTGATCGGTCGTCCCATGTCCGCCTCCTTTTTCAGGAACGCTCCCTCTTATAACAGGCATATCAATCGCGAAAAGCACGGCCTCCGCTCACGCGTCCGGTTTCAAACGGCCTTTCTCGATTATTCTGGATTGGCTCCGATGAAACTCGCCCTCATCCCCCCAATCTAACGGCTGTTTGATTGAGGGCTCGAACATCATCGTTCGGGCGGCTTCTTCCGAGCCGCCTTCCCAATCCCAACATCGAGAAAGTCCTAAACCGGCCGATGTTCGCTCCGGCCGTCCTTTTCGCATATGATATGCCCAAAAGAGGAGAGATCCAGATTAAAAGTCGACCCAGACGGCGCCGGCCTTCGAGCTCTCGACGCATTTTTCGATGAACCGCACTCCCCGGACGCCGTCGTTCGCGTTCGGAAAGTCGAGGTCGCCGGCGGACAATGGCTCGCCCGCCTTGGCTTTGCGGAGGGCCCGGCCGTAGACAGAATAAATGTTGGCGAAAGCCTCGAAATATCCCTCGGGATGCCCGGACGGAATGCGGGAGAGCGCTTGGGCTTTAGCCGAAAGGGGATCCCGGCCGCGGGACAGGCGGATCGAAGGCTTGTCCGTGAACCCGAGCCTGGCGTAATTGCATTCCTCCTGGTTCCAGTCGATCGAGGCTTTCGTCCCGAAGATCCGGACCCGGAAGCCGTTGTCGTTTCCGACGGCGATCTGCGAGCACCAGAACGTCCCCTTGGCCCCGCCGGCGAAATTCACCAGGATCGAGGCGTTGTCGTCCAGGACCCGTCCCGGGCCGAACGTGTCGAGCCGGGCGCACAGCGATTTCATCTCGAGTCCGGTGAGATACGAAACCATGTTCTCGATGTGGCTACCGATGTCGCCGACGCAGTTGGAGATGCCGGCCCGCCGCGGATCGGTCCGCCAGGCCGCCTGCTTTTGGCCGGTCGTTTCCAGCGGCCCGGCCAGCCAGTCCTGCGGGTACTCGGCGGCGACGAACCGGATTTCGCCCAGCTCGCCTGAGGCGATCAGATCGTGCAGGTGATGGACGATCGGATAGCCGCGGTAGGCGTAGGTCACACAGAACAGGCGGCCGCTTTCGGCGGCCAGGCAGGCCAGATGGGAGGCGTCCCGGCTCGACGTCGCCAGCGGTTTGTCGCAGACGACGTGAAATCCGTTTTCGAGAGCCATGCGGGCGATGGCATAGTGGGAATCGTTCGGCGTCACGACCAGCAGGAAATCGGGCCGGTCGGGGCGTGCGGCCTCGGCCGCGATCATTTCCCGGAAATCGGCGTAGAGCCGGTCGGCGGATATTCCCCAGGCTTCGCCCGTCTCCCGCGTGACCACCGGCTTTTGGGACAGGCAACCGGCCGCCAGCGTCGCCGTCCCGTCCATGGCGATGGCTTTCCGGTGGACGTCCCCGATAAAGGCCCCTTTTCCGCCGCCGATCATGCCGTACGTCAACCGGGCGGCTTTGGCCAGCGTCTCCTGTCCTTCGATCATGGCGGCCTCCTCAGGACTTGATCCGGATGAGTCTATTTTTTCACGACCGGCATATAGATTTCGGTCCGGAGCTTATCCGGGGCGGTTGACTGGGGATCATCGAGATAGATTTCCATGCCCGGGCCGGCCGGCTTCCAGCCGTTCTTTTCCATGAAGGCGGTCAGCTTGGCGTAAGTCCCGGCGACCTTCTCGTACGGCCCGACATGAAGGCAGAAGGCGACTTTCGGATAATCGAAGACGTCCTTCTTCAAGGGCGCGGCCGGCTCGGCGTCCTTGCCGATCGGCGATCCGATCCGCCACTTCAATTGGGCTTCCGGGACCTGGCCCGGGGCGTTGAAATAAAGGGCCATGAGGCCCGAAAAGGAGCCCAGCCCCTGGCTCATGTAGGCCTGCATGAATTCACCGATTTTGGCCTGGATCTGGGAATACGGCCCGGTGCATTCGAGGTAGGCATAAAAGAAGGCTTTTTGGTCCTTGATCTGGACATCCTGTCCGAATCCGACGACGGTCAGAACGAAGGCGATGAGCAATCCAAAGCAGGTCTTTTTCATGGCGGTTCCCTTCTCCTTTTCTTCGTTTCCCGTGATACGAAACCGATGAGGATGATAGCCCAAATCTCCGACGCCCTCAAGGGATTTTCTGGATCTCTGTTTCCCGGCGGCGCCCAATCTCCGCATACCCATCCAGAACCTGGAAAGGATTAAAAACTCCGGATCCGGTCTGATCGTATAAAGGCGTGTATAATAATGTCCTTGCGAATCGAAGGATTGGAGGAAGGAAGATGAGTCGTTGTCGGTCGGTCATCGCCTGTACGGCCGCTCTGGTTTTCGCGGCCGTTTTTTCGGAAGGGACGGTCGCCGGATCGCCGGCGCGGGAAGCCAAGGCGACGGTGATTAAAAACGTCCGGATTTTCGATGGAGAAAAAGTCATTCCGGCGGCCACGGTCATGATTTCGGGAAACGAAATCTCGGCCGTGGGAAGCGCCCCCCTTCCGGCCGGAGCCGAGGTCATCGACGGGGCCGGGAAGACGCTCCTCCCCGGGCTCATCGATTCCCATGTCCATATCTGGGATGAGAACGGCTTGCGGCAGGCCGCCGTCTTCGGCGTGACGGTCCTCGTGGACATGTTCACCTCGGTCGATTTCGCCTCGGCCCAGATCAAGGCCCAGAACTCGGGTCCGCGCCCGATGGCCCACCTTGTTTCCCCGATGATCCTGGCCACCGCGCCCGGCGGACACGGGACGGAGTATGGAGTGCCGGTCCAAACCATCACGGATCCTTCGCAAGCCCAGGCTTGGGTGGATGCCCGGATCGCCGAGGGCTCGGATTTCATCAAAATCATCTACGACGACGGAACAAGCTACGGGATGACCCTTCCGACGATTTCCCGCGAGACGATGGCCGCCCTGGTTAAAGCGGCTCACACCCGGGGCAAAATGGCCATCGTCCATGCCGCGAGCCTCAAACAATGCCGGGAGTCCCTGGACGCGGGGGCCGACGGCCTGGCCCATCTTCATTTCGACGACGCTTTCGATCCCGCTCTAGGAACGCTCGCCGCCTCGAAAAAGGCCTTCGTCATCCCCACCTTGACCGTTCTGGCTTCGATGAACGGCCATCCCGATTTGGCCGGCGTGGCCAAGGATGCCCGGCTATCGCCCTACCTCCGGGACGAGGACTATCAAATGCTCGGGCAGACCGTGCGATTCGCGAACGCGCCCGGCGCTTATGCCGCCGCTGAAAAAACCATGCGGCTGATGAAGGCCGCCGGAGTCCCGATCCTGGCCGGAACCGATACGGCGAATCCGGGGACGGCTTTTGGCGCGTCTCTTCACGGCGAGCTCGAGCTCCTGGTCAAGGCCGGCTTGACACCGCTCGAGGCGCTGAAAAGCGCGACCTCCCTTCCGGCCCGAATCTTCGGCCTGAAAGGGAGGGGCCGGATCGAGCCGGGCAGCCGGGCCGACCTTCTCCTGGTCGACGGCGACCCTTTGACCGACATCAAGGCCACCCGGGCCATTTCCGCCGTCTGGAAGGACGGGATCCGGATCGACCGGGCCGCCTATCTCCGCGCGGTCGAGGAAGCCCGGAAAAACCGCGATAAACTAAAAACCGCCCCGGCGCCCGAAGGCCTGGGCGACGGATGGGTCAGCGATTTTGAGGGTGAAAAAGTCTCGGCCCGGTTCGGGTCCGGATGGATGGTATCGACCGACTCATTCATGGGCGGAAAATCCAAGGCCGAGCTGGCGCTTGTCGCCGGCGGAGCCGAAGGAAGCAAGCAGGCTCTCCAGATCAAAGGCGCGATCGCTGAAGCCGGCTCGATCCGCTGGGCCGCGGCGATGTTTTCTCCGGGCAAGGCGCCCATGACCCCGGCCAACCTCTCCTCGAAAAAGTCGCTGAGCTTCTGGGCCAAGGGCGAGGGAAAGACATTCGCGGTCATGATTTATGCCCAGAGCCTCGGTTTCATTCCCAAAGTCGTCGCTTTTACGGTTGGCCCGGAATGGAAGGAATACGTCTTTCCCTTCGAAAAATTCGGCTTGGCCGGCCACGACATCATGGGGATCGCAGTCGGGGCTTCGACGACGCCGGGGGATTTCACCCTGTACGTCGACAACGTCCGGTTAAAGTAGCCGTTCGCGGCGAACGCTTTTATCGGTTTTCTTTAGAAGGCCAGGCGATCTTGAACTTGGCCAGGGTTTGGCGGCCTTGGCCGTCGACGAGAACGACGTAAAGGAAATCGCCTTTCAAGAGAAGGTTGGCGGGACTATTGAACTTCAATCCCTCGCCGAATGCGATCGTCCCGGAATACAGGTAATCCCCTTTTTCGGAAAACATGTCGATTTTCTGCGAGCCGATGACCGAAGCCGTTCCCGCCACGGCATAGACGCAAATGAGCCCATGGACGGCTTCGACGTGGCTGAAGGCGGTCAGCGTGTTAGGCAGCATGCGGACGATGGCGTCCTGCCTTTCCTTGGGAATGCTCGTCTCTTCGACCAGGCGCTGCCGGTCTTCCAGGGAAGCGGTCCCGTTGGGCCGGTTCAGGCTGAACGAGGACGCGATTTTCCCGGAGGCGACGGCGAGGAAGAGGGTATACCGGTCGGTCCGGCCGAAGGCCATGATGTTCCCGTCGCAAGCGAGCCGGACCTGGGGTGTCAAGCTCGGAATCATGAGCATCGCCCCCGGTCCCGGTTTCCCTTCTCCGGGATCCGCGAAATCCGCCAGGATATTTTCTTTGCCCGAGGCGAGATCGACGAGCACCAGCTTCTTTTCCTGGACGGGCGATTGGGGAAAGTTGGGGGCGTAGATGAATTCATTCTCGTTGGGAAAGCGCAGGGGGAAGCGAAGGAAAAGATTATTGTCCACGGTCCGCTCGAAAACGCCGTCTTGGGAAAAGAAATGGAGCTTGTCCGGAGCGGCCAGAACGATTTTTTCTCCCGCTTGAAAACGATTGAGGTAGTAGGGAAGCTGCCCGGCCTCTTTTCCTTGAGGTGCGAACGCTTTAAGGAAACGCCCGTTTTCATCGAAGATATAGCTGATGTTCTTTTTGAAATCCCGGACAAAGACCCGTCCCGCGTCGGAAACCAAGAGCTCTCCGATTTGGCCGAAATCTTCATCCCCGGCTTTACTGATTTCCCAGACTTTTTCCGGTTTGAAATTCCATTCCCCTTTGACCGGCTGATCTTTTAAAGGGATCTGTCCCGACAGCATCAAGACCGGGATGAGAAGCCATCCGAAAAGAAATCCTTTTTTCACCGTCATCTCCTTGAATAATTTGAGCTTAACCGCACGGCGATCAAGATCGTGATCAAGGATAGGAGCGATATCCGTTAAAGTCGCCCAAACAGATAAATTGTATCCAAAAAGTTTCAACTCAATGAATATAAATAAATTACGGAAGTATCATTTTATAAGATAAGTTCTTTTTTCCTCGCCAAGGCTTTTCGGTGTAAAGCGATGATTTCGTCGAAATTGTACCGAGAGGGGAGCCTTTTTGTGATTTCTTCTTCTTCCTTGGCCGTCAACTTGAGGCTGTCTTCCGTCGCTGCGTCGAGCGTTTTCCGGCCTTCGAGGAAGCCCTTCTTCCAACCCGGCGTGAACCGGTCGAGAAGGAAGCACTGATAAGCGCCGTAGAGGTAATATTTATTTTGCTTGTCTTCGCTCCAGGCGACGGCGAAGTCCATTCCCTTCCTCATGATGGTATCGAAATAGCCGTCGGCATAGGCAAAGCCGTAGAAAAAGGGATCCTTGGCCGGTTCGCGCCCTAACTTTTCGCCCGGATCCTTAAGAAGCAGGGTTGTCTTGAGGCTGGCATAGCTCGCCGTGCCTTCGAGAGTTGAAATGCGGGCTTCGACGGTCGCCGCGTCGGCCGGCATGCGGGCGCGCTTGATCCGGCGGGCGACGGCGAAATCCTTGAAGAAGGCGAGGGCTTCATCGTCCCGGCTCTCGAGGTAAGCCCGGCGCAGGGCCAATCCTTCGATGTGGGACCAGGCGGCGTATTCCGCATCGACACGGAAATCCCGGAGGGCTTCCCATGTCGGTCCGGAGCGGGGGAAGAGGTTTTGATAACCGTGGAAATGCTCGTGGATATACATGAGGATCTCCGAGTCGGAGTCGCCGTAAGGAGCCAAATCAAACGGCGCATCGGGCCGGGAGTTGGTTTTGAGTCTCTCTTCGAGCGCCGCGGACCTTTCCGTTTCGAGCGGGGGAAGATCCGGCTGTTCCATGTCCAGATCGATGAACCCCACGTAGCGCCCTCTTTTCGCGAAAAGGGGCGGGCGGACCTCGACGGATGTCCGCTTCCGCGTGTTGATCAAGACAGGTTTTCCGGAAATCGTCCGTCCGGCGACTTGTTCAAATCCCGATCGGCCCTGCGGCAAGGTGCCGACGGCGAGGACCACGCCGTTGGGAAAATTCACCTTGATGGGAATGTCGGCATAGCTCGTCCATCCGGGCCAGAGCTCTTCCGCATGGCGATCGAGGATTCGATATGTTTCAGCCAAGCGGAAGAGCTCGGCTTCAACATAGGAATCGAGAGCGGCCTTCGAGACGGTCGAGGGAGCTTCCCGGCTCCGGCAGGACGGGGAGAGGGAAATGATGGCGACGGCGATCACGAGGTATCCGGACTTGAGGCAAGAATATCTCATTTCAAGACTCCCGGCCGATGTCGCTAACCATAATATCACATTCTGAAAAAGCGGTGGACGATTTGTCGCCGGACTTAAATTTTATTCAGCTCCACGCCGAGCCATTTTTCCATCTTGGCGAAGAAAAGCGCTTTCTGCTCATCGGAGAATCCGCGGATCCCGGCGCCGTGGTGAGCGCCTTTGACGACGAATTTAACGGCGTCGGTCCGCCCGATCAGCTCGATCTGAGTGGCCGACCACATGTCGAGCTCGCCGTAGATGTAAATAACCCGGTCGGCATGATACTGCAGGAAATTATAGACGAAGGCCATCGTGGACGGATCGTATGTGATTTCGACGCCCTCGGGACAGACGTCCAGGTTGGAGGGGTTTTTCAAGGACAGCAGGTCCTTGAAATCGCTGGTGTCGTAATTGTAATAGCCGATTTCGGTGAAGGCCTGATACATGAACGGTTCGAAGGGTTTTCGTCCCTGATCGCTGTAGTAGCGCATGGCCCCGACCTTGTTGTAGTGGGCCAGGAGGGTTTCGACGGGGGCGTCGGCGGAGGGGATTTCGGCGGCGGGGGTGCCGTATTGCCAGAAGGCGAACGGATATTCCAGGACGCCGTACTCGAAAGCGGCTTCGATGCCCATGGCGTAGGTGACGTTTCGGCCCTCGTCCTGTTTTTTGAGGAGGGGGATGATCCGATCCTTGTTCTTGAGCAGGGCGATTTGATAATCCTTGATTTTCCGCCGGGTTTCGTCGTCTCCAATCGTTTGGATGAAATGATAGATGCGGGGATCTTCCTGGGCGACATTGACGGGCGCGACATAGGCGACGACGACATCGATATCGTCGGGGTAATAGCATTTATAGAAGAGGGCCGTTTGGCCGCCTTTGCTCGCGCCGGTGCTGAGCCATTTGCCCTTGTAGATGGTTTTCATGAGGGCGACGACGGCGTGGAGATCATCGGCGGACTGCTTGACGGTGAGGGCTTTCCACTTGACGGGGGCGGCCGGGACGGAGCGTCCGAAGTAGCGATGCTCGACCGTGACGACATTGGCGCCGTTGAGGATCCGGCCGAGCTCGCCGCCGGAGCCGGCCCCGCGGGCGGCATAGCCTTCCGTGCCGAGAATCGTCGGTTTGTCATACCCTGCATGGGACACGAAAACATGCTGCGGAAAGGTTTCGCCGTCGGGATATCGGTGATCCAGAGGCTGCCGGAGGGTGACGTCGTAGACCTCCCCCGGAGTACGCCCTCCGGTCACGGGGCTGACATCGATGACGCCGGGAAGGGCCTTGAGCCGCTGGAAAAGATCCGATAGCTTGGCCTGCGGGGGGGCCTGGGATCCGGAAGATTGCGGCCCGGCGAAGACGGACGCGGCCGAAAACAAAGCCAGGACGGCAACGGTCCCCGATACTACCGCGAAACGTCTCGCCGGCCTTTGTGTTTTCATGGCCCGCCTCCCGGATTTTCCGATAATCGTTATTGAAAAGATATCGTGCCCTGATCGGAGAAAATATCATCGCCGTGAACAAAGGTCAATGTCTCTTTTATGATAACATGTCCGATAAGGCCGGAGGAGGACTCGTCCCGATATGAACGCCGAACCAAAGAATGAAGCGAAAGCCCTTTCTCTCATTCAACCGGATATTTCCGGAGGACGAATCGATCGACAGACGATCGATTCGATCGGGGAATATCCCCGCGCCGAGGAGATCTCGATCAGCGGACTGACCCAGGAAACATTTGAATATTTCATTCGAACCTACGCCCGGCAATTCAAGACGATCAAATTCTGGAAATGTCCGCTTGTCGGCGATTTTCAACCGATCGAAGGCCTGTCCGGCGTCGAATATATTGATTACTTTTGGAATCAACGGGCGGCGAAATTCTGGGATTTCTCAAAAACGAGGAATCTCAAAAAATTTTGTTTCTATGATTTCACGAGATTGCCCGATCTTTCCAGCCTGGCTTCTGCTTCCAGCCTCGTCGAATTGAGATTCGGCGACTTGATCTGGAGCAAACTTGTCGTTCAATCGCTCGAGCCGTTGTCCGGATTGACCGGGTTGAAAAAACTCGTTTTTTCGGCCAAATCCATCGTCGATAAGAGAATCGAGCCGCTGGCCGGGCTTTCCGGCCTTGAAGAGCTTTCTTTTCCGGCGAACGTGTTCACGACCGTCCAAGTCGCCTGGCTGAAAGCGAAGCTCCCCGGTACGGTTAAAAGCCGTGAATTGAACGCTTTCTTTTCGACGAAAAACGCCCTTGAAGTCGACGGAAAAAGTAAAAATGTCATTATTGTCGGCAAAGGGAAGCCGTTTCTCGATCCCGTCGCCGACGCCGAAAAGATCAAGAGATACGCGGATCGATTCGCAGCCCTGGTTGCGTGGTTCTTGAAAAACCCCGGCGCTTCTCCCGAGGATTGGGAGGATGAATCCGGAGCTATTCCTGTTTCAGCGCCCCGACCGGATTCGTCCTTGCGGCGCGCAGAGCTTGCTGGGCGACCGTTAAAAGTCCGATCATCAGGGAAATGCCCAGCGCGCCCGCGAATAAGAGGACGCTGAAATCGGCCCGGTAAGCGAAGCGATTCAGCCATCCCCGCATGAGGAGATAGGCCGCCGGCCAGGAGAGGACATTCGCCAGGACGATCAGAACGACGAACTCCCGGCAGATCAATCCGATGAGGGTCCGGGCGGGGGCCCCCAGGACCTTGCGGATGGCGAATTCCCGGGTCCGCCGTTCGGCCGCGTGGGCGGCCAGGCCCAGCAGCCCGAGACAGGCGACGAGAACGGCCAGGCCGCTGAAAACCTTGAAGAGAGACGCCGTTTGAAGCTCGGTCTGGTAAAGGGCCGCGAAATCATCGTCCAGGAAGCTGTAATGGAAGGGGATCCCGGGGAAGCGACTTTTCCAGATTCGCTCCAGGGACGCGATGACCGAGGAGACCCCGCTGGGGCCGAGACGGAGGAGCATGAACCTTGTCCAATCGGATTCTCTCCATTTCACGGCCAGGGGTTCGATCTTGTTTCTCAAGGGCTGGAAATGGAAATCGCCCAAGACTCCGACGATCGTCCCTTTCCGGCTCCAGAAGTCAAATCGTTTCCCGACGGCCGATCCCGTACCCATCATCCGGGCGAACGTCTCGTTGACCAGGACCGCTTCCGTCTTGTCGGTGGGGAGTCCGGCCGAAAAATTCCGGCCTTCGACAACCTTGATCCCCAGGGCCTCGACATAGCCTTCGTCGACCGTCATATAAGTGATGTCGATTTTGGTCTGAGGATCCCTTCCCTCCCAATCGAATCCGCTCGAGCTCCAGGTCGAGTTTTCGGGGGACTGGTCTGACAGCCCTGCGGCCAAAACCCCGGGAACAGCCTTCATCTCGGCTTTCAAGGATTCGATCGTCGGCCGGGCTTCGGCGGGAATCTTGACTGCTAGGACCTGTTCCCGGCTCCAGCCCAGCGGCGTGTTCTGAATGAAGGCCATCTGGCGGGACGCCACTCCCGTCCCGACCAGCAGTCCGGCGGAGAGAGCGAATTGGACGACGACCAGGATCCGGCGGAAAAGGATCCCGCCGGAGCCCCGCGACAAGGTTCCCCGCAGGGCTTGGACGGGCCGGAACGAGGACAAGACGAAAGCCGGGTAAGAGCCGGAAATCAGGGCCGTGACCAGGGCGACGGCGATTGCCCCCAAGGCCATGCGACCGGCTCCGAGCGTGCTCCAGCTCATCGATTTTCCGGTCAGGGCGTTGAAGGCCGGAAAAGCCAGGGTGACGGTGGCCAAGGCCAGGACCATGGCGAAAAGCGCATAGACCGCGGCTTCGCCGTAAAACTGGCGGACGATGTGTCCGCGCCTCGCTCCCACCGTCCGCCGCAACCCGATCTCCTTCGCCCGGCGGGCCGAACGGGCCGTGGACAGGTTCATGAAATTGATGCAGCCGATGAGGAGAACCAGCGCGGCAATGAGGGAAAACAGGCGGAGGGATTCGACGGCTGTCCTCTTTTCGTAGCCCGACCAGGTCTGCAGGCGAAGCCGGGTCAAACCCAACAGGTCGAGTTTCATCCCGCTTTCCGGGATCTTGGTCCGGATGAAATCCCGGATTTTGGCCCGGGTCGCATCGGCTGCGGTTCTGTCGGCCAGGCGGACGAAGGTCGCGGTTTGATTGTCATTGAATTGGTTGCCGACTCGGCCGAGGCTTTCCAGGGCCGTGTAGGGAATCAGGACGTCGAACTGGAGAGAGGAATTCCGGGGAATGTCGGCCAGAATGGCGGTGACGGCGAAGGTCCCGCCTCCCGTGATTTCGAGTTTTCGACCGACCGGCTCCTCGTTTCCGAAGATCGCCTTGGCCGCCCGTTCCGTCAAAACGACGGAAGTGGTTCCTTCGAGAGCCCGGGTCGGGTTCCCGGCTTTCAGCGGGAACGTGAACATATCCAGGAAAGACGGGTCGACGGCCCAGACGGTCCAGGCGTCGGTAGCCGATTCGCCGGCCCGTATCAGGGGCTTCCGTTGGCTCCAGGCGCGCGCCGATTGGGCGATTTCGGGGAATTCGGAGGCGAGAGCCGGTCCGAGAGGATGCGGCGTCCAGTAAATATGGAGAATCCGTCCGTTATAATTCGTATCGGATTCCACCCGATAGATCGAAGCGGCGTTTTTGTGAAAACGGTCGAAACTGAGTTCGTCCAGGATCCAAAATCCGATCAGAAGGCAACAGGCGAGGCCGCTGGCCAAGCCGAGGATGTTGAGCGCCGAAAATCCCTTATGCCGGATCATATGGCGCCGAGCGACCGTCAATGAGTTTTTCAGCATGATCAAGCTCCAGCGAAGAGACGAAAGCGCGAATCGAGGGAGGGATGAGAGAACCTGCGCCCAGTACCAGACATCGGCTTTTCGATGTCCTCGGGACTGGGACTTGAACGCGTGCTCCTCGCGCAGGTCGGCTTCCAGGAACGGAAAGTCGGGCGTTCGGGCGATGAGGGCGAGCAAGTGGAGGGCGGCGGTCGGAGGCCCTTCCTTGCGATCGGGACAGGGAGGAGGAACGGTTATGGACACGGCCGGCCTCCTATTGCCCGTCCAGCGCCAGATGGGGAAGCGCGGCCCGGATCGACTTCTGGACGGACGCGAAAGCCTTGAGGGCTTTAAGGCCGGCCGGAGTGACGGAATAAAAGATCTTGCTCCGGCCGCCCCGCTCCAGGGTAGGTTTTCCCATGCGCTTGACGACGAACCCTTTGCGATGAAGCTGGTCCAAGTGGCTGTACAGGCAGCCATAGGTGACTTTCGTTCCGGACAGCTGGGCTGCTTTATCCCTGATGGAAACGCCGTAAGCCTCCTCTTCCAGGGCGAGGATGGAGGCCAGGAACATGTACTCGTTAAAGGTCGGCAAGGTAGCCATTTTTCGCTCCTTCGCCTATATATACTGAAAGTCAGGAGAAATGGTTGCCATAAAAATTTTTTAATTGACGATATTTCGGGCACGAAGAGAGATGGTCGTCCGCTTCGTTTTTATGATATCTTTTTCAAGGAAGACAGATCTGAGATCGGATTCCAAGGGAGAAATAAATGAAAAGAGTCGTGTCGATTTGGCTTCTGGCTATCCTGATTCTTCCGGCCGCGCCTTTTTCCGCCGAAAGCGAACCCCCGGCCAGGATGAAACCGGCGCTGCTGGTGATCGACGTCCAGAACGCCTATTTGCCCGGCATGTCCGAGGAGGACAAAAAGGAAGGCCTGGAGATGATCAACGTCTACATCCGGATGTTCCGGCTTTTCGGACACCCGGTCATCCGCGTCTACCATGTCGAACCGGGTGTCGGGCCGGAACGCGGAACCGAAGCTTTCGAATTCCCGCCGACGATCCTGGTCAAGCCCGACGATCCCCTGGTCGTCAAGAACTACGGCAACGCCTTCAAGAAAACCGACCTGGACACGATCCTGAAGCAAAAGGGAGTCAACACCGTTTTTCTCTGCGGTCTGAGCTCCATCGGCTGTGTCCTTGCCACCTACCACGGCGCCATGGACCTTGATTACCAGACCTTCATGCTGAAGTCCGCGTTGATCGGTCCCCGTTCCGATTTGACCCGGGCCGTTCAGGAGATCTGCGACACCATCGACTATCCGGCCCTCCTGCTTTTGTTACAGCAGGTCGCGGCGAAGTGAATGCGGAATGGAGTTCAGCGGAATTCGTGGCTGATGATCGTGATCCGGCCGCCTCGTCCGTGGTAGGGCGAGGATCCTTCTCCCTGATTCCCGTCCATCAGCCCGCCGATTTGGGGTCTTCGGCCTCGGTCTTTTGGGTCCGATACTTCGGCAACATGATCTTGACGAGAGAGAAAAACATCCGGAGAGGAGATAGGCTCCAATGAAAAAAAATAACGAAGCCGAGATAGAGGCCGAAACCGAGTATGGAAAAGATCAACAGCCTCAAGACGAGGGGAAATCCGGCGATCGCCGTTGAGGTCGTTTCCAGGGAGAACAAGACCAGCCAGCTCCCTATGCCCGCGCAAACCGCCGCGGCGAAATACCGGCCCATGGCCGAACTGAAAGTCAGGAGAAATGGTTGCCATGAAAAAATTTATTTCTTTTTGAAGAAATTTGACTTGGCCAGCTGCTCTAAGGATTCGACCAGATCTTCAAGCTGGCGAATTCTTGCGTCCATTCCCGGCGGACGTCCAAATTCGTTGAAGAGATCCAATGACTTTCCGGCATTTTCAAGAGCCTGGCCTCGGTTCCCGGCTTTTTGATAAAGCCAAGCCAGCGCTTCAAACCAATAGGCCTTCTCATATTCGTTTGCCAGGGGCGCGGCCAGCGCCTTGCGATAATATTCAATCGCTTCTTCGTCTTTGGACAGGCCTTTCAAGACCCGGGCTTTTCGGGCATACCCCAATCCAAGATCGGGATATTTCTCCATCAATCGGTCCGCAAAGCCCGCCGCCTTCGGCCAATCGCTCTTTTCGATATCGAGCGAGCACAGCCAATCCAGCGCCCAGGCGTTGTCCAGGTTTGATCGTTCCAGCTCGAGGCTGAGGCCGGCGATGAGGGAGGGATCATTCCGGTCGAAGGAATTGAATTTTGCCTTCAGTTCTAGGAATTTTCGGATCCGGGGATCTCCCAACCTTTCATCTTTCGGCTTATACACCGATATTTCTCCGGTCCGGTATTGGTAGCGGATCCAGCGCGACCAGGCGGCATAATGCGGATGAACGGCAAAATAAACGGCGCCGTTCTGGGGATCGAGGACGGTGGACAGAAGCGTCTGACCATGGTTGATCGTTTCCGCCGATCCCAGGACCGGTACGACCTCCCGATAATGATAAAAATCGGTATTTGACAGCAGGGCAATGGCGTCGTCCACGTCCCATTTCTCCAAGCCGGACATGACCTCCCGGTACTTGTCCAGCCGGCCCCGATTATTCCAGTCCCAATCCTCGATGGTGTTGAACCGCTTGGCCATGTCTTCCGACACGCACCGGTTTGCGGCAAATGCCATCTTCCCGTTCATGGCGTTGCGCGCTATCCCGTCGCCGACGATATCATAAAGGACGCCCTGCCTCTCTTCCGAACTGCCGATCATGGTGATGAAACGGTCGACGTTTTTCCCGATTTTCTCGACCTGGGACAGGTCTCCGCATTCCTCCAGAATGCGGTTGAAATACAACATGGTCCCCCTGCCCGTCAGCTTGGTTTCGTTTGCCCCGCTCCAGGTCAGGGTCAATCCCTTTTCGTTGATTCCGGAAACAACGTAAGGGAGGCCCACGACGCCCACGTCGATGGTGCTGTATTTCCCGGTTTTGCTGATGCGGCTGACCATAGGGTGCTCGCCCAGAAAAGGAATGTTGTAATCGGCGTTCCGGCCGTGGAGAAAGCGCCCGCCGCTTACGACCATGAATTGGGAGCAGGCCAGGTCTTCATAGAAAAGGCCCGACAGGAGCTTGTCCAACGGAATCTTCGAACCCTCGGACATGCCCTTCATCTGGGAGAGGTATTCCTTCGGGATTCGGGATCGAAACGACCTGATCCGGAACTCCAATAAAAGGGGAGCGATCAGCCGCACGCCCAACCGCTGATACCAGGGTCTGTCCCGCAGCATGCGATCCAGCATTTCCTTCTGGAATCGCTGGAATTTCCGAAATACGACGCCGATTTCCTCTTTGAGAAGCACCCCGTATTGCAGGCCCACGTCATAGGCGTCTCCCTTGGCCTGAAGGAAGGGAACGCCCAGACGGTATTCCAGGCGGCCTTGAGAAAAATATTTCACTCCGTCGCGGACTTCAACCGGATATTCCCTCCCGGAAGGGCTCCCCGAACGGGAATAAAAATAAAAAAACGCCGTGAAAACGGCGATCCCGCCGGCAAGGATCAGCAAGACCCGGAGCATAACCTTTTTCACTTCATTCTCCTGACGAGCGTCTTCTTTCCCTTATCCCCAAATCGTTTTTTGAACGGCCACGCTAGCCTGCAAAATCCACGAATAAGACTCTCTTTTAATACTCTCCCAACGGCGAAATCGCTTACAAGATAAAAATATTTTCGTACGAAACCAATGGGCGCCGGTAGGGGAAGAGGAATTCAGCGGAATTCGTGGCTGATGATCGTGATCCGGCCGGGATAAACGATCGGTCCCAAGGGGGTCGTGACCCGGGGCTGGGCGTCAAGGGCGATCCGGGTCGTGTCCCGGCGGGCCCCGCCCAGGGCCAGGGCCAGGTTGATCAGGCCGTTATACCCCTTGTCGGCAAAAAACGAGTAGAGGTCGATCGACATCCGGATGGGGATGATCGTGGCCTGGCCCGTCCCCGGGATTTCGATCGCCCGGTCGACGTTTCCGATCACCGTCGGGACGTTGTCGATGAGCAGGCGGCTTTCCAGCCCGGTCAGGGTGGAAACAGTCTGGGGCGAGCCGCCCCGTCCGTCGTTGGGATTGACGGCTTCGATGTTGATCGTGAATTCGGCCGGGAGGCGCTTGCCGGCGAAGGCTTGGACGAGCCGGAGGCCGTCGGCGACGTTGAAGTCGGACAAGGCCGATTTGCCGCCCAAGGTGATGCCCATGACCGTGAAGTTCGAGACATCGGCCAGGCGGAATTGAAGGCGCTGCAGGTTGGAGAGGGCCGAGACGAACTGCTCCAGCGAGGCGCAGCTTTGGATGAGTCCTGCCGCGGCCAGGAGGCAGAGCGAAAGACCGACGGTTTTCAAACGGGGACGCATGGCGAACCTCCTCGGAAGGCGTTATTTCTTGATTCTGGACGCGATCGGCTCGTACAGGACATTCGGGATGAACTTGACGAACCTGGCCCCCGCCGCCATGGGGAAGGGGAAAGCGATGTGCGTCTTTCCCTTCTTTATCCCTTTGAGGATAATGGCCGCGGCTTTTTCGGCCGTAACCATGAACGGCATGGGGTAGGTATTTTTTTCGGTCATCGCCGATTTGACGAATCCCGGCCTCACGGTGATGACCTTGACGCCGTGTTTCTTCATCTCGAGGCGCAGGGCGTTCAGGATGTAAGTCAGCGCCGATTTGCTGCCGCTGTAGAATCCGTTGCGGGGCAGAGGCCGGGTGTCGGCCAAGCTGGACACGCCCACGATCAGGCCTTCGCCGCGCCGTTTGAAATCGGGCAGGAACTCGCCGATGAAGTCGATGACCCCGAAGACATTGACGGCGAAGATCTCCCGGGCGGCCTCGACGTTGAAAGGATCGACGCCGCCGCGGTAGGCCACCCCGGCATTGAGGATGGCGATATCGACGGGGCCGAACCGCGATTGCACTTCGCGGCAGGCGTTTTGAATCTCTTCTCTCTTGGAAACGTCGCATTTGAAGGGGAAGACGGCGCTCCCGGAATCCTTCAGCTCTTCCGCCAGCCGGGCGAGGATATCGGCGCGCCTGGCGACGAGGGCGAGGTTGACGTTTTCCTTCGCCAACAACCGGGCCAGGGCCAGACCGATTCCACTCGAGGCCCCGGTGAGGATGACGGTCTTTCCCCTCAACTCCATGCAATTAGTATATGAGGAAATCGGCCGGCTTTCCAGTCCGATTGACTTCTCCTTCGCCGGGACATATTCTTCGTTCCGGAACGATCCGAAGGAGAGAGGACGATGCGTTCGACGACGCGCATTCGGTTTGACATTCGCCGCATCGGTTTCAGCGCCGCCGCGGTCCTGGTTTTGACCGGCTCGGGATTCCAAAATCCGTCCGGCCCGGCGGCGGTCGTGAAAACCGCTCTCCTTCTCGAATTTCCGGTTTCGGCGAAAGAGATTTCGCTTTCCAAGGGCCTTGCGGTCGGGTTGATCGGGCAGTACGGCCGCTCGGCCGTTCCGGCGGATCTCCTGGCTTGGCAGATCGCTTCGGGGAAAATGGAAATCCCCCGGGAAGGGCTTGAAATCGGCCGGAACGCCCGGGACCAGGTGCAAAAGTGGGTTCCGGTCGAGGCCGACAAAGAGGGATGGATAAAAAACGGCCTGCTCTCCGGCGGCTCCGTCTCTTTTGTCGTCAACACGGCGGAGGCCCGAACGGTCATCCTCGATGCTTCGAGCTTTTATATCGCCAGAATCAACGGCGAAATCCGCGGCGGGGAAAAATACGCGACCGATTGGGTCCGTCATCCCATCCGGCTGAAAAAAGGCCGGAACGAGCTTCTCTTCCAGGGCGAGCGGGGACAGTTCCGGGGAAGGCTGATTGCGCCTCCGGCGGATATCTTCTTCACCGATAAAGACATGACCCTTCCGGACCTCGTTTGCGGCGAAAAGGGGCCGGTTTGGGCCGGATTGCGTCTGGTCAACGCGACGGGCGAGCGGCTGGAAAAGCTTGAAGTCATCCTCCGCGCCGGGGGAACGGAAAAGCGGAATGTTTTGGAAACGACGGTCGCTCCGTTCATGACCCAAAAGCTGGCCCTACCGCTGGACGTCGGCGGGCCCTCCGCCGAAGGCTCCGTTCCGATGGAAATCCGGCTGCGGGCCCGGGCCGGTCGAAAGACCATGGAAACGCCGGCGTTTGCGTTCGAACTTAAAGCCGTCCTGCCATCGGCCCATCAATCCCGCACGTTTCTCAGCGAGATCGACCGGAGCGTCCAATATTACGGCGTCGTCCCGATGAAGGACGGCCCGCCGGCGGAACCCGGCGGGAAGCCGGCCCTCGTGCTCACCCTTCATGGGGCGGGCGTCGAGGCCATCGGTCAAGCCCGGGCTTATCAGCCGAAGGATTGGACTTATATCGTCGCGGCCACCAACCGCCGGCCTTACGGATTCGACTGGGAAGATTGGGGACGGCTCGACGCCCTGGAAGTCCTGGCCGAGGCGTCCCGCCTCTTCGGGACGGATCCGAGCCGGACATACCTGACCGGCCATTCCATGGGCGGCCACGGCACTTGGCAGGTCGGGGCGACCGTGCCGGGACTCTGGGCGGCCATCGCCCCGAGCGCCGGCTGGTACAGCTTCGTCTCCTACGGCGGCGGCATGACCTACAAGGATCCGTCGGCCGTGGAAAAGATCCTGACCCGGGCGATGAACCCGAGCGATACCGTATCCCTCTCCCGAAATTTCCTGCATTACGGGATTTATGTCCTCCATGGAGACCAGGACGACAATGTCCCGGTGACGCAGGCCCGGTTCATGCGGAATCTCCTCGGCCAGTTCCATCCCGATTTTGCCTATTATGAACGGCCCGGGGCCGGCCATTGGTGGGGAAACGAATGCGTGGACTGGCCGCCGCTATTCGATTTTCTCAAGGTCCGCACGAGGCCAGCCGAGGTCGAAAAGAAAAAGATCGAATTCGTCACGGCCAATCCGGGGATCTCTTCCCGTTCCGGTTGGGTGGAGATATTGACCCAGGTCAAGCCGTTGGAATTCAGCAAAGTCACGATCGAGCGGAACGAGCAAAAAGACAAATTCACCTTCAAGGGAACAACGGAGAATATCGCCCGGTTCGTCGTCGACATCCCTCAACCGGTTCCCGGCAAGGCTTACGAGTTCGAAATCGATGGGACAAAGCTCGAAACAACCCCGACCGGGTCCTCCGGCCGCGTGTACCTGGAACGGGGCGAAAAGGGCTGGGCGGCCGCCGGGCCGCCCGCGCCGCCGTTTAAAAATCCACGCCGCGCCGGCGGCTTCAAAGACGCTTTCCGTCACGGATTCCTTTTGGTCTACGGGACGAAGGGCGACGCGGCCGAGGACGCCCGGACCTTCAATAAGGCCCGTTTCGACGCCGAAATGTTCTGGGTCCGGGGAAACGGCGGGGCTGAAGTCATCCCCGACACGGCCTTTAATCCGGATAAAGACGAAGACCGGAATGTCATTCTCTACGGAAACGCGGACACTAACGCGGCTTGGCCCGCCTTGCTTCCCGCTTGCCCCGTCGAAGTCAGAAACGGCGGCGCCCAGGTGGGGGAGAGCCGCTATTTCGGATCTGACCTTGCGGCCTATTTCGTCCGGCCCCGGCCAGGCAGCGACACGGCTTCCGTTGGTGTTGTCGCCTGGAGCGGGCCGGCGGGTTGGACGGCCGCCGCGCCCGGTCAGTATTTCATCTCAGGGACCGGCTTCCCCGACCTGATGCTTTTTTCCGCCGAGTCGCTCCGGACCGGAACGGACGGCGTCCGGGCGATCGGCTGGTTCGGCGAGGACTGGAGCCTCGAGCGCGGCGAGATCGTCCGCAATTCCGGCCGGAAATAAGTCCGCCGACCCGTCGGGTCCGCTTTTTTCGAAAAATCATTCAATTTTGGCAACCTTCCCGCATTCACGTGCGTATCTCTTAATAGTTAAGAGTAATCAACGATGGAGGCCCGATGAAGCTTTTATCCCGAGGTGAAGAGGTTATCCTTCTGGCGGTCTGGCGTCTCGATGGCAACGCGTTCGGCATATCCATCCGCGATCAGGTTTCGGAGGCCACGGGGTACCAGTGGACCCTGGGGGCCGTCTATCTTCCCCTGGACAAGTTGACCCGCAAGGGTTATGTCGCGAAATCATTCAGCCGGCCCGAAGCCCGTCGCGGCGGCCGGAGCAAGGTTCTCTATCAGCTCACTCCGAAAGGCCGGGCGGCTCTCAGGACCATCCGGGAGATCCAGACTTCCCTGTGGAAGGGTATTCCCGGCCGCGCCTTCGAGGAGGAGTCATGACGCCGGACCGGATTTCTCCCTCTCCGCCCCGTCTCATTCGGCGACTGCTCCGGTTCCTTCTCCGGCCTGAAGATGCGGCCGGCCGGGAAGCCGAATTCGAGGACATCTTCATGGAGGAGGCAAGGGAAAAGGACGTTCGCTCCGCCCGCCGCTCCTACCGGACCCATTTTATTCTCTCCCTTCCCGGGCTCCTGAAAAACAACATCCTATGGGAGGCGGCCATGTTTAAAAACTACCTGACCATCGGCTGGCGGAATATCCGCAAGGACAAGGGGATTTCCTTCATCAACATCGCCGGCTTGGCCTTGGGGATCGCTTGCGCTCTTCTCATTTTTTTCTGGGTCGATAAGGAATTGTCGACGGATCGGTTCCAGCCGAAAAGCGACCGGATCTTCAGGTTGGAAGAGGGGAGGTGGGCCAATCTGCAGACCTCATACCGAAAAGTGTTCGAGTCCTTCCCGGAGATTGAAAAATATGTTCAATTCAATTCCTGGTTGAAGCCGATCCTGCGGGTCGGAGACAAGGTGTTCGATTCCTCGAGCCTGGTCTTCGCCGACGATACGGTCTTTGACGTCTTCCAATTTAATTTCATCCGGGGAAATCCCGAACGGGCCCTGGAGGATCCGTATTCCTTCGTTCTCACCAGGAGCGAAGCCCGGAGATTGTTCGGCTCCGAGGATCCCATGGGGCGGACGATCGTTCTCGACAACAAATTCAGCTATACCGTCACCGCCGTCGTCGAGGATCCCGACGATTTCCATCTCGAATGGCGGGCCATGGCCCCTTTTAAAAGCCTTCCCGTCCTTACGGGCTTCCCGGATTTTCTCGATGAGCACAACGACAACTTTCCGACGTACTTCCTCCTCCGTCCCCGAACGGACGCGGCCGCGCTCACGGCGAAGCTGACCCGGGCCCTCAACGACCTTCGGGGCGCGGACGGGCCGGCCGAGTTCCGGCTGCGGCCGCTCCTGGATATTTATTTCAACCGGGATGCCGTGGTCAGAGAGACCGGCGTCCGGCACGGGAATTGGAGCTTGGTGGTTCTCTTCTCGGCCGCGGCCGTTTTGATCCTGCTCATCGCCTGCGTCAATTTCATCAATCTGGTCACGGCTCGTTCCTCCTCGAGGGCCAAGGAGATCAGTGTCAGGAAAGCGACGGGCGCGGTGCGGAGGAACCTGATCGTCCAGTTCATGGGCGAAACGACGATGACGGTTCTGGCCGCGATGGTCCTGGCCGTCGGTCTGGCCGTCCTCTTCCTGCCCGCGTTTTCCAACCTGACGGGAACACCGATGCGCATTCCTTGGACCGCGGCGAAGTGGTTCGGCGGAATGCTCGCCGTTTTTCTGTTCACGACGCTCGTTTCGGGGCTTGGCCCGGCTCTCTTCCTTTCCTCGCTCGAGCCCGTCGAGCTCATGAAGGGGCGGAGCGCTCGGACGGCCCGCCGCTCTCCGTTTCGCACGGTTTTAACCGTTTTTCAATTCGCCGTGTCGATTTTTTTGATCATCGGCGCTCTCGTGGTTCTCCGGCAGGTCGATTACCTGAAAGCCCAGGGGCTCGGATATGCCCGTGAACAACTCCTGGTCGTTCCCCTGAAGGGGGAGCTGAAGGAGACGCCTGAGGTCCTTCAGAACAGGCTCCGGCAAGGGAAAATGTTCGGCGAAACCAAGGATGTTTTCAAACGCCGCCTTCTTCAGAATCCCGGAATCCGGGGAGTCACGTTCATCGGCCAACCACCGGGTGAGCTGACGAACACCAACACCTGGTTGGTCGGGGGAGAAAAGAAGTCGATGATCGTCCTGGATGCCGACCCGGACGTCCTTGATGTCCTCGGTTTGCAGCTTCTCGACGGGAGGAATCTCTCCTGGAGCCGGAAATCCGAGCTGGCCCGAAGCTACCTCATCAACGAGGAGGCCGCGGCCTTCCTCAGTCTGAACCCCCTGTTCGGCCAAAAGTTTCAGGCCAACTTCGGATCGAGCCAGGTCGTCGGCGTCGTCAAGAATTTCCATTTTCAATCGTTGCACCAGAAGATCGGCCCCATGGCCATCGTCTGGTTCGACGGTTGGACTTCGACCGCCATGATCAAGATTTCCGGGGCGAATATCTCCGGAACAATTGCCCACATCCGGAACGCCTGGAACGAAGTGAATCCGAACGCGCCGTTCAGCTTTTCCTTTATGGACGAGACCGTGGGGCGGCTCTACGCGGCGGAAACGCGGTTGGCCCGGATCCTCAAGGTTTTCGTCGGCCTGGCCCTTATTCTCTCCTGCCTCGGCCTGTTCGGCCTCTCCGCCTATATCGTCGTCCAAAAGACGAAGGAGATCGGCGTCCGCAAGGTTCTGGGAGCAAAGACTTCGGAAATCGTGATTCTTCTTTCGAAGGATTTTTCGCGCTGGGTTCTTCTGGCGAACCTTTTCGCCTGGCCCGCGGCCTATTATGTGACCGGGAAATGGCTTCAGGGATTCGCCTATCGAATTCCTCTCGGCGTCGGACCGTTCCTTTTCGCGGCCGTCTCGACCTTGCTGGTGGCGTTATTGACCATCAGCTTCCAATCCGTCAAGGCGGCCACGGCCAATCCCGTCGACTCCATCCGGTACGAATAGGGGCGTCGGGCGATCGAGAGGCGAATTTTAGCCCAAGCCGGGTATGCCTCTCGGAAGCCACATAGTGGAGGGCCTCCCTTGAGAGGGAACCCGTTTTGGGTTCCCTCTCAACGATCCGGCATCGCCCTCGGCGATCCTTCTCTGCTCACCCTCCAAGGAAGCCTTCCTCCATGACTTTTCTTGTGTGCAATTCCGTCGAATCTCGATGATTTCTAGGACTGGTCCCGTGGCTCGAGAAAGGTATACCCGGCTTGGGCTAAATTACGCCTCCAGCCCCGGAGGACTTTCCGGTCCCTACTTCAGCTCAAGGATGCCCTTGACGGCGTCCTTGTGGACCATGAAGTCCATCATTTTCAGCTTCACGTACTCTTCCGTGAAGAAATAATACCCCTTGGGATCCTTATTGAACGAGCTCGACCCGGAATCCTTGATGAGGAACCAGGTCTTGCCGTCCTTTTCCTTGTACCCGACGCAATGGATGCCGTGATCGTCCGTGGTCGTTCCGTTCCCGAACCGGAACTGCCGGGCGCTGTCGTCGATGTATTCCGCCGGAATGTCAAACGAGGGGATCATATGGACTTTCTTGTCGGCGTTCCGGCCGGGCTCGGAGACATCTCCGCCGATGCTCACGGTGTAGCCTTCGGCCAGGGCTTTTTTCAGGACCTTCGTGAACGTGTCCAGGGGGACGTTGTAATAATCCTTGCTGTGCCACCAGTTGTCCGGCACTTCGTATTCGACGCCGGGGCCGTAGGGCTGCTGCATGTAGGAAAGGAGATCGAGATAATCGTCGGGGTTGATTTTCAGGTATTCGCTCAGGTAGGTCTTGGAAGTGTACTCCTTGCCGTCGACCGTGAATTTCGCCGGGGGCGTGCCGATGTGATGGTCGAGGATGGCCTTGACCGTCTCCAGCGCGGCCGCTTCGTTCCAGGCGTTGGCCGCTTTCACGCTTTGGAGGTAGGAGACGACCTCCGCGATCAGCTTGGAGTGGTCGTGGAATTTCTGGCCGGGGAGAAGGCCGGAATAGACGTCCCAGGGGACGATCCCGTACAGCTTCCAGTTCCGGGTGACGGCGTTGGCTTCGGAACCCTCGGCCACGGCCGAATCCCCCCGCTCCCGGATGAAGCGCTTGGTCCGCTCGAGGTATTCGTTGTAGACGGTGAAGACCTCCGACAGGCGGACCTTTTTCTTATGAATGCGGTAAACTTCCGACTCGAGGAACGAGGTGGTCGAAAAGCTCCAGCAGGTGTTGGTGTTGCCCTGGGAGGTCGGCGGGTTGTGCCAGGCCGCCTTGAATTCGTCCAAACCCTTGGGAGCGTCGAAATTTTCCAGGTCGACGATGAACGACTTGCGCGGGGCCTGGGGAGCTTTTCGAAACTCCGAAGTCGCCTTCTGGATTTCTTCCCAGAAACCGGGCTTGGGGGCGACGAAGATCCCTTTGTCCTTCTTTTTTTCCTGGGCGAAAAGGGCCAGGGGAACGAGCAGGGCGACGATCAACAGGACGCCGATTCTTCTCTTTGCCATTACGCACCTCGCGAATGTAAATCGGAGGGAGGATGGTAGCCCCGGGCTTCCGCCGTGTCAAGAAATCCATCCCGAAGCCCGGTAGGAGCGCTACCCGACGGGCGGGGAATCGGCCAGCTGGAAGACGTCTTCGACTTTCACGCCGAAGGCCCGGGCGATCTTGAGGGCCAGGACGGTTGACGGGATGAAGACCGAATTCTCGATGGTGTTGATCGTCTTCCGGGTCACTCCGACCCGGCGGGCCAGCTCCTCCTGCGTCCAGTCTTTGACGGCTCTCTGGACGCGAATGGTATTCCGGAGCTCTTCGCCGCCCATGTCAGTCTTTCTCCAGGAGGAAGAACGACAAGTGGTAGCCGCCGAAGCCGGACCAAAGAGCGGTGAAAATGACGGCATTGGTGTCTTTGAAGCTTGCGAAAACGGAAATAACGCCCAGGACGCCGAGAGTGCCGGCCATGGCGAGGAATCCGAATTTCCAGGCGGCTTTCTCATGGGATCTGATTCGCTCGTCGGTGAACAGGACGCTTAATTCGGCGTCAGCCATGCCGCGCTTTTTAAGGGTGTTCATCCGGACAACCGTGTAGAATTGGATGGGGAGCGTCAGGATGAGGACTCCGGCAAATCCCCAATCCAGCCATTCGGGCAGGGTTCCGATCGTCATGACCGTAAACCTCAACACCCAGGCCGCCATGAAAGCCAGGAATCCGAAGACGTAGGTCTTATAGACGCGGCGGAAAATTCGATCGAATTTTTCGATTTCGCTTGCGGGGGTCATTTTGTTTCTCCTTTTCAAACCCGGGTCGATTCAGCCGATAACGAGGATCAAGAGGCAAACCATAATGAATCCAAGGATAAGTAACATAATTTTCGCCATATTTAACCTCTATTATACTAATAGTATCATATACGTTATACATAATAACATGTAGGTTACATTTGTCAAGCAAAATTATTTTCTTTTATACGTTGCGGAAAACCGGGCGTTTTCGCTGTGCAGATACCGGACGAAAACGTCGATTGAACAGCCGGCGTTTTCCTGATAAAAAGGATGGGCCGAACGGCCTTTTGAAACGAGGAGGGTCGCATGAATTCCGCCGAGAAACAATCGCGGGCATTCGCCTTTTCCGGGCCGCTGGCCGCCTGTTCCGTTTTCCTCCTTCTTTCCCTTTTGGGTTCGACCGCCTGCCGCGATCGTGACGCCGATGATTACGCCGGAGGCGGATTCCTGGGAGACCTGGCCAAGCCGCAAACCGGACGATCGATGCGGGCGACAGCGGCCATGCGGATCGGCGAGCTTCGCCGCGGCCCCGACGGCGACCGGAACTCCGGCCCCCGCCGCTATGATCCCAAGGCCGATTTCCGCGGCGACACCGACGTCCAAAGCAACTGGGACAACTACAACGTCCCGCCGGGCGGAACTCATGTCCTGATGGAGGAGACGGGGCCGGGCCTCATCACCCACATCTGGATCACGTTCCTCGGACCGGAGCCGCAGGGCTGGGCGCCTCGGGGCTCGGCCGACCACCAGGAGATCATGCTCCGAATGTACTGGGATGGAGATTCCCGTCCGGCGGTGGAGGCGCCGTTGGGCGATTTCTTCGCCAACGGCTTCGGCCAACGAAGCGAAGTCCTGAGCCTGCCTGTCGTCGTCGAAGGAGGAGATTCCTACAACTGTTACTGGCGGATGCCGTTCCGGAAATCCGCCCGGATCGAGGTCGAAAACCAGAGCGATAAGCCTCTAAGCCTGCTTTATTTCAATATCGATTGGATCAAGCTGGACCGGCTGCCGGCCGACGTGCCGTATTTCCATGCCCAATACCGGCAGGAGTACCCCGTCGAAAAAGGGAAGGATTATGTCTTGCTGGAAACGACGGGCAAGGGGCACTACGTCGGCACGGTGCTGGCGGCCCACTTCCGGAGCCCGGCCTGGTTTGGCGAGGGCGACGAAAAAATTTATATCGACGGCGAGGCCAAGCCCTCGATTTGGGGAACGGGGACGGAGGACTATTTCCTTTCGGCCTGGGGCCTGCAGAAGGCCGGCACGCCCTATTTCGGCGTGCCGTTTTATGACGAACGCGGCGTCGGGGGGCATACCAGCGCCTACCGCTGGCACATCGCCGATCCCGTGGTCTTCAATACGGGGATCAAGGTGACGATTGAGCACTGGGGCTGGATGTCGCCGGACGAGAATCCCGATTACGCCTCCAACAGCTGGAACGAGCGCGAGGACGATTATGCCAGCGTCGCCTTCTGGTACCAGACGGGCAAGTCGACCTTTACTTCCCTGGCCCCTGCCGTCGCCGAACGGAAGCTTCCGAGCCTGGACCGGATCGTCGTGAAGGCCGCCGATCCCGGCGTCAAAATCGTGTCGGGGGCGGCGGAGATTTCCCGGCGCCCGCACGGCGATCGCGGCGAGGAGGAGATCGCTGTCCGTTCCCGCGGCGCCGGCGGCGCTTGGCTCGGGATTTCGTTCGAGGTCAAGGCCAAGGAGCCGCTCCATCTTGTCGTCATCGGAACGGCTTCGCCGGACGGCGGTCTCTACCAGGCCTCCCTCAACGGGGTGAATCTCGGACGGCCGCTCGATTTCTACGCGCCCGGAACGGTCGAACGGGCCTTCGACCTTTTGGATTTCTGGCCGGAACCGGGAGCCTACGTCTTGCGGCTGGAAAACGCCGGCCGGGATGTCCGGAGCGCTGGGACGGCCTGCGCCGTCGAATCGGTCCGGCTTCTGGAACGGCGTCCGCGCGTCGCGGCCTTCGGCCACGACAAGGACAAGGACTGGCGGAAAAATCCTGTTCTTTATTGAGTGACGGTGCCCCGGCTTTTACTTGACGGCCGGGACGAGAAGGGCGGCCTTCAGCTCCGCCTGCCGGGCGAAATCGATCGCGTCGGCCAGAACGCGGGCGGCTTCCTGGGGGCTGTGGAAGCCGGTCCCGTTTTCGGAAAAGACGAAATCCCACCGCATCTGGCCGCGCCGGATCAGGGCCTTGGCTTCGGCCAGCTTGTCTTCGGCGACGCCGGCGTTCTTCGCCTTGACGATCGCGTCCATGGCCGCAAGCAGAGCGGTTTCCGCTTTGCGCAGGAGGCCGGCGGTCTTGTCCTGGATGTCCTTGATCCGCGTTTTGAGCTCCTCCTCGGTGCGCGGATGGCAGGCCTGGCAGGCCGCGGCGACATTGGTCAGGGGGCTGCGGACCCAATGGTCCGAAACCTTCACGCTTCCGCTCCGGATATAGGGCATGTGGCAGTCGGCGCAGGCCACGCCGGACTTGGCATGGAGCCCCGTGCCCCACGTTTCGAATTCCGGATGCTGGATCTTGATCATGGGGGCCCCGGTCTCGGCGTTCGTCCAGTCGACGTGGCCATCCTCGTTGTAATAGGCTTCAATGTCATCGATGGTCCGGCCCTTGGCCCAGGGGAATGTCAGTTCCTTGTTTTCCCCGTAGAAATAATATTCCACGTGACATTGGGCGCAGACATAGGTCCTCATGTCCTGCCGGGTGGCCTTGCTCAGGTTCACCCCGGCCATGGACATGGCTTTTTTAAAGGCCGGGCGGGTGATGACCAAATCCATGGTCTTCGGGTCGTGGCAGTCGGCGCAGACCGAGGCATGGCGGAGCTTGGGGGCGAGCTCGTTATAGGGCATGCTGTTGAACTCGTCCCAGCCCAGCTCCCGGATGAGGGCGGGAGCGCTGCCGGAGTGGCAATTGGCGCAGGCCCCGGGCTGCTTGAATTCCTTGACCCGCCGGGACATTTTCTGGTCGGTCAGGGCGAAGAAATGGCCCCGCTCCTCGTTGTACTGGACGCTGAAGGGATAGCCGGCCCAGAGCCGTTTGGCCGCCGGGTATTCGTCGATCCGGCTGAAGGGCTCCGATCCGCCGTAGAACGTCCGGCCGTAGTTTTCCCGGGTCCGGACGAACGTGTCGTATTCGAGGGGGAAATTCTTTCCCCAGACGACGGGATCGATTTCGCCGTCCTTGAGCTCGACGACCTTCAACGGATACCGGAAAGCCTCTTCGCGGCGCAACCGGATGTTGAAGAGAAGGGCGAGGACGGCGACGATGACCGCGGCCGCGCCGAGGAAGGCCGCCCCGTATAAAAGGACGCTTTTCCGTGAACGATTCATATCCATCGTCCGCTTTCTCCTTGCCTGCACTATTCACAAAAATCTTTAAGATTCTTATCGTTATTTTTTTTGAGGACAACTAATAAAGTGTTTTTGCCCTTCGGGCGACGCTTTGCTCACGCAGTGAGCCGAAGCAAGTCCCACACGAGCCTTGTGAGTCGGGGCGAGCCGATATGGCCGCATCTGCTTCGTTGCGAAGGATTCGCAGTGCGACTAGCACAGGCTTTGCAGTCCTCGGCCTCGTTGAAAACGAGGATGAGGGCAGCTTCACCCTTCGCGCCTCGCACCTGCGGCCATCTCGACTCGTGAATAATACAGGCATGCTTCCTCAATGTCCGGTGTTCCGATGGCATCGGCTGCAGTCGGCTTCCTCGCCCCTGGCGTTCATCCGCATCCGGGCGATCACGGGCTCGTGGCAGCGGAGGCAGTTTGCCAAAAGGACTTTTTTATTGATCGGACGGATCCGGATCGGCTCATGAAAGTTTCCGGTCGTGAAGGCCCTTCCGTGGTTGAATCCGTTGAGCCCCTTGATCGCCCAGTGGCCGACGAAGCCGGCGGGGGTGTGGCAGTCGTTGCAGGTGGCGACCGCCTTGTGCGGGGCCCGGTTCCAATCATCGAAATGGCTCTGCATGATATGGCAGTTCATGCAGGTTTTCGGGTCGTCCTTCAAGTAGGACGCGCCCTGGGCAAAAAAGAAAGTAAAGCCGCCCAGACCCGCGGCGACGCCGGCCAGAATCACGAGGAGAAGAAGGCGCCGGTTCGGGCGGAAGCGGGCGGGCGCGGTTCCGGGATCGGTCCGGTTCATCGGAGCCTCATTTTATCCGGAACGCCGGTTTTTTCATAGGGGGCCGGGCCGGATCGCCCTTATCCCCATTGGAGAAGCCGGCGTTCGCCTTCGATCGCCCTCAGCGGGCCGATGTCCTGGGAGACTTCGACGACGCCGCGGTAGGTTCCGTTCTCGTCCCGGACGGCGAAATACCGGATCAGGACGAGAAGCCCGCCTTCCCGCCGAATCCAGAATTCGGCGACGTCTTTTTCCCCCTCCTTGAAGGTCTGAATGATCTCGTTGACGACATGGAGGCTTTTGACCGGGTGGCAATTCTGGACTTTGCGGCCGATGACCTCGGGGCTGCGGGGGAAGATCCGCTCTTTCCCGTCCGAGTAGTAGGCGACCTGGTCGTTTTCGTCGACGAAGGTAATATCGACCGGCAAGTGGCGGAGCATGAGGTCGATTTGCTCTCGAGTCAGGCGGCCGCGCGACAGCTCGATCGTCGCGGCTTCGGCGGCGGGGGGAGCCGCCGCTTGTGGTTCTCCGTATTCCGCCGGTTCGCCGGCCGGGGCCGTCTCTTCTTCGACTGCGGCGGAGCCCGGGGCCGATTCGGCCAGGCGGGCGTCCCAGACGGCGGACGGCTCGACCCAGGCGTAGCCGATCGCCGGCTCGCCGTCCTTGATCCGGACCCAGTCGGCCGTTTTCAGCTTCCGGGCTGAAGTCGGCAACAGGATCTTTTCCTCGAGAAAGATCATTTTCTTGACCGCCGAGGCGAGCGTCCCGAACGCGTCCTTCAATCCGGCCGTGTCGCCCGCCTCCAGGCTTGCGGCGACTCTTTTGAGGCGCCCCCGGATCTCGTCGTGTTTGCCCCACATGACCTTGGTCGGCCCGGTGAAACCGGTCGCCTCGAGGGCCGGGAAAAGCTGGTTTTCCTTCCGGGCGTAATGCTTCTCGATCTCGCGGAACGAGGCGAACAGGCTCTCGAAGGCCGCCGTCCCCGCGTCTCCGGGGCGGTAGAGCCGGACTTTTCTCAAAGCCCGCTTCAACTCCTTGAGCCGTCTCTTGGCCTCCCGGTTTTCCTCAAGATACGTATGGACCGGATGGCCGGGGATTTTCGAGGGCTTGCCCTCCTTTTTCAGCGACGCGTCGAAGACCTCGGCGTGAACCTCGCAGAGCCGCTGGATTTCCTCGACGGGAAATCCCTCCTGAATGAGGGCGTTTTCCATGTCGGCGATCTCTTCGGCCGACGTCTCCTTGATGATCGCGGCGAACCGTTTGCGGAGATCCTTGGCCGAGGCCCCGGCATGGAGCTCCTGGATGATTCGCTTGAGGGCTTCCCGGCGGTCGTCGGCTTCCGTTTCGGGCATCGGTCCCTCCTTCAGGTCCGAGGTGCTCATAATATAAGGGAAATCCCGAACCGGCGCCAGTGCCCGGAGGGTTCTTTCTCGGCCCGGACCGGTCGGACCGGGAACCTTTACCGGACATTTTTCGTCTTATCTGGTGAAACCCGATTGGAGGTCCGATCCATGAAAAAAATCGTCCTTATCATCGCCGTATTTTTTCTTTCGACACTAGCCTTTTCCGCGCAGACCACGAAGAGCCTCAAACTCCCGGCGGAAGGAATCACCAAGCTTTCGGTCGACGCCGGAGCGGGCAGCTTGGAGATCCTCGGAGTCGAAGGCCTTTCGACGATCGAGGTCGAGGCGGTGATCAATGTCGATCCCCTCAAGGAAAGCCGCTTTGAAGACTTCTTGAAAGACCATCTTCGATTCTCCCTGGAGAAACATAACGGCGAGGCCGTTTTAAAGGGATTTTTCGAATTCGAAGGATTCGTCCTCCCGAGGAACGCCAGCGTCGATTTAAAGGTGCGCCTGCCCAAGGCGATGAACCTCTACGTGGATGACGGCTCCGGCTGGGCGACCGTCGAGGGCATCCGGGGAGACGTCGAAATCGATGACGGCTCCGGCGACCTGACCGTTGTCGATATCGAGGGCAATCTGACGATCGATGACGGCTCCGGCGACATCGATATCCGGAACGTCACCGGCGACGTCCGCGTCGACGACGGCTCGGGCTCGATGGATATCGTCAAGGTCGGGGGATCCGTGACCGTGGATGACGGCTCCGGAAGCATTTTCATCGATGATGTCGGCAAGGACGTCATCCTGGATTCGACGGGCAGCGGCAGCGTCCGAACCGATCGCGTCCGCGGCCGCGTCGTCCGCTGACGACCGCCGCGTTTCCGCGCTATTTCAGTCTCTCTTCAATCGCCGTGACGGCGGCTTTCGCCTCGGCTTGAAGGTCCGGATCGTTGAGGAATGACCGGGCCAGCCTTAGGGCGTCGGGGCAGGCGAAGTCAGGCAGGGCGGCCAAGGCCAGCCGTTTCTCCTCCGGCCGGCGGGACATCTCCAGCGCCAGGCGAAGGTCGGAAACGGCGTTTTCCGGTATGCGGTACTTGCTCAAGGCGGTCAGCCGGATGAACGCCCTCAAGGCCAGGAGCCGGTGGGTTTCGCCTTCGGCTTTTTTAGCGATTTCGTAGACGTCCTCGACCGGGGCGGCCGTCGGCCAATCGGAAATCGCCCGGATCGCTGCGTCCTTCACGGTTGCTTCCGATGACATCAAATTCTGGCGCAGCAGGGGCAAGGCCGAATCATCCCCGATTTTTGCCAGGATCCGGATCAACCCGGCTCTGCGGGCCGGATCCCTTTCAGTCCGAAGCCGTGCTTTCACGATGTCGGACCGGCCGATCGGCTGGGCGATCTTCAAGGCCAGGGCGGCCGCGGCACTTTCGATTTCCTCCCGCTCGGTTTCGTCTCCGGCCCTGGCCAGATGGTTGAGGAGGCTCGGGATGTCGGACGGCGTTCCGATGACCTTGAGAACTTTTAGGGCTTGGATTCTCAAAGGAATGGAAGCGCCGGACAATTGCCCGAGGAGAACGCTTTTTCCGCTGAAGATGCGGCGCTCGCCGACCGCTTGGATCAGTTCGGATTTGACCGCCTCCGGCGCGCCGGAATCGAGGCGGGCGAGGACGGCCTCGTCGAAATCCCTCCCTTTGACCCACCCCAGACTGGCCCGGGCGGCCGCCTGCTCCTCGCCGGATGATCCGGCGGCGGCTTCGGCCAGAACCGGAACCACCGAAGGATCGCCGACGAAGGCCAAGGCTTTCAAAACGGCGATTCGTTCGGGCTGGGAGGAGCTTTTCACCCGATCGCGAACGGCCGGAAGGACGAGCTTCCCGGGGTATTCGGCCAGAACGGCGATCAGCTTGACCCGGCTTCCTTCGGGGAGTCCGGTCAGAAGGGGAGTGATTTGTCCGATATCGCCGGCCGGGAATACGTCCTTGATTTTTCCGATGGCCGCTTCTTGGACGACTTCGTCGTCGGACCGGAGGAGTCCGACGAGGGCGGCCCGGGCTTTTTCTCCCGACGCGGAGATTTTCGCGCGGGTTGCGGCTCTCCGGATCGCGGCGTCCGGTTTTGCCGCGAGGATGGCGTCGATCGCGGGGAGGGCGGCCGGATCGTTGAGTCCGGAAGGTCCCTCGGCCCAGGCCAGGATCGCGGACATGGCTGCTTTTTTGATTATAGCCGATGGAGATCCGAGCGCCCGGACAAAGCCGGCCATGGCGGTTTTTCCGCCGATTCGCCCCAAGGCGTACGCGGCAGCGACGGCTTCAGTTTCATTTTTCCCGGCCAGGATCTTCCCCAGCGGTCCGGCCGCTTCGGGATATTTGCGGAATCCCAGGGCTTGGATGATTCCGAGGCGGAGGTTGCCCGAAGTTTTATCGAGGGCTCTCATCAACGCCAGGTCGGCTTCTTCCTCGGGGATGTCTTCGAGGGCGTAGCGGGCCGGATCGGACATATCCTTGTCCGTGAGGAATCCTTCGAGGACGGGGATCGAGGCGGGGCCGCCGAGAATCCTCAATTCGCGGCATACGGCCATCTTGGCCGGGAGAGGGGCCGACGTCTTCAGAAAAGCGAGAAGCGCTTTCTCCGCCGGCGGCCGGCCGGTCGGATCGTTCCGGAGCTTCAGGACCTCCTCCCGGAATTTCCAGTAAGCCTCGGAATCAATCGCGCCCTTGAAGGACGCCAAGTTCTTCAAGGCCGTCTCCAGCGGCTTTCCGTCGGCCTGCGCCGTTTCGGCAAACGCGATGCCGGCGGCAGCGATGAGCACGGCGGCAACGAGGGCGGGAAGCAAAGAGGGGTGTGCGGTTTTCATGGCGGCTCCTCGTTACTCCGGCAGGACGAAGGGTTTGCGGTAGGAACGGTCGAGCAGGCGGCTCGCCCCCGGGTCCCCCTGGATTGTTTCCGTGACCGGATCCCAATGGATCGTCCGTCCCGTTTCGATGGCGATGACCCCGAGATGTCCGACGCTGGCCGAGCGATGGGCCGTCTCGGCCGGGGCGATGGTCGTCCCGCGGCTTCGGATCGCCTCGAGAAAGTTGCGGGAATGATCCCGGCTCTTGGTCAGCTTGATTTCGTTCGGCCCGATGATCTCCTGGACGAGGTGGGCGGGCTGGGTTTCGAATTCCCCCCGGTCCACCCAGACCCAGCCGTGCTCGCCGATCCATTTCGTCCCGCCCTGGATCTCGTCAAATCCGCCGGCGATGATGATCGGCGTCCCGTCGGCGTAGCGGGTTTCGACCCAGTAGCGGGTCGGGCTGTTGTAGATCCCGGTCGTCGGGAATTCGCCCTTGCCCGTGATTTCGACCGGGCCGGTTTGGTCGAAGCCCAGGCCCCAATGGGCGATGTCGAGGTGATGGCCGATCCAGTCCATGAGCTGGCCGCCGCCGAAATCCATGTTCCAGCGCCAGTTCATGTGGACCCGGGCCTTGCAGTACGGCCAGTACGGCGCCGGGCCCAGCCACGTGTCGTAATTGAAATCCGGGGGCGGGGCGGTCAGCTGTTCCTGGCCGAACGTTCCGGCGAAATCGTAATGGCCGGAGGGGAGACCGACCTCGACCCGGAGGATCTTCCCGATCCGACCGTTGCGGACCAGCTCGCAGGCCCGGTGGAAATTGTCCACGGACCGCTGCCAGCTTCCGGTCTGCCAAACCCGGCCGTAGCGGCGGACGGCGTCGCAGATGGCCCGGCCTTCCTTCAGGCTGTGGGACAACGGCTTCTCGCCGTAAACATCCCAGCCGTTCCGGAGGCAGGAGATCGAGAGGATCGCGTGCCATTGGTCGGGGACGGCGATGGAGATCGCGTCGATATCGGGGCGGAGGAGGAGCTGCCGGTAGTCGGAATAAGTCGCGCAAGAGGCGTTTCCATAATGCCGGTTGACGATGGACGCGGCCTCAGCCAGGTGGTCCTTGTCCAGGTCGCAGACGGCGACCCACTGGACTTCGTTTTTCTGAAGGAAGGACCGCATGTTGGAGCCGCCCTGCATGCCGAACCCGACTCCGGCCATGACGATCCGGTCGCTCGGCGGAATCGCGCCGTTCCGGCCGAGGGCCGTCGCCCGGACGATCGAGGGGAAAGCCGCGGCTCCGACGAAGGTTGCGGGCAGTGTCTTGAGAAACTCGCGGCGGGATGTGGGGGCGGGAGATCGTTTCATGGCTATGATCTCAGATCAGCGGCGTTTTCCCCGGGACGGCGACGGGGTCGACCGGGTTGGGACCGAACTCGTATTTGGCCGGGGAGAGATCGAGCTTGCTGGCGTTCATCACCCAATCCCAGGAGATCGCCCGGCCGGTGTAGGCGCTCATCCGGCCGGCGATGGCGCACATCGTGCTTTCGGCGATCCGTCGCCCCTCATTGAGCGGCTTGCCCGCCCTGATCGAGGCGATGAGATCAGCGTGTTCCACGACGTAGGGATTGGCTTCGTCGCCCTCAAATTTCCAGGGCTTCTCGCCTTTGATCTCGCCGTAGCCGAACGCCACGCCCTTGGTCCCGACGATCCGCTCCTCGACCCGCTCGGCGCAGCCGTCAGTCTGGCGGCAGTAGCTGGCGACCCGGACGCCGTTTCCGTATTCGAACTCGACCGCGAAATGATCGAAGATGTTCCCGTACTCGGGGGCCTTCCGGACTTCGCGGCCGCCCATCGCGACGATGTTCTTGGGGAGGGTCCCGAGGGCCCAGTTGACGACATCGATATTGTGGACGTGCTGCTCGACGATGTGGTCGCCCGACGTCCAGCTGAAATACAGCCAGTTGCGGCACTGCCACTCGATCTCGCTCATCCCGGGCTCGCGAAGCTTGACCCACAAATCGCCCTGGTTCCAATAGCACTGGGCCCCGACGATGTCGCCGATTTGGCCGTCCTTGATCCGCCGCATGAGTTCCAGGTATTTCTTCTGGTGGCGGCGTTGGGTCCCCGCGACGATGGCCAGGCCCTTCTTGGCGGCGGCTTCCGAGGAGGCGATCACCGACCTGACGCCGACGGGATCGACGGCCACGGGTTTCTCCATGAAGACGTGTTTGCCGGCGTCGATCGAAGCCTTCAAATGGATCGGGCGGAAACCGGGCGGGGCGGCAGTGACGATGAGGTTCACCTCGGGGACGGCGCAGACTTTTTGATAGTTGTCGAAGCCGGTGAACCGGCGGTTTGCCGGGACGCGGACTCGGCTGGGGAATTTTTCCATAAGCTGCTTAAAGGAGGATTCGACCCGGTCGGGGACGAGATCGCCGAGGGCGACGATCTCGACTCCGGGGGAGGAATTCAGGCAGTCGATGGCCGCCCCCGTCCCCCGGCCTCCGCAGCCGATGACGCCGACGCGGATGGCGTCCGATCCCTGGGCGAACAGGCCGAGGTTTCCAGGGATAGCCGCGGCCAGAGAGGCGGCGGCGGTGGTCTTGATGAAATCGCGGCGGGTGAGGTTCTTTTCGTCGTTCATGTTGGTCTCCCTTCTTTCAGATGAGGTCGATCTTTGTCGACTTAGAATGCATCGCAGGCCCGGTAGGCCTCGATCACGGCTCGTTCGCCTTCTTTTCCCGGCTTGCTCCGGCCGTGCTCCATGCAGAGGACGCCTTTGAAACCTTTCCCATGGATGAACTTGAAGACATTCTTGTAGTTGATCTCGCCGGTGGTCGGCTCGTTGCGTCCGGGACTGTCGCCGATATGGAAGGCGGCGATTTCGTCCCAAGCCGCCTCGATGTTGGGGATGAGGTTCCCCTCGGTGATCTGCTGATGGTACATGTCGTTGAGGATCTTGCAGCACGGGTCGTTCACGCCCCGGCAGATTTCATAGGCCTGGGGGATTTTGCTCAGGAAAAGGCCCGGATGGTTTTTCGGGTTGAGCGGCTCGAGGACGAGGACCAGTCCGGCCGGCCGGCAGATCTCCAGGCAGGCCCGAAGATTGTCGATCACGTTGGCCGTCTGGTATTCCCAGGAAAGGCTTTCGTCGTACCGGCCGGGGACGACTAGGGCCTGTTTGCAGCCGGTCCGTTTCATCGTCTCCACGCCCTGTTTCATCTTGTCGAGGAGCATCGCCCGCGCATCCTTGTCCTTAAGGACGAAGGACTTCACCGAGAAATCGGCGTAGAGGACGAAAGGCCCGAGGAGCATGTTCTGTTTGGCCAGCTCCCGGACAATCAAGTCCTGGTCGGCGGCGGGACGGCCCATGATCCCGTTGTCGAACATGGCCGTGAAGCCCTCGTCGGCGCAGAATCGGATCTGATCGGCGAGGCCGTCGCCGGTGTGGGCCTTGAACATCCCGAAACCCGGGGCGTAATTCAATCTGAATTTTCCCGGTTTGGCGGGCGGGGGAGCGGCGGTCCGCCCGGCGGACGCGGCCCGGCCGGATGCTCCGATCAGGGGGAGGGACAGGGCCGCGGCGGTTCCAAGGCCCTGGGAGACGAAGGTGCGGCGCTTCATGGCGAATGCCTCCTCGGCGGGATGGGTATTCCTTATATCAACGGCCGGGGAAAATCAACGGCTAAAGGACCGGAGGATATATTTATTCGCCCCACGCTTGAAGGAAGGCTTGCGATCGTTGCGGCTAACGGATATTCTTTGTCTTCGGGAGAAACCCTATGCCGAAGGAACGCGCCATTCTCCTTCCCCGTTCACGCCCGTTCAGGAACGTCTTTCGGCTTAAGATCACGCTGGAGGAAACGGATCCTCCCGTCTGGCGACGTATCCTTGTTCCCGACAGCTTCTCTTTCTATGATCTTCATGTCGCTATCCAGAATGCCATGGGCTGGACCGATTCTCATCTTCATTTATTTGAAATCGCGCTCAAAGGAAAGAGGAAGCCGCTCGTTTTGGAATGCCCATTTTCCGAGCCCGAGTTTATCGGGGAAAAAATACTTTATACGACCGAATATTTTATTAAAGACCATTTGATAACGTCCGGCGTTGTCATGAAGTATGAGTATGATTTTGGAGACGGTTGGATCCACGAAATCCTTTTAGAGGATATCGAGCCGAAAATTCCCGGCGAAATCTATCCGCAATGTCTTGATGGAAAGCTTGCCTGTCCCCCTGAGAATTGCGGTTCCATTCCCGGATATTACGCCTGCAT
>Ga0316628_100000123_pt1 | contig 45605 bp, 37 predicted proteins | sample OWC_Aug_M2_C1_D5_FD_207648 | JGI IMG/M metagenome (GOLD analysis project Ga0316628, IMG submission 207648) | Wetland soil microbial communities from Old Woman Creek delta, Ohio, United States - OWC_Aug_M2_C1_D5_C | ecosystem: Environmental > Terrestrial > Soil > Wetlands | place: USA: Ohio...
ACCAACCGTACCGCCTCTTCCTTGAACTCGGTGGTGTAGCCTCTCCTTAAAACTTTGACCATAGTCTCCTCCTGCAATAAGATTATCTCTCATTGCCGTTGGGACACTAAATTCAGGGGCAAGCTCAAACTCCAGAGTTTCCGAAAAGCGGACCTAGAGGTTAGGGTATCAAGAAGTGGCGCGCATCAAGTATAACAAGTACAAATTGGATCCTGGCAGCCCACTGCTTAAGGCTTGCGTCTGGAAAACGTTGACGCGCCTTGAGCTAAAGTCCCTTATCCAGCGGTTTGCGACAAGAGAGAACAAACACTTTGAGACATCAAAGCCAGGTGGGTATGTTTGGCGATGCAGGCGGCTTTCCGCGGTTGCGGTTTACGAAAGCCGCTTCGGCATGCCCCCAAGGCTCTTCTGCCAACGAACGCTTCCAAAGCTGCGTTCGTATTACGTGTTTAATGGCGAGTACCTCTGGCCATCAAACGCCTACGCGAATCGTTCATACGAGGTGGGAACTCACAGGTTGACGGCCGCTCCGGGCACCGTGCCGCCAAGGACGAGTTGAGCTAGAATGCGGCAGCTATGCGCGGTGAAGCTGCCGCCGGCGGGAGGACCGGATGGTCCTAGGCGGAAGTTTGCGAGCGTCTTCTTTGCGGCATGAATATTGGCAAGTAGACTTCGCGCTCTCTCGCCGCAAATAATTCGGACCGATTGCTCTGTCTAATGCCTGTTAGGCATCATTCGGTAACTGAATCCACTAGGCGCATTTATATGTATACGGAGTCTGAGATATTCGCCCTGTTCGTGGAGAGATTGGGGTCTGAAACGCCGTCTCATCCTGTAACGGTAGAAGCTGCTCAGGACGTTCGACTAACGACAGACTTCCTGATCGGGCGAGCTATGGAAGTTGTCCGCGAGGAACGTGCAAGCGACGATGATCAGCGCCTAAACCCGGCTCTGCTCGTGCTTCACGAGCGCGCAGAGAAAGTTCTCGGCCCCGCGCTTCGTCTGCTTGACCGCGCTGATCCGGCAGAGCGCCAGCTAGGAGCGCAGATGCTGCGAGAACTGCCTGGGCTGGACTCTGCTCCGTACCCCTATTCGCCCACGATTATCGCGCGCCTTGGCACACTTGTTGAAACGGAGCCAGATGACGAGGTCCTTTGCTGGGCACTGGCTGCGATAGGGTGGCAGTGCCATCCATCTGCGAATGAAGTTCTCCTGAGGTTTGCTGGCGACGAACGTGCATCTGTTCGCCATGTGGTGGCGAACAACTTGCTCAATGGCTGCAAAGGAGGAATAGCACTATCCGCGCCGATCGCGCATGCGCTCTTGCGGCTTGCCAAGGATGCCGACGAAGATGTCAGATGGTCTGTTTTCTACGATGTGGCGGAGTATCCAGAGTTGTTCTCGCCATTCCGGGATGTCTTTCGGCAAAGCGCACAAGACGCGCTGCAAGATTTGGTCCAAGACGTGCAGGAGGAGGCGCGGAGGGCGCTCGAGGCACTTGGCCAAGGAACGTAAACCCAACAGCTCGTTATCTCACCTTGGGGTCGATTACCGGCCCGGCGTATGACCGCATTCGCGAAATGAATTCGTGCGAACTGATGGCCGCTACGGGCACGCTCCAGTCTGTCATTTCATCAACTGAGTTGCAGAATAGCTGTCATGTGCTTATGGCGGCTTCGGCACCGACAAGCCGCCTATCGCGGTCGCTCAGGCTGCTTGGGTTGAGAAGGGCAGGGGGCATGCTGGTGCGCACGCGGGCAGTTTTCGAGGTCTGTGCCCCTGGCTGTGAGCCCCAGCCAAGCGTGGATGGCTTCCTGGTTGAATCCGACTTCCCTGTGCCCATCAGCCTCGATCAAGGGGCGGCGTATCAGCAAGGGGTCGTTTAGCAGGAGCCACATGGCTTGCTCCGCATCCAGTGTTTCCGGGACGATTTCGCCGGATTTCACGCGCGGCGCAGCGCGGTTGAACCATTCCGCGACGGGGTGCGTGCCGAAGAAGGAAAGGAGGGCGGCTTCCGTCCAGGGCGCGGAGAGCAAGTCGCGCGCTTCGACTTCATGCCCGGCGGCTGTGAGCTGAGCCTTCTGTTTGGCGTTGTTGCCGCATCCGGGTTTTTCGTAGAAGATGATCTTCGCCATTTCCATCGCGTGAAATGCCCTATTTCAGCCCGCCGTTCGCGGGTCGGCAAGCTCACCACGAACGGGAGTCTTGTTCGGTGTTTCCCTAGAATTTAACCAATATATCCTCATCGCGGACGATGAACTGGCAGGCCAGCCTCCATGGCGGAGGTACATCGCCAGTTTCGGCGGCTTCGATATGTGCTTTGCTGATCTTGCCCGAAAGCTTGAGAACGGTCTTTTCCTTCTCGGTGAGGTTTACGCCGAGCGGCTGTTTGTTCTCCAGCACGGTGATTTGCACGGCGCAGGAGCCGCATTCGCCGTTTTCGCATTCGAAATCGAGCGGGATGCTGTGCTCTCTCGCCACGCTGAGCAGGGTGCTGCAGTCGCCTGCGGTGGCGTAGGCGGTGATGTCCTTTTTCAATTTGGGCGAGCTGAAGGTGACGTTGGCCATGATGGTTCCTTGGGGTGGGTGGGGCGCTTGAAGACCCCTCTCCCCCAGTCCCTCTCCCGCCTGCGGGAGAGGGGAGCGTGGTAGCGCGGGAGCGGGGCGAGGGCGATCAGCGCACGATGTCGTAGCTGATGTCGGTCTTGGCCGTGATAATCGTGCTCTGGTCCAGGCGCTCGAAGATTTCATCCAGGATCATCACCAGCACGCGCAGGCCGCCTTCGTAGCCCCAGATGGGGAAGCGGTGGTAGTGGTGGCGGTCGAAGATGGGGAAGCCGAGGCGGATCAGGGGCACGCCGCAGTCGCGCTCCAGGTATTTGCCGTGGGTGTTGCCGATCAGGTAATCCACGGGTTCGGTGAAGAGCAGGGAGCGCAGGTGCCACAGGTCTTTCTTGGGATATACCTTGCAGTTCTTGCCGAACGGGCTGGCATCGAACAGCGCCTGCACCTTGGCCGCCCAGATGTCGTCGCCGTTGGTGGAGAGCACGGTTGTGGGTTCCGCGCCCAACTCCAGCAGGAAGGCGGTAAGGCCGAGCATCAGGTCGGGGTCGCCATACAGCGCAAACTTCTTGCCGTGCAGCAGGGCTTGCGAGTCGGCGATGGCGTCCACCAGGCGGCCGCGTTCCTTCAGCAGTGCGTCGGGAATCGGTTTGCCGGTCAGGCGAGACACTTCCATCAGGAACTGGTCGGTGCCGCCCACGCCCACCGGATGGTTGAGCGCCACGACTTCCTGTCCCTTGCTCGCGATGTACTTGAGCGTTTTTTCGGTGCAGAACTCCTGGAAGGAGAGGGTGGCGGAGGCATTGAACGCCGCTTTCACTTCCTCCTTGGTGGTGCCGCCATCGTACATGCGGAATTCGCCGTCGGTAGGGGTATCCCAGATGTCGGAGGTGTCGCCCAGGATGGTGTAGTCCGCGCCCATGATGCCGAGCAGGCGCTTGATCTCGCGCAGGTTGCCGGTGGTGTAGCCGTCGAAGCCGCCGAGGAAGTTGATCTTGCCGGCAACCGGCTTGTGCTCGGCTTCCTTGTCCCAGAAGTGCTGGATGATGCCGCGCAGGGCGTTGTCGTAGCCAGTGATGTGGCTGCCGACGAAGGCGGGGGTGTGGGCGTAGGGCACGTCGAACTCCTCGGGGATGGCGCCCTTGTTCTTGGCGTTCTTGATGAAGCCGTCCAGGTCGTCGCCGATCACCTCGGCCATGCAGGTGGTGGAGACGGCGATCATCTCCGGCTTGTAGAGGTTATAGGCGTTGGACAGGCCATCGATCATGTTGTTCAGGCCGCCGAACACGGCCGCGTCCTCGGTCATCGAAGAGGACACGCAGGAGGTCGGCTCCTTGAAGTGGCGCGAGAAGTGTGACCGGTAATAAGCGACGCAGCCTTGCGAGCCGTGCACGAAGGGCAGGGTCTTGTGGAAACCGACCGCGGCGAACACCGCGCCCAGCGGCTGGCATGCCTTGGCCGGGTTGACCGTCAGCGCCTCGCGGGCGAAGTTCTTTTCCTGGTATTCCTTTGTTTTGGTCCACTCCTGGATTTCGATGATCTTTTCCTTCGGGTGCTTGTACTCGAAGGTCTTTTGCTTGTTCTCGAACATCGAGGTGTATTCCGGCTGGCGGAACAGCATTTCGTGGTCGATGACGTTTTCTGCATTCTGTGACATGTTGGTTCTCCTTGCGTAGCGGGTTGGCGGGTTACGGCGCATTCGCGCCCAACCCGCCCTGCATAGTTATTTCCAGGGCGCCTTGGTCAGTTTCCACACCGGGCTGTTGATGGCCATATCCATGTCGCGCGCGAAGATGGCAAAGCCGTCGTAGCCGTGGTAGGGGCCGGAGTAGTCCCAGGAGTGCATCTGGCGGAACGGCACGCCCATTTTCTGGAATACGTACTTTTCCTTGATGCCGGAGCCGACGAGGTCGGGCTGGATCTTCTCCACGAACTTCTCGAATTCGTAGCCGGTGACGTCGTCGTAGATCAGCGTGGAATCCTTGACGTAATCCGTGGTGCGCTGGTAGTCGTCGTTGTGGCCGAACTCGTAGCCGGTGCCGACGACTTCCATGCCGAGGTCTTCATAGGCGCCGATCACGTGGCGCGGACGCAGGCCGCCCACGTACAGCATGACCTTCTTGCCTTCCAGGCGCGGCTTGTACTTGGCGATGACGGCATCCATCAGCGGCTTGTACTTGGCGATGACACGCTCCGCGCCGTCCTTGATCTTGTCGTCGAAATGGCTGGCGATCTCGCGCAGGCTGGCCTCGATCTTGGAGGGGCCGAAGAAGTTGTACTCCACCCAGGGCGTGCCGTACTTCTCTTCCATGTGGCGGCTGATGTAGTTCATCGAGCGGTAGCAGTGCAGTACGTTCAGCTTGGCCTTCGGCGTGTTCTCGATCTCGGCGATGGTGCCGTCGCCGGACCACTGGGCGATCACGCGCAGGCCCATCTCCTCCAGCAGGATGCGGGAGGACCATGCATCGCCGCCGATGTTGTAGTCGCCGATGATGGCGACGTCGTAAGGGGAGGGCTCGAAAGTATTCTTGTTCGGGTCGGTCTTGTCGAACACCCAGTCGCGTATCATGTCGTTGGCGATGTGGTGGCCCAGCGACTGCGACACGCCGCGGAAGCCTTCGCAGCGCACGGGGACGATGGTCTTGCCGTTGAACTCCTTGGATTTGCGCTTGGAGACGGCCTCGATGTCGTCGCCGATCAGGCCAATCGGGCATTCGGACTGGATGGAGATGCCCTTGTTCAGGGGGAACAGGGCCTCCACTTCGTCCAGCAGCTTGTCCAGCTTCTTGTCGCCGCCGAACACGATGTCCTTCTCCTGGAAGTCGGAGGTGAACTGCATGGTGCCGAAGCTGTCGATGCCGGTGGTGCCGATGTAGTAGTTGCGGCGGGTGGACCAGGAATACTGGCCGCAGCCCACCGGGCCGTGGGAGATGTGCACCATGTCCTTGATCGGCCCCCACACCACGCCCTTGGAGCCGGCATAGGCGCAGCCGCGGATGGTCATCACGCCGGGCAGCGACTTGATGTTGGATTTCACGCCGCAGTCGGATTCGCCTTCTTCACGCACGTTCAGATGTTTCGCGCGCCGCTTTGCCGCTTTTTCGGGATAGGCGGCGAGCACCTCCTCGATCAGTTCTTTGTTGCGCGCTTTGGTTTGTTCAGCAGTCAGGCTCATGTTGCCTCCTAAAAAAATGTATCTAAAACCTCAAGTCAGCTCGGCAAAGGGTTGATGCCCGTATTGCCTGTGTCTCGTTGCCAGCCCTTGGCGGAGCCGCCTGGGCGGCCGTCCGCGGAACGGGCGGCCGCTGGTGCAGTCGGCGATCAGGCGGCCTTGGCCTTGCCGATGACGGATTCGTCTTCCTTTTGCATGATGCCGAATTCCATCAACAGGTCTTCAAGTTCCTCCATAGTGATCGGGGTCGGGATAGTGCCCTTGCCCGCATTGGCGTGAACCTTCTGCGCCAACTGGCGGTATTCGTCGGCTTGCTTGGAATCGGGCGCGTATTCCAGAACCGTCATGCGGCGCAGTTCAGCGTGCTGCACGATGTTGTCGCGCGGCACGAAGTGGATCAGCTTGGTACCGAGCTTGCCGGCCAGCGCTTCGGCCAGCTCCAGTTCCTTGTCGGTCTGGCGCTCGTTGCACACCAGCCCGCCCAGGCGCACGCCGCCGGAATTGGCATACTTCAGAATGCCCTTGGAGATGTTGTTGGCGGCATACATCGCCATCATTTCGCCGGACATCACGATGTAGATTTCCTGCGCCTTGTTTTCGCGGATGGGCATGGCAAAGCCGCCGCACACCACGTCGCCAAGCACGTCGTAGGAGACATAATCTACGCCGTCATACGCGCCGTTCTCTTCCAGAAAGTTGATGGAAGTGATGACGCCACGCCCCGCGCAACCCACGCCAGGCTCAGGGCCGCCGGATTCCACGCAACGGATGTCGCGGTAACCGATCTTCATCACGTCTTCCAGCTCCAGGTCTTCCACGGAGCCGGCCTCGGCGGCCAGCGACAGCACCGTGTCCTGGGCCTTTGCGTGCAGGATGAGGCGGGTGGAGTCCGCCTTGGGGTCGCAGCCGACGATCAGGATCTTCTGACCCATCTCGGCCAGCGCAGCCAGTGTGTTCTGGGAAGTGGTGGATTTACCAATCCCGCCTTTGCCGTAAAACGCTATTTGACGCAGTGCACTCATTGCAATCTCCTTTTAGAAAACGAACTCAACAGACCGGTCTGGCAGGAGATGTTTTTCCGGCCACCCTTCCGCAGAGTTACTCAGCAATCATCGTGCCAGGCGTCAGGAAGATGGTATCGCTATGAATCTAAATGGATAAGAGTGGGGTGGTCCGGGCTTGCAGGCGTGTAGCAAGCCCTACAAGTGCAAACAATCGGCCTGTCGGGCTTGGGGGAAACGCAACACAGGGAGCTGGCCGGGGCTGGGGGGGGTGCGGCGGTGGACCGCGTTACCGGCACCGCGAATCACGCAATGCGCTTAGCGCTGAGGCTTCAGCTTTGCTCGCCGAACAGTTTTTCGACCGCGGCGTCCACGGCGCGCTCTACCTCGCCGGCCGCGGGGATGGCGTCCGCGCCGAGCGCGGCAATGAGATCAGCCGGCATCCCGATCATGTTGTCGTGCCGGATTAAGCCGCGGATGAGTCTCCTCGCCGAGAATTGCCAGCCCGAGCCCGGAAAGTGCCATCGCTGCCGCCACGAACCAGAATGCGCCCTCGACGGAGTGAGTCGAGGCCGCGGCGAGCCCCAGACCCAGCGCCCCGAAGCCATAGCCCAGATCGCGCCAGAAGCGGTAAGTACCGATCGCCGATGCCCGCCAGTGGGGCGCGGAAATATCCGCGATGGCGGCCGACAGGTTGGGATAGAGCATGGCCATGCCCAGCCCGGAGATGGCGGCGCTGACCGACCACCAGGCAACGCCGTCGCCCGCCAGCATCATGGCCACACCGCCGCCGCAGATCCACATCCCCGCCACGTTGAGCTTGTGCCTTCCCCAGTGGTCGGACAGGCGCCCGGTGACGAGTTGCGCACCGCCCCAGGTGAAACCATACACGCCGACGATCCAGCCGATGCCCGGCAACGAGACGCCCTTCGCGAAGAGGAATATCGGGTAAAACACCCAGATCAGCGCATCGACAAATTTCTCGACCAGCCCGGCCTGGCAGATGGCAAAAAAGCGCCGGTCGCGATAGCTGACGAGCGTGAAGATTTCGCGGGTGGAGGGCTGGGCCGGAACCCCGATGGGGTAGCGCGGATGCAGGGTCGCGCCGCTGGCGGCGGCCATAGGCTTTTCCTTGCGTGCCCAGGGCAATGTGTCCTTGATGAAAAACGCCGTCAGGAACGTGGCCAGGAGGATGATCGTCATGCCGAACAACAATAGCCCGGCGCGCGGCCCCATGCGCATCGCGAGGTAGCCGGTCACGATGCCGGCAATCGCCACGCCGACGTAACCCGAGAATTCGTTGAAGCCGATGGTAAGCCCGCGCTGGTCCGGGCGCGTGAGGTCCAGCTTCGCGGTCTGCGTCATGGACCAGGTAAGGCCCTGATTGATACCCAGCAGCAGCGTGGCGACCACAATCCAGTCCCAAGACGGAGCGAAGTAGATCAGCAGCGGAATGGGAATGGCGGTAACCCACCCGAGCAGCAGCACGCGCCGCCTGCCCCAGGATTCGGCGAGCCTGCCCGCGACGAAGTTCAGGGTTCCCTTGACCACGCCGAAGCCGACGACGAATGCCACCAGCAGCGTGAAGCTGCCCTTCGGCACGCCGAACTCGCTTTCGGCCAGCGCGGGCACCACGGTGCGCATCATGCCGATAGTCATGCCCACCAGCAGCACTTGCAGCAGCTGGTGCAGGAACTGCGCGAGATTGGAACGTATGCCGTGCTGGATGTCCGCAGTGACTATCATTCTCGCTGCTCCTTACAGGCCGAGATTGGCAGCCACCCAGCTATCCATTTGTACCGGGCACGGGGGAATTTCGCGGGTCAGCGCATCGACGAACGCTTCGCGGTCCATGTTGAGCATCGGGTTCCAGCGCTGCTCGAACGCGAGCGTCGAGGCAGGCTTGCCGGAAATGCCCGCACCGCACACGCTGCCGGAGGTGTGGCCGGGATAGAGTTCCACTTCGCGCGGCAAAGTCAGGATGCGCTGGTGCAGGCTGTCGTAAAGCTGATTCGCCATCTCGCGCTCCTTGCCCGCGAGGTCGGGGCGCCCGATCGCGCCGACGAACATCGTGTCGCCGGTCAGCACGAACCACGGGGCGTCGCCGCGCCGCTTGTCGGTCACGACCAGGCAGACGCTGTCCGGCGTGTGGCCAGGCGTATGCAGCACCCCGACCTCGACGTTGCCCACATCGAGCAGCTGCCCGTCCGTCAGCGGGGTGAACTCGAACTTCACGCGGCCCGCGTTGGACTCATGCAGGTAGTATGGCGCACCGGCCATCTGCGCAAGCTTTCTGCCGCCGGAATAGTGATCGGCATGCACGTGCGTGTCCACGACGTAATTGATGGTGACGTTGGCCTTCTTCGCTTCCTCGATGAACCACTCCTCGTCGCCCTCCACCACGTCCACCGCGACGGACTTGCCCTTGCCCCCGCATCCGAAAAAATAGGAAAGGGTTGCTTCCTTCGTTGCCAGCTGCCTGAAAAACATTACCTGCTCCTCCGTCGCAATTTCAAAATACCAGAACCTTGTCTGCCCCAATCGTCCACTCCGTGAGTTCCGCCAGCGTGCTGCGACGGGAGCCTTCCGCCAGTTCGTCGTCCGTCAGCCCTCGCGCATCCATGCAGGTGGCACAAACGCCAATTTCGCCGCCGTGACGGTGGACATTTCCGAGCATCACTTCTACGTTGTAAAAACCCTGTGGCACCTTCTGCCCCTTGTGTGCCGCAGACGCGGCATCGCCGATCAGGAATACGCGCACCGTCTGCCCTTCCGACCTGGAAAGGGAGCCCGCAAGCCTTAGGCCGTTGTAGGTGCGCTCGCTGCCGTAGGGCGCGTCGTTTAGAATGAACAGCGTGTTCATGATCGTCTCCACGAGATCATCAGTCCAATAAAGGTTGGAATGATTAGAGCATCCATTGCATTTCTGTGTCAATATGGCGTAAAGTCAACATCACAGTCTAGCGGATATTGGAGTGAATATGGAAAATGGGCGAAAAACCAAGGATCTGCTGTACGAGCAGGTTGCGCGGATCGGCAAGGTGTTTTCCAGCCCGAAGCGGCTGGAACTCATTGAGTTGCTGTGCCAAGGCAGCAAGACAGTCGAAACACTAGCGCAGGAGGCTTCCATCAGCCTCAAACTCGCCAGCGCGCATTTGCGCGAACTGCGACTGGCGCATCTTGTGGAGACCGACCGCCACGGCAAGAACATCTATTATCGGCTGGCAGACAAGTCCGTAGCCGAGCTGTGGGTGCACATTCACACTTTGGCCCAGGAACGGCTAATCGAGCTCCGATTGGCCTTGCAGAAGATCGCATCCCAACCGAGCACCTTGGTACCCAGTGACCGTGAAAGCCTGATGAAGGCAGCTCGCAAAGGGGAGGTGGTCGTCCTGGATGTGAGACCGGTAGCGGAATATCTGACTGCGCACCTTCCGTTTGCGCGATCGATCCCCCTGGGGGAGCTGCGCCAGCGGCTCGATGAGCTGCCCATGGACCGTCCCATCGTTGCATACTGCCGGGGTCCATACTGCCTGATGGCGGCAGATGCGGCCGCACTGCTCAAGGAGCACGGATATTCGGCCATCCGTCTGCACGAAGGGGTCGCCGAGTGGGCGGTCGCCACGCAGCTTGGGCGGGCCGAAACCCCGGTTACCCTTGACTAGGGAGATACTGAATTAAGTCCCAGTACGTCATTTCGGCGAAGGCCGGAATCCAGTAATTTCAATAACTGGACACCGGCCCCCGACGGTGTGGCGACTTAATTCGGCGTTTCCCTGGACAACAGGCGGAAGCCGGACGTCCTTCGCGTGCACCGCATTCCGGGGGCGAGGCGGAATGGGTGAGCGCCGGGGCGGCGTGCTTCGCTCCCTTGGCAAAGGGCGATTCTTCCCCTGTGGAAGATGATTAGAAGGCCGACCAGAAGATGATCCCAAGTGTGAAAAGTATGAGAACCAGGCCAAGGAAAAACAGCACGGCGCTTTTGAGGCTGGAAGAGTCTTCCCTGTTGTGCAGTTCATCAACTTTGCTCATGGCAGCTGTCTCCTCTCGCATTTGGGTTAGCTCTGGCGCCCACCATACCTCGCGCTCTCCGCTCTGTGTCTTTCAGGTCGAGTGTGGCTTATATGGTGTTGACCCCATCGATCGGGTACTGGTTCCATCCTTGATCCCCGCTGATAACGGTACGCGGCGCGGATGCCGGAGGGCTGGAAACCTGGAACGCTTCAATACACCCTCAGCTTCAGTTGCAGGGTAATGGAGCCGTTGACAGAATCCTTGTAGCTTGGGATATAGAAGATGTTCACGCCGAGGCGGCCATATTCCACGCTGGCCGTCGGCAATGCGGCGGGAAACCAGTTTCCGTTGCGGGTTCCCGGATACCCGTCGAGTGCGCCAATGACTGCGCCGAGGCGCATCGGGCCTATCATGACCGGCCGCCAGTAATACCCGAGGTAATGCGAGGTGCGCCAATTGCTGTTATGGAAGATGCCGACTGTGATTGCGCTTACAGTCGAGAAGCGGTATTCGGCGCCGAATCCCGCGGCATTGTTGTTAAGGTGCCTGTCCCTCTGGAAATGGTAGGCATAAAACCCCGGGTTTAGCCACAATTCCTGCGCCGGCTGGTCTCCGGCCGAATCAGGATCGTCATCTGCGTGTGCCGCAATGAACATTGTGCACAAGCCCAATGTGGCGAGTATGTCCCGGCAACGACGGTTCATGTTCCATTTCCCGGCGGAAAGCCTCTGCTGTGGTCCCGGATGCGCGTGCTGGGGATTTCTCACCAAGCAACCACGGCGTGCGGGTGCAATAAGCATAGCGCATTTCACTCTGCCTATGACGGTCTGCCGCAAACAGGTCTGCGGACGACAAACCGAACCGGCGCAACGGCGATCGTTCGAATAGCCTTTGCGGACAATACTTACGTATTTCTACGGATATACCGATTCTGGGCAGGAGCGTAAATTTTTGCCTGCGCGGCGCAAATGGTCCGCGGAGCGTCTTCTGAGTGTGACATGAGCTTAATTGGAAAGAGCAAGACTTCTTGGCTAACCAACGATGCGGAACCCAACGTTTCCGCAAAGGCGCAATGACAATGGGCGCGCTGAACGCGATCGCCGCTTCCGCATCCACGAACCCTCCCGCCGGGTGGCGCGAGCCCGCGGCCCTTACCCTGGACGAACGGGGCATGATCCGTGATTGCAGCAGAACGGGCGAGGAATTATTCGGTTACAGCCGCGTTGAACTGACTTGGCGGCACGTTTCCAAGTTGTTGCCGCAACTTTCAGAAATCGACCTGATTCAAGAGGGACAGATCAACCCCCTGCTAAGTTTTCTTTGCCATTGCGGCCAACTGTTTGAGGTAAATAGCAAAGACGGGGCTACTTTTCCAGGCGAGTTGAACATCATCAATCTGGGGCATCCCGGAAAGCTCATGCTGAGGATGATCGTGCGGCCTGCGGGCGGTGTGGGTGTGAGTTTTCTGGGGGGCGTTGCGCCTTGAAGGCGCAATAGTGAAGGAGTGCAGTCGTGTCGCGCACGCTTATCAGGTTCACATGCTTCGTTGGGACTTACGGTTACTACTGCAAAATGGGTCGCCCCACAAAAATACCAAGGCACTTGGCCGGGGCCGCGCTTTGCGCAGAGACGAACCATAATGGACATCCTCCGGTATCGCGGCACATTCAAGGCCCACGAACCGCCAGCGGTTTGGCCGGATCAATTTTCTTTCCGAGTGGAATGGCTTTTCTGTGGAGGTGTTAGACATCAATAGCTCACGATCCTTTGAAACACGACGTTGTTGGGCAATCCGTACGTAACAACTATTTACGAAGGAAGACATCATGGCAACAGGTACCGTAAAGTGGTTTAACGATGCTAAGGGTTTTGGCTTCATCACGCAGGATGGCGGTGGCGAGGATATTTTTGCGCACTTCTCCGCAATCAAGGTCAACGGTTTCAAGTCACTTCATGAAAATCAACGTGTGACATATGAGGTCGTGGCAGGCCCCAAAGGCAAGCAAGCCGCAAATATCATTCCCCAATAAGGTTAGCGCTGATAGACTGACATGCGGACTCGGCTCGGCCGGGTCTGCAGTGCGGTTTTATCCGAGAAGGAGCGGCGAAGGACGGCGTTCGCTGCCCACCTGCATATTCGGCCTCAGTCTCCGCTCAGAGCCCTGAGATGCGCCAGCACGCTGCGCCCGAGGGCGTGCAACTCGTAGCCCCCTTCCAGCACAGACACGATGCGGCCGTGAGCGTATTCATCTGCGATGTTCTTCACTTGTTGTGTCACCCAAGTGTAATCCGCTTCCTGCAGGGCGAATTGCGCCATGTCGTCGTCGCGGTGTGCATCGAATCCCGCTGAAATGAAGACCATTTCCGGCCGGAGGCGTTCCAGCGCGGGCAGCCAGTGCTGTTTAACCGCCTCTCGAAACGCGCCACCGCCGGTGCCAGCCGGCAGCGGTACGTTGATGATGTGCTCATTTCCGCTTCCGGCGCCGCGGAAGGGGTAGTACGGGTGCTGGAAGGTGGAGCACAGCATGACGCGTGGATCGTCGCGGAAGATCTCTTCGGTGCCGTTGCCGTGGTGCACGTCGAAATCGGCGATGGCGATGCGCTGCAGGCCATACTTTTGCATTGCATGGGCCACGCCAACGGCGACGTTGTTGAAAATGCAGAAACCCATGGCGCGGGCCGATTCGGCATGGTGGCCGGGCGGGCGGATGGCGCAGAACGCGTTTTCGGCATTACCATCCAGAACCAGTTCCGTGGCGAGCACTGCTGCACCCGCCGCGCGCCGGGCCGCATCCCATGTGTGCGGATTCATCGCGGTATCGGGGTCAAGCTGGATCAGCCCGTGCTTTGGCGAGGCGGCCTTGATCGCCTCGATGTAATGCGGCTTGTGTACGCGAGCCAGTTGTTCAAACGTGGCAAACGGTGCATCATACTGCCGGAGAAGGCCCATCAGGCCGGAGGCGATCAGTTGGTCTTCGATCGCGCTCAGCCGCTCCGGGCATTCCGGGTGACCTGCGCCCATGCGGTGCTTGCGGCAGTCAGGATGGCTGATATAGGCGGTATGCATGGTCGCCCCTGAAAGAATGGGTTGTTGGCAGTAGCGATTTGCTTGTCTGTATAGCGGCATAGTGATCCTATCCGACATGGAGAGCAAGCCCATGGGACAGCATTACCTCAGTACGCTTTTCTCCCCGGGGTCGGTTGCCGTCATTGGCGCGAGCGACCGTGCCGAGTCCGTGGGCGGCATCGTGTTCAAGAACATGCTGCAGGGCGGTTTCAAGGGCGAACTTTACCCGGTGAACCCCGCGCACCCAGAAATTCAGGGGCAGCGCGCTTATGCTTCCATCGAGGAAATCTCCGCGCCCGTCGAACTGGCGGTGATCTGCACCAGGGCGGAAACCGTTCCCGACATTATCGAAGCCTGCGGCAAGCGCGGGGTGCGCGCGGCAGTGGTGCTTTCCGCCGGGTTTAGCGAGGTGGGCCCCCAAGGCGCAGCGCTCGAGCGCTCGGCGATGATGTATGCCAAGACATACGGTATTCGCATCATCGGCCCCAATTGCCTGGGTATCATGCGCACCAGCATCGGGCTGAATGCGACGTTCTTCAGGGGCGGCGTCAAGCAAGGCAACCTGGCGCTGGTGTCGCAGTCAGGCGCTCTTTGCACAGCCATTCTGGATTGGGCGCCGCCCAACGACATCGGCTTTTCCAGCGTGGTGTCCATGGGCGCCGCGGCGGATGTTGATTTCGGCGAGATACTCGATTATCTCGCCACCGATCCACAGACCGGCAGCATCCTGATTTACGTCGAAGGCATCCGCAAGGCTCGCGGCTTCATGAGCGCACTGCGCGCCGCAGCGCGCATCAAGCCTGTATTCGTCATTAAGGTCGGGCGCCATGCCGCAGGTTCTAAGGCGGTAATGTCGCATACGGGAGCGCTGGTCGGATCCGACGACGTGTTCGATGCCGCGTTGCGCCGTGCCGGCGTGGTGCGGGTGATGTCCATCGGTGGACTGTTCTCCGCAGCACAGACCCTTGCTTCGCGCCACAGTTACAGCGGCAACAGATTGGCGATCATCACCAACGGCGGCGGACCCGGCGTGATGGCAATAGACCGTGCGGTTGACCTGGGGGTGGCCGTGGCTGGCCTGTCGGAACAGAGCGTTGAGCGCTTGAATCAGGTGCTGCCCGCGACGTGGTCGCATAACAATCCGGTCGACATCATCGGCGACGCCACGCCCGAGCGTTATCGCGATGCGGTGAGCATTTGCATGGAAGACCCCGGCATCGACGGGGTGCTGGTCATTCTCACGCCGCAGGCGATGACGCGCCCGCTGGAGGTGGCGCAAGCGCTTATCGAAACCGCCGAGAAGTTCAGCAAACCGCTGCTCACGTGCTGGATGGGCGATCTCCAGATCATGGCCGGGCGGGCATTGTTTGCCCAGTCGCGGATTCCGGCATACCGCACTCCTGAGGCGGCAGTCGAGGCCTTTTTCTACATTACCGCTTTTTACCGCAACCAACGCATGCTGGCTCAGACACCGGGACCTCTGTCGCACCGCGAAGGGCCCGACCTACAGGGCGCACGCATGCTGATCGAAACCGTGCTGGCGGAGCGGCGCAAGGTGCTTTCGGAGATGGAATCGAAAGCGCTTCTGGCCGCCTTCCGCATTCCCATTACCAGCACCGTCATCGCCCGGTCTCCGGCGGAGGCGCTGCAGCTGGCGCAGGAGCTTGGTTACCCGGTGGCGATGAAGATCAATTCACCCGACATCACGCACAAGTCCGACGCCGGGGGCGTCAAGCTGAATCAGGCGAATGCCGCCGCGGTGCGGACGGCCTACCACGAGATTATCAGCGACGTGCGGAAGAGCCGCCCCGACGCGCGCATCGACGGCATTGCCATCGAGCCGATGGCGATCAAACCGAATGGACGTGAGCTGATGCTGGGCGTCACGTCCGACCCGGTGTTCGGTCCGGTGATCACCTTTGGCGCCGGCGGCACGGCGGTGGAAGTGATGGGCGACCGTGCGGTCGCGTTGCCGCCGCTCAATCTGTTCCTGGTACGCGAACTCATCAATCGCACACGCATCTCAAAACTGCTCGGCCAGTTTCGCCAAATGCCGCCCGTCCAGATGGAGGTGCTGGAAAGCCTGTTGCTTCGGGTGTCTGAGATGGTGTGCGAGCTGCCTTGGTTAAAGGAAATGGACATTAATCCCCTGATCGTGGACGAACAGGGCGCGCTGGCGGTTGATGCGCGCGTAATGGTGGACTATCCCCCGGTCTCCCGCGACCGCTATGCGCACATGGCTATCTATCCGTATCCAACGCATCTGGTCACGGACTGGCAGTTGCCGGACGGTACCAACATCACTATCCGCCCGATCCGTCCGGAGGACGCGGAAATCGAGCAGGAGTTCGTGCGCAATCTTTCGGATGAGGCGAAGTTTTTCCGGTTCATGACCCCGGTGCATGAACTCTCGGAGGTTATGCTGGAGCACTTTACCCAGATAGATTACGATCGTGAAATGGCGCTGATAGCGGTAACCGACACGAATGGCCTGGAGGTGGAAATCGGGGTGTGTCGCTATAGCATCAATCCGGACGGGGAGTCTTGCGAATTCGCGTTGGTGGTGGCGGATGAGTGGCAGCACAAAGGCATAGGGCACAAACTGATGGGCAGCCTCATGGACGCCGCCCGCAGCAAAGGATTGAAGACCATTGAAGGGCAAGTCCTGTCCAAGAATCACAACATGCTCACTCTCACTACCGCACTGGGGTTCAGCATTAGCGAGAGTGAGGGTGACAGAGGGGTCAAGAAGATTGCAAAGGCGCTGTAGGCAGAAGTGCGGCGCACCGTTGTTCGGCTTACCTGGTGCCGCCGGCCTGAAATCTGGAGTTTTGACACGGGCCGTGAAAAGATGAAACAATTGGACTGCAGCCTGTCGCATGGGGTGTGCAGCCCGACGGATGAGCATTTGTACGACAGGCGTGGGCTTCACTGTGCAGTGGTTGGTCGAACGTGGCGGCCACAGTAGCACGCCCGGTCTCTGCCATCCCCGTGCCTGAGCGATGCTGGACGCAGAATTCCTGAAGTAGCTGATAGAGTTTGCTGGCCGGTCTTCACTTAAAACTCGAAAGGGTTTTTATGGCAACTGGTGTGCATGCGGAATATCTGGATACCATTCTGGCCGGCCACCGGCGCAGCGCTGGCGATTTGCTGCAGATGCTGTGTGAACTTCAGGAGCGCGCCGGTTACATCGATCCGGCCGCAATCGGTTATCTCAGCAGCCAGTTGCACATTCCCCGCGCCCGCATCGAAAGCGTGGCATCGTTTTACTCCTTCCTGCATCTGAAGCCGCACGGGGAATACCGCGTTCTGTTCTCGGACAATATTACCGACCGCATGCTCGGCAGCCTGGCGCTGATGGAGCAGATGTGCCGGCAGTTGTGGCTGCAGCCCGGCAAGGTTTCCGAAGACGGACTGGTCAGCATCGACACCACGTCCTGTACCGGCATGTGCGACCAGGGGCCGGCAATGCTAGTCAACAATCACGCGATCACCAATCTGACGCCCCGGCGCATACAGGAGATCGGCCAGTTGATCCGCAACCGCACGCCGGTAGATGAGTGGCCGGCCGAATTTTTCCGTGTGGAAGACAACATCCGCCGCAGCGGCCTGGTACTCGGCCATGCGCTGCGCCAGGGCGAGGTCCTTGGCATTGCCTTGACGCTGGGTGCCGAGAAGATCATAGAAATCATCAAGTCTGCCGGATTGCGCGGGCGTGGCGGCGCGGGCTACCCAACCGGCTTGAAGTGGGAGTCATGCCGGAACGCCATGGGTACGGAACATTACGTAGTGTGCAATGCCGATGAGGGCGAACCCGGCACTTTCAAGGATCGCGTGCTGCTCAACCGCCACGCCGGCCTGGTGTTCGATGGCATGGCACTGTGCGCCCTGGCCGTGGGAGCAAGAAAGGGCTTTGTCTATCTGCGCGGCGAATACCGCCATCTGGCAGAACCGCTGCGTGCGTGCCTGCAGCGACGCCGCGACAGCAATTTACTGGGTACGGCCATCCTCGGTCGCCCTGGCTTCGATTTCGACGTTGAGATACATATCGGCTCGGGAGCCTACATTTGCGGTGAAGAGTCGGCGCTGCTGGATTCGCTGGAAGGAAAGCGCGGCGTCCCCCGCAACCGCCCGCCGTTCCCGGTGGAGCATGGCTACCTGCAGCAGCCAACCGCGGTGGACAACGTCGAGACCTTCTGCCAGGCGGCGCTTGCCGTGCACATGGGCGCCGAAAAGTACTCGAATATCGGCACACCAAAGTCCACCGGAAGCAAGGTGATCTCGGTATCTGGAGACTGCCCGCGTCCCGGTATCTACGAATACCCGTTCGGCGTTTCGGTGCGCGAGGTGCTGCAGGAATGCGGAGCCGTGAATACGCGGGCGGTGCAAATCAGCGGCCCGTCGGGAATTTGCGTCGCCGAGAGCGAGTTTGACCGGCGTCTGGGCTTCGAGGATCTGCCGACGGCCGGAGCGTTCATGGTGTTCGACGACAGCCGGGACATGTTCGAGGTGGCGCGTAATTTCGTGCACTTCTTCGCGCACGAAAGCTGCGGTTTCTGCACGCCGTGCCGCGTGGGGACCACTATCCTGAAGAACACCATGGACAAGCTTGCGGCCGGTCACGGCACGCGCTTCGACCTGAACGAGATCGATCACCTGAACCACATCCTGCTGAACACCTCGCACTGCGGACTGGGGCGTACTGCCTGCAACCCGGTACTGCATACCCTGAAGCACTTTCGACCAGCCTACGAAAGCCGGCTGAAGTCGCTGGATTTCGAGCCGGCCTTCGATCTGGACGGCGCGCTGGCCCGGGCGCGGCAGATGACCGGGCGCGACGACGCCGGAGCACATTTGACGTCGGAGGATGCGTGAGCGACACCTTTCAACTTGACGGCAGGGAGGTCCCTTTCAGCGCAGGGCAGACCGTGCTGCAGGCTGCGCTGTCTGCGGGGCGCTACATCCCGCACCTGTGTTACCACCCTGAATTTACGCCGCACGGGAGCTGCAAGGTGTGTACGGTGAAGACCGCAGGACGCACGGTGGCCGCCTGCACCATGCCTGCCGCTTCCGGGATAAAGGTAGAGAGCGATACCGAAGAATTGAATTCCATGCGCCGCGCCCTGGTACAAATGTTGTTCGTCGAGGGAAACCATTTCTGCCCCTCCTGCGAGGCCAGCGGCAATTGCCAGCTGCAGGCGACGGCCTACGCGTTGCAGATGATGACGCCCCGCTTTGACCAGTTGTTTCCGGCACGTCCGCTTGACGGTTCCCACGCCGACATCGCGCTTGACTACAACCGCTGCATCCTGTGCGAACTGTGCGTGCGCGCGTCGAGCGAAGTGGACCGCAAAAACGTGTTCGCTCTGGCCGGGCGCGGCATCGGCAAGCACCTCATCGTCAATGCCGAATCGGGCCTGCTCAAAGACACCGCCATGGCGCTGGAGGACAAGGCCATGCAGGTATGCCCGGTCGGCGTGTTCCTGAAGAAGGGCGATAATTTCAGTGTACCGTGGGGCCGGCGGCGCTACGACGCCAGTCCGGTCAGCGCGCAGGCGCTCGCCGATGCGCCGCGCCCGCCTTCCGGAGACGCTCATGAGTGAAAAGAAGAAGCTGCGCCTGGCCACCACTTCGCTCGCGGGCTGCTTCGGCTGCCACATGTCGTTCCTCGACATAGACGAGCGTTTGCTCACTCTGCTGGAGCTGGTCGAGTTCGACCGCTCGCCCCTCACCGACATCAAGCATTGCGGGCCATGCGACATCGGCCTGATCGAAGGCGGGGTCTGCAATGCGGAGAACGTGCACGTGCTGCGCGAATTCCGCAAGAACTGCAAGATACTCATCGCCATCGGCGCCTGCGCCATCAACGGCGGCCTTCCGGCCTTGCGCAACAGCCTGGATCTCGGTGACTGCCTCACGGAAGTGTACCTGACCGAGCCGGGGTTGGCGCATGGCCACATCCCCAACGATCCGGAGCTGCCGCTGCCGCTGGACAAGGTGCACCCCGTGCACGAGGTGGTGAAAATAGACTACTACATCCCCGGCTGCCCGCCCTCGGGCGACGCAATCTGGAAATTCTTCAGTGACCTCATTGCGGGCAGGACGCCGGAATTGGGGCACGGCTTGATTCAATATGACTGACGAAGACGAAAACTTGGAGACGGCTGCGCACCCCGAAAAGCTGCGGCGTGTGGCAATAGACCCGGTGTCGCGCGTCGAAGGGCATGGCAAGGTGACCCTGCTGCTCGACGAAAACGATCAGGTGCACCAGGTGCGGCTGCATATAGTCGAGTTTCGCGGTTTCGAGAAATTCGTCCAGGGGCGGCCCTACTGGGAGGCGCCGGTAATGGTGCAGCGCCTGTGCGGCATCTGCCCGGTGAGCCACCACATCGCCGCGAGCAAGGCAATGGACATGATCGTCGGCGCCACTCTCACGCCGACCGCGGAAAAGGTGCGGCGCCTGATGCATTACGGGCAAATCCTGCAGTCGCATGCGCTTCATTTCTTTCATCTCTCTTCGCCGGACCTGTTGTTCGGCTTTGACTCGGACGCGGCGAAACGCAATATTATCGGCGTTGCTGCCGCGTACCCGGAGATAGCCAAGCAGGGCGTGCTGTTGCGCAAGTACGGGCAGGAGGTGATCCGAATCACGGCGGGCAAGCGCATCCACGGCACCGGTTCCATTCCCGGCGGAATCAACAAGAACGTCAGCTTGGAGGAGCGCGATTATCTGTTACGCGACATCCGGCAGGTCCTTGAGTGGAGTCGGGCGGCGGCAGACATCGCGCGGCGACTGTTTGAGCAGAACCTCGACCTTTTCAGCACTTTCGGGTGCTTTGATGCCCACACGCTCAACCTGGTGCGGGAGGACGGGGCGCTGGACTTGTATCATGGGGGGCTGCGTGCGCGAGACATGCACGGCGCCACGCTGTTTGACCATTACGACTACCGGCGGTACTGGGACGTGATCTTCGAGGATGTGAAGCCGTGGTCGTACATGAAATTTCCGTTTTTTCGCAGTCTCGGGCCGCAGGCGGGCTGGTACCGCGTGGGGCCGCTCACGCGCGTCACGCAATGCGACTTCATCCCTACGCCCCAGGCAGAGGCACAGCGCAGGGAATTCATGGCTTTCGGCGCTGGCAGCGCTGCGCGTGCGACGCTTGGGTCCCACTGGGCGCGCATGGTTGAGATGCTGCATGCAGCCGAACTGATCGAGGCGCTGCTGCATGACCCGGATCTCCAGGGCGACGAGCTGGTCAGCAAGGGCCAGCGCCAGGCCCGCGGCGTGGGCGTGATCGAGGCGCCGCGCGGCACATTGATACACCATTACAAAGTCGACGAGAACGACCTGATCGTGCGCTGCAACCTCATTGTATCCACCACCCACAACAACCAGGCGATGAACGAGGCGATTAAGCAAGTGGTGCGCAAGTACATCAACGGCCGCAAACTGACGGAAGGCCTGCTCAATTACATCGAAGTCGCTATCCGCGCCTTTGACCCGTGCCTGTCATGCGCCACCCATGCGCTGGGCAAGATGCCGCTGCAGGTGGAATTGCTGGATGCGTCGTCTGCCCGGATCGACGCATTGACGCGCGACCCTGACGGCACCGTCTGTTCTCTTCATCCATGACGGCGCCTATTCTCGTTTTCGGCATCGGCAACGAGTCGCGCGGCGATGACGCGCTTGGGCCGCTGCTGGTGCGGGATATCCAGTCGTGGTCGGAAACGGCCGGCCTGGCCGGGCAAGTGGAAGTGCTCGAAGACTATCAGTTGCAGGTCGAGCATGTTACCGACCTGCTTGAGCGCAGCGCGGTGCTATTCGTCGATGCGGACGTGTCTTGTGCGGAGCCGTTCGAGTTGTCCGAGGTCTCCGCCGAAAGAAACGGCAGCTATACCAGCCATGCGATGAATCCGGCAGCCCTGTTGCATGCCTATCGCCTGGTATATGGCGTCGAGTCGCCACCAGGCTTTACATTGCGAATACGCGGGCATGACTTCGCATTGGGCCAGCCGCTGAGCGAGCGTGCAACGGCAAATCTGCAAGGCGCAATCCGCTTGGCTGCCGAATTATGCCGGACGGAAAGTCCTCATGAATGGCGGTGCATCGGCCGCAAGCTGGCGGTGACCGGGATCGTTACGGAATGAGAAGGAGGGGGCGCCATGCACGAGATGTCGCTGGCTGAGAGCGTGCTGCAAGTCATAGAGGATGCTGCACGGCATCAGAGGTTTACGCGGGTAAGGACGGTATGGCTGGAAATCGGGCAACTGGCGTGCGTCGAGCCCGAGTCGCTGTGTTTCGTTCTTGAACAGGTGACGAAAGGAAGTATCGCGGAAGGGGCGAGGCTGGAAATCGTCAAGATCGATGGCCGGGGTCGCTGCGCCCGTTGCGAGCGCGCTTTCCCGTTTCCGGCGTTGCATGAGCCCTGTCCGGATTGCGGAAGCTATCAGGTTGAGGTGACGGATGGAGAGCAGTTGAGAATCAGGGAACTGGAAGTCGAATAAGGGGGCAGCAATGTGTGTTCAATGCGGATGCGGAAACGGCCCGACGCTCATTGCGGGACGCACGATTCGTCAAAAGCGCGGGAAGGTGGAGACCTTGCGCTTTCGCACACCGGAAGGTCGCTCGCCCCACGGTCACGCGGAGGCGAGCGTGCCGCAACACGCCCGGCTGGACTACGGTACCGGCGCGGCGGGTGTGCATGTTCCTGGCTTGAGTCAGTCCAGGATGCTCCGGATCGAGCAAGACATTCTCGCCAGCAACAATGCAGAGGCGTTCGGCAATCGCAGCTACCTGGCGCAACGCGGCATCTTCGCGCTCAATCTGGTGTCCAGCCCCGGTTCTGGCAAGACCACGCTGCTGGTCAAAACCATAGAAGCCCTGCGCGGCACCATCCCGCTGGCGGTCATAGAAGGCGATCAACAGACGGACAACGACGCCGAACGCATACGTGCCGCCGGCGCTCCAGCCCTGCAAATCAACACCGGCAAGGGCTGTCATCTGGATGCGCATATGGTCGGCCTGGCCATGCAGCGGCTCGATTTGCGCGAAGACAGCCTGCTGTTGATCGAGAACGTCGGTAATCTGGTTTGCCCGGCGGCCTTTGATCTGGGTGAGGCGCGCAAGGTCGTGATCCTCTCTGTGACGGAAGGCGAGGACAAGCCGCTTAAGTATCCCGACATGTTCCGGGCGGCAAGCCTCATGCTACTGAACAAATGCGACCTCCTGCCTTATCTGCAGTTCGATCCCGCGCTGGCGATTGACTACGCTCGTCGGATCAACCCAGGGCTGGGGGTAATGCGCATCTCGGCAACCGGCGGGACAGGAATGGGGGAATGGCTGGAGTGGATTGCGGAGGGCTGCCGGGATTCGGCCGCCGCCAAAGGCCCTCTACGCAAGGAAGGCCAGATTGAATAAGCCGGTAATCCTGTCGGCAGGCGGCCCTTCGATCCTGGCGTGCGGCGCTTGGCTCAAGAACACAGTGTGCGTGACGCGCGGCAACGAGGCGTATGTTTCGCAACTTGTCGGAGATCTGGACAGCGCCGAGGCGCGGCGGGGGCTGGACGACGTTGCAGCCCGGCTTTGCAGGGCGCTGGGCGTGCGGCCCGCTGCGGTGGCGCACGACCTGCATCCTGACTTCTACAGTACACAGTTTGCCCAGGCCTACGCTGCGGACATCGGAGTGCCGGTGGTCGCCGTGCAACATCACCATGCGCATATCGCCGCGATCTGCGCAGAGCACTGCATCGGCGAACCCGTGCTCGGGTTGGCACTGGACGGGGTGGGCCTCGGTACGGACTCCCTGCCGTGGGGCGGCGAGTTGTTGTTGGTGGCCGGCGCGAGCTTCAAGCGCATCGGACACCTCGCTCCCCTGCCCATGCCCGGCGGCGACCGCGCGGCACAAGAGCCGTGGCGCATGGCGGCTGCAGCGCTGTTCCAACTGGGGCGTAGCGGCGAAATTGCGCGGCGCTTCCCTCATCAACCTGCGGCGCGGATGGCTGAGGGAATGTTGCAGCGAGGCTTGCACTGCCCGGCCACTTCCAGCATGGGGCGGTTGTTCGATGCCGCGGCGGGACTGCTTGGCGTGAATGAAAAGCAATCCTTCGAAGCGCAGGCGGCGATCCGGCTGCAAGCGTTGGCGGAACGGAATGGCAAGGTGCCGCCGCTGGCCGCCGGCCACCGCATCATGGAAAACTCCCGGGCGGCGCAGTTTGCAGTCCTGGATTTTCTGCCATTGCTGGCGGCGCTGGCTGACTGCCCGGACCCCGCATACGGTGCGGCGTTGTTCCATGCTACGGTAACGTCCGGGTTGGCGGAGTGGGTGAGGCATGCCGCCGCCGTGCACAATGTCCGCACCATCGCTTTGGGCGGCGGGTGCTTCCATAATGACATCCTGTCGCGCACACTGTCGGACCAGCTTGCCGACCAGGGATTGCGGGTACTGACGGCGAGGGAGGTGCCGCCCAATGACAGCGCGATTTCGCTGGGGCAGGCGTGGGTTGCCCTGAAATCCATCACCGAGGGAGGGTGAAAACATGTGTCTTGCCATACCTGCACAGGTGGAAGGCTTGACCGATGCTGGCAACGCCATCGTCATGCTCGGCGGCGTACGCAAGGAAATTTCGCTCGCCCTGGTCGATGGCGTCGCGGCTGGCGATTATGTGATCGTGCATGTCGGCTACGCGCTGCAAAAGCTGGATCGGGAAGAGGCGGAACGCACCCTGGCGCTGTTTTCCGAGATGAGTGCGATGAACGAACCGGAGGATTCCCCTCCGCCATGAAATACATAGACGAATTCCGCGATGGCGCGCTTGCCGGCAACATCGCGGCCAATATCGCGCGCGAAGCGGCCGCTGCCTCGGGCTACCGGCTGATGGAATTCTGTGGCGGACACACCCACGCCATTTCACGTTATGGCATTGCCGATCTGTTGCCGGCCAACGTGCGCATGATTCATGGCCCCGGCTGCCCTGTCTGTGTGCTGCCCATAGGTCGCCTCGACCAGGCGATACGCCTCGTCCGCCAGCACGGAGTGATCCTCTGCACCTACGCCGATGCCATGCGCGTTCCCTGTTCAGACAATCTTACCCTGATGCGTGCAAAAGCAGGCGGTGCGGACGTGCGCATGGTCTATTCCACCCAGGATGCCCTGCACATTGCGCGTGCCAACCCCCAGCGTCAAGTGGTGTTCTTTGCCCTGGGTTTCGAGACGACCACGCCGCCTACCGCCGTGGCCGTCCGGCAGGCACGCCTTGAGCGGCTGCAAAATTTCAGCATCCTGTGCAATCATGTGCTGACCCCGGCGGCCATGCACGCGATTCTCTCCATCGAAGGAGGGGCGGGGTTGGACGGTTTTGTCGGGCCAGCGCATGTTTCGACCGTTATCGGCAGCAGACCGTATGCCCCCTTTTCTACCGATTACGGCAAGCCGGTGGTCATTGCCGGATTCGAGCCGCTCGACGTGATGCAAGCCATACTGATGCTGGTGCGCCAGATAAACGACGGGCGTGCGCAGGTGGAGAACGAGTTCACGCGGGCGGTGACGCCCGAGGGGAATCCTAAGGCACAGGCGCTGGTGGCCGAGGTGTTCTCGCTGCGTGAGAGTTTCGAGTGGCGCGGACTGGGGACGGTGGCCGGCAGTGCGTTGCGGCTGCGGTCCGAGTTTGCGGAATTCGACGCGGAGGCCAGATTCGGCGTGGAATACGTGGCGGTCGCAGACCACAAGGCATGCGAGTGCGGGGCGATTCTGCGCGGCGAAAAGCGTCCGCAGGACTGCAGGATATTCGGAACGGCGTGCACTCCGGATACGCCGGTCGGCTCCTGCATGGTGTCATCCGAGGGCGCTTGCGCCGCGCATTACAGCTACGGACGGTTCCGGGAGGCCGCTCGATGAAGACTGCAAAGCGAAATTTCGCACGCACCCTCGATCTGGCGCATGGACGGGTGGAGATGTCGCATGGCGCCGGCGGCCGTGCAATGGCGCAACTGATCGCGGAGTTGTTCGCTGCGGCATTCGACAATCCCTATCTAGCCACGGGGAACGACGGCGCTTTGCTCGCCCACGCGCAGGGACGGCTTGTGATGTCCTGCGACAGCCATGTCGTATCGCCGCTGTTCTTTGCGGGCGGCGACATCGGCTGTCTGTCGGTTCACGGCACAATCAACGACGTGGCGATGATGGGCGCGACGCCGATGTACCTGGCGGCTTCCTTCATACTGGAGGAGGGCTTTCCGCTGGCCGACCTCAGGCGCATCGTCGAATCGATGGCGAATGCCGCGCGGACTGCGGGCGTCCCCATTGTCACGGGTGACACCAAGGTGGTGGAGCAGGGAAAGGGCGACGGCGTGTTCATCACCACCACCGGCGTAGGCGTGGCCCGCGACGGCATCACGCTGTCCGGGGATAAGGCGCAACCGGGCGACGCGATACTGCTGTCCGGCACGATAGGCGATCACGGCATGGCCGTGCTTTCGCAAAGGGAAAACCTGACTCTGGACCCGCCGATCGTGTCTGACACGGCGGCCCTGCATGGTTTGGTGGAGGTCCTGCTGGACAGCGGCGCTACGTTGCGCGTGTTGCGTGACCCCACGCGCGGCGGACTGGCGGCGACGCTCAACGAGATCGCCAAACAGTCCGGGGTCGGCATGATGCTGCATGAATCCGCCATCGCCGTGAACGAGCCGGTAGAGGCCGCCTGCGAGTTCCTTGGGCTGGACCCGCTTTATGTCGCCAATGAAGGCAAGCTGGTCGCGATCTGCCAACGCCAGGATGCCCAGCGCCTGCTTGAAGCAATGCGGGGTCATCCGCTCGCCCGCCGGGCGTCCATCATAGGGGAGATTGTGGAAGATGCGCACTGCTTCGTGCAGATGACGACCAGAATGGGCGGCAGGCGCATTGTAGATTGGCTGGCAGGGGAGCAGTTGCCGAGGATTTGTTGACCCCCACCACGGAGGCAGGGAACCCCCGGCATTGCAGGCCATGCCGCGCAAGTGCCGAATCCTCGCTATGTGGCTGAGCCCCTTGGCAGCGCGAAATAAAACGTCGCGCCCGCGCCGACTTCACCTTGCGCCCACACCCTGCCCCCGTGGCGTTCTATGATGCGCTTGACGAGGGCAAGTCCGATTCCCGTACCCCCGTATGCTCCCGTGGCGTGGACGCGTTCAAACACCCTGAAGAGCTTGTCGGCATACCGCATGTCAAATCCCACCCCATGGTCTTTCACGGCATAGACTGTTTCCTTTGCCTCTACCGCCCCGCTCAGCTCGACCGTTGCCTCCGCGTCCGCCGGCGAAAACTTGACGGCGTTCGACAGCAGATTCATCAACGCCTGCCGCAGCATCTCGCGATCGCCCCACGCCAACGGCAGTTCCCCGATGTTCAGATGCAGCCGGCGCGCGGGCTCGGCTGCCTGCAATTGTGCGAAGGCATCCCGCGCCAGTGCTGCAATATCGGTGGGTCTGAATGCCATCGTTTGCTTGCCCAGGCGCAGAAAGCGCAGTATGTCATCGATCTGGCGCCCCATGTGCTGGGCAGAGTCCCGCACGATCCTTAGCAGGCGCCTGCCTTCGTCGTCGAGCGTTGCACTATGCTCCTCCAGCAGAATCGCCGAAAAGCCATTGATCGCACGCAGCGGCTGAAGCATGCTGTGGGAAATCGAATAGGATAGCTCATCGAGTTCCTTGTAGGCCGCCTCAAGCTGGGCCGTGCGCGCTTCGTTTTCGCGGCAGAGGTGCACCGCATTGGCGAGGTGAGCGAGCACCGGCTGGAACATCTGCCCCAAGGGAAGCTCCGTTTCAGGAGTCCTGGGGCCCATCAGGATGATCACCCCCGCGCCTTCGACCGGCAGACGCAAAAACGAATGGTAGCGGCCCGGACCCAACGGCCCGAGCAGCCCGGAGGCGTCGTCGTGCTGTTCGACGCCCCCATCGAGAAGGGCCGCCGGCAACCTTACCGTTTGTCCTTCCTGCCCGGTCAATTCGTAGTCGCCCACCACGGCGGCGATGCGCCCTTCGGCCATGTGTGTTGCCTGATCAATCACTGACACGTCGAGCAACGCGACGCCCGCCGGAAAGGAGGTGTGATAAAGCAGGCGCTGCAGGAAACGTGTAAGCAGGGGCTTCAGCCTGATCTCGCTGCCAATGCTGAGGGACAGGTCATAAAGGACGGGAAGTATCCGTTCGGATGCCATAGATACCTATCTGCCGCAGGGCGTGGCCAGTGTGGACGAGCGGATAGCGTGTCGCCGGCCATACGGGGCCTCGTTGCCAGTCGGACGGGCAGGTAGCCGCGCCGAACCGGCTGCACACTCGTGCTTTCGAGGGAAATGCTAGCACAAGTTCTGCCGCAAGCCTTGCGCGCGTGCGTGGTTTGGCATCGGGTACACTGGATGACGGCAGCATCCGCCTTTTGCGTGATTGCTGCGGAAAGAAAGAAAGGAAGGTTGTTGCGGAAGTTTGGGGGAGGGGTTCATGAGCCACCCCCCATAGAACCGGGGGGTGTTCCGTAAGCAGCGCTTATTTCTGCTTCTTCGCCGGCCTGTTGTTTTCTTCGATCAGGATCATGACAGCTGCGAGTACGGGGATTGCCCAAAGGACTATTGTTCCAGTCAAATCTACCATCTTACTTCTTCCTAGATAATTGTTACAAAAAGGCTTCAGCCTGCGATGATTGCGCACAGGCGGCGTGGACTTTACCACGAATCAGCATACTAAAACAGTAGGTTAAAAAAACATAACCGATTGAATAAGATAGATGTGCTGGCGGTTTATGCGTAAAGCATATCGCACATCGTCCCGAGGTGGGGCCGCAGGGCCGGCCCCCGGGAATGTCGGGGGCCGGCTGGCAGTGCCTATTTCTTGTCTTTCAGCGCTTTCATATTCTTGTTGTCGAGCAGGATCATGACGCCTGCGAGTGCGGGAATGGCCCAGAGAACGATGCTTCCGATTGTATCTATCATGATGAATGTTCCTTAACGATTATTCCAGAAAATGCCTGTGCCTAATTAAACCTACAGACGGTATGGACTTTACCATAAATTACCATAACACGAATATGGGAATAATGTTAACAAATTGATTGAAATAAATTATATTAGCGTTGATATGCCTAATGCATGAATGGAGCGGTGAAAAATCCTGGGGACCGGCGGAACTGGCCGGGACAAAAAAAATGCCCCCGAGCCTTGCGGAACGGGGGCCAAAAAGCCTTAACTAAAGGGGGAAGTTAAGACTTCACGCTCAGGGAGGAGAAACGTGAGGTAGCTTGCGCTACCGTTAACTCAGATAAGGAACTCCTGATATAGTTCCATACCATTCAAATTAATTTGCGGCATCGCGACGTTATCTCGTAACTTATTGTGTCTCAATGAAAAAATTGAATGCGGGCGCCCCCATTTTTGCTTTGGCCCGTATAATGCCCCCTATGAGCAAAAATTGTCCGCCACATGACCTTCTTCAATAAACGCCTGCCTGCCGTCTTGGCTGGGTTGCTGGTGCTGCTGTCCGGTCCGTGCGCTGCCTCGCAGCCCCTGACTGTGGCTGTCGCAGCCAACGTGAAATATGCCTTCGATGAACTGGCGGCCGAGTTTACAAAGGAAACCGGCATCGAGGTGCAGGGCGTGCCCGGATCTTCGGGCAAGCTCGCGGCGCAAGTGCAGGGCGGCGCGCCTTTCGATGTGTTCCTGTCTGCCGATAGCGAGGCGCCCGAAGCGCTTTACCACTCTGGTCTGGCGGTGGCCCCCCCCAAGGTCTATGCCTACGGCGCGTTGGTGCTGTGGACCACCAAAGAGCTGGATTTGAGCCGGGGCTTTTCGCTGCTGGCGGAGCCGGGCGTGCACAGAATCGCCGTTCCCAACCCCAGGCTTGCGCCCTACGGGCGGGCTGCCATGCAGGCGCTTGAAAAGTCCGGGCTCAAGACAGCGGTCGAACCCAAGCTGGTATACGGCGAAAGCATAAGCCAAGCGGCGCAGTTCGTGGAATCGGGCGCGGCGGACATCGGCTTCAGTGCGAAATCGATAGTGGTGTCGCCGGAGATGGCGGGCAAGGGCAAATGGATCGAAGTGCCGCCGGGCGCCTATCAGCCCATTGCGCAGGCCGTGGTGATGCTCAAACATGGCGCACAGACCAGGCCCGATTCCGTGCGCAGGTTCGTGGACTTCCTGTTCACGGCGCCCGCGCGCGCCATCTTCCAGAGATACGGCTACCTGCTGCCATGAATCGCTTGCCCGGCACCATTACCGCCATCGAGTGCAACGGGCATCTCTCGCTGGTGGATGTGGCCGCCGGGAAGGAGACCTTTACCGCGTTGCTGCTGGAGACACCGGACCGCGCCGCGCACCTCAGGGTGGGCAACCGGGTGGCCGTTCTGTTCAAGGAAACCGAGGTGTCACTCGCAAAAAACCTGTTCGGCGAGCTCAGCCTGCGCAACCGGGTGCGAGGGAAGGTGCGCCAGATCAGGCGCGGGGACATCCTGTGCGAAGTGGTGCTGGATTGCGGCGGGCAGACGCTGACCAGCATCATCACCACACGCGCGGCAAAGCGGCTTGCCCTGGAGGAGGGAGATGAAGTGGAGGCGCTGGTCAAGGCGAACGAAGTGTCACTCGTGGAGGAGAGTCATGAGCTATGACTGGCAGCCGATCTGGCTCACCTTCAAGCTGGCCGCCATCGCCACGTTCATCCTGTGCGTTATCGGCATCCCCTTCGCTTGGTGGCTGGCGCATACAAGGATGCGTGCCAAGCCTGTGCTGGAAGCGCTGGTCAGCATGCCGCTGGTGCTGCCGCCTTCGGTGCTGGGCTTCTACCTGCTGTTGGCGTTCAGCCCGGCACACTGGTTCGGCGGCTTCGTGGAGCACATTGCCGGTCTGAAGCTGGCGTTCAGTTTCTCGGGGTTGGTGGTGGCTTCGGTGATCTTCAGCTTTCCCTTTCTGGTGCATCCCGTGCAATCCGGCTTCCAGAACCTGCCGCGGAGCCTAAGCGAGGCGGCCTATACGCTGGGCAAGGGCCGCTGGCAGACGCTGCGGCACGTGCTGCTGCCCAACATCAAGCCGCAGCTTTTGGCGGGCGCGGTGCTGGCCTTCGCGCACACCATAGGCGAATTCGGCGTGGTGCTGATGATAGGCGGCAACCTGCCGGGGCAGACGCGGGTGGCTTCCATCGCCATCTACGACGAAGTGGAGGCGATGAATTACGATGCGGCGAATTTTTATGCGCTGGTGCTGTTTGCGGTGTGCTTCGCCATACTGCTGGCGGTGCATATCATCAACAGGAAGTTCCTCGCGCGAATTGTCTAGATGATAGAACTCGACATCCGCAAGAAGCTTCTGGGCGCGCACGGTGGGTTTACGCTGGAGTTGAAGCTTTCCCTGCGTGAGGGCGAATTCGTCACCCTGTTCGGCGAGTCCGGCGCGGGCAAGACCACCCTGCTGCGCTGCCTGGCCGGGCTGTCGGAGCCCGACAGCGGATATATCCTCTGCAACGGAAAGCCATGGTTCAGCCGGGACGCGAGATTGCCCGCGCAGCAGCGCCGAGTCGGCTACATGTTCCAGGACTACGCGCTATTCCCCAATATGAGCGTGCGCGGCAATATCGAGTTCGCGCTGCGCAAGGGCACCCCGCGCCAGCGCGCATCCGAGTTGATCGAGCTCATGGCACTGGGCGAACTGCAGCACCGCATGCCCAATATGCTCTCCGGCGGCCAGCAACAGCGCGTGGCACTGGCGCGCGCGCTGGCCGCCGAGCCGCGCCTGCTGCTGCTGGACGAGCCGTTCTCCGCGCTTGACCACGAAACGCGCCTGCGCCTGCAGGACGAGGTGCTGCGCCTGCAGCGCCGTTATGGATTGACCACCGTCATGGTCAGCCACGATGTGGGCGAGGTGTATCGCCTTTCCCGCCGTGTGCTGATGATCGAACACGGGCGCATCGTGCGCGAGGGTTCGCCCGAAGAAGTGTTCGGCGCGGGGCAGGCGGGCGGAAAATTCTGCTTTGCCGGGGAGGTGCTCGCCATTGAGGCCGCGGATGTGGTGTTCGCCGTGACGCTGCTGGTCGGCAACCAGATCGTGCGCGTCATCGCCGCCGCCGAAGAGGCGCACAAGCTTGAACCCGGCGCCCGCGTGATGCTGATGTCCAAGGCGTTCAACCCAGTGCTGGTTGCGTGCTGAGCGGTGCGGCCGCGGCCAATTGCCACGGCGCAAGATTGCTACTAAACTTGCCGTGATAAGTCTGCAGCCATTCGAGGAATAGCGTCGCACGTCGTTCGCCGAACATGCTGGACAGTCTGCATAACGAAAAGGGGAGCGTGTCGATGCTGCGGAGTCTGCCTGAAGTCATGGCGTTGTCCGGAAAGGCGGACCGCGGCGCAACTGGTCCGCTGCAGTTGGCTTCCTTCCTGATGCGATGGGCGCTGTGCGCCGTTCTGCTTGCGTCCTGCGCCCTCTCTACCGTCGTGCGGGCGGAGGAGAATGGGGCCGCCATTCTCAGTCCTGCTGCCGTGCCGGCGCGCGGCGACCATTTCTCACTGCTCACCCTCAAGGCATTCGGGCGCTACTCCATCACGGTGACCAGTTCCCAGGGTGTTGCGCTCCAGTCGCTGGATCGCATGTCCGGCGCGGGCAATATCGCGGGCGAAGCTGGCAAGCAGGACGGCCGGCTGGACCTGTTCCTGGATCGCGGCGAGTACCGGATACTCACACATGCGTCGGAGCATGGAAGCGGACAGGCCAAGTTGGGCGCCCATGCCTTCCGCGAACTGAATAGCCACCCGCCCTTGCTGATCGAACAGCGGCTGGAGCAATCCAGCCTGGGGGATTTCGAACAGCGCTCCTACTGGCTTGAAGTCAAGGAAAAACGCACCATCGTGATCGAGGCCGCCGGGCGCCATCTGGCCGACCTGCGCCTGTGGCGCGACGGCACCTGGCTGGTCAGCACCGAACCGCAACTGGCGGCCAGCCAGGCGCGGGCCGATCGCCCGCTGATGATCGCGCGCTTCACCGCCCAGCTTGAGCCCGGGCTCTACCTGGTCACGGCCTATGGCGGCCCCAGCCAGCCGTGGACGGAGGCTTCCGGCGAAAAGCCGTTCTTCCTGCGCCTCGGTATTCCGGAGCTGGGGCCCGCCGTGCGCCAGCAGTTCACCATGGACGAGTTCGGCGTGGTGCGCTTTGTGGTGCCCGAGGGGCCAAATTTCTTCCGGCTCGAACTGCCGGTGGCGAGTGCCGCCACCCTGCAGGTGAGCAGCTACGACAAGGATAACCCGTTTCAGGCACCGGGCAGCAGCGCCAGCATCGACAAGCGCTCCGTCCCGCCAGTGGCCGAGGTGACCGGCATGGGCAGCAGCGGCGCCAAGCTGGTGACCGTCACCATGGAGGCAGGCAAGCCGTTCGTCCTGCAGTATTTCGATGCGAGTCCGGTTCACACTTTCAAGGGCGGCGGGGAATACTGGGTCAGCTCGATCCATGCCGGCTACGCGGAGGACTCGATCGGCGCAACCGCGGTGCTCACCCGCCGCCGCTATACGAGCCCTTATGGCGCACTGGGGCCGGAGGAGTACGTGGATGCACGCGTGCTGGAACTTGCCGGCAAGGCGCCCTGGCACCGGCGTTTCAACCTGCTCGACGAAGTGACGTTGTTTGTCAGGGTACCCGATGCTTTGAAAATCAGGGTCATCGGCCAGGGGGTGAAGGCGCGCTATCGCTTCGAGCCGTTCGTCACTTCGCGCCCCGAGAACTATCAGACCCCGCCGTGGCAGGAAAGCGGCCGCGAGTTCGAACTGGACCCCGGCCTCTGGGTGCTCACGGTGCAGCCCGAGACCAAGGGCATACTCGACCTGCAGTTGATCCCGCCGGGGGGCGTCGTGCAGGATGCACTGTCCTTCCTTTCGAAAATGGCGCAGGAGACGCCGCAGCCAAGGCCGGTCTCCGGCGTGCCCGGCGAGACGCTTACCCCGGTGATGCCTGTTGCGCGGTTCGGGGAAATGCACCTGGATTCCAGCACCAGCTACACCATGTATCTCAACAGGCAGCCAGGGGTTGCCTCCGGCCTGATGGCGCGTCCGTTGCCGGTCGATCTGCAGTTCGCCCTTCCCGTCACCCAGCGCGCTGGCGAGACGCTGGCCATCCCGGTGCGGGTGCCCGAAAAGGGCACCCTGCGCGCACTGGCCGAGGATGGCCGCTCGCTCGAAATTGCGCTCGATAACGGCAGCAGGAAAGGCACGGCGCTGCAGGTCGATCCGGGGCAATACCGGGTGATGATCAAAGGCTCGGATGCGATGCAGGTCTATTCGCTCGGGCTGGAGCCCACGCGGCTGGCCAGCCAGACGCCGCTACCGACCCTGCCGGATGCAACGCTCGCTGCCCTGCCCAAGTTTCCGGTCATCACCTCCGGCACGCCTTACTATCTTGACCTGGCCCGCGACAGTTCCAGCGATTTCCGCGTGCAGGTTGCGAAGCCGGGCCTCTACCGCTTCGAGACCACTGGCCTGCTGGGCACCGCAGGCAGCGTGCGCACGCGAACCAATCCCTCGCTGTTTTCCGAAACCGAAAACGGGGTGGGGCGCAATTTCCTGATCCAAAGCTACCTGCGCGAGGGCGAATATCAGCTCACCGTGAACACCCAGGGCCGTACGCAGGGTGACCTCGGCGTGCAGGTCACACGCAGCGGTGTGGTGGACGGCGGCGAATTGCGCGCCGGAGAAGTGGCGCGCGCCTTGTTGCCGAGCGCGCAGGCGCTGGCATACCGGTTCCGCATCGCCAAGGCGGGCAGCTATCATCTGCAGGCCATTGGCCTGGGCCGCGATTTCAAGCTGCGCCTGGAGGATGCCGATGGCTGGCCGCCGTTTGCGCCGGTGCTGAACGGCGCCAATACCCTGCAGTTCAAACCCGGCGACTATCGCGCGATCGTGCTGCCGCAAACTTCCGACGCGCGCGTGCTCACCCGGTTGGAGCGGGTAACAGACAAGCCCGTATATGACGGGCACGGCCCCCATCGCATCGAGGTGGGGGCGCGTGTCGAACACGTGTGGCGGGAGCCGGCCAAGAACGGCGCGCGCGTGCCAGACCAGTGGGAATTCAATCTGCCCGCCGCCGCCGAACTCGGCATCGCCCTCGACAGCGAGATGGAAGCCACCGTGATCGAAGTCGCCGATCCCAAGACTGCGGTCGCAAAAATCGAGGCCAAGCGACTCTGGACCGGCAAGCTTCCCGCTGGCCGCTACCGGGTGCTGGCGCAGAACAGCCGGTCCAACAATCATGTTCCGTACGCGCTGCAGATTTCCTCCACCCAGCTGCTGGCTGGCCAATCGCGCGAAGTTGCGGCACCTGCGGTGGTCCCCATCTCCGTGGGCAGGGACGGTCTGGTCGAACTGCAGTCGTTTGGTGGCAGCGACGTGCGTGCCCGCCTGGTCACGGCATCCGGCGAACTGGTTGCGCAAAACGACGATAGTCCTGACGACTGGAACTTCCACATCGCGCGTCGGCTGGATCCCGGCGAATACAAGCTGATGGTGGATCCGGTCAACGAGCAGCAGGCGTCCACCAGGGTGTACATGCGCGCGCCAGACGAGACGGCCGAAAAACCGCTCGCTCTGGGAACCGAAATCGAGATCAGGGACGACAAGGTCCACGTGTATCCGCTGCCGCTGCCGGAAGACCACAATTTCGTGCTGGCCAGCGCGCAGTCGAGCGATACCGTGGGCCTGGCCCTGGAAGGCGAATCGGCACGGGGCTGGGTCAACCTCGGTACCACCCTGGCGAAGGACCCCTATCTCGGTTTGCCGCTCGGCGCGGAGCGGTTCAGGTCATACCGGCTGCGGGCATGGTCTGCGGACCGGCGCAGCCTGAAGGTGCGCGTGCGTGCCGTGGCAGCGGCACTTTCCGCTGCGTCGGAGAGCGAGTGGACAAAGGGCAGCCTGTCACTGAGACAGGTGGACGAAGCGCGTCCGGACCTGCGCGTGGCGCACGTGGCCCCGGCCCGGCCCGGCACCTTCCGCCTCAAGGGAGATCTTGCGGGGCTGCGGTGGTCCGACACCACTTTGTGCGCAGAGCAGGTCAGCGGCAATGCGGTGATTGCCGTCAGTGGCAAGGACTTGTGGATGGTTTCCAGAAGGCAGCGTTCGCAGGAGCCTGCTTCGCTCGCCGCCGAGCGGTTGCGGCTGCCCGAGGGCGACGGTGCGTCGCTGCGCCTGGAACTCCCGACTGGCCGCGTTGGCGCCATAGACCTGCAGCCCAACGACAAAGGGCCTTCGCTGGCGATTGCCCAGGCGCGTGCAGGACAACCGGGCGTTGCCGTGACCGCGAAGCAGGACCCGGCTGAAATGGGTATCACGCCCGGAGAGGCGGTGGCGGTCTCCGTGAATGGCGCGGCTGAATCGGCCCGGGTGTGGAATGCATCCAGCGCCGGCGAACCGCTGGAACTCGACGTGCGCCAGGTGTCGCTGCGACGGGCCGGCCAGCAGTCGCCCGGCTATGGTGCGGCCGATGGCGCCATGGCAGCCAACACGGCGCTGCCGATTCGGCTCCCCGGCGGCCAGGTGCGCGTGAACCTCACGCTCTCGGCAATGAGCGGTGCCGTGTTCCTCAAGCGCGGCACGATACAGTCCACGCACTGGTCGAGCCGCGAACCATTGCAGGAATCCGTGCCGACCGACGCGGATGAACTGCTGCTGCTGAATGCACAGCCGAGCGCCGCGTACTATGCCCTCGAAATTGCCCAGGACGAAGGAGGCGAAGCAGAAGCGACCCTGAAGCCCGGCGACTTGCTCGAACGTAACGCCAGCACTGCCGGTCGCCTGCGGGTACCCGTCGAACTGCAGCCGGCCACCGGCCAGTTTCACCTGCATGTGACCGGGAATACCCAGGCGCTTTGGGTCGAGGACGGGGGACGCATCGCCTCCGGCGACGATATTGCGATACACGGCAGCGGCGTGCTGTGGCTGCAGCATCAGCCCGGCATCATCGTGGCCTGGCTGGAAGCGCCGGGCGTACAGGGGGCCAAGAGCATCACCGACTGGTTCAAGTCGTTGAAGGAGACCACGGTCAAACCGCCGCAGACCGTGAACCTGCGCGGCAAGACGCAGATCCTCAATTTCAGGCCGGAACGCATGACCATGCTGCACGTGCGGACCACTGTGCCGGTGGTGACGCGTTTCACCATCGAAGGGCAGCCGGCGCAGACCGAGGCCTATCTGCATGGCGCGAACATCAACCTGCTGGTACCTGGCGGCTCTTCGCGCCTGATTCTGCGCGCCGTGGGGGCGGACAGCCTGTCGGGTGCCGCCACCGTGCTTGCCACCGAGCCGACCGGCCTGACAGAGAAAGCGGGTCCGGAAGTGCTGCTGGCGCCCGGCAGCGCGCGGGTCTTTTCATTCGAGCTCAAGCAGCAGTCGACGGTGGGCATCGGCGTACGTGCGTCGTCGGACATCGTACACAGCGTGCTGTACGACGCGCGCGGCGTGGCACAATCGCGCGGCGTGGTGCAGATGCCGACCCTCCTGCCGGGACGCTACTACCTGGTGATCGAAACACCGCCCGACACCATGCCGGTGCAGGTGCGGCCCATCGTGTTCGGGCTGACCCAACCCGACACCCGGCCGCCGTTCGCGATCCTGCGGCGCTATGTCGAGGGGCGCGACAACGACGCCCTGCTTTACGTGCCGCCTCCGCCCGGCGTAGCGGCCGATGAGCAAACCGGGGCCGATTCACCCCGTCCCGCAAGGAAGCGGCGCCCTGCCCAGGCGCAACCTGTCGAAGAGCAAAGCGAAGAGGGCGCCGGGGCCGCTTCCCCGGAGGAGGACGAATCCGAGCCGCCGGCGGATCAGCCGCCTGCCGGCGACGAATCAGGAGCGGGGACGAACGAGGATCAACAATGAAACGCGCATCTGCACTGCCTGTCATCTTCTTCCTGCTGGCGCTGGGGGCCTGGGGCTCCGCTGCACAGGCCCGCGATGCGGCACCGGGCGGCACGCTGGCGCGGCCGCAAGGGCAGGTCGTCATCCCGGACAAGTTCCTGCGCCGCTGGGATGCCGTGACGTTCTTCCTCGATTCGGCCGACGGACCCGCCAAGGGCGGGCCGGAGCACCATCCGGAGAAATACGTCAGCATGACGCCGGCGCACCCCGGCGTGTTCACCTGGCTCAACGCCAGAACCCTGCAGTTCCGCCCGGCCGAGCCGTGGCCTGCCTTGTCGCGTTTTTCGTTCCGGGTGAAGGACAACACCTACGACCTGGTCACGTTGATGGAGGTGCCCACCGGCACCATCCCGGCAGATCGTGAGGAGGGGCTCGACCCGGTCGAACGCATTTCGCTGACTTTCGCCGAGCCGCTGGATCCATCGGCTTTGCGCCAGATGGTGCGCATCGGCGTGCGCCCGCTTCCCGGCATCGACGACAGCCAGACCCGCTGGCTTGACCAGCGCGATTTCGACCTGAAGGTGATCGAGCGCGTGCAGCGCCGCGACCCGGCCAGCTACGTGCTGACCCTGCTGCGCCCGATCCCGAGCGGCCAGCGTGTGATCGTCCGCCTGCGCCTGTCGCTGGACGACGGCGCCAGCGATTCGTTCAAGGACATCAGCTTCACCACTTCGGAGTCGTTCCGCATCGCCCGTCTCGGCTGTGCCGATCTGAGGCTGCCGATCACGCCGGAAGGGGTCGCCTATGCACGCGACCAGGCATTGACCTGCAACGCGGACCAGCGCCAGGTGCAAGTGGAGTTTTCGGCGGACCTCAAGGAACTGAGCCCGGTCGAGGCGCGCAATCTGGTGCGCTTCACGCCAGCGGTCAAGAACCTGAGCTTCCAGGTTGCAGGGCACACGCTGCTAGTTGACGGCAGCTTCCAGCCCGGCACCCTGTATCGCGTCACGGTGATGCCGATGCCGCTGGCCGACTCCCATGGGCGGCCCTTGCTGGCCAAGGCGCCGAGCCAGCTTTACCTGAATTTCCCACCCAAGCCTCGATACCTGCAGGTGCAGGGCGGACACGCCATAGTCGAGCGCTATGGGCCGCAGCAGTTGCCGCTGGACGGGCGCGGGTTCGAACGCGCCGATGTGCGGGTATATCCGGTCGACCCGCTGGACCGCTCGTTCTGGCCGTTCCCTGACCAACCGGTGATCACCGACGAAAATTCCGCTCCCCCCGCACCGGGGGAGGAGCCCGCGTCCTATACTTCGCCCGGCGGACAGATCAGCGCGCGCGGCCTCGCGCAGCAACTGCGCACGCTCGGCTCGCCGCCGGTTTCTACCCTCGTCAAACTGCCGCTGCGCTCCACGGAATCGGCCGCACACTTCGGGCTGGACATGGCGCCGCATTTCGCGGCGATAGCGGGCAAGCAGCAGCCGGGAACCTACCTCGTCGGCATCCGCAAGCTGGATGAGGCGGCGCAGCGCAGCTGGATGCGTGTGCAGGTGACGGACCTTTCGCTCACGACGGTCGAGGAGGAAAATGCCGTTAAGTTCACGGTCAACTCGCTGAACACCGGGGAGCCGGTGTCAGGCGCGGAAATCCGCGTGGAGGGCGTGCGCAACAATGAATGGGTCACCCTGCTCAAGGCCAAGTCCGGTTCCGACGGCACCTATCGCTGGACTCTGCCGGTCGACGGCGCGTATCCTGCTATCGTGCGGCGCATTGTCGTCCAGCAGGGGCGCGATGTGCTGGTGCTCGACCCCAATCGCGCGCCTGACCGCTATCAGGATAACCTGTGGGGTGCACCCGACGGCACATGGTTGCAGTGGACGCAGGGCTCGCTCGCCTCGCGCAGCGAGCAGCCGCAGACGCTGTGCCACATGTTCACCGAACGGCCGGTGTACCGTCCCGAGGAAAAGGTCTACGTCAAGGGCTATGTGCGGCAACGCCTCCGCGGCGTGATCTCCATCCTCGGCGGGGAGGGCACGCTGGTGGCCGAGGGCCCGAATGGCCTTTCCTGGCGTTATCCGGTCAAGCTGTCGGCGCAGGGGAGCTTTAGCTACGTGTTCGACGAAGCGAGCACACCGACCGGGGACTACCATTTCCACTTCGAATACAAGAACCAGACCGAGTGCGGTTCGGTGAGTATCCTGAAGGAAGCGTACCGCGCACCGGAATTCGATGTGCGCCTCAGTGCACCCGATCAGGTACCGCTGGACCGCGAATTCAAGGTGCAGCTCGCCGCGAAATACTATGCAGGGGGACAGGCCTCGGGCAGGCCGGTACGCTGGCGCGTGACGCAGTTCCCCTACGCATGGACGCCGGCGGCGCGCCCCGGCTTCTTCTATTCTTCCGACGGCCGGTTTTCCGGGCGCGAGAGCTTCCGCGGCAGCCCGGTGATGGAACGCGAAGGCACCACCGATGCGCAGGGTGCGGCCAGCCTCGCGCTCAATCCCGCCACCGAGACCACGGCACAGCCGAGAAGCTATGTGGTCGAGGCGACCGTCACCGGGGCGGACGACCAGACGGTCAGCGCGACCCAGCGGGTGCTGGCGCTGCCCGCAGTCGTGCTGGGGCTGAAGACCCCGCGTTACATCGAGCGGGCCAAGAGCGTCACCCCGGAAATCATCGTCGTCGGCCCGGATGGAAAACTGGTGGCGCAGCAGAACGTCACTGTGCGCCTGATCAAGCGTGAGTGGCATTCGCACCTGCGGGCGGACGATTTTTCGCAGGCGGAGCCGAAATACGTCACCGAAGTTGTGGACAGGAAGATCTCCGAGCGCCAGGTGAAAAGCGGGGCGGAGCCGCTCAAAGTGGCGCTGGCGCTGGACGGCGCCGGCGTCTACGTGATCGAGCTTGAGACCCAGGACCGGCTGGGCCGCGCGCAGACCGTGGCGGTTGACCTGTACGCGGGTGGGGAGGAACCGGTGACCTGGTCGCGCCAGCCCAGCGACGTGTTCAAGGTCACCCCGGACAAAACCAGCTATGTGCCGGGCGACACCGCGCACCTGGTACTGGAAAGCCCGTTTCAGCAAGCCCATGGACTCGCCATCGTAGAGACGCCGGACGGCAATCGCTACCAGTGGTTCACGGTCAACAACGGCGCGGCTACGTTCGACGTGGTGGTGCAGAAGAACTTCACGCCGCGGATGCCTGTGCATTTCGTGTTGATGCGCGGCCGCATTCCTGGCGTGGTGCCGGTGATGGGCGGGCGCGTGGACCTCGGCAAGCCGGCCACCGTCGCCGCGACCGCCTGGGTTGCAGTCGCTCCGGTCGAGCACCAAGTGAATGTCACGCTGACATACCCCGAGCGCGCCAAGCCGGGCGAAACCGTGGAGGTCAGGATTTCGCTAAGCGACCGCGCGGGCAAGCCGGCTTCGGGCGAGGTCACGCTGTGGCTGGTGGATCAGGCGGTGCTCGCCCTGGGCAAGGAGCAGCGGCTGGACCCCATTCCAGACTTCATCACGCCGGTGACTTCGCGCGTCGGCATTCAGGATACGCGCAACTGGACGGTAGGCATTCTGCCGTGGAGCGAAAATCCGGGTGGCGACGAGGGTGCGGCCGCGGAGCAAGACGAAAGCCTGCTCGACAAGGTGACGCTGCGCCGCGATTTCCGGTCGGTGCCCTATTTCAACCCGGCCATCATGGTCGGTTCCGGCGGCGTGGCGACCGTGACGGTGAAGCTGCCGGACAACCTCACCAACTTCAAGCTGCGCGCCAAAGCGGTAAGCGGACAGGATCGCTTCGGTGTCGCCACTGGCCAGATCTCGGTGCGGCTGCCGGTGATCGTGCAACCCGCGCTGCCGCGCTTCGTGCGCCCGGGTGACCGGTTCACCGCGACGGCAATCGGCCGCATCGTGGAAGGCAGCGGCGGCGCGGGCGTGGCCGAGATGCGCGCCAAGGGGGTTGAGCTGCAGGGGAGCGCGAAGAAATCGCTCACGCTCAACCTGAATGAGCCGCAGCGCATCGAGTACCAGGTCGCCGTGCCCACGCCGCCCGTTTCGGCGCAGGGCGAGGTGAGCTACAACAAGGTCAGCTTCGCCGTGGCGGTGGAGCGCACCGCGGACAAGGCACACGACGCGTTCGAAGTGCAGCTGCCGGTACGGCCGGACCGCTCCAGGCTGACGCAGCGCAAGCTGATCGAAATCAAGCCCGGCGCAACCGCCGAAATTCCCGAGATTCCGGAACCCGCGCGCCCCGGCAGCCTGCGCCGTTCACTGGTTGCTTCGGACTTGCCCGCGCTGGTGCGCATGGTGGCCGGCCTCAGCTTTCTCATGGAATATCCGCACGGCTGTACCGAGCAGCGCGTTTCGCGCGCGCGGGCGTTTCTCGCGTTCAGGGAGTTCAACGCCCGCCTGTATCGAGAGGGGCAGGACAAGGAATTGAAGCGGGTGGTCAACGAAGTGCTGGCCTGGCTGCCCAGTGTGATCGACAACAACGGGCTGGTGTCGTACTGGCCGGGCTCCTCGGGCTATGTTTCACTCACCGCGTGGGTCACCGAATTTCTGGTCGAGGCGCGCGCCGCCGGCTTTGCCGTGGACCAAAGGATGCTGGACCGGCTGGCGAACACGCTGCATCAGGCGCTGCGCTCCGATTACACCCACTTCATCACCGGAGAAAGCTATACCGAGCGCGTGATGGCGCTGCGCGCGCTTGCCGCTGCCGGGCGGCTGGATGCGGGCTATGTCGCCGAACTGGCGCGGCGCACCGAGTACCTCAATCTGGAATCGAGTGCGGACGTGTGGCGCCTGCTCAACGTATCGAGCAATCAGACTCCGGTCGCCACCGATGCGCTGGGAAGGAAAGTGTGGGAGGGGATCGTCATCCGCCAGTATCAGGGTCGCGAGATTTACGGCGGCCTGCAGGAGACGGCCACTGCGCGCAACGGCTTGATCCTGCCGAGCGAGACGCGTACGCTGGCCGAAGTCACGCGCGCGGCCGCTTCCAGCCAGAGGCCGGATCCCAGGCTTGCCGTGCTCATTGATGCACTGGTCACCCTGGGCCAAGGCGACGGCTGGGGTTCGACGCAGGCGGATGCGTCGGCCATGCTCGCCCTGTCGGACGTGATCAAACGTCAGGACGACAAGGCCACAGCCCAGAAGCTGGATGTGACGATAGAGGGCAAGTCGCAAGTACTGGAGATCGGCCCCACCGGGCGCATCGCGCAAACCGCCACCAACAGCCCGTCAAAGATCGAGTTGCGCTCCGAGGGCAGTAAGCCGCTGATCGTGCGCGCGGAAACCAGCTATCTGCCGCAGGCGCTGGGTTCCGAGGCGCCGTCCGGCACGAGCGGCTTCGTCGTTACCCGCGAGATGCTGGTGCAGCGCACCAGGGACGAGCCCGCCGACAAGGTGGTGTTGAGCAAACCGGGGACCACGGTCCAGTTGACGGTGGGGGACGTGGTGGAAGAGCATGTCGAGGTTGCTGCCAATGCCGACCACAACTACGTGGCTGTCGTGGTGCCCCTTGCCGCCGGACTCGAACCGCTCAACCCGAAACTCGCGACAGCGCCGCCGGAAGCCACGCCCAGCGGCACGGTCACCGCAGCCCCCAGCTATGTCGCCTACATGGACGATCAGGTGGCGTTCTATTATGACGCATTGCCTAAGGGATCATATCACTTCTACTTCCGCACGCGTGCTACCGTTCCCGGCCAGTTCACCCAGCCGCAAGCGAGGGCAGAACTGATGTACGACGGTGCCGTGCATGGCGAATCAGTGGGGGCTCGAGTCGAGGTGAAAGCGAAGGCAAAGTAAGTTGCGGCAGCCGGGGTTCTGGGAAAATCTGCGCAAACGGCTGCGCTCGCTGTCGCGGCGCGCCCTGTTTGCCTGGTCCTGTGGCGGGCTGCTGTTCTTTTTCGTCGCGCTGATCGTCGACGCGCTGCGCTTCGACCTGCAGGGCTCGCCGCCTTCGTACCTGCTGCTCGACCGGCACGGGCAGTTCATCGCGGAGCTCGCCCGCGAGGGCGATGACTACGGGTATTGGCCGGTCGCCGAGCTCCCGCCGCGCGTGGTGACGGCTGCTCTGGCGCTGGAGGATCAGCGTTTCTACGGCCATCTGGGTGTCGACCCCTTGGCGCTGGCGCGCGCCATGTACCAGAACGTCACGCATGGCAGGCGCGTGTCCGGCGCCTCAACCATCGCCATGCAGGTGGCGCGCCTGATCCAGCCGGCGGGGCGCAGCTACTGGAACAAGCTGCGCGAGGCGGTGCGCGCGCTGGTACTGACGGCACGCTACGGGCGCGGGGAGATCCTCTCCGCCTATCTGCGCATGGTGCCCTACGGCAACCGGGCGCGCGGGATTGCCTACGCCGCCCGGCGCTATCTGGACAAGCCGGTGGCTGACCTGAGCTGGGCCGAGATCGCGTTTCTCTCGGCCATTCCGCAATCCCCGACGCGCATGAATCCCTTTCATGAGGACGGCCGCCAGCGCGCGATTGCCAGGGGGAGCTGGCTGCTGCAGCAGCTGCGGGACAAAGGCGTGCTCTCGGCGGCGGAATATGAACTGGCGCAGCAGCAGATCCGCACCATCCAGTTTCCACTGCCGGCAGTGCGGCCTGCCCACAGCCTGCATGCGGTGCTCAAGCTGCAGCAGATGCTGGCCGCCAGTGGGCCGCGCGGCGGCACGGAGCCTTACCGCATCGTCACCACGCTGGACATCGGCCTGCAGGACAGCGTGGCGGAGTTGGCCGGCGAAGCGGTCTCCCAGTGGCGGAACAGGGGAGTGGGCAATGCTGCGGTGGTCCTGCTCGACCGCGAAAGTAACGGCGTGCTGGCCTGGGTCGGGTCGACCGATTACTTCGACCGGCAGCAGGCCGGCGCACTCGACTACGCGCAGATACCGCGTTCGCCGGGCAGCGCGCTGAAGCCGTTCTTTTATGCGCTGGCCTATGAGCAGGGGGGAATTACGCCGGCCACCATTCTCGATGATCTGCCCGCAATCAGCGAAGGCATCACCAACGCAGACCGGCTTTACCTCGGGCCGCTGCTGCCGCGGCAGGCGCTGGCCAATTCGCGCAACGTGCCCGCTGTTCATCTGCTCAGCCAGATCGGACTGCAGACCGGGTACGACTTCCTGCATCAGCTTGCGCTGCACAACAACGAGCACGACGCGCGGTACTATGGGCTTGGGCTATCCATTGGCGCCATGCCGGTGACACTGGAGCATCTGGTGCAGGCCTACTCGGTGCTGGCCAACGACGGGCGCTGGCGCTCGCTGCGCTGGTACGAAAGCCAGCCGCCAGAATCCAGGCAATTGCTGTCTCCGGGCACTGCGCGCCTGGTGACCCTGCAACTGGCGGACCCTGCGGCGCGTCTGCCGTCGTTTCCACGCATGGGGAGCACCGAATACGCGTTTCCGGTGGCCCTCAAGACTGGCACGTCGCAGGGGATGCGCGACGCGTGGACCGTGGCGTATTCGCGGCGCTATCTGGTTGGAGTCTGGGTGGGACACCCAGACGCCCGGCCCATGTACAACGTGACGGGCGCGGGCAGCGCCGCAGAACTGGCGCGGCGCATACTCAACCTGCTGCACGGCAGCGAACGGCACGGGCTGACAGATCTTGGCTTCCCCCCGCCTGAGGGTTACCGGAGGATCGCACTGTGCGCCATGACGGGCAAGCGCGCGACGGCGGCCTGCGATCCGGTGTTCGAGGAATGGTTCAAGCCGGGGCAGGAGCCGCAGCAATATGACGATGCCTATTTGCGCCTGGCGATAGATTTGCGCAACGGCCTGCTTGCGCACGCCGGCACGCCTAGGCGTTATGTCGAATGGCGCACGTTCGTCAGGTTGCCGCCGCGCTATGCAGACTGGGCCGCGCAGGCGGGTCTGCCGCAGCCGCCGCAGTCCGTCAGCATCGGCGCGGGAAGCGTGAAATCCGCAGTGCCGCGCCCCGCGGCCGCGCGCGC
>Ga0316628_100000124_pt1 | contig 45507 bp, 40 predicted proteins | sample OWC_Aug_M2_C1_D5_FD_207648 | JGI IMG/M metagenome (GOLD analysis project Ga0316628, IMG submission 207648) | Wetland soil microbial communities from Old Woman Creek delta, Ohio, United States - OWC_Aug_M2_C1_D5_C | ecosystem: Environmental > Terrestrial > Soil > Wetlands | place: USA: Ohio...
TTTGTTGGATAGAACACCGAATCTCTATGCGTTGTCCGAGGACGTACAGATAAGGGGCATGAAGGATGCCGATGTTGACAAGCGCGTCAAGGTAGTCAATTACGGCGATGTGGTGGACCTTATCTTTAACGACTTCGACAAAATCGCGTGGCTTTAGGAGGACGGAATGGGAAAATTAACGATAGGATGTTATCCGGGACTTGTCGGTAATATGGGCTATGATTTTGCCCTGAAGCTTGCAGATGCTGCAGCGACCAAAGGACACAGTGTAAGCATCTGGTTTTCGGGAAATGCAACCGGTTCGGTGAAGGCCAACCAGAAACACCTGAAGGACTATTCGACGGGTGAGAAACATATCAAGGCCCTTCTTGAAAAAGGCGTCGAGATCTGCACCTGCGAGGCCTGCACCGTGGCGAGAGGCATCAAGAAAGACGAGGGCATACCCGGCGTACAGTGGAATGCGATGCACTGGTACCTCGCAAAGATACACGCTGCGGACCGTGTTCTACTGATAGGAGGTGAGTAAGATGGGTGATGTGAAACTTGCATTCGTCGTACAGAAACCTCAGTACAAGGGTGAAACCTCGAGGCTCGCGATAACCCATGCAATCTCGTATCAGACGGTCGAGATCCTGCTCGAAGACGGCGAAACCGTGACACCTAAACTTTGTTTCATAGGAGAGGGCGTGCTCGGTCTTCAGAAGGGTCAGAACGCAATGGATTTGTACGGTATCACGAGCACTGAATCACATATAAAAAATACCCTCCTTGTCGACCTAGATGTGCTGGTTTGCAAGGAAGATCTTGCGAAGTACGGCATCCCCGAAGATGCGATGCCGACTGCCGAAGATATGGGCGCTGACAAATCGATACAGGTAGTGCCCTTTTCAGAAATACAAAAGGCGATGGAAGAAGCGAAGCACGTTCTTTTCTTCTAATTTAATAAAATAGGGTCTATGACCTGTAAGGAGGTAAATACAAATGGGTGAACTGAGCAGCAAAACACCTGACCAGGTTCTCGATGTCCTCGGTAGGGTATGCCCCTATCCGCTCGTCCTGTCCAAGAAGGCGGTCGAAAAGATGTCCAGCGGACAGATTTTGAAGGTCCTCTGCGATGCCCCTGCGTCGGCAGAAGACTCGCTTCCTAAGTGGGCCGAGAAACAGGGCCTCAAGTTCGAGTCCGTGAAGCTTCCGGGCGACACCTGGGAACTCTATATCCAAAAGCCGTAATTGAAGTTCAAAGGAGAGGTTGGAAACAACCTCTCCTTTTTATGACCGAGCAGAATATTCTTTAGAATTATCAAAAGGTTGCAGCGAACGATGTCGGCTGAATTATTAAACCCGCCCCTATTCCCCATTGAGTCTGAACGTGATCGGCACCTCTATTCCTCCCTTGACGAAGGGGAAAGGCGAGGCCCTTAGCACGGTGTTCTTTGCTGCTGTGTCGAGTATATCGGACCCCGAACTTCTCACGATCCGGATGTTTTCCGGATATCCTCTGCTGTTTATGGTGAATTCAGTCGTGGCGGTGCCCTCTATCCCCCTCCTCTTCGCGAGAGGAGGATAATTTATTGCTTTCTCTATAGCGGCCCTGATTGCACCGATGACATCTGGATTGTGCGCTCCGCTCCATCCAGCGCCAGGAGGACTGCCTTCTCCGGCCGGTGTCTCTTCTGTCGGGGAACCCTGGTTATTGCCGCGAAGCACGCTTCTCTTGTCCGAACCTTGGGACTGTAGGATTACACCGGCATTATCGGTGCCTGGTTCGCTCCTGTCCGTCGGTCCGTCCCGGGTTTCTCTTTTTTTTGCGGCCTCTGATTGAGGAGGTTTTATTTTTTTAGGTTTCTCCACCTGTTCGGGCTGCGCCGGTACACCCTCTTTTTTTGCCAACTCGGGCCGCGCTCGGTTGTAAGCATAAGTTTTCTCGACAGGCGCCGGAGAAGGGATGCTTTTTGCAAGATCTTCAAGCAGAGCAACGGTGACCATCTTCTCAGGGGCGCGAAAGCCCGCGCCCCTGACTGCAACAAATCCTGCAGCAACAGCGATGAGTGTCGCGTGAATGACGACAGACAGCATTATATTGAGCCTGAATTCCATTGGCTGCTGCCCCACGCAGACGACCTCAGGGTTTCCGCTTGCTGTTAGAGAACAAGCGATAGCCCGACGAGGAAGTTCCTCTTTGGTGACGGATAAAATGCCTTTTCAAGGGGGAAACCTCCTATGACCCCGTATTCCGAATATTCCTTGTTTGTCAGATTGTTTATGTCCATAAATGCCGTTAACGATCTCCATCGATACGAAAACTTCGCATTCAAAAGAAGGTAACTCTGCTGATTGCTGAAGTCGCTTCCGAAGTCACTCACAAACGGCCTTTCTCCGACATAAATGCCGTTGAGCGTAGCAGCCGCCTCCTTGGTAATTTGATACGTCGCCTCCAAGGTTGCCTTATGCGCCGGCACACTGGGCACTTTATTTCCCGCAAATATCCCGTCTTTAATTTTGGCAGTCAGAAAGGTATAGCTGCCCCTTACTGTCATACGGCTTGACGCCTTCGCATTGAATGAAAGCTCTACCCCGTCCCTCCGGGTCATGCCGTCAAGGTTTTCATTCTGATAGGTGACGGGGTTGAAAAAGATCTCATCGTCCGTATCAATCCTGAAAACATTTAGATGCACATATATGGCATCGGTAAAGTAGTGCCTCGCCCCAAACTCGTAATCGTTGGAAGACTGCGGTACCAGCGCGGTATTGATCGTATTACTAAAGAAGCTGTAGAGTTCATCAAGCACCGGATAACGAAAACTCCGGGAATAACTTGCGTAGGCGTATGACTTATTGAGGAAGGCATAATTGATGCCTGCCGTGTAGGCGTCTTTCTTCATGGCTATGCTTTCCGGCGTGCTCGGGGTAAAGCTGAACGCAGCCCTGTCATGCCTGTATCCCGCGGAAAAACGCAGTGCCTCGGAAACGCCGATTTCATCGTGGGCGTAATACCCGAAGTTCTCCTTTTTCAGGCTGAATATGCCGACAGAATGCGAGCCGAAGAAGAGGGAATCGTTCACAATATCGCTTGTCGTCCGAAGATAATCGAGGCCGCCCGTCAGAATATTCTTCATATTGCCGAGCTGATTCTTCAGTATGATCTGAGGCGACAACGCGGCTGTGTCGATTCCGCTGTCGCCCAGAAAATGCCCAAAGTCACCGGAACTGAAGGATTGAAAGTCTCTCTTTCTCAGGGAGGTGTCGACCCGCAAGATAGCGTTCTCAGAGAAATACACCTCTGGTGCAAACTTAAGATAATAATCCTTGGTATCCGAAAAATCGTTAGGGAATTTGGTGTCGGTCCTTGAGGCGCCGGCGGCAAAATCGCTTTCCTTCAGAGCCCCCGGGAGACCCGTATGGTCCTTGTGGTATCCGACGCTGAAATCCAATTTCAGATAATCCTTTACATAATAAGCGGCGTTCAGCCCCAAGTCCTTTGCCTCGGTTTTGCTGTTGTCTCTATAACCGTCGGAAGTCAGATAATTTCCCGAGAGGTGAAGTGAGAGATTTTTCAGACTGCCGCCGGCATAGGAATCGGCTTTGAAGGTCCCATAGCTTCCTGCCGCGAGGCTTACGCCCCCCTTAAATCCCTGGGCCCCTTCCTTGGTGATAATATTGATGACACCGCCGGCTGCGTTATCGCCGTACAACACGCTCCCCCTTCCCCCCCTTATGATCTCAATCCTGCTCACCCTGTCAAGCGGGATCTCTGCCCAGTCGACGCCGCTCAAGTCTGCCTGATTCACGCGTCTGCCATCCACGAGCACCAAGGTATTCAACGGTGAAGTCTCTCCAAAGCCGCGGAGATCTACCGTAAAGGTCCTGCGGTTTCCCGTGATGTCGTTGACGAGGATGCCGACTTGGGTCTTTAAGAGGTCAGGAATATTCTGCGCTGTTGAGTTCTTGATATTTTCCTCTCTAATGACCGATACACTGGCGGGAACATCGGTTATTTTTTCTTCGTATCGCGTTGCGGTCACTACCACTTCTTCGAGTTTTATCTTTTCTTCAGCTGTTGCCGGCCGGACCGCTGAAGAGATTATCCCCAGTGCAACGAATACCACCAATAATTTATTCATAAATTATTCTTCTCCTTGAGTCGAAATATTCTATTAAGAATTATCTACTGAGCACTTATAAACGGCTGACTGCTTTATGAGTCTTTTTCTAAATACCGTCTCATGCTTACCTCCTCTTCCCTCGAAGGGTATAGTATTTTTTAGGTACCCAGGGTCTCCTGACTCAGAGCGTCCTACTCGCCTGCCTTCCCTGACCGCAAGGTCAGGTGGCTTTAAAAACAGTGATCAGTTCTTAGTGGATAATTTAGAGAAGGTTTTCACTTTTCACTTTTCACTTTTCATTATTTACTATTCACTGTCTTTTTGGCTTTCGTTCCCTTCACAGTTGCGGGGCAGTTCCCGGCTCTCACGGGATTCCCCTTGGATACCTCTTTCTCATTGCTGAAAGCAATGTTTCTGTTTATTGCTTCCCATTCAAAAGCTTTACCACCGGATATCTGTCCCAAAATTCGATTACGTTAACCGCCCCATAATCCTGCTCGATCCTGAAGATGTTTTCGAGCGGCGCGCCCAGGATTTCGCAGATGAGTATCCTGTTAACGCCTCCATGGGCGACCACCGCGACATTGTCGCCTATATGCCGGTTCAGTATCTCGTTGAACGCCCTAACGACACGTTCCTTCACCTCAAGCGTGCTCTCCCCGCCGACGGGACTGTGCGCCACGGGATTATCTGCCCACGCCTCAAATTCTCCGGGAAATCTCTCCTTGATCTCGCTAAAAGTCATCCCTTCCCATACCCCGAATGACCTTTCCCGAAGCGCCGGCGTCTTCACAGGCACGAGCCCGTAAGGTTCTGCAATAATCTCAGCGGACTTTAACGCTCTGCTGAGATCGGAACAATATACAGCGTCCAGTCCCGGCGTCGCTTCCGTGTCTACCGCCTCTTTCCCTTCAGTGCCGCCGGCCGCATCGTGAACATCTTTAAGATAGCTCAGATATTTCGAGCGTTCGGCACTGTTAAGGATTTCCTTGATGAAGGCGGAGGCATCCTTTATCTGCAAGATACCCTCTTCGGACATAGGGATGTCGATGCTGCCGTTGTAGCGCTTGGGGCCGCCCCCTTCTAGTGCGCCGTGCCTGATCAGGTAGAGCGTAGTAACCATGCTGACACCCCCATTAAAAAAAAGATTTCGGATATCTCGCTTATTGCCCCGAATGTATCGCCCGTGACTCCCCCGAATTTTCCGGCGCAATATCTTGCTGAAAGAAAGCCGCATAGGTACAACAGCGCAAGGAAGACGAAGGGCAGGGACGTTATAGAGGGGGCATACTCCCCCCTCAGCCAAAGTGCATATACAAAAGCAGAAACAATGATCGTCATGCAAGAAGATAAGACTACGGTACCCATGCCGATTCTCCCTGTGAAAATTTTACCGAGTCCGTCCTTCCTGGCCGGAATCCCGTGATACATAGGCGGCACCATCGCCCACTTAGAATATACCGGCATCAAAAGAAGGCAGGCATAAAAAGCCGGGCGGTTGAGGCTGAGCAGGAGCCCTTTCAAAAGAAGAAACTTAAGGAGGACCGCAAATACTATCGACATCACCCCTATAGGCCCTGTTCTGCCGTCCTTCATCACCGAGAGCCTCCTGCCGATATCAGACGCATCATCTCCGCTTGATTTCACCGCCATAGCATCGAAGGTGTCTGCCAGCCCATCGAGATGAAACCCTCCGTTGCTCGCCGCAAGTACCAGAAGGGCTATCGCCGGGGCGATTTCCATCCCCAAAAACCCCGCCGAAAGATGCACTGCGCCAACTGCAAGAATCCCCTGGAATGCTCCCACCAGAGGGAAGAAGACGGCGGAACGCGAGACCTCATTTCCAGAAATCTCTCCATTGACCCTAATCGGGATTATAGTCAGGAACTGAAATGCAAGCAATAGCTCTTTCAAATCTCTATCCACCTATGGAATAAATCCGGCGAAGGAAGGGGATAATAAAGGAAGGGAATACTATTTGAGCGGTTTCTCTTGCCGATATTCCGACCGGAGGTAATAAAAAAAAGTGAGACAAAAGCCTCGGAGTCCCGAAGACTTTCGGGACGAGAATGAGCGAAAATAGTATTTCCTTCCTTGACCTCTATAATTTCCCTGGCTGACATCATTTACCCTTGTCCGACACTCCAGCCTCTCCAAATGTCGCCATTTCTTTATAGATCTTTAGTCCTGCCTCAATCACGAGCATGGCGAGGGCCGCACCAGTACCTTCACCCAGCCTCATGTCAAGATCCAGTATCGGTTTCAGGCCGATCCTTTCGAGCATAGCCTTATGGCCCTTCTCCACCGAATTATGTGCAGCGAACATATAGTCTTTTGTATTCGGCTCGAGGTTATATGCGATCAGAGCGCCTGCAGTGGAGATAAACCCGTCGATGACCACCGGTATCCTCATGGCCGCTGCTCCTATGATCAGCCCGGCGATGCCGCCTATCTCTGCGCCGCCAACCTTAGAAAGCACATCGATGGTGTCCTTTGGGTCGGGTCTGTTTACAGCGATCGAATCCTCTATTACCATGATCTTGTTCTTCAGCGTTTCGTCGTCGATGCCTGTGCCTCTTCCCGTGAGATCCGACACACTCCGTCCAGTGAGTACTGCCGCGATCGCTGAGGACGGGGTTGTATTGGCGATCCCCATCTCTCCGGTACCCATGATCTTATAACCTTTTTCTGCGTATTCCTCTGCCAGCCTTATGCCTGTTTCGACGCATCTTTCTGCCTCCTGTCTGGACATTGCAGGACCTTTTCGCATGTTTCTTGTGCCGCTCACAACCTTTTCTATCTGCAAAGGCAGGGCATTCTGCGCCCCTGCCAGCATGGGTTTGAAATCAAAATCAACGCCTATGTCTACGACCACCACCTCAGCCCCGGCATGCCTCGCAAGGACGTTGATGCCTGCGCCGCCGTTAATGAAATTTAAGACCATCTGCCTCGTCACTTCTCTCGGATATGCCGAGACGCCCTCCTCTGCAACTCCGTGGTCACCTGCAAAGGTGAAAATGACTTTTCTGTCGAGCGACGGCATCGAGTTCTCAGTGATCGCCACCAGCCTTCGCGCGAACTCCTCAAGCCTTCCGAGGCTCCCGAGCGGCTTTGTCAGGTTGTCCAGCCGTCTCTGCGCCTCGTCGGCGAATTCGGCCTTCACCGGCCTTATCATCCTTATCGTTTCCAGCATCAAGGTCCTCCTTATCCCTTTATTTTTACCGGTATTCCGGCCACTGTCCAATAGACCTCCCCTGAAACTTCCGCAACTCTTTGGTTTAGGGTCCCTGCGAGGTCGCGGAACTTTCTTGCCATCCCATTCTCGGGAACGATCCCCATCCCCACCTCATTCGATACGATAAAAAGCGTCGCAGGGGAATTACCCGAGAATCTCTTTATCGTGCCGACCAGATTTTCTATCTCCCGCTGGACATCCGGACCGGCCCACATCACGTTCGACAACCATATCGTAAGGCAGTCGAGCACGAGTACATTGCATCTTTCCGACGTTTCTTCGATAGCCTTCGACACGTGCAGAGGTTCCTCATAAGTTTCCCACCCGGCACCGCGGTCCCTCCGGTGTCTCTCTATCCTTTCTTTCATCTCGGGGTCAATAGCCTCGGCGGTTGCGATAAAGACCTTTCTGCCCGGGACCAAAGAGGCTTCTTTAAGGGCAAAACTGCTCTTGCCGCTTCTTGCCCCGCCGGTTATAAAGACTATCTTCCTGCTCATCCCCTTCTCCTTTCATGACGAAGAGGTTCATCGTAACTGATATATGCCTTTCCGTCTGGCTGTCTCATTATCTTTACTTCGACGTCGAAGGCGTTCACGATATGTTCTTCGCTCAGGACAGTCTCAGGAATGCCGAAGCCGAGTACATGCCCTTTCTTGATCAATATCACCTTCTCGAACTGGAGAGCCATATTTATATCGTGGAGAGCCATTACTACGGAAATGTTCTTTTCCTCCCTGATCTTCCTAAGGAGCTTAAGAAGTTCTATCTGGTATTTAATATCCAGGTTTGCGAGAGGTTCATCAAGAAGCAAAAGCCCTGCGCCCTGCACGAGGGTCATGGCGATAAACGTCCTCCTCCGTTCTCCTCCGCTGAGGTCGGTGATCTGCGCCCCTGCCTTGTCCGACAGTCCGACCAGAGAGAGGGCCTCTTCTGCGGAGATGGACGGGGGGATATCGTAGGGGTACATGCCCATACTCACGAGTTCCTTTATCGTAAAAGGCACGTTGATATCGAGCGTCTGGGGGAGGTAGCTGATAAGCTTCGCCCTGTCCTTGTTCTTATAGGAGTGCAGATCTTTGCCCCAAAGCATCAGACTGCCCGACGAAGGTCTCATTATACCGCTTCCCAGTTTAAGTATCGTGGATTTGCCTGATCCGTTTGCACCGAGCAGCCCTATGAATTCCCCTTCGCCGACGGAAAAAGACATGTTGTCGATAAGGGGACCATTCCCCGGGTAGGCGAAACAGACGTGGGCGAGTTCGAGAATCATCGGCTTATACGCTGAGGACATTTTTCCTCCGGAGAAGATACAGGAAGTAGGGCGAGCCTATGATTGCCGTAACTATTCCTGAAGGGAGTTCCATCGGCGATAGCAGGGACCTGCCCAACAGGTCCGCAATGCAGAGCAGCGCGCCCCCGCCCAGGGCCGAGGCCGGAATAAGGGACCTGCTGTCGGCACCGATAAAGAACCTTACGATGTGAGGTACGAGCAGGCCGATAAAACCGATCATTCCGCCCAGCGACACCGAAGCCCCTGTCATGAGTCCGACCGAGACAAAGAGAAGAGCCCTCTCTTTTTGGGGGGTAAAGCCGAGGCTGTGCGCGAAGTCGTCGCCGAGGATTAGGGCATTGAGGGCCTTGGCGCGGGACGAAGACATCGCGATCCCGCAAAGGATGAGGGACAGGCCGTAGGGGACCCGTTCCCAGTCTGACATCGAGAGGTCGCCGAAGATCCATAGCATCGCCCTCCTCATCCCCTCATCTCTCGATATGCTCATGATGAGCATGAGGAGCGCCGAAAAAAGGAAGCTGATCCCGACTCCTGCGAGAAGAAGTCTCTCCGGCCAGAGTCCTCCCCTCTTCCATCCCATCGTGCCGACGATGCCGCCCGTGATGAGCGCGCCGGCAAAGGCGAGCACCGGTACAGTAAAAGTCCCGAATATGGAGAGTCCGCCTATTATGCCAAGCGCTGCAGCGAGGGATGCTCCGCTCGATATGCCGAGTATGTAAGGGTCCGCAAGGGGATTCCTGAGTATGCCCTGCAGGACCGCGCCGGATGCACCAAGGGCCATGCCCATGAGTGCAGCTACTATGATCCTTGGCGCCCTGATATTGACGAGAATCTCCCTCGTTGTATCGTCCAAAGCCAGGGGATTTATGAACGTCGGCCCGAGGAAGAGCGACGAGGCAAAGGCCAGCAAAAAGGCAATGATGATAAAAAAAAATTTTGTCTTCATACCTTACTTATCCATCAGACCAGAGATCTCTGCTATCCCCTTCAGTGTTCTCGGCCCGAGCCGGTAGAGGTCGTCGCTTACATAGAAGAATTTATGGTTTCTTACCGCCGGAACTATTCTCAGCCTCTTGAAAAGCCCTTCTGACACTTTCTCCATCCCCTTTCCTTTGCCGATGAATATCATATCCGGGGACCTTCTTATGATTTCCTCGATAGAGTATTTTGGATAAGCGGTATTTGTGCCCGAGGCGATGTTTTCGGCCCCCAAGGACTGAAGCGCGTCATCGATCACCGTGCCAGGGCCTGCAACTATCAGCGGTTCCGGCCAGACGATAAACAACACCTTCTTTTTGCCTGCGACGGATTTTGAATTATGAACTTTCAGTCTGTTGAGGGTCTTCTCATAATCTTCCGCGAATTTGTCGGCACTCTTCTTTACTCCAAGGGCTGTGCCCAGGTCCCTCACCCCCTGGGGGAGTTCGGTAAGCCGTCTGGCAGTGAAGACGTAGGTCCTGATCTTCAGCGACCGCAGCCGCTCTTCGAATTCCTTCGGATTACCGTCGGTTGTCATGACAACGATATCCGGCTTCAAAGAGACGACAGCCTCTATCGACGGGTTGGACATGCCGCCTATCTTCGGTTTCTTTTTCGCCTCTTCAGGATAGTCGCAAAAGCTGGTGACCCCTACGATGTTGTCACCTAGGCCCAGCGCAAACAATATCTCTGTGATGTTCGGGGCAAGAGAGATGATCCGCTTCGGGGGCTCAGCCGCATAGGAGGCAGTGAATGGTGAATTGTTAATAGTGAAAAGGAAAAACACCAGCCCCAAAAATAATCTTTTCAGAACACAACCTCTCAAATTACCGCCTCCTAAAAATAAAAAATCCTCAGAACCATCAAAGGTCCTGAGGATTGCACCCTGTTTTACTTCATCCTCACCTTCCTCCGCGGAAAGGCTAATTAGTAAAAAGTGAGAAGTGAGCAGTAAGAAGCATGAAAAAAACTACTTACTATTTACTTTTCACTATTTACTGTCTTTACAGGCAGGTCTTCTGGCTCTCCCGACCTTTACCAGCCTTCCCATCCAGATATGAACAGTGGCGTTTACCGGCAAAGGCGCTTATTCCAAAAATCGGAATCGGGACTACAGCGGCGGGACCGCTCCTGAATCTAACAGGATTCCCTATTAAGCTCTGTGCACCTGTACTATAGATAGTGTGCAGGAAACGAAGCCGAAAATCAACTGCTCCGGTCTTTGCTTGAAAAGGCAGGCGTTATTATTGTAAAATTCTAACTCTGCCGAAGTGGTGGAACTGGTAGACACGCACGTTTGAGGGGCGTGTGGAGCAATCCATGCGGGTTCGAGTCCCGCCTTCGGCACCATCCTTTTCCTGCAAAGTCAGCAAACTATGACTGGCCACCAACAAACACTATTAGTGCATGATAATGATGCGTAAAACAACCGCAACCTTTAAACTTAGACGGGTATTGCCCGAAATACGATCACTTATGGAACTCTCCGCCCTTTTCTTTTTTTCTCTTTGAAACAATATCGTCTTTATAGTAAAATTGTTCGTTACTAAACATTTCTTAAGGAGGACCTCAATGGAAAAGAAGCATACGGTCAGCGGTGTTACTGTTATATTGTTTTTAGTCTGCATCCTGGGAGCCATTGCTGCCAGTATCAGCATTCAGGAGATACTTCCCCATCTGAACAAATGGCAAAAGGGCGGGTATGCCATTGTCGGAGGGATCTTCATCGCGATGGCCGCTGTGATAGTTAATGAGATGCTGTCGTTCTTTCAGAACGAATAATCCCTGTCCAGTCGGGCTTTCGGGCTTCCCGGCCTGATTGCGCAAGGATGGGGATGTTGATAACATCGCGAGTTGTAATTGTCGATTATTCAGTGATGTATTATAGGGGTGTTGCGAAGACGGACCTTCCGGCCGTGAGGAACGGCAAGTTTGTTCAGTTAAGGCATGGCGATACCGAATATCTTGTCCTTTCACCCAAGGAATACAGCCCTTACCATGCTGATATCCTTGAAAGGTTTTGCAGGGAGAGGTCCATCGATGGGGCATACCAAGAGGGGAAAAAGCGTTTCGACATCCACGACGCCGAATGGGTGATCCAGGGAGGGGGCAAGTACGAGATCGATGAAGCGAAGAGACATATCCGCTTCTATGACAACTCAATGGCCTACGGGAGGTTCGAAGAGAAGGGACTGGCGAAGAAGGTCCGTCAGACCGATATGCTTAAGGATTATAAGGTTACGATCGAATGACCGTGCATGCCTGCTTTTTGAAGGACTGATCAATTATTATAATTAATAAGGTCCCTTATTTCCGGAAAGGAGGCGGCCCGGGTGAAGCCGAAAAACGAAGCGAGCTTGAAGTCCCTCATAGTGGGCGCGGTCTGCATTATTATGGGCGCTGCAGCGGGCATAAGCCTGCATGAGATCGTCTCTCGTCTAAGCGGATGGCAGGCCGTAGGATATGTATTGGTCTCGGGGATATTCATCGCCTTGACCGCTGTCATTCTTGACCAGATTCTGTCTTTTTTCTTGGACGATTAATCGGGCGCCGCTTATTTGTGCCATTCTGAATAATGAAGAAGATAGAGTGTCGTAAAGGATGCGGGGCATGCTGCATAGTCCCATCCATTTCATCTGCCATTCCGGGGATGCCAGGCGGCAAGCCCGCAGGGGTTAGATGCGTTCATCTTTTGCCTGAGAATATCTGCGACATCTACGAAAGCCCGGGACGGCCGAGGACATGCCGGTCTTTTCAGGCGTCCGAGGAAAGCTGCGGGGGGTCCCGGCGTGAGGCGATGGAACGTCTGTCGCGACTTGAGATCCTGACCATAGAACCGATGGGCCCCTAAGTGGCGCCAGGCGAGGTCCATGCGGACGTAAACAGCAGCACCCCATGAAAGCTTTCCCAATAGACGAAATACTTCCACAACTGAAAGATGCACTCTCCCGTAACCCGTCGGTCGTCTTGCACGCCCCGCCCGGCGCAGGGAAGACGACCCGCGTTCCTCCGGCTCTGCTGGACATAATGCCTATTGAAACAGGGCGCATCATCATGCTCGAACCGAGGAGGATAGCCGCAGTCTCAGCGGCCCGATGGATGGCAAGGTGCCTCGGTGAGGAGGTTGGTGAAACCGTAGGATACTCGATCAGGTTCGACAGCCGGGTCTCGAAGAAGACACGCATCGAAGTCGTAACAGAGGGGATACTCACCCGCCGCATCCAGACAGACCCCGGCCTCGAAGGGGTCTCTATGGTGATATTCGACGAATTCCATGAGAGGAGTCTCAACGCAGACCTCGCCCTTGCCCTCTGCCTCGATCTCCGGCGCGGTGTCAGGGAGGACCTGAAGGTGCTTGTCATGTCGGCGACTATCGACTGCGGCCCCATCTCCGCCCTCCTTGACGGGGCACCGGTGATCACGTCCGAAGGCAAGGTCTTTCCTGTTGAGGAGCATTATCTGGCTGACAAGACCCGACCGCTTTCTGAGCGCATTGCCGCCGCAGTCGGTACTGCCTTGAGTGAGGCATCAGGGGACATACTTATCTTCCTGCCCGGAGCCGGCGAGATACGAGCATGCAGTGAGGCGATCGGGAAGATGCCGGTTGTCCGGCGTGCGGCAATCACCATACATCCTCTTTACGGCGATCTGCCTTTCGAAGAGCAGGAGCGTGCCATCCTTCCTTTGGAGAAACGAAAGATAGTTCTCGCCACAAACATCGCAGAGACGAGTCTTACGATTGAAGGAGTGGGTGTCGTGATCGACAGCGGACTCACGAGAAGGCTCCAGCATGACCCCTCTACCGGCATGAACAGGCTCGTTACGGTCTCTGTTTCGAAGGCGTCCGCCGAGCAGAGAAAGGGCAGGGCGGGCAGGCTCGGTCCGGGTGTCTGCTACCGCCTCTACAGCCGGAATGTCTTACATGCAATGGTCCCTTTTGCCCCGCCCGAGATGTTTGTGTCGGACCTCTCCTCACTCGCTCTTGAACTTGCGGTATGGGGCGTGAAGGACCCTTCGGTCCTCCAGTGGCTCGACAGGCCGCCTGCAGCCGCCTGGGAGTCGGCCGTCAGGCTGCTTCAAGACCTTGGCGCACTTGATAAGTCGGCCTCGGTCACGCCAGCGGGGAGGAGGATGTGCCGGTTTCCCCTCCATCCGCGTCTTGCCCGTCTCATGCTGCGTGCTGAAGAACTCGGCTGTTTTCGTCTCGGCGCAGACCTTGCAGCGTTGCTCGCTGAGAGGGACATACTCCGCCGGGGCGCTCCTTTGGGCCGCATGGTCCGCGAGAGTGAACCCGATATTACTGTGAGGATAGATATCTTAGGGCATTGGCGGAAAGGAAGAGGGGCGCCCGAAAACGCAGATCCCCGGGCATTAAAGGCGGTGGACAGGACCGCCGGACAGCTTGTCGGTCTGATGCAAGGGACATCGAAGGGAGCTGTTCAAGCTGCGGCATCTCCTGATAAGATCTGTCTGCTGCTCCTTTGTGCATTTCCCGACAGGATCGCGCAGGTCCGCGAAGGGGAAGACGGACATTTTGTACTATCGCAGGGGAGGGGTGTGAGGCTGTCCTCGACAACGGGTCTCGGCAAAAGTCCTTACATAGTAGCGGTCAACGTTGATGCAGGAGAAAAGGCCGAAGGCATGGTTCATCTTGCCGCACCGCTTTCCGAAGAGCTCATCCGAGGTGAATTGCGCGGCCGGATCGAGAATGTAAGAAGGGTCGAGTGGGACAGGCGTGAAGAAAGGGTGACGGCAACAGTTGAAGAAAGAGTCGGTGCGGTCTTACTTTCATCCAGGCCCTTCACACCATCGGACGAGGAGGCGCTGCCTATTATCTGCGAGGTCATCAGCTCAAACCCCGGAATGCTCGTTATTAGCGGGGAGGCAAGACAGTTCCAAGGCCGTGTCGCACTGATGCAGAGGACCTTCCCTGAAGAAGGTTGGCCCGATCTAACCGATGGGCATCTTTTCTCAAACCCAAAAGAATGGCTCCTTCCGTGGCTTCGGGGCCGGCGAAGCGGCCGGGACATAAAGAACATGGATATACTTCCCGCTCTTAAGGCCCTGTTTTCGTGGGAGAGGGCAAGGCTTCTCGAAGACCGCGCGCCCCTAACATTGGCTGTGCCGAGCGGCCACCGTGTTGAGATCGATTATACGGCGGGAGATGTCCCGGTCCTTGCGGTAAAACTGCAGGAGATGTTTGGGCTTGCCGACACGCCTGAAATCGCAGGCGGACGGGTAAAGGTACTTCTGCATCTCCTATCGCCGGCTCGCAGGCCTGTCCAGATCACGCAGGACCTGAAGGGGTTCTGGAACAGCGGCTACCAGCAGGTGAAGAAAGAATTGAAAGGCCGCTACCCTAAGCATCCATGGCCGGATGACCCGTGGAAGGCCATACCGACACGTCGGACGAAGCGCAGGTACGGCTCATAGATTTAGCGGGAACTGCGGATGCTGGCCGGTCATGAAAGGCTGATAGGAAGTTCAGCTTTTTTCATTACTCCGAAGTACTGACTTAATCCGTCCCTGCTTGAGGCCCAGAGTATGAAGCCTAGCTCGTTTTACATATGATCTTTCATGCGACATGAGTGCCATGACCGCACTTGCTGGTACGGCCTCACTTATGGCATATCCCTGCATTTCGTCACATCCGCTGGAGCGTAAAAATGCGGCCTCGCGCTCGCTCTCCACACCCTCGGCAACCACTTTCAGTTTCAGATTATGCGCCAAGGCTATAATGGCATTGATGATGGCCCTGTTATCGGACGCGCCTTCTACGTCGCGGATCAATGATTTATCGATCTTCAGCTTCCGAATCGGCAGTTTCCTCAGCCAAGCCAATGACGTGTACCCTATGCCGAAATCGTCGATGGAACAACTTACGCCAAGGTCAGTCAGTTTCGTCAAGTTAGGGATGCTCATCTCAATGTCGTGCATGGCTGTGTTTTCGGTAATTTCAAGCTCAAGGTATTGCGGGCTTAGATCAGTCTCTTTCAATATCTTCAATACTATGTCGGCAAGGTTCGGCTGCTGAAACTGTCTGGCAGAAAGGTTTACCGAGACAGATATGGGCGGCAACCCCGCCTTTTGCCAGGCTTTGTTCTGCGCACAGGCGGTCTTAAGCATCCATGAATCGATAGCCAGAATAAGTCTGGTTTCCTCTGCCAAAGGAAGGAAGCGCTCAGGTGGAAGGAGCCCCAATGTGGGATGCTGCCATCTTATCAAGGCCTCGACGCAGGTAATTTTGCCGGTAGTGACGTCCACCTGAGGCTGGTAGCATGCCAACAGTTCCCCGCGGTCGATCGAGCGGCGAAGATGATGTTCCAGCGACATTCGCTCACGCGTTCTGACATTCATTGCGGGATCGTAAAAGCGGAAGGTGTTCCTGCCCTTCTCCTTTGCATGATACATGGCCATATCCGCAGTCCTCATCAGGTCATCGACACGCTGACCGTCATCCGGATATATGCTGATCCCTATGCTGGTCGTAATATTCAGTTCATGCCCGCTTATTACATATGGCTTATTGACGGCCGCTAAAATTTTTCTGGCAGTGATTGCCGCTTCCTCCGAGTCGGTGATGTCCGACACAAATATATTAAATTCATCACCTCCGATGCGAGCTGCCCTGTCGGAAGCGCGGATACAGGACTTGAGTCGATGTGCAACATTTTTAAGCAACTTATCGCCTTCGGCATGTCCCAGCGTGTCATTGATGGTTTTAAAACGGTCAAGGTCCAAAAACATGACAGCCAGTTTTCTGCTATTGCGCTTTGCCTCGGCCATTTCCAAGGTGAGGTGTTCGGTAAACAACCGTCTGTTCGGCAATTCGGTCAGGGTATCATAAAACGCCTGGCGTCTTATGGTTTCCTCCAATTTCTTGCGTCCGGTAATGTCTCGCATGATACCGACTATGAATTGTGCCCCTCTCTCGTCCGTATACAAGGTTTTCTTTGTAGCTATGGTATGAACTACTCCTTCGCTACTGGTAAGTTGTTCCTCATTGATGTTTTCTTCTCCGGTGGTAAAGACAATCTCATCTTTTGACCAGAATATGTCGGCCTCATTCGCAGGAAAGAAGTCATAATCGGTTTTTCCCAGCAGTTCAGCCCGCCGGTATCCCATAAAACTGCAAAAAGCGTCGTTGAGCAATACCCAGCGGTGCTGCCTGTCCTTCACGAATATGGGGTCGGAAATAGAATTGATGATCTTGTCCAGATAGCTCTTAGATTCAGCGATCGCTTCCTCCGCAAGCTTTCGCTCCGTGATATCTTCGATGGCGAGAAGGATCGTCTGCACTCCGACCCCTTCCATGTATATCCCGCGAGAATTAAGCAGCATTTTTTTGCTGCCGATGTTCGGGAACGTATGTTCGACTTCATAGCCGTCAAGCGGGATATTTTCCGGCATAATACGGGCAAGCAGCATACGCAGCTCGGGGATATCCCATTGACGGTCTCCCAGGTCATAGATAGATCTCCCCAACGTTTCCTCCGGTGTTGCCTTGAACACATCATAGAAATTCTTATTGGCTGCGAGTACTTTTAGCTCTGCATCCAGTACCAGGAGAGGTTGACGCAGTGTTTCCACGATGCCGACCGCATATATAGCGGTAGTATCTTGACCCGCTTTCCTATGCGATAGGTAATCGGGTTTCAGGGAAGGCGACGTTGTTTGTCTTCTGTCCGGGCCCTCATAACTGCCGCCACTTCCCCTTACCGGGTCAGTGTCTACGGTGGCCCATCCCTCTGCACGGAGAAACTGTTTAATCTTATGTGAGGCTATGAGCTCGTCAAGAAGAGAAGGCTCTATTGCGTCTACTGTGTCGTTTTGATACTTCACCGTCATACGCATGATTAATCCTCTATTTATGCAAGAGACAGGTCCTGTACAAAATCATTCTCCTTAGTCCGTGCCGTCTTTTTTAAAAAACTGTTTAGGCCCCCACCGTGGTTACACTCTTCACCCATATGCCACATAATCTAATAAGTAGCAATGCCCGTTAACGGGAAAAAAATAAAAGATTACTGTAAAATAATTCTGCAACAATTATACCAATCGGAACCCCCCCAAACCTCTCATAAATACACAATTTTTGACTCAAGGGAGGATGCTCCAGGGTAACAAAGTGGTTCCTTTCGGCACAATAAGTTTTGCCTAGAACCTCGGGCGGAGTTCTTTGCGGGATACCAATAAGGCCGGAAGAACCTTCAGAATAGGCTGGCCGACCCGCTGTGGCAGATCTTAAGCTTTAAAATTTTGGGCCATTCCTCTGCTGCTGCTGCTGCGGTACCTGCTTATTCCCGTCCTCAAGTGCACCGTAGCATTCCACTCTGTTTCTGCCATTGTTTTTGGCGGCATAGAGGGCCTCGTCAGCCCTTCGTACAAACTCGTCGAGTGTAAGACCGTTATCATACTCGGAAACGCCGAGACTGACTGTTATTCTTCCTACATGGTCATGGTCCGCCATTTCTATTGCAGACCTGATTTTCTCGGCAAGGGCCAACGCGCTCTCAGCCGTTGTCTCAGTTGCCAACACTGCAAATTCTTCCCCGCCGATACGCCCCAGAATATCTGCCTTCCTTATATGGTCCGTCACTATGGATGCCGTAGTTTTAAGCACCTGATCTCCGACCGCATGGCCATAGGCATCATTTACGGCCTTGAAATGGTCGATATCGAACATGACCAGGGAAAGTGATCTGGCGTATCTCACGGCCCTCTCTCTCTCCTGTTCGAGGGTCTCGTAGAATTTTCTTCTGTTAAAAAGGCCGGTAAGGGAGTCTTTTTCCGCGTATTCCCTCAGTTTGTGCTCAGCCTGTTTTCTTTCCGTGATGTCCCTGATTATACCTACTGCGTGCCATTGTTCCTTGATCCTGATTCCCGATATTGAGAGTTCCACCGGAAACTCCGTTCCGTCTTTTTTCCTTGCGGCCATCTCCAGGGTCTTGCCCAAAACAACGCCCTCCCCCGTTTCCGCAAACCGCGAAAAACCCTTCCGGAAATCATCGTAATGCCGCCGCGGGACGATAGTTTTATGCAGGTTCATACCCATGGCCTCTTCCGCCGAATACCCAAACAGCTTTTCAGCCGCCGGGTTCCAAAAAGAGATCGCCCCTGCGGGGTCAATCATGACGATGGCGTTGGCGGCCATCTGAGTAATGGTGCGCATGCGTTCTTCGCTCTCCCGTAAGGCGTTCTCGGCCAGTATTCGGTCGGTAATGACCTTTGCTGTAGCGATAAAATGGGTGATTACGTTCTGTTGATTGCGCATGGGCGTGATGGTGCATTCGTCGTAGTAGAGTTCCCCGTTTTTCTTTCGATTGACGAAGACATTGCGATATATGTTGCCTGAAAGGATTGTGTCCCACAGTTCCCTGTAAAACTCTTTATTATGAATGCCGGACTTGAGTATGCGGGGGGTCTTGCCTACAGCCTCCTCCCTTGCATAGCCGGTTACGGTCTCGAAGGCGGGATTGACGTACTCGATAACGCCCCCCTTGTCCGTTATCACGATCATATCTGCGGCCTTTTCTACGGCAGTCGAAAGCTTCCTCATCTCCGTTTCCGCTGCCTTTCGCTCCGTGATATTCCTGGATACATGAATTACCCTGACGACCTGGCCGCTGTCGTCTCTTATCGGACTGGTGGAGACCTCCTCATGGATCTTTCTGCCGTCCGAGCTGTAGTGGACATGTTCGTATGTGGCGTATTTGCCGAATTTGACCGTATCGCAAAGAGGGCAGGGATCGCCGGGCGCCGAGCACGGGACAGAAGACCGATGCGTCACCTCATAGCAAGTTTTCCCGATCACCTCGTCCCTTGTCAGTCCCATATCAAAGAGAAATGCGGCATTGACATCGACCATCCTGAAGTCGCGCGCATCGATCACCGAAATGGCGTCATTCATGCCGTTGAAGACGGTATCGGAGAATTCCCTGTCACGCCGAGACATTTCCTGAGCCTCCTGGGCATGCGAAATTATAATCCCCACGCAGCAGCCGAAACCGACAAAGGAAGACAATACAAAGAGCCTCATCCATAGCTCCCCTATGTCAGGGGCGAACACCTGAAGCAGAAACGAGTAATTCCCGAGTATGAAAGAGTCAATAGCCGAGTCCAGCATCCAAAAAAGAAAGCCGAACATGGAGCCGATCAGCATCATCCTTACTATTACCAGATGTTTTTTCATAAGCCGCAAGCGTCATTCCGCCGATGTTTTCTCCCGGCGGGGAGAGGTGGTTCTGTATGTATACACTTTTCCACGATCGTGCTCAACCAGCAACAAAGAGGATCGTTCTTATTATAGCGCAATCCGTGTTCGTCTGATCTGTCGAATGACCGTGACCGCGGGAGGGTTCTTTTAATCCGGAGTTTGAACGGTATAAAGGGAAGATTCAGGGGTATTGTTTGATGAGAACGTGCAGATAATGTCCTTCTCTGAAGGCTATCTCGCTTTTTTCTTCGGAAAGGATTTTGAAGAGGTGGCCTTTGCTTTTGTGACCGTTACCTTCCTTCCCCTAATGACTGCCCTGTTCATCGCGGTAAGGACCTTTTCGACGATCTCGGAAGGGACCTCGAAGAAAGTGAAGTTGTCCATAATATCTATCTTCCCGACGCGCTTCCCGGGGATGCCTGCCTCGACAGCGATCGCCTTGAGTATCTCGGCGGTCTGGACCTTGTCTTTATGCCCCAGGGTCATAAAGAGCCTGGTCATGCCTTTTTCGCCTGTCCCTTGCTGCCCTGTCCTCCTTTCACTCGTAGGCCGCATCTGGTGCTTTGCGAGTTCCGGCACCTCCATACTCCCGAAGGCTATCGAAAGGGCCGCAGCCCCGAGCTCCTCGATGTCTGCGGATTCGGCGAGCTCTCTGATAACCGCCATATAGGTCCTGTGTTTCCCCTTCTCTATGATCTCCGACAGGTCGGCTTTTATCTGTTTCTGGCGGGCCTTCCTTACCTCGGCAGCGGAAGGGATTTCCTGCCGGTTCAGTTTTGTCTTCGCGACCCTCTCTATCAACTGCAGCTGACGGTATTCGCGGGGCGTCACAAACGTCACCGCTATCCCCGCGCGCCCGGCCCTTCCGGTGCGGCCGATCCTGTGGATATATCCTTCGGGGTTCTGGGGGATGCTGTAGTTGATGACGTGGCTGATATTTTCTACGTCGATGCCCCTGCCGGCCACGTCGGTGGCGACGAGGATATCGACCCTGCCTTCCTTGAATTTCCCCATCATGTCTTCCCTGTGCGACTGGGTAAAGTCACCGTGGAGGGCTCCGGCGTTATAGCCGAGCTTCTGGAGTCTCGCCGAGACGTCATCGACCTCTCTTTTGGTGTGGCAGAAAATGAGCGTGCGTTCAGGCGACTCGACGTCGAGAAGCCGTCTAAGGACCTCGGGCTTGTCCCTTTCGAGCACCTCGTAAAATACCTGTTTGATCTTGGGGGCGACGATGTCTTTTACGTTTATCGCGATCTTGAGGGGGTCACGCATGTGTCTCTTCGCGATCTTAAGGATCTCCGGAGGCATTGTTGCTGAGTACAGCATCGTCTGCCTCGACTCAGGCGTCATCTCGAGTATCTTTTCGATGTCGGTGATAAACCCCATGTCGAGCATCTCATCGGCCTCGTCGAGGACAACCGTAGAAACGTTCCCTACCGACATCGTCCCTCTGTTGAGGTGGTCGATTATGCGTCCGGGTGTCCCGACTACGATATTCGTGCCCTGCCGAAGGGCCTTCATCTGCTCTACGATGGATGCGCCTCCGTAGACCGTCAGGATCGAGCACTTCTTGTATCTTGAAAGTGAGTTTAATTCCTCTGAAACCTGGAGCGCCAGTTCCCGGGTGGGCTCTATGATAAGGGCAGAGGGTTTCTTGCCGGAGAAATTCTTTTCGATGATCGGTATCCCGAAGGACGCGGTCTTGCCTGTTCCTGTCTGCGCCTGGCCGATTATGTCGCGGCCTTCGAGCGCATGGGGTATGGTCAATTCCTGGATAGGCGTCGGCTCCTCAAACCCCATCTCGTTGATCGCCTTGATCACCGCGGGGCTCAGGTTCAGGTCATTAAAGCTTCCTGTCACTTTTTCTTCCAATAAACAGCTCCTTTGGTCGGGTGAAAAAATAAAACCCCAGGGCCTTAATATCCCTGAGGCTGATCATGTTTGAGAGAAGTACTATGGCTTTTTTATTATGAAAGAGTTATCGGTTGTTTGTCAAACGCAATCGCCTGCAAAAGAGGAAGTTTGGCAGAGGGAGCAGGAAAGAAAAGACTATCCCCGGCGCAATCAGTGCCTAGGAGATTTCCGCCCGAGCAGTCCGCCCTGGACTGCGATGCCCAGTAAGAAAAGAAGGATGAAGAGCAGCCCCGGCAGCTGCGTGCTTAAATTAAATGCACGGAGGATGAGGACCGACCCCATAAAGGATGAAAGGACGATCAGCGCCCAGTGGAAAAGTACCTTCGTCAGCAGCGCCCCGATCACACCTCCCAGGATAAACAGAAGCCAGTAGGAATGGCCGGAGCCTGCGCCCAGCTCTTTGATTAGTTCGACGAACAGGTATCCTCCGGCAATAAACCCTCCGAGCAGGACCGCAAATTTCTGGAACATGACGGCGAGCATCGCGCCCACAACTCCCGCGCAGAGGGCGATGACAAAGATAACAGTCTGCGGCTGGCCGTGAATTATCTGTTTCGCTATATCATATCCGAAGACGAATCCGATGCCCCCGAGGAAAAGCCAGTAGAGTCTACGTCCCATCGTAAGCATTGCGGTCCCAAGGACCAATCTGAAGATGTCCATGACAGTAATAGTGTATCACTTATGCCGGAAAATGACCGAAGAGAAAAGGACTCTTTTTCCGTCATCGGCCCTGCACCCCGGCCATCTTTTACACGACCATATGATTTACGTCATAGCGCGTACTTACTAAAGTTTTTAAAATTTAAGCATGGGACGAAGCACATCGTCCGAAAATGCTTAGAGGGAGGTGTTTATGAGTAACAAGGCTGCAAGAAATCTGTTCATCTTCGGCAGTCTCTTCTTTTTTGCGATCTTTCTTGCCATGACCTACGATACCTTGGGAAAACTCGACAAACGGGCGCCTGAGATTACAGAAGAGGTGGACGCGGGCAAAAAAGTATGGCACAAGTATGACTGTATCGGCTGTCATACCATTTTTGGAAACGGGTCATATTTTGCCCCGGAACTGGCAAAGATTACCGAAAAGAAACCGAAGGGGTACCTGAAGAAGTTCCTCATGGATCCCAAAGCCGTGAACCCGGGCGCATCGATGCCGAAGTTCGGCATAACTGCGGATGAGGCTGACAAACTGCTGGCGTTCCTCGACTGGTCTTCAAAGGTCGACACCAACGGATGGCCGCCCAAACCCATCCTCGCCTCCGCTGCGGGAGTAGGCGGCGTTGAACTTACACAGGGGCAGCGGATCTATCAGTCTCTCGGATGTTCCGGCTGTCACATGATAAACGGAATCGGCGGGACTACGGGGCCGGATCTCACAAAGGTGGGATCACGAAGAGACAAGGCCTGGCTGAAAGGCCATTTCAAGGATCCCGATGAGTTTGTGAAGGGGTCAGCGATGCCGAAGGTCGAGGCACCTGAAGCCGACATAGAACAATTAACCGATTATATGCTTACGCTGAAATAGGAGGCGATGTAAATGACTATAAAACACGAAAGCCAGAAGATAGCAGAGTATTTCTACACCTTTGCCGTGGTCCTTTTTCTGGTGCAGGTATTGGTCGGCGTTATTGCAGCCGCCCAGTTCATATGGCCGGGCTTCTTCGTCCTGAACTTCAACATCATACGTTCGCTGCATATAAACGCTCTCGTTGTCTGGCTGCTGGTGGGATTTATGGGCGCAACGTACTATGTTGTTCCCGAGGAATCGGAGACAGATCTGTGGGGCCTGCCTCTGGCCAAGCTCCAGTTCTGGGCAACGGTCGGTACGATTGCCGCTGTGGTCCTCGGATACATATGGATGGGATTCAACCCCCAGGCCAACAGTCCTGTTATGGGAATAAACCCGTTGAACGAGGGAAGAGAATATATCGAGGCGCCTCGATGGGCGGACATTCTGATCGTGATCTCTGTCCTCACCTTTCTCTTTATCAACTTTATGACGATGATGAAGACAAAAAAATGGACGGGGATCCAGGGTGTGCTCCTGGGTGGCCTCACTTTCCTTGCATTGATGTACCTGCCGGGGCTGTTCTATACAAAGAGCATGGTGAAGGACCAGTTTTGGTGGTGGTGGGTAGTGCATCTCTGGGTTGAGGGTGCATGGGAGATCATCGCCGGCGCGCTGCTTGCCTTCATGCTGATGAAAGTCGTCGGCGCCAGGAGGGAAGTAGTAGAGAAGTGGATGTACATAGAGGTTGGCTTTGTCATGTTTACCGGGATACTCGGAACAGGCCATCACTACTACTGGATAGGTACCCCAGGCTACTGGCTGTGGGTGGGCGGGATATTCAGTTCACTTGAGCCTCTTCCACTGCTCTTTATGGTCTGGGACGCCTTCAGGACGACAAGGGGGGCAAGAAATGTGACCAATAAGGCGGGGCTTTTCTATAGCGTAGCCCATGCGATATTCAACTTTGTCGGGGCCGGACTCTGGGGCGTTATACATACGCTGCCCCAGGTGAATAAATGGACCCACGGCACACAGATAACCACAGCACATGGACATCTGGCGTTCTACGGGGCTTATGTCCTGCTGGTTTTATCTATGATATACATAACACTCCCGGCCCTCAGGGGCGTGAAGGAGTTTAACACCTCCAGGGCATATCGGTCATTCTGGTGGATGACGATCTCGATGGTTTTTATCGTCCTTACAATAACAGGGGCGGGGATGGTACAGACATATATGGAGAGGCTGATGGGCCTCGATTATGTAACTGTCAAGGCGACGTACAACCTCTGGTTCTGGATATTAAGGGTGATCTTCGGGGTCGGGTTCTTCTACGGCGTGTTGATATTTGTGGTAGACTTCTTCAAGCTGGGCAGGGAACCGATGGCCGCCGTCAACGCAGTACCCGAGGAGGCTTAGTACTGATTGAAAGAGGGCGGTTATACCCGCCCTCTTTTTTTTGCATATACATCTTGTTTTTCAGATCATCATTTGTTATCTCTTTCACAAAACTTCCTTCATGAAATTTGCACTTCAATAAATCCCTGAAACACTGTATATTTCAATTAGAATTCATAAATGGAGGCAAACATGACGGAGAGGAATAAGAAACTCGATGAGATAGCAGATCAACTTGGTGAAAATATTTTGGCGGTAAAGGGGACATTGGAACTCATAGACACATCGGTTACTGAAGATGATCTGCACCAACTTTTGCTTAAGGCAATTGACAGGATGGATATAGTTCAGGGATTATCTAACGAAATTCTTAACGCCTTAAGAAGCTGCTTCGACAGAATGGGTGACATGAAGGAATAATTAAACGCTTCACTCTTTACCGTGCACAGCACTGTCGGTGTGCTCTTAAGGAGCGACGATCATAAACGGAAAGAGTTAACAACTTGGGTCAGCGGTCCGGCAATGCGACAGAGCAAACAGGCCGGCAGTCAAAAGAAGCAGCCGGCCTGATCGTTTTTTCTCATATGGGGTTGCCGCTGTTGAGGGGATACACTACCGCAATTGGAAGGCTGGTTCTCGCAACAGCCTGAGAATACACCGTGCTGCCTCCGATCTGAACTTCCACTATATAGGACTGATTAGGGACAAGCCAGTAAATCGAGAACGGTGTGGGTCCTGAAGGCCCCTTGGCCACAACAAGCCTCGTATACTCTTCCTCGCCCGGTGTGAGATTTCCGCTGTTGTCACTGTCCCGGGTGACGATTATGGTAGCCTGATTCTCCGGCCCATACGTGGCGGCCGCGATGCTTCCCGTGAGCGCAGCAGCCTCGGTCGTCGTTACGATATGCAGTACAGGCTTCAGTTTATACTTACTGGATCCTGTTACCACGAGTGACTGGCTGAGGTCAAAATCGACTGTCAAGGCAACGGCGCCTCCGCCCGTCACTTCGAAGTCAAAGTTCTTGTCCGTTTTCAGATCCCCGGAGGCAATCTCCACCGGAATCTGTTCTCCCGTATCAGTGATAATCAGGGCGGACTCAACGCCCAGACGCACCTGAGTATACTTTCCAGGAGTCAGCGTTGCTTGAGGGACTAATTGGGTTGTGCTTCCATCGGTGAACTGGAGCAGATCTATCGTGAAAGGGGTCTGTGCCAAGGAAAGAGATATCCAACTCCCTCCGGACTGGTGAACCGACACCTCATCTATGGTCACGAAAACGTGATCGACGCCGGCAGGCAGCGCCGGCTTGGCATCCGTTATGGCCAGAGATAACGAACTGGAGGAGTTTGTGGTACCCCCTCCTCCCCCTCCGCCACAGGCGGAGAGGAGAACCCCGGAAATCAGGACTGCGAAAAGAAAACACTTTTTCATCATACTCCACCTCCTAATATATATATTCTCAGAAGAGCCCGTTCCCGCGTAAAAAAACGACAAAAATCCTGAACGGTCCGGCAGGGCTTCTTTGTCAACAGCAATATATTGCAGCCTCCTATGTTTCTAATTGCCCCGTTGAACCAATAGATTATTTCACACGGATAATTACTTTCCTTGGTAATTTAAGGAACCCAATCAAGTCCCGATACCATCATTCCAGAAAAATCATAACTAGTCAACTTAAGATTTCTTAATGTTCTTTTATCGACGCGTAACAGTGGACTCAGCAGCTCTGCGTATTCAGAGGCACGGACTTCATAGATATGACGGAGGTCATGGTTTGCCCTGCCGTTGAAGTGTTATAAATAGGTATGAGCATAAGAGTCTACAGAAGGCTTAACCAGGTCGCTTTTATTCTCTTCATATTCCTTATTCCTGTCCTGAATATCCTGCGCTTCGACTCCGCCACGAGAGAACTGATCATCTTCGGCCATGTATGGGGGCTCGGACTGAAAGAGGGTTTTTATGCAGACAGGAGTGCGGCAGGGTCTCTGGATGTCGCATTGCAGTTTTTCCTGAAGGCGATCCTCCCCTGGGTTTTCGTCCTCGCTATATTTCCCCTTCTCGGCTTTTTTTCCGGAAGGTTCTTCTGCGGCTGGTTTTGTCCCGAGGGGGCGCTATTTGAGTATGCGGATTTCCTCACACTCAAAATCTTCGGCAGGAGGAGTATTTACGGCAGTAAAAGGAACGATCCCCAAGGCATGAAAGGAAACGGGTTCCTCTATGGTAGCATCGCAGTGCTTAGCGCAGTAATAATCCCAGTGGCGGGCGGCATATCACTCACCGGGTATTTTGTCGCACCAAAGACCATATGGGAACAGGTTACATCATTTCATTTTTCCTTCGGGGTGAGGGCGGGGATCATAGGGGTCTCGCTTTACATGCTCATCACATCTATTTTAGTAAGGCATGCCCTCTGCAGGTTTGTATGCGCGGCCGGCCTGATGCAGATGCTATTCGGCTGGATAAGTCCTGTCTCACTGAGGCTCAAACTTGATGCCTCTAACATGTCCGGATGCACCGACTGCAAGGGCTGTGACAGGGCGTGTTTCATGGGTGTAGTGCCGAGGAATAATAAGAGGGACATCTCCTGCGTAAATTGCGGGGCATGTATCGATGCATGCAACCGGGAACTCGGCCACGGCAAAGGACTTTTTTCCTACAAGCTTGGAGATGGGTTCTCAGTGAGTCCGAATGCTCTACAAACAGAAGACCTGGCCGCCTCTCATCGTTGTCCGAATTCGCCGCAATGAAAAAGACCGTCAATCTCCGAGGATGGACTTTATATTTGCGAAGAACCTCTTCGCATGGACCTTCTCCTGCTCGGGGGTCAGCTTTTCGTATCGGTCGACCTTCTTGACCGCATCCTCCGGGATTTCATCCAGGAACCTGGAGGGTACCGAAGGCGACTCCTTTCCATACCTGGACCTGTGGTCCGTGTAGGTAATATAAAGTTCATTCATTGCCCTTGTGATGCCGACGTAAAAAAGCCTTCTTTCCTCTTCTATCCCTTCGCTCATATGAACCGATTTCTTGTGGGGAAGAATCTCATCCTCCACACCGACGATGAAGACGACCGGGAATTCCAGTCCCTTCGAAGAATGAAATGATATGAGGGTGACGCCCCGTCCGCCCTTTTCCTCCTTCTCCTCTATCAGATCGGTCAGGGCCATAGTCTCGAGGAACCCGTGAAGGGAGGGCGAGTTTTCAGAGGATTCGTAATGGGTTATGGAATCGACGAACCCGTCCAGGTTTTCTATCTTCCTGAAGGCGACCTCGGGCGTCTTGTAAAGCGCGCTGATATAGTCCCGGTAATTTATCTCTTCGATAAGAAGCCTGAGGGTCTTGCCCATCTCCCGCCCCTTTTTAAACAAGGCCCTGTAGCGGCCGATGAGCATAAAAAGGTTTTCGGCAGATGAGGCGGCCTTCTGTCCGAGGCCGGGGAGGGTGGATGCCTTCCCAAAGACATCGAGAAGACTCAGAGAACTCTTGCGGCTGAAATCGGAGAGCGTGCCTAGTGCGGAAGGCCCCAGCCCCCTCTTCGGCGCGCCGGCCGCCCGCAGGAGGCTGAGGTCGTCCGAGGGGTTCGCAATGATCTTCAGATAAGCCGCAAGGTCCTTGATCTCCGTGTGATCGAAATAGCTTGTGCCGCCTACGACAGAATAAGGGATGCGTTTTTTCCTCAGGGCCTCCTCGAAGGGCCTTGAAAAGAGATTTGCCCTGTAGATGACCGCAAAATCTTCGCAGGGATTATTCTTCTCAAACTGTATCATCGAAATTTTGTCGGCCACCCAGTCGGCCTCATCCTCCGTGTCTATTGCCTTGAAGATATTGACCTTCGGGCCTTCTCCTCTTTCGGTCCAGAGGGATTTTTCCATCCTCTTCCTGTTGTTCGTTATCACGCCGTTTGCGGCCTTGAGGATATGCCCGAAGGAACGGTAGTTCTGTTCCAGCTTCACCGTCACGGTGCCGGTGAAGTCCCTCTCAAAGTCAAGGATGTTGCCGAGGTTTGCGCCCCTCCAGCCGTAGATGGACTGGTCGTCGTCGCCCACCACGCATAGGTTCTTTCTCCCGCCCGCAAGGAGTTTGATGAAATCGTACTGAACGCGGTTAGTATCCTGGTACTCGTCGACCATGATGTACCTGAACCTCTCCCTGTACCTTTCGAGGACAGCAGGATGTTCCCTGAAGAGTTTCAGAGTGAGCAGGAGCAGGTCGTCGAAGTCGAGTGCGTTCAGCGATCTCAGCGCCTCCAGATAGCGTGGATAGACCATCGCCGATGCCTCCTCTATCGGATCGTCTGCTAATGCGGACTCCGGAGGGGTGAAATCGTTCTTTGTCCTGCTGATCTTCTCCAGGATCGATTCGGCCTTGAAGCTCTTGTCGTAGAATTTGATGTCCGACAGGATGTTCCGGAGGAGGGAGACCTGCTCCCGGGTGTCGTAGATAGTGAAGTCTTTCCGGTAACCCAGATGTTCTATCTCGCGTCTGAGTATCCTGAGACAGAGGGAATGGAAGGTGGATATGACCGGTGCCCCGTCCCCCCCCCTCACCATCGACTTTACCCTTTGCTGCATCTCTCGGGCGGCCTTGTTCGTAAAAGTGACCGCCAGGACCGATCCGGCCCTGGCGCCCGTATGTATCAGGTATGCGGTCCTCATCGTGATGACCCGTGTCTTACCCGAGCCCGCCCCAGCCAGGATGAGGAGAGGGCCGTCAATATGCATGACCGCTTCCTTTTGCCTTGGGTTAAGACGCGCAATTGCCCTACCTATATCCATTAGTAATTTCCTTTCAGATGCCCGCATCGAAGACAAGGTACCGCACAACCAGCACTCCGAGTGAGATTTTCTAAACCGGCAGGAACGCCGAAGAAAACATCAGCGATCTATATTACCGCTTTGCAAAAGAGAAGGCAATAAACAGAGACAAAAGTGTACCCGGCCTCAGGTACCGCGGGGCAAAACGCAAAAAAAGGCTCCCGCCGTGAGATGTCTGGTTCGTTGATTCCTATTCATAGCTAATGATAATCTTCTGAGAATGTAATTTCAACGTAAATGCTGGTAGTCAAAACGACTTGATTATAGTATAATTGCTAGAGAGTGCGTCTTAGAATTAAGAGGGAGCAAGACTCTATATCTCATAACGTAAGGAGGAGAAAGATGGCAGTAAAAGGAAAAGCGACGTCCAAGAAGCCAGTCAAAAAGACCGTTGCAGCCAAGAAGGTTGTCAAGAAAACAACGGCGGCCAAGAAAACGGTCAAGAAGGCAGCGACCCCGAAGAAAGTCGTAAAGAAAAAGAGGGCCCCTAATCCGGCATTTATGAAGGCCATGATGCCCAGCGACGCACTTGCCAAGGTAGTCGGCAGCAAACCGCTTCCGAGGACGGAGATAACCAAGAAGCTATGGGAGTACATCAAGAAAAATAAACTCCAGGACTCGGTGAACAGGAGGAATATCAATGCCGATGCCAACCTCCTGGCAGTATTCGGTGGGAAGAAACAGGTGTCGATGTTCGATATGACCAAACTGGTCAACAAACACCTCAGCTAAAGGTCGTATTTATAAAAAGGCAGGAAGGACTTGTCCTCTCCTGCCCTTTTTTTTGTTTGCTAACCCACTTAATTCATAAACTTCAGATAAGAGCTACAGGATGCTCTTCCGGTCGCGCAATTTCAGGTTGGCTGCGAAGGACCTCGCCGCAATAGGATTAGCGGCCTCCGGCGGTATCCCTATCTCCCCGAAGACCCGGCCGCATAATTCCAGCGGGTCGGGCGAGGGTATGTCGCCGGCCGCTTTCAAGACGGCTTCATGGATGCGCTGAAGGTAATTCAATGCATCGTCAAAGCGCCGATACACGTCTATGCCCTCTCTTGGTTCGTCCCACGATGAAAGGAGATGCCGGATACCTTCGACGCCTTTCAGCTTTTTTATTGATGCAACCGAGGCAAGGACATCTTCATATATAGGCATCTCTCCCGGGACCGGGACAGCATCTCCCGAAAAAAGCGCCATGTATCCAAGGAGGAGGATGGAGATCGAGCCCCGCGAGTGGCCGGGTGTGTGGAAGATCTGAAGCTTCAGTCCGCAGCCCAGATCGAATATCTCTCCGTCTTCGAGTGTCCTGTCCACAGCTACTGACCCGGACACGAGGTTGTCGAACCCAGGCACGGGTCTCTCTTTGGCCTGCAGTTGAACGTTCTCGATCCATGCCTTTTCCGCCGGGTGCACTGCGACAGAGCACCCTGTCTCCGCCTTTATTGTTCTCGTAGCCCCTATATGGTCGGGATGCGCGTGGGTCTGGACGATCAGAGAGATATCCTGTACCTTACGGTCTGTTTTTCTCAGGTAATCGAAAATCTTCTCTTCTGACGAAGATACTCCCGTATCTATCAGGCAGACACCATTCGTGCCGTATATCAGGTAGACATAGACGAACCGTTCCAGGTAAACCCCCGAAGGGGTGGTTACGGAGAAGGGAACCCTTATCGCATGAACATGCTTAGAGATCTGCATTGTTACCTCTTATATACAATGATGTTAATAGATTTATTATACGATATTGGCCTGTTTGGCTGTGCCAAAGCTATTTTGAAGTTTCTAAAGCACGGATGTCAGCCGTTCGGCGTATGCCTTATTTCACTTTTTGACTGGATTTGGCATTTTGCGTAAGATCAAGATACCATTTTTACGACCTTTGGCTTTACAAGCCTCGCGAAGTCCTTATACGACAATTTCATCAGCTCAATGTGTGATCCGGCATTGAAAGCTATCTCCTCATCCCGGGTCAGGCCCTCTTCGACATACACCTCCATGCCATAGAGATTTCCGAAGGGCGGCATGGCCCCTGTCTCGCAGTCAGGAAAAATGTCTATGAACTCTTGCTCACCGGCGAGTTCCGCCGTTGAGCCGACCGCAGCCCTCAGAAGAGTGAAGTCGATTTTTTGAGGGGCCGGCAACACAGCCATCGCCATCTTGCCGTTGATTTTTACCATCACCGTCTTGGCCAACTCCCGGCCGGAGATATGCGCCGACTGAGCGGTTTCCTGAGAGGTGTATGTTTCATAATGGGCAACCGATTCATATTTGACCTTTTGGCCGTCCAGATATTCCTTTAATTTTTTCAACGGCATGGCATCCTCCTTTAACTGAAATATTCCCTTATCTTCAATTCGATCACGCCGTGAGGCACAAAGAAAGGTTTGTCTACGATTGTGACTTTTATCTCGTTCTCTGCGGTACAGCAATATTCTCCTTTGATAAATCCCAGAGGGGTCTTGCCGAAGAAGACCCCGTTTTCTTCGTCCCCTTCAAAGCCTCCTCCGCTGGCTGTTATTGCCGCTTCAACTCTCGCCAGGAGGGACGAGATTTTGTCAGAAGGCATTATCGTGAAGGTGTGTGCCATTGACCTCAAATATTCTCAATCATCTACACCCTGCTCGGAGGGGACTATATATATCTTGCCGTTTCGCTCATAAAGGTTTACCTCAATATACCGGCGCGCGAAGCTATGCCGTTCGGGCACCAGGAGATAGCCTATCGTCTTACCCCTTAACTCCACCCTCTGAATTGACACCCGCTTGAACCCCGGTCTTTCGTCCAGGAAGGCCAGGGCGTCGCCTGCCGTTCCGGTGGCGGAGGTGATCTGGACCGAGAAGGGGACTACTTCAGCCCCTGCATCTGGGTTTTTCAGAAAGACAGCCCTCAATTGCGGGGCGGTTGGAGCGACATACAAATACATTGTATAGACAGCCTGCGGAATGGAGTCGGGATCACCTATTCCTACGGTGGTGACGGCCTGGGTGCAAGCAATGACGGGAAGAAACAAGAGAAGAGCCGCAATCCGTATCTTTTTCATCCTCATGCCTCCTTCCACAGTCTCTTATACTTACAATATACCTCAGGAAAGGTGGAGGGTCAAAAATGGGTTTTTTAAAGTTTGCATGTTCCTTCCAAACTTTCTGTATGGACAGCCGCCCGGTTGCTACCCATACGTGTTATTGATACACTTTAGAAAAAATGGTGATGAGATTATTTCGTAGACTCAAAGGAAGAAGACCCGGTTTTTCTCTTCTTATTGCCTTTGCGTCTCTCCTGGCAGCGTGGGCCGGTGCAGAGGCGGCCCAGGTCCGCCAGGCGCCTGAAATAATAAGGGAAACTCTGACGAACGGTCTCAGGGTGGTCATCATCAGGAATGATCTTGCCCCGGTCGTGACTATACAGATGAATTATCTCGCAGGCTCAAACGAGTCTCCAAAAGGTTTTCCTGGAATGGCCCATGCCCAGGAGCATATGATGTTCCGGGGCAGTCCCGGCCTTTCGGCGGACCAGCTTTCAAAGATCATTGCCGGCATGGGCGGTCATTTCAATGCCGATACACAGCAGACCGTAACACAGTATTTTCTGACCGTCTCCCCCGATGATCTCGACACCGCCCTCCGTATAGAGTCGATAAGGATGGCCGGAGTGCTCGATTCGCAGCGGCTCTGGGAGGAAGAGCGCGGAGCTATCGAGCAGGAAGTGGCCCAGGACCTTTCGAACCCCCTCTATCTCTTCTACTCAACCCTACTGACCAAGATCTTCGCCGGGACCCCATATTCCCACGACGCTCTCGGCACGCGGCCTTCTTTTCAAAAAACGACAGGCGGTATGCTGAAGTCTTTCCATAAAAAATGGTATGGGCCGAACAATGCCGTCCTCGTCATCGCCGGCAGTGTTGACACTCAGACAGCTCTACGGAAGGTAAAAATAATGTTCGAAGGGGTCCCCCCGCGCAGGACTCCGCCAAGGGCGAAAATCGATCTTCGGCCGCTCAGGCCCGATTTTATAGAGTTCGAAACCGACCTGTCTTACGGGATGGCTGTTGTCGCATACCGGCTGCCGGGCTATAAAAGCCCGGATTTTGCTGCGGCGCAGATACTGTCCGACGTGCTCGACAGCCAGAGGGCCGACCTCTATGCGCTGGTGCCTCAGGGAGAGGCATTATCAACATCTTTTGATATGACCATGTTTCCGGAGGCCGGTCTTGCTTATGCGACCGCAGCCTTCCCCCAGGGCGAGGAAGGATCACGACTCATTCCGCTCGTAAAAAAAATCATCGCGGGTTATGTCAAGGACGGGTTTCCATCAGAACTGGTGGAGGCCGCCAAACGCCGCGAGATCGCCGATGCCGAGTTCCAGATGAACTCGATATCCGAGCTTGCAGCACTCTGGTCCCAGGCCATTGCGGTCGAAGGGCGCAATTCACCGGAGGACGATATCGAAGCTATAAGGAAAGTTACCGTCGAAGATGTCGACAGGGTTGCCAGGGAATATCTTATCAACGATACCGCAATAACCGCGGTGTTGACCCCGATGCCTTCCGGCAAGGCGGTCCCTGCACAGGGGTTCGGAAGAAAAGAGATCCTGACTGCCCGAAGGCCTACAGGCGCGGCGCTGCCGAAGTGGGCGCTGAAGGCCGCTTCCCTGCCCGAGGTCCCGGTGTCACGGATAAAACCCCGTGTAATTACGCTCCCAAACGGGTTGAAACTCATCGTGCAGCGGGAAACGATAAGTGCTACAGTGGCTGTTTACGGCCGTGTCAAGAACAACCCCGATCTCCAAACACCCGCAGGCAAAGAAGGGGTTTCGCGCCTGCTCGACAGTCTTTTTTCGTATGGGACTTCTAAGCTCGATCGCCTTGCCTTTCAAAAAGCGCTGGACGATATAGCTGCCGACGAATCGGCCGGGACGAGCTTTTCCCTCCGGGTGCTGTCGGACAATCTCGACCGCGGCCTGCAGCTTCTGGCCGATAATATTTTAAACCCTGCCCTTCCAGAAGAGGCTTTCAAGGTGGTCAGGCAGGAATTGGCGGGTGAGCTGACGGGCAAGCTCAAAAGCCCTTCATACATGTCGACCATGGCCCTCCGCTCGGGACTCTATCCCAAAGGAGATCCATTGCTCAGGGAGTCGACCCCGGGGACAGTTTCGTCGCTTTCTCTCGATGATGTCAAGAACTATTACAACAATGTCTTTCGTCCCGATATGACGACGATTGTCGTAATCGGCGACATTACCGAGAGACTCGCCGCAGAGATGATAGGGAAATATTTCGGGGGATGGAAGGCCGAAGGCCCCAGACCCGTAACAGACCCTCCTCCCGTGCCCCCAAACAAGCCGGCCTCATTCGGGGTGCCGAATGCGGGGATGATCCAGGTGGAGGTCACCCTTGCGGAGACCCTCGGCGTGAAACGGACCGACCCCGATTACTACGCACTGCAGACGGGCCTCCATGTCTTATCGGGCGGCTTTTATGCTACACGCCTTTACAGGGACCTAAGGGAAAAGGCAGGGCTGGTCTATGCGGTCGAGGCGGAGCTTGAGGCAGGCAAGACACGTTCTATCTTTATTGTTGAATATGCATGCGCCCCAAAAAACGTATCGAAGGCACGATATATGATAGTAAGCGACATTAAAGAGATGCTTGCGAATCCCGTCACAGATGAGGAACTGCTCCGGGCCAAAGCCCTTCTCATACGTCAGGTATCGCTTTCGGAATCGGGCACCGAGATGATCGCCTCCATGCTTCTTGAGCTTTCCCTGGAAGACCTGCCGCTTGACGAACCGGTGCAGGCCGCAAAAAGCTATAGGGAAGTCACGGCAGAGCAGGTGAAGAGGGCCTTTGCCAGATGGATAAGGCCCGATGACTTCGTGCAGGTCTCCCTCGGGCCTTCGCCGAAATAATCGGCGGGAGAAGGTTCGGAAGTTCTTCTTGCTTATTTCAACATCAAGTCATAATGGACGATGAAGTTCGAGGACTTCTGAGTCTCTTCCTATCAGTGCAACGTCGGCAAGGTCCAGAAACAGACCGTGCTCAACTACCCCCGGCATGTGCTTAAGATCATTGGCCAGCCGGACCGGATCGAGTATTTGTCCAAAGCTGCAGTCCAGGATGTGATGGCCTTCCTCGGTGATAAGCGGCCGGCCGGCCGGGTCTCTTCGCAGGGCCACGGAAGCACCGAGCGATGCGATACGTTCGGTCAGCAGTGCCTCCGCAAATGGCACGACTTCTACGGGGAGAGGGTATTTCCCGAGCACCCGGACCTGCTTTGTAGAGTCCGCGACGATGACTATCTTGCGTGAGGCAGAGGCGACGATCTTTTCGCGCAGCAGCGCCCCTCCGCCGCCCTTGATGAGTTCAAGCGCAGGGCTGACTTCGTCGGCGCCGTCGATTGTGACGTCAATTATGGGGCAGTCTTCGAACGTCGTCAGAGGGATGCCCACACTGACCGCCAGGTCCCGGGAGTTGACAGAGGTCGGTATCGCCAGGATTTTCAGTCCTGCGCGGACCATCTCCCCCAGGAAGCGGATGGCATAGGAAGCAGTAGAACCTGTCCCAAGTCCCACAACGTGACCATCGCGGACATATACGAGACTCCGGCGGGCGGCTGCCTGTTTTTCCCGCTCATGTGGGTTGGCCCCATACTCCGGAATAGTCTCGATCATAGCTGGTAGTCTATCATGTATCTCTATCTTAAGGTTGCTCCACGATCTTCTGCCTCTCAAATCTCATGCTTGTCCCTCCTTTGTCACCCGAGGCTATCAAACGCTTCCGGTATCAGGTTTGAAAGCGCAGGGAATATGTGCATGCAGCCGGTGACGGATTTTATGTCGCCCCCGAGTATTACCGCATTTACCACTTCCTGGATGAGCATCGCGGCATGAGGGCCTATAATGTGAAAACCAAGGATCCGCCCGGTGCCTTTTTCAACGACGGCCTTCGCGAACCCCCGGCTTTCTCCCATCGCCTCTCCCATAACAGTGTCGGAATAGTCCGCCCGGCCGACAAGTACTTCGTGTTCCTTCCTGGCCCGCTCCTCCGTCATACCGACGGATGCGATCTGGGGAGAGGTAAAAACCGCATGGGGGACTGATCCGAAGTCCATCCTTATCTTTTTCCTGTGAGTAGCATTGTGCCACGCCAGCTCGGCTTCTTTATCTCCCGCATGGGTAAACATGGCCTTTCCTATGGCGTCGCCGACCGCCCATATATGTTTTTTGTTTGTCTGGAGGTACTCGTCGACCTTTACGAAATTGGCCTTGTCGGTTTCAATCCCCGCATTTTCCACCTTGAGAAGGTCTGCATTCGACCTTCTGCCTGCGGCCACCATCACCGCGTCCGCGAAGATCTCTTCCGACTTTCCCGTAACAACGTTTCTTACAGATACTGCATGTCCGCCGTCGGTATCTCTCACTTCAGCAATTTCGACGCCCATATGCAACTCGGTGCGTTTCCCGAGTTCACTCATTAACAAATCCGATATCTCGGGTTCTTCAAAATGAAGGAGGCCCTCATTCCTATCCGCTATAATAACCTTTGTCCCGATTGCCGAAAAAAAATGCGCATATTCGAGCCCCACATATCCGCCCCCGATGAAGATCATGCGGTCCGGCTTTCTTTCGAGTTCCAGCACGCTTTCATTCGTCAGATACCGGACCTTGTCCAGTCCTTTTATCGGCGGGATGGAAGGGCGCGCGCCCGAAGCGATAAAAATTTTTTTCCCCTGTATTTTGTCAGAGCCGACCATGATGGTGCGCTCGTCCGAAAAATGACATTCACCGCTGAAAAAGGCGATGTTTTCAGTCTCCTCTATCGCTTTCTTTATTGAATTTCTTCCGCCCTTGACCGCTCTTCTCATACGCCCCATGACCGCACCGAAATCGATGTCTGCAATCTCTGCACGGATGCCGAGCTGCGAAGCTTCTCTGATCTCCATGATTCTGTCCGCCGCATGGATAAGCGTCTTCGACGGCACACAGCCGTTATTTACACAGGTCCCTCCCACATTTCCCTTGTCGATAAGGGCTACCATCAGCCCCTTCGAGGCAGCATGAAAAGCGACACTCAGTCCTGCATCACCCGCCCCGACTACGATAACGTCATGCATGATTATTCCCCCTTACCAAATGTAGGTTACTTAAAAGGTATCACATTTCGCGGCGCAAAAGAACGTCCTCCTATGTTTCTTAGAGTCCGGCATTGTTCCTGATCAATTCTGGCGGTGGCCTCAAACGCGGGAAGCTTCCATTTCTCTCAAAAACCGATCTGCATCCTCCCTTCTCCTGAGTACTACCAATTTGACGTTCGGGTATCCGGACAGGCCCTTCAGGATCCCCTCGCGGTGTTTCTTGTTAAAGGTCCAGGCGTACCTGAGAAATTTCGCGTCGAGCCTCTCGTTACAGCCCGCGACAATATCGCGCCTTTTCTCGATCCCGATCTTCGACAGAAGTGCTCTCTTTATGACCCCCAGAAAACAGCTCACTGTAGAGAAATCCAGAAATATCGCCGTATCGGCCCTTCTAAGCCGCACATCTATTGTTGCTCCGTAATTGCCTTCAACTATCCAGGAGGGTCCGGCGACGATCTCCTCTTGTATCCGCAGCCACTCCTGCCTGCCTGCCCCCTTTCCGCCGGGTTTCCAAAACAGCCTGTCCAGGTGAAAGAGCTTAAGGCTGGTGATCCTGCTCAACCGTTCGGAAAATACTGACTTTCCCGCTCCCATGCACCCTATGACGACAATCCTCTGCATGGTTTTTTTTACATCTTGGCAGTGATGCAGGTCAAGGGTTGCTTGGGGTTGCTTCAGGAAATGAATCACGGGGCAGTTACGGCTTGTGCAGAAGTCGTCGTCATCGCCTGATAATGTCGCCTTTCGGTTCCCACCTCTGGACCTTCCTGAAAGGGGGAGGGCGATAACTTTCCACAAGGTCGCCTATCTTCGCCAGGTTGAAATTCTTTATCTTAATCCCCACCTTCTGTCCCGGTGTTGCCTTCTGCACGGTCTTTTCGGAGATATGAAGTGACTCGATAATTCCGGAATAGACGGGCCCCATGGCGGAGATGATACGGAAATGTTGCCCGACGGCCAGATGTCCCTCTTGAACTTCACATCCGATGATGATCCCTCTCCTGGTGCTCTTAAAGAGGGCGACGACCTTGCCGGATCCCGTAATCTCGTCTCCTGCGGCGTTCGGGACCATGCCTTCGGCAATCGCCCTAATGTCGTCGGACAAAGTATAAATGATATCGTAAAGTCGGACGTCGACACGCCGCTCCCTGACTGACTTTTCAAGCCCGGGTAGCGCGCTGACCTGAAAACCGATGATGAGCCTGCTTGCGGTCTCGGCCATCAATACGTCGGACTGGGTGACAGCCCCCACTCCGCTGCTGACAACCTTTATATCCACCCCCGGGATTGTAATCCCGGAGAGTGCGGTCAGCACCGCTTCCACGCCTCCGATGGAGTCGCACTTGAGGACGATCTCCAGCCGCGGAGCCGGCTTTACGGCTCCTGTGTGGGGCCTGATATTCATACCTTTGCCGGCCTTCGTGCTCACGCCTTGCTCCGTTGTCTTCACACGGGTTATCCGATTACGCATAAGGCGATTCTTTTTCTTATGCTATCACGCAATCCGCCGCTACACAATAATGATGCGTTTGCAAAGAGGCAAAATCTACCACTGAGACACTGAGGCGCAGAGAATTTATTGCCTTCTCAGTCTTTCTCTGTGAATCCGCATCTCTGTGGTAAATATGTCTCGGTTTCGGCTGCGTCCAGGCAAAAAAATAGAACCTTGTCGGCCGTGGGATCAGCCGATAGGTTGACACGAGGGAGGCATGCTGTCTAGAATATGCTAAAGTATGCAACTCTATGCACCACCATCAAAAACGAGGTGAATATTTATGGTTGGAAAAAAATTTATCTTTGTCCTTTCCCATGCGACTGAAAAGCCTGCCGAGGTGATCGTGATGATGAAGACCGCGACGAACATGAAGGCATTCGATGATGAGATCGAACTGGACTTCTTCCTCATGGGCGAAGGGGTTCAACTCGCAAAGAAAGGCATGGCCGAGACGATATCGATGGAACTGGAGGGGCAGAAGGTCGTGGTCAGTGAAATGCTGAACACACTGACGCAGGACTTCAACGTCAAGTTCTTCGTCTGTCATGCCTTTATGCCGTTATACGGAATGAGCAAGGACGACCTCATCGAAAACGCCGAGCTCAAATCAAGTTCTTATCTCGGGGAACTGATGCTTGACGGCCGGGTCCCTTTTCAGGTCTCTGTCTGATGGTCCCAATAAAGAGCGGTTAAACGAAAGAATGCCGTCTGTTACCAGAAGAGAGTGCACGATATAAACCGTGGGCTTCGTGTCAGAGTGAAAATCACCTAAAGGTGCAGCACAAAATTGGCTGATCTTTCTTTATTGCGGCTTCGCGAGAACAACTGCCTTTTATTTGATAACCGGCCTGCATAAAGAGGCGCGGACAGAAGATGCAGGTTGTTATCTCAGTCCCGACCAGCCGACATCGCACGTGTTTTCATGCAGATGGGTTCGAGGGTGAAGGGACACAGATGTTCCTCTTTCTCTCCAGTCGCCGCGCTAAGGAGACATCTCTCAAGGGTAAAGGAACATATCTCCTGCCGATCGGCTTTTATCCCTAGACCTGCGTGAAAGTTGATGATCCTCTTTGCCAGAGGCTCAGACGTATAATACTCCATGATGCACCCCCCTTATGATTTTCCATGGCAACAGACAATTTTTATACATCAATAATTACAAGATATATGCCTTGGTGGAGGAGCGTTATAGATTTATTTTTATTCAATAAGTACATGCAGTTACAAAGATCGCGCTCCTTATTTGGTATACAAGGAGTGTGGCATGCCACGAAAGTGTGGATACCGGATAACGGGGCAGGCAACACTTTTCAGGTCAGCATCTCAAACCGGGGGTGAAAGAGGAATGCGATTGAAATATGAGGTAATTCTTTGAGATACAAGTCAGGGTTTAGCCAGGTCTTACTTAGCTGCCGCCTGTCCCTTGAAGAGCGTGAGATATTCGCCGTATCCTTCTTTTTCGAGGTCGTCCTTCGGAATAAACCTGAGCGCAGCAGAGTTCATGCAATACCTGAGTCCCGTAGGTTTCGGCCCGTCGTTAAAGACATGCCCCAGGTGAGAATCCCCGTGTCTAGACCGCACCTCCGTCCTCTTTGTGAAGAAAAGGCTCCTGTCCTCCTTTTCGACGATGTTGCGGGGTTCAAGCGGCCTTGTGAAACTCGGCCAGCCTGTCCCCGAGTCGTACTTGTCGAGGGAACTGAAAAGCGGCTCGCCGGAGACGATGTCCACATATAACCCTTCGCGTTTATTCTCGGCATACTCATTTCTAAAGGCCGGTTCCGTACCGTTTTCCTGTGTTACTTTATATTGTATAGCAGTAAGCCTCTTCTTCAGTTCATCCATTGACGGCTTCACAAATATCCTCCATTTCCCTCCTGTCCCTTGCAGGACGGCCCCCTGTGAGACTTTCCTGTCTTCCCATACCTTTTTCAGAAACTGGTCGCGCCCTGAGTTGTAGCGATAAAACTTGTACCGGATCGGATTTTTTTTCCAGTAGTCCTGGTGATACTCCTCTGCCCTGTAGAACTTCCCTGCCGGGAGGACCTCTGTCGCGATCGCCTTTGAAAACCGGCCGGACTTTGCCAGCGCCTCCTTTGACTTTTCCGCCATAGTCTTCTGCTCAGGGTTGTGGAAAAAAATCACAGACCGGTACTGCGACCCGCGGTCCACAAACTGCCCGCCGGGGTCAGTCGGGTCGACCTGCCGCCAGAAGACGTCAAGGAGTTTTTCATAAGAGACCTTTGACGGGTCGAAGGTCACCTCTATCGCCTCCACATGGCCGGTCTTGCCGGAGGAGACCTCTTCGTAAGTAGGATTGTCCTTATACCCGCCGGTATAGCCGGATATTACCTCTCTGACCCCGTCGAGTTTCTCGAAGGGGGGCACCATGCACCAGAAACAACCGCCGGCAAAAGTCGCCTTCTCAATCTTTGATACTGCCGAAACCGAAGATGCAAGCATTATAATCACCCCTATCGTCATGAATATCTTCATTATATTTGTCATTTTGCCATCTCCTGAAACAACCTCCTAATATCAAATTACCCCGGAATCTTGAATAAGATGTGAAGATCGGCCGGTAAGGAAGGCGCGTATATGATAAAATTGATTCATTATCAGGAATTGTTGAGGAGTGGAAACCTAAATGGCCATATCAAAAAAAGTCGCTGAGAGAATAGCCCAAAAAAAGGGCGACTACCAGGAATATAATTTCACCCCGCTCGAAAACGATGCGCTCAAGACATTCTTCGACCTTGCGCAGGAGTTCGGCAGTATAGACGACTTTTATACCCTTTGCGTAGCGGTCCCAAAAAGTTTTTTCGGCCTCGATGCCCGTCTCTATCTCTTTGATCCCAGGATCGAGGACACCACACTAGCGGCGACAACGGAAGAAAGCGAATATGAACTGCACGACCCGGCCCCGGACTATATAAGACCGGTAGAGAACCCTTACTTTACCGACAGGGAGAGCCTTGTGCTTCCCATACGGGGTAAGAAACTCCTAATCAGCCAGTTGCCTTTCCATGTGGAGGGCGATGTCCTCGGTCTGCTCGAGGTGTACCCCGTCGAGAGCATGGACAGACATAGACAGCTCTTTTTCGAGAAGTACGCCAACCGTATCGGCTTCAGGCTGCACAACAAGTTCCTGGTAGAAAAGAACATCGAGCACCTGAGGTTTATCCGCTCCCTTGTGGCAGACATCGAACATAATATAATTGTGCCGAATATGGTCTATAAGCTTTTCCTGAGGCGTCTCAGGGGAAAGATCATGAAAAACGTCGAGATCGAGGATTCTCTCGCGTCATGTTATGCCGGTGGAAGATGCGACAAGGCATTAATGGAAGGCACATTGAGGGAACTGGCTGATGTGAATCAGGGTTTGACCGGTGAACTCGAAAACCTCGAAAAACATTATAAGAATATGTCTCTCTTTATCGAGACGCTTTTCAGAAAGAGCCATTTTGACCAGGGGCGCCTCACCCTCCGCACGAAGGCGTGCAATATGAAAAAAGACGTTGTACGGCCCCAGCTTGAACGCTATATCGAGCAGTTCGAGAAGGCCGGTATCTCTATAGACGACAGGATGAGCGGCATTCCGGATGAAGAGATTATCAATGTGGTGGACGTTGGTTTGGTAGCGCAGGTTTACGCAAACCTTTTTTCGAACGCCCTCAAATATGCCGGTGAAGTCGAGATACTCGGCGTTAAGAAAAAATATATCGCTTATGGCCACCAGATCGTCAAAGATTATTTCGGCCCCGGCAAAGACGGCGTAAAGTATAATGTTTTCAGCTCCGGACCGCAGATCGAGCCGAAAGAGCGGGCTAGGCTCTTTGAAGAAGGGTACCGGTCGTCGAATGCGGGCGGTGTACCGGGCACAGGCCACGGTCTGGCCTTTGTCAAGAACGTTATTGAACTGCACGGCGGGGTAGTGGGGTATGAGTCCGTAGATTACGGAAACAACTTCTTTTTTGTCCTGCCCAGATAGTCTGTCTGAGATTCCGGATAGAGTTTCCATGCCTAGTTTCCTGATCTAATCATTAAAGTTATTTAACCCGTCTTTAATCAGTATTTAATAAAGCAACAATATACTTTCTTAACTGTTAATTTATTTTGCGAAAAAAATATGGCAAGTGATAACTTAATGAGTTCAGGAAATATTCTGCGGCGCTCTAAAAGGGGAAGGCAGTTTCATGTACTCGAATGTCTATCTTTCTTTTTCGCATCTCTCGTTTTCTACTCAACCCTGATTGCCTGTTTTCATCATCACAACAGCCTACCGCTTAGTCCCGGCTGTGCGCTGTGTGTATTTGCCGACGAATTCTCTTCTGCTGACAAAGCGGCGCAGGCACATCCGCTAAATCCATTTTTTGCACCTATATATTCTCTCACAGAGACGCTACTCTGCATAATCGGGATATCTGCCGTTGTCGTGAGCACCCGAGCCCCCCCATCGCCTGTTCGCTTCAGGCAAAGCAATCAAGCTTAAGAAAGTTTTTCGCAAAGAAAGGCCCTGGCCGGAGTTGTCCCTGTCTCCATTTATGGAAGCAGGAGGCCCCTGCACGGAAAAGTCCGGTGACCTTTCAAAAGAAATAAAGAGAAAGGAGGATAACGAGGAACCGCTTCAAAGAATAGTGAGTGACGGTGCATATAGCGCCGGAGTAAATCAATTTAATAAGTGAGGTAAATAGTTGGAAAGCTTTATTATCTGGAAATCTGAAAAGAATTGCAGGAGGACCGACAAGTGAAAAAACTATTTGGAATTTCAATTATCTTGATAATGTTGGTGGCCGGGTACGGCAGCGCATTTGCAATATCCACATACTTAACCCAATTCAACACAACCTACGGCACGTCCGGGACAGTTCTTAACACATGCGGGATTTGTCATATAAACCAGGCAGGCGGCGGCAGCCGCAATCCTTACGGCACTTCCTTCGCAGGCGTCGCCACTCATTCGACAAACCCGGCAGGCGCATTTAAGACTATTGAACTGCTCGACTCGGACGGTGACGGGTATACAAATATAGTCGAAATCAACGCAAGGACTTTCCCCGGTAACGCAACGAGCCATCCGTCTTCGACGACTACGACCGACACGACGGCACCGACGGTGACGGTATTTACCATTCCTTCAACTTCCAGCTCTCTGACGGTGCCTATATCAGCAATCGCGGCAACTGATAATGTGGCGGTGACGGGTTATCTGGTGACCCGGACTTCCACTAAGCCTTCGGCAACCGCTACGGGATGGACCGCGACCGCTCCAGCCAGCTACACCGCAAGTGCGGCCGGAACCTATACTCTCTATGCATGGGCCAAGGACGCTGCAGGCAATGTATCTGCAAGTAAGAGTGCATCTGTGACAGTCTCTTTGTCGGGAACCGGCGGGACCGGAGGCACCGGCGGAACCACCACCGGGATTTCAGGCGTGGTAAAGGACATAGTGACAGGCGCTGCAATCTCGGGGGCCGTTATCAGCGACGGCACACACACCGTAACGACAAGCAGCACAGGAGCTTATAAGTTAAAAGAGGCAGCCGGGAACTACACTCTTCGTATTACCAAAGCCGGTTATTTGACAACGACCCAGGTCGCGAGTGTAGTTTCGGGCTCAACAAAGACCGTTCACTGGGCGCTGACCAAGTCCTATGGTACACAGGCGATTCCGGCTGCAAAGATGAGCTACGTTATTCTTGCCTGGAATGATCTTGGCATGCACTGCGACCAGGATGACTATTCCTATTTCATGGTGCTTCCTCCATACAACACCCTGCATGCGCAGGTAATCCGGCGCGGCGGAGAGGGTGCAAGCATAATCACAAACGGCATAACCGTGAGCTATGCCTTCCCGAAGAAGACAAATTCGGCACTTCACACCAACTTCTGGGCCTACGCGCCGCAGTATGGATTTAGTGTGCCGACCAATGTCGGCATCAGCGGGACACCCCTTGCAGGAAACATGGAACTCGATGCAAAGGGCCTGAGTTGGGAGGCGGTCGGCATACCGATTACACCTTATGATGACGATGGGACATGGGACCCATACGGAACTGCAGTTATTACAGTGAAGAACAGTTCCGGTCAGGTGCTTCAGACAGTAAACGTCGTGGCCCCTGTTTCCACAGAGATGATGTGCAGCAATTGTCATGGAACAACAAACCCGCAGCTCTCTATCCTGCAGGCCCATGACGCATACAACGGCACAACGTTGGCAGCTGACCAGGCTAGGGGTAAGGTCCATGCCTGCGCAGAGTGCCACTCTGACAACGCCCTCGGCATGCCGGGCAAGGCCGGAGTGGAAAGTCTGTCCCTGGCAATGCATAATTTCCACAAGGACAAGATGAACACTACCGCAGCTGCTGCGGCAACAACCCCCGGCTGCTACAACTGCCATCCAGGACCGAAGACCCAGTGTATGAG
>Ga0316628_100000125_pt1 | contig 45093 bp, 63 predicted proteins | sample OWC_Aug_M2_C1_D5_FD_207648 | JGI IMG/M metagenome (GOLD analysis project Ga0316628, IMG submission 207648) | Wetland soil microbial communities from Old Woman Creek delta, Ohio, United States - OWC_Aug_M2_C1_D5_C | ecosystem: Environmental > Terrestrial > Soil > Wetlands | place: USA: Ohio...
CCATGAAACGCCTGCGCGTTTTACATCTGGCGGACACCCACTTATACCTGTCCGGGCCTCGGGCCGAAGAGTGTAGGAGGGTTATCGACTGGATAGCCCTCCATGCCGCTGAGACGCATCCGGACGCGATCGTCATCGCAGGCGACGCCTCCGAGCGGAGGATGTCCCCGCAGGAACAGATTTATCTCGCGGAGTTCCTTCATGCCCTTTCCGACGTCGCTCCGGTTTATCTCATCAACGGGAATCACGACGACCGCGACGATCTCCGGCTGTTCCGCAAGGAGTACGGCTGGACGATGCCCGTGGAAGTCATCCTCGAGCCCAAGGTCACGGGCCCCGCCGGCATGCATCTGGCTTTCCTGCCCTGGCCGAACCTGGGGCACCTGGCGAAGTCGATCGCCACGGACTCTATCGCGCTCCGGCGCGAGGCTGCGAAGGCCGCCCTCCTCGACGTCATCCGAGGATTCAAGCTGCAGCTCCCCGAGGGCACCCCGTCGCTCATCGTCGCCCACCTGTCCGTGACCGGGGCCTCGATGGATTCTGGGCAGCCCGTCAGCGGGGGAGAGGAGATCGCCCTCATGTCCGACGAGCTGCTCGAGAGCGGCGCCGCCGGCGTCGCCCTGGGACATATTCATCTCCGCCAGCAAATGGTTTCCGGAGACGGCCGGCCCGTGTGGTACGCCGGAGCTCCGTTCCGGGGCTCGTTCGGCGAAGCCAAGGGGACCAAGGGCGGGCTGATTTGGGAGTGGAACGGAAAGGGATGGAAGGTCATGCCCTGGGAGGTTCCGGCCAGGTCCATGGTTTTGATCGAGCGGACCTGGCTCCCGGCCGAGGAAGGCGCGCTCGAGGCCGCTCCCGAGCCGCTCGCGGATCCCGAAACCGTCAAGGACGCCGATGTGCGCGTCCGGATCACGTTCCCAGCCGACGCCCGCGCGGCCATGCGGACCGCGATGGAGCCGGCGATCGAAGCGCTCCGGGCTTCCGCGCACTCTGTCATCGTCGAAGAAAGAACGATCGTCATTTCCCGGACGCGCTGTGTCGAGATCACCGCGGCCCGGACCACGATCGAAAAGCTCCAGACCTGGGCCCAGGCCGTCGGCGCCGAGATCCCGGAAGGGATCGAATCGAAACTCCAGATCTTGGAGTCGGGGGTGATGTCATGAGGATCGACAAGATTTCTCTCTCAGGATTCACGACCTATGGCCAAGCCGCGACGCTTGACCTGGCCGCGCTCGGCCCGGGCATCATCGCGATCGCCGGCCCGAACGGCAGCGGGAAGACGACGCTCCTCGAGGCCGTCCCCGGAGCGGTCTATCGGCAAACCCCGAGCCGCGGCTCGATCGCGGCGCTCGCGACGTCGAGGGACGCCAGTATAGAGCTCTGCGGGGAGAACGGCGCCCCGTTCCAGATTCGTCTTTCTGCCGACGCCCACAACGGCAAGCAAGAAGCGATCATCCTCGACGGCGCCGGCGAGCCCAAGGCCGGGCCCAAAGTGCGCGACTTCGACGCATACGTCGCGGCGCATTTTCCACCCCTCGATGTTTACCTCGCCTCGTTCTTCGCCTCGCAGACAGGCGCCGGCTCCATCTTCAAGATGGACCGAAGCGCCCGCCGGGCCCTGTTCGGCCGGCTGCTCGGGATCGAGCGGCTCGAGCTCATGGCCACGGCGGCCCGCGAAAACGCCCGGGCCAAGGAGACGGAGCTCGCGGCTTCGAAGGCGGCGCTTGAAGCGCTGCGGGGCCAGGCCGAAGACGTCGCCGCGCTCGAACGGCAGCTCGAGTACGCGCGCGCGAACGCCGAGACCGCGAAGTCCCTCCAGGAAGAGACTCAGGCGAAGCTCGACGAGGTTCGCAAGGTCCTCGAGGAGCGGCAGAGCGCCGTGGCTGAAGCCGAGAAAGGCCGGGCCAGATACGCCGATGCGAACCGTCGAGTAAACCTCGCCGCTGGCGAAATCACCCGCCTGGACTCTAGGCTAACGGCCTTGGAAACCCTCCTGGCCAAGGCCGATGAGATCCGGGGCATCGCGGCCAGGATCCAAGGGCTCACAGCCGAGCTCGAAAAGAACCGAGCTGCCGGCGAGCTCGCGGCGGCCGAGGACCGGCGCCTCCAGGACACGGCATCCGAGACCGAACGCCGGCTCGTTGAGACCAACCTGGCGTCACGCAAGGCCCGCCAGGATATCGACGAAGCCGAGCGGAAGCACAAGGAGGCCGCGGCTGCGATCGCCCACGCCGAGACCTGCACGGGTTCCGTACCGTGCGCGGGGACCCTGGACGACGCCGCCCGCGGCCGTTGCCCGGCACTGTCCGGGCATTTCAAGAACCGCGACCAGGCCGAGCTGGTCATCAAGTGGTACACCGAGCAGATCGCCGGCCTCACCGACAAGCGCACCGTCGCGCGGCGAGCGGAGGCCGACGCCGAAGCCGCGGCACAGGATTCGAAGCTTGCGGCAATAAATTCCCGAGCCGCGATCGACAAGCTCCGTTCCGAATATCGCCGACTCTCCGACGAGCTCGCGAAACTCAAGGCGATGGACCGGACGGCCGAGCTCGACAAAGCCGAGGCCGAAGCCGCGGCGCTGCGGGATTCCCTCGTCACCGCTGGCAAAAACCTGGACGCAGCCAAGACCGAGGCCTCCAAGATCCAGGCTGAGATCCCCGTGGTTGATCACTTGGGCATCCAAACGGCCGAGAAGGAGATCCGGGACCTCACCGCATCGATCGGCACGCTGCGGATAGGCCATGAGAACGATACCGCAGAAGCGGTCAGGATCGAGACACGCTTGAAAACGGCCGCCCAGGTCAAAGCTCGGACCGAGGAGCTGCTCGTCAAGATTTCGCCGGCCGAGCGCGAGATCTCGGATTGGAAATTCCTGGCTCGCGGGCTCGGCCGCGAGGGCGTCCAGGCTCTTGAGCTCGATGCTGCCGGGCCCCGCGTGAGCGACCTGGCCAATGAGCTGCTCACGGACGCTTACGGCCCACGATTCCAGGTCCGGTTCGAGACCCAGGCCGCAAAGGCCGACGGCAAAGGCGTCAAAGAGACATTCGATATCATCGTTGTCGACAACGAGCGAGGCCGGGAGGGGAACGGCGAGGATCTGAGCGGAGGGGAGAAGGTCATCGTCGGCGAGGCGCTGGGCCTGGCCGTCGGCCTCTTCCACGCCCAGGCCGCCGGCGCGACGCTCGGGACGGTGATCCGGGACGAGACAGTCGGCGCCTTGGATCCGGACAACGCTCAGCGCTACCTTGCGATGCTCCGGGCTTTCGTGCGGGTCGGGCGAGTCGACCAACTCCTCTTTGTCGCGCACCAGCCGGCGCTGATCGATCTCGCCGACGCGGTCGTCAGGGTCGATAACGGGAGAATCGAAATCGCATGATCCCCAAATCAGCCGGCCGAAAAAAGCGCCTTCCCTGGGCGTCGGGATATTCCCCATATCCCCGGCCGGCTTTTCTTCAAGCAGTCAACAAGCGCCGGGAGTCCGTGCCGATGAGTTGCGGCGGATGGGTCTTGCCCGGCCCATCCCTCCCGGCCTTTTCCCCAATGAAAGGCAAGTGAAACCATGCCGAGATCTAGGATGATAAAGCCCGAGTTTTGGGACGACGAGAAGCTCGCGAGTGTCTCGCGAGACGCTCGGCTGACATTCGCTGGGCTCTGGACATACTCGGACGACTATGGGGTTGTCAAAGGAAACCGCATTTGGCTGAAAAGTAAGATCTTCCCCTATGACGAAGACATAACAATCGAGACGTTTTCCGCATGGATTGATTCATTGGAGGGGAAAGGATTTGTAATCCCATTTGAAGCCGACAGAGAAAAATACTTCTACATCAAGAATTTTCAGAAACATCAAACTGTTGATCATCCATCAAAGCAGAGGAACCCAGCCCCACCTAAAGACATACTCTCGCGAACCATTCGCGAGTCCTCGCGAAAGAATCGCGTTGAAACTGAAACTGAAACAGAAACAGAAACTGAAACTATAAAGGCCGAATTCGCTCAATTTTGGGAAGCATACCCCGAAAAGAAAAAGAAACAAGATGCCCTAAAAGCTTTTGAAATACTCCGTCGTACCGAATCGCTAGAGAAAATCAGGCAAGCTCACAACGGCTATATGGATTTTCTCAAGCATCAGCGGGTAAAGGAGAACTTCGAACAGCGGCCGATGTATGCCGCGACGTTTTTACGCAACGGCAGATGGCGGGACTATTTGGATTTCAAATATACCCCGCCAATGTAAAAGGGAGGGATCATGACCGGAAAACAATTGCTCACCATAGCCTTCGCGGTCCTGGCCGCGCTGGGGATGACATAATGGAAAATATATCTCGGGGGACAAAGTGCTTCGGGGCTTATGCCACTAATAAAAACGGATATTATTTCGGTCGATTCCCAATCGGTACGATAGTCCGCGTCACAAACCTTCAAAACGGTCTTTCGATTATCGTTCCCATAATTGACCGAGGCCCGTATATCGGCGAGAGAATCATTGACCTATCCGAAGCGGCTTTCGCAAAGATCGCGCCATTGGAACAGGGGATTATCCCGGTGCAGATAGAAATACTGAGCGCAACCCCCGGCATCGGCAAGCCGGGGAAGGGGGAGTGATGATCGAAAGCAAGTATCTGGAATTTCACAAAATAGCATCGTTGACAAGGACGGAAATTTGGGCCGTCGATTCTCGGGCCTCGGGTTTTAATCTCGGTCTTATAAAATGGTTTTCTAAGTGGAGACAATATTGTTTTTTCCCAAATAGCCAAACAGTTTTTAATGTCGGTTGTATGAAGGATATTTCTTTGCAGATTGAATGGCTCATGGGAATTCGAAGAAAAAAGGGAAAGGGGGAATAGCATGGGTAAGCGCTCAGGAATCGCGGCTTATTTGCCCTTTGTGTTTGCCGGACTATTCCCGCCCGTGGTGCGGGTGGCGAACGTAGATTTCGAGACGGAGAAGGAGCGGATCATTTCCGCAGAAGAGGCCGACCGCAGGAACCGGGAGAAGTTTCCGTCCCGCAAAAAAAGACTTCGGACAAAGGAGTGACCATGCCTGAACTGACGATAGCAGAACTGAGGGAATGGCTGGATGGGATGATTTGGAAAGTCAATACGGGAGGTGTTCGGCTGACGAATGAAGACGCCGCCGCCCTAGCCGCCCTCCGCAAGATGCTGGACGCGCAGGACGTTAGATTGAGCTTGTCACGAAAGGCGGATGGCATATGGCTCATGTTAGACGGCGAAGGAAAGAACGGGATGCTATTTTGCGGGGATCCAAAAGGGGGGATCATAAACGATCTGATTGACCTATCCATCGGGAACGTGGAGGACAAGCCGGAGCCATACGAAATAGGCCCGAACAAAATTATCGGCGAAGATGGAAACATCTACATACACGGCATAAGCGCGGGGCTGGACGCGCAGGGAGCGGACAACAAGGGCGGGATGCTCATCTGCCATGCTTGCGGGACGGCCCTTGGGATGATCGAGGGAACGGAATCAGAGGGTAGCGGCAAGGTTCCAGACGCGCAGGTTCCGGATGAGGAGCGGAAGGAATTGCTGGAATTTATAGACGACCTCATAAAGAGTCTCGGCTTACCAAAGCCAACAGGCAAGGCAAAACAACTTTATGACAAAATCTGCCTCATCCTCTCCGCGCCTCCCGCGCCGGTGGTGAGCATGGAGGAGATAGCCGGGTTAGCCAACACGATATTCGTAATGTGCCATAGCTCGGGAGATTATCAGCCCATCGGTTTAATCGAAACGCTTGCCCATGCCTTCCGCTCCCACAGGATCGAGGTAAAGGAGAAGCCATGAAGCCGACGACGATAGAAATGCTGGAAGTTTTCCGTGACATGAAACACGCTTTATATGCACTAAGTAGTACGGTTAATTTGGATAAATACACCCCCGCCATAGACGAAATTTTCTCATTGATCTCCCGCTCCTCCGCCGTTGAAGCCCTGGCAGGCGCGGCGAGGCGGTTATGCCGCTCTGCTCATCCGTTTGAAAAGGCGGGCGAGGTCGTCATTGATTTTGATACTGCATTAGCCGAAACAGAAGCCGCCCTTGCCCTTTACAACGAGGCGGCAAAGGAGGCCCAGGATGACCAAGATTGAAGCGCGGCGCTGGCTCCGCGCCGTAGAAAGCCTGATCGCCTATTATCAAGGCGAGAACAACGATTGGATAGGAGTTTGTCCTTTTTGTGAAATCGTTGATAAATATTACTTCGATTGCCAGAACTGTCTGTGCCCACTTTTTGAGGGGATGCAGTGTGGGGATTATCTTGACGTAATAGAACGGGATACCCGTCCCCCTGAATGGTGCGCCATAGCCATCCCGCGTCTGCGGCGGTGGAAGCGAAGGCTGTTGAAGATCGCCGGAATTAGGAGGAGCCATGAAAAGTAAGCGGTGCGGGAACTGTAATAATTTTGAAAGGGCCTTGGGAACGATAGGGGACTGCATCATTCATCACGTAATCGTGCGCACCAATCAAACGTGCTGCTTCCCAAATGACTACAAGCCGCTAAAGGCAAAGGAGCGACGCCATGCCAAAGATTAGCGACAAGCCCGTCCTGTATGAATACACCTGGGGCAACAATGAAAAGAGGGAAGGCATGAAGGGCCGCAGGTGTGTCATCCTGAAACGGCTAAAAAGGAATAGTGCCTTGATCGAGTTTGTTGATGGCGGACAAAGGGAAGTCGTCAGCCGAAACGCGCTAAGGAGATTGGAATAGCCATGCTCCCCCGCGCAACGATAGGCAGATAGATGAGAAAGCGTCTCCCTTCGGATATCGAAGAAGCGATTGTCGCCATTATTGAAACGATTCTACGTGAACACATCGGCAGGGAGAACGCTATTAAGGGAGCGCGGATACTCGAAATGCTCCGACGATACGAGCCAATACTGAGCGACCGGAAAATGCGTCAGCTAATCGAGGATCAACTGCCTTCTACCTGTTCATGCAACAAGGGATATTTCATAGCAAGGGACGACAAGGAAGCCCGGCCCGTCGTCAAATATTTAACCAGCTATATCATCGCGCTTTCAAAACGGCGGAGCGCAATCATAACGAAATACCCGGACGCGGGACAGATGAATTTTGACTTTAGGGGGCAACCATGAACCTCCTCCTCTCCTTTCTCCTTGGCCTAATCATCGCCTCATTCTACCGCCGCATACGACAGCACCTAAAGCGGCGAAGGGATGAGGAGAGGATTAGAAGGCACGTCAATCAGTATCGAGGAGCAATAGAATGAGCGAAAAGGAACTGGCGGACATTATCGCGCAGTACTTCAAGCAATTCAGTTGCAGAATAGGTTGGGACGACAGCCCAACTAGTCAATACGATGTTGTCCGCAAGGTGGGGGCGGAAACTTACTTTATTGGGAACTGCCTGACCCTAGCGCGGCGCATACTGAAAAAGATGAAGGGTGTTTGATGAACAAAGTCGCCAAGGGCTACCGCGTCGAAAAGCGTTGCGCCGATGAATTGAAGGCGCTCGGATATATAACCTGGAAAACTATCAGGGTCGCTTACTGCAAATTGGACCTCTTTGGCTTGTTCGATGTAGTCGGTCTTCACCCTCAAGGGGAACACCTGCTATTCATCCAATGCAAGACGAACAGCATTGACAACACAATAAGGGATCAGATTCGCGCCCTCAAAATGCCCCTAGGTTGCCAGAAATGGATTTGGATCTGGAAGGATAATCGAGGTTGGATCAAGGAATTTTACTCATAAAAAATCTCCGGGCTCCGAGCTCGGGAAAGGAGACTAAAAATGCAGTTCAATTTCGACCCGGCGGTTTTAGCCGCCATTCTCGGCCTCTTCGGAATCGGCCTGGTCTACGTCGTCACGCTGCTGAAAAATCTGCTCAAGCTCCAGAACAAGCCCGCCGTGCTGCTCGTGCTCATCGTGAGCGCGGCGGCAACGGCCGCGGTGCTTATCGCGACCGGCGCTTTCAGCTGGCTCGCCCTGCTCGTGTACACGGCGGCCGTGTTCGGCGAGATGACGGGCTGGTACAAGCTGACAAAAAGGACAACCTGAGAGGAAGGAACCTGACCGGGGGCGTGCCCGCGGCGTCCCCGGCAGGCGGGAGAATAAGAAGATGCCGGAAAATGATGAGCCGAAAGTAAGCATTGATTGTTTTCTCGGTGAAATCATGTCCATGACAGAACATCTCGGGGCTTGTTATTCATCCGTGAAAATTCAAGATTTAACGATCCCTCAAAAATATTTTGTTTCCGGCGCTATCCAGAAAATAATCACTACTATTCTGCCGATCATCGAAGAATTGAAACAAGGCGGATATTTAAAATGATTTCCTCTTCCATCTCCGTCAACCCGGACAAACACAAGTCCGACATGCTCGGGCTCGCGCTTTCAATGTCCGTCGTCATGCACTCGAATTTCAAGAATTTTGGCATGCTTCCGATGTGTAGGAAATGCCCGGATAAAACCTGCGTTCAATACAATGCGCCGGGGCTGACGTTCTTTCAGTGTGAGAAAGGGATATGGCGGAAGTAAAATTCATTGTGGTTGTCGATAAGATAAAGCCCGAAGATAAGATATATGGAGAATATCTTGAATTGAGGTGTCGCGTCAATCCCGAGGTGTTAATTCGGGATATTGATAACCCGGAGAAAATATATAATTTTTCTCATTATAGCCCGTATATTTGCAAGTATATACGGAACAATAAAGAGGCACTTCTTTATTATTGCCGACAAGAATTACTACAGGCGGATAAGGAAATATCCATAAAAAAAAGAATCCGGAAAAAAAATAAATTAAAACGAAAAAGTAGAAAAATAACCGAAACTTTCCCGATATGCATAACTCATTATGGCCTGATTGAAGATATCGAAAAGGCTGAACGGATAACCGATGCCGGAACAGGCGATTAAGCGCCGGATGAGCCGGGCCAAGCAAAAGGCGGAAAAGGATTTGCAACGGCTCGGATTCAAGACCGTGCCGTCAAATAATAAACCCGTCTGCCTGGTCGCCATAAACCGGGACGGCGTACAGGTCGATGTCCGGATCATCCGCATTTGCCTGGATGAGATAAAGCCGATCGACAAGAAATCCCTGTCAGGTTACGACGGCCTGCACCGTGAGCTCTGGATACGGAAAGAGGGCAGTGAGAATTTTGAGATACACAAGGTTTGAGGTAGAATAAGATAATGACTATCTTCAAATATCAGAACAAGGTAGCTATTATAGACAGAACAGATGGTGAATATCAAATATTTTTTAGCTGCCCCCAGTGTTCATGTATGCTTATCGAAGCATGGCAGGCTGGCGAGAAAATATTTATATGCACAAATCATAATCCATTCCTAGAATTCGAGCTCGACACTCATTCCGCACTCATATTGCGTCATGAGGTATAATAGAAAAGGAGACGAAGATGGGTGCCATTCGAATTAATGATATAGGGCCGCACTGGATATCTTGGCCGACGATCGAACAGCTAATATTCATGATTGATAGGTTGGACGAGGCGTCTTTCGAACTCGATGTGTGTATTGCTAGGGAGCGTGCCGTCCGGATCGCAAGGTCTATGTTCTCGGGGATAATCTGAGATGAACCTTAAAAAAAGATTAGTGAAAAGATGGATGGATAATCTTGGCCGGTGGCGGGAAGGAACCTCTCGGTCAGAGGTCTCAAGAAATACGGGACGCGATTTGCGATATTTCTTTTCTGTGGTGAAAGACTTAGATAGGGCCAGGGTTTCACGAACGGCCGACACGAAAGAACTGATGATTACTTTGATCGATGCGAAAGGACGGGAATCAACAATTTGGCTTAGCGGCGATATCGTTAGAAGTATCACTCCCTATTAAACGAAACGAATCATAAAATAAAAACCTTGTCAAGAGGGCAATTCCCCCTAGTAAACGGTCCCTAGGGACCCTTTACCCGTCCAAAAGGACCGTCTAGCCCACCCCCCTAAAAAATCGCCCCTTATACTGGGGGCGTGACAAGGGTTGTGTTTCGTACGAGCTTAGTGGGGGTCGTCTAAAACAAAATGGCGACCTCCACACAAATTTCCACTACCGAGAAACAAGCTCGGTTCGAATACCTGACCGCGAAGCTCGTCATCGAGTGCTCACTCCAAGGCATTGTCATTATCTGCTACCGCTATCGATCAACGATGGCTGAGGACCTGGCCTATTACAGGGCGGGGCTTTCTGAAATCGATCCGACGAAAACGGCGACGAAGCATATGCTTGGCTTGGCTAAGGATTTCGCCATAGCCAAGGGCAATGCTTACGACTGGAACGACACCGAGGGCTATAAAAAAATGGGCGAGATTGCGGAATCCCTGGGGCTGAAATGGGGCGGCCGCTGGAAAATTGGGGACTATGGCCACGTGGAATATCAGGAAGAGACATGAAAAAGGTATCCCTCAAGAAAGAAATGAAAAAATGGCTTAGATTTTGGTATCTGGGCGGCTGGTCATCTTATATGCGTTCCAGATTACATCCTGAGACGAAAAACTATGAGCGGAAAATTTATCGCAAAATTCAAGACGTGATTAATTCATGAGCGTACCCGAAATAATCCTGACCGCATTTTCGGCAATAAAAGAAATCCTCCAGGCCATGCACAAGGACCGGGAAGAGGAATTTTTAAAGGCATGGGAAAAAGATGAGCAAGATTTTCTCAAGGCGATGGTTGCGGGCGACGTCGGCGCTCTTAATACTTTTATCGCTAAGTATCGGCGCGGCCTGTTTTAAGCGGCCCGAGCCCGTCATCATCCCCGTCGAAAAGGACATCGTCCAGCTCCTGCCGTCCGGAAATTACGAGGTCCGCGCCGGACTGATTTATGACTATCTCCGCAACCTGGCCGAAGTGAAGTTACTGAGGATCCAGCTCGCCGAATATCGAAAGGGGAAATGACATGCAGGACCTGGCCTCGGCCACTAAAGCCCTCAATGACATGATAGCCTCAATCAAGGCCGGTGGCTGGATGGCCGTCGTCGTCCTCATTGCCATCCTCGCTTTTTTAATCATCAAGCCCTTACTGAATCATCCGCGCAAGGCGACACAGGATATCAAGATCGACGTGGCCGGAAACAAAGGGGCCGGAGTTCCTTTAGAAAAATCCGTTTGCCCGCTTCATTCCGGCGTCGAAACCCAACTGGAAGAGTTCAAGGGCTATCGAAAAGAAAACCATGACGAGCATGTGAGGATATACGACAAGCTGGATAATCTTTCAACCGCCGTGACGAACTCCGCGAACGCCGCGGCCCAAGCGGCAAATGCCGCCGCAGCCGCCGCCTCAGCCGCAGCCGCCGCCTCAGCTAAGGTCAGGATATCAAAATGAGCATGGGCGCTTGGGACATAGGGCCGGGGATTCGTCACTCCTTTCCCCCGGCCCGCTTTTTTCATCGAGGACAGAAATGAAAGCCGCGATCCTTCTCGAACTCAATTCCCCGCTCGTCGTCGACGATGTCCAAGCTCCCACGCTCGAAACGGGCCAGGCGTTGGTCAAGATCATGGCGAGCGGGATATGTGGCAAACAGATCGGAGAAATAGCCGGCCGTTACGGGCCGGACAAATATCTCCCTCACCTACTCGGACACGAGGGCGCGGGAATCGTGGAGGCCATCGGGCCCGGCGTGTCATTCGTCAAGCCCGGTAATCACGTTGTCGCGCACTGGCGAAAAGGAAAGGGCCTCGAGGGCGCGTGCCCGAAATACCAGTGGGGCGAAAAGGTAGCCGGCGGGGGATGGATCACGACTTTCAGCGAGTACGCCGTCATCAGCGAAAACCGACTGACGGCCATCGACAAGGATATCCCCTTCGATATTGCTGCGCTCATGGGTTGCGCCGTGACGACAGGCCTGGGCGTGGTGTTCAACGACGCGAAGCTCCAGCCTGGGCAATCAATCGCGGTCATCGGCTGCGGCGGCGTCGGGTTGAATGTCATCCAAGGGGCGAGGATTGCGGGGGCAAATATGATTCTGGCCATTGACGTCAATGCGGCCAAGAAAGAAATGGCGCTTGAATTCGGGGCTGACGTTGCCGGATGGATTGAACAGATGTTCGATTTTGACATCATCGTCGATACGACGGGCCGGCCGGAACTGATAGCGAAAGCTTACGAGCTCGTCGCTCCGGGCGGAAAAGTCATCATGGTCGGACAACCGTCGGCGGGGGCGTCACTTGTCATCCCAAACGTCGCCGCAAATATGAAGGGGAAAACGCTTATGGATTCGACAGGCGGCGATATTGAGCCAAATGAGGATATACCGAAATACCTCGATCTCTGGCGGGAAAGATGGTTGAAACTCAGCGAGCTCATCACCCATCGATTCCCGCTCGAGCGGATCAATGAAGCCCTGGACGTCGTCCGGAGCGGAGAAGCAGGGCGCGTCATCCTGGAGATGTCGTGAATAAAACCGAACTGATCGCATTCGAGAAGCGGATCGCCGATCGATACGACAACGGCGAGCTGCCCTACCTCGTCCACCTTTCGGGCGGGAACGAGGATCAACTCATTGAGATCTTCGAGGACATCAATCGCGGCGATTACGTTTTCAGTACTCATAGAAATCACTATCATGCACTCCTTCATGGCATAGCCCCCGAAACGCTCGAGGCCAGGATCCTTTCCGGAAAGAGCATGTTCGTATTCGATCGGGCGCGGAATTTCTTTAGCTCCTCGATCGTGGCCGCGACGCCGGCGATCGCTGCGGGCGTGGCCTGGGCGCTCAAGCGGAAGGGGAGCGCGAAGAAGGTCTGGTGCTTCATCGGCGACGGCGCGGAAGATGAGGGCCATTTTTACGAGGCTGTCCGATACGTCGACGGCTGGGATCTGCCCTGCACGTTTATCATCGAGGACAATGATCGGAACGTTGTGGCGTCAAAGAGAGAAAGACGCGGGACCGTCGCCAATCTGTCATGGCCTCTATGCGTTAGCCGCTACTACTACACGCCGACCTATCCCCACGGCGGGACCGGCACTCCGGGCTGGCTGAAATTTAAGAGCGAGGCGAAGGTCGTTGCTTCCCCTCGGAAACAAAGCTCGGAGATTCCTATCGTGGGCGGAGACATCAAATACCTCGACGCCGTGCGGCAGTCGAATGAAGAGCTGGCCAAGGACGGGGTGATCTTCATCGGCTATAACGTCCGCTGCGGCGGTCGGGCCTATGGGGCGTTCAAGAACATTCCCGATGACAACCTCCTTGAAACTCCGCTGGCAGAGAACCTTATGCTCGGGCTCGGCATGGGCGTGAGCCTCGAGGGATTCCGGCCCGTTGTGTTTTTCGAGCGGCATGAATTCCTGATGAACGCGATGGACGCGATCGTCAACACCCTGGACGTCATCGAAAAGATAAGTGACGGCGAGTTCACGATGCCCGTCATTATCAAGACCGTGGCGGGATCGGTGAAGCCGTTCTATGCTGGCCTGACTCATACCCGGAACTTTGGCTATGCCTTTCAAAGCCTTGTGTCCTTTCCAGTCTATGAGCCGCAAACAGGGGCGGAAGTCCTTGCGGCCTACGAACTGGCGAAAGCAGCAACGGGGCCGACGATGATCAGCGAAATGAAGTCGAAATACTGACATGAATATTTTAATAACAGGCGCATCTCGCGGACTCGGGCGGTCGCTCGCGCTCGAGTTTGCCTACGCGGGCCATGCGCTCATCCTAAACGGAAGGGATAAAGCGCGGCTCGAAGAAGTCCGCCTCGAAGTTCTAAAAGACAGCCCCAACTGCCATGTTGTCGTCGACGATATCCGCGATGATTCAACGATGGAAGCGCTCGGATTCGTGATGCGACTGATGGGAAACGGGCTCGACATCCTGGTCAATAACGCCGGGGTTTACGAGGGCGATCCCCAAGACATCATCGACACGAACCTCACGGCGCCGATCCTGCTCACACTCGCGATCTATCCTAGAATGGCCGAGAGGGGAAGCGGCCTCATCGTCAATATCAACTCCCTAGCCGGGAAAACCTTCAATGACCAAGAGGCCGTTTATTGCGCCTCCAAATGGGGACTTCGCGGATTCATGGGCTCGTTCAAATACGAGGCCCGGAAGCACGGCGTGAACGTCCTCGATGTTTATCTCGGAGCCATGAGAACAGAGGCAACGAAGGGCCGCGTGGGTTGGGATAGTTTCATCAGCCCCGTAGACGCGGCGCGGCAGATCGTCCAGCTATGCGGCAACGGCAAGAGCCTGGCCATATCGGAGATTGAGATTGTGAGGGCGGGGAAGTGAAGGAAAAGCGCGTTGCGTTCCAGGGCATTATCAAATCGGTCAAGACGGCCATCGACGGCGTTGGCGATAAGGTCGGCACGCTCACCGTCACATTTCGTCCCGAAGGGAATGTCATCGCGGACCTGGACGCACTCCATAAGCCGGACTCAGAAATTTTCGTTGTAATAGCGGCCAAAGCAGAATGACCAAGAAAAAGACGACCCGAAAGAATAAGCCCGGCGCTGGCCGCCCGCACGTCGCCCTGGACGTAAAACAAATTGAACAGTTGGCTTATGACGGGTGCAAGAATAGCGAAATCGCTTTTATCCTTGGATGTGATGACCAAACCCTAACAGATAATTATTCTCGAATATTAGATAAAAAGCGGGCCGAACGGAAAGCGGCGTTCCGTAAAAGGCAGACTTTCCAGGCGCTTCACGGCGACACGACAATGCTGATCTGGCTCGGCAAGAATGAGCTTGAGCAGATGGACAAGCAGGCCGTTGAGCACTCTGGCCCAAACGGCGGGCCGATGGTGATGATCATGTCGAGGCCGGGGAAATGAGCGCCGCAAATATCCTCTACGAGGCAACGGATCGGCAGGACGTTTTCCATCATGCGCCGGAGATGTTCAAGCTCTACGGGGGCGCGATGGGCGGGGGAAAGACCGTTGCCCTTTGCGCCGAAGGACTGGGGCTTTCCAATGATTATCCCGGCAATCGCGGATATCTATGTCGGCATACCTTGACCAGCTTCAAAAAGACGACCGGCCTTGTGCTGGATGAAATGCTCCAGCGGTCCAGGCTCATCGTCAAGCATCATCAGTCCGATAATTTTTATCTGCTTCGAAATAGATCAACGATTTATTACGGCGGCCTTGGAGACGATATCAACGCCATTGAACGCTTGAAGTCAATGGAGCTGGGCTGGTTCGGAATCGATGAAGCCTCGGAAACATCGGAGAAGTTTTTCCTCATGCTGGCCTCACGTCTGCGCTTGAAACTCCCCGGCATTAAATATTTTGGGATCATGGCGACGAACCCCGACCCCGGTTGGCTCAAGCAGAGATTCATCGACAGGCACGATCCGAATCACGTCTTCATCCCGGCGCTTCCCAAGGACAATCCGCATTTGCCGAAGGATTACGTCGACCGATTGAGGGAAGTTTTTCCCGATGACTGGCAGGCCAGATTTATCGAGGGCGATTGGTCAGCCTTCGAAGGCACAAGCAACGTCTTTCCTTATCAGGCAATCCAGGCGGCGGTCGAGAGAGAATTGCCCGAAGGGAAGCCAATAGAGTTGGGCGTCGACGTGGCCCGCTATGGCGACGACGAAAGCGTTATTGCCGTTCACAAGGGACCGGTTGGCCGGATCAAAAAGACGTTTAAGAAAAATGACCTTATGCAGTTGACGGGTGAAACGATCCAGGCCAAGGCCGAGGATAAAGCCGAGGCGTTGAAGGTCGACGCCGACGGCATGGGCGGGGGCGTTGTGGATCGGCTACGGGAGCAGGGGCATAGCGTCGTCGAAATTCACGGAGGGGGCAAGGCGGTCAATTCAGAGAAGTTCAAAAACATGAAAGCCGAAATCCATTGGGCGTTCCGGGAGCGGCTACTGTCCGGCGACATTGACCTCCCCGACGACCTTGAATTGAAGGCGCAGCTTACATCAATCACCTATCGCGTCGCCTCTTCCGGGCAATTGGAAATAACGCCCAAGGAAGAGATGAAGCGCAAGGGATTGAAAAGCCCGGACCGTGCCGAAGCGATGATCTATGCGTTCGCCCAGGACAATAGTCCGAAGGCGGGCGTGTTCTTTAGCAAAGAATCAGTCTACATCTGAGGCGATAGATGAGAATACAAACGCGACGACAACAGATCCAGGAATTGCAGACCGAGAATAAGCGTTTGGCCCAGATTCAAGAATTACTGGTCGATAACATACTCGCCGTCCAGGAGAGCGACGTCACATGGACGGGGAATCGATACAAGACCTACGCCGGGGCCGTTGAGGAAGTCGCCAAGAAGTACGCCGGTACGGCGGATTGGGGCGTCCTCCAGGTCGGGAACATCGTCGGCCTTCGCGCCGCCTATATCATCGGCCAGGGGCTGAAGGTCAGTAAGGTCGAAGCGGAGGGCGAGGACGCAGCTCCGGAATATAAGTTCGCCCAGCGGTTTATCGAAAAGAACGAGCTGGATCACGAGCTCGCGCAGGACCTGGCCCGGGAGGGCGAGATCGAGGGAAAGACGCTCATCAAGCTTTTCCCGATGAAGGTGGAAGATGAGGACGCGATTGAGGGCGTCGATATCGCCATTCGATGGGTAAGCTGGACGACAAACAAATATACGGTCAAGGTCAGTCCCAGCGATTATCTTCAGCTCGAAAGCGTGACATGGACCCCGCCCGCCGGCACGGCAGTTTCACTTAAACCGGAGGAGTGCGTTTATAAGCGATTCGCCGGGCGGTTGGATGTGCCCAACGAGACCATGCCGCGCGTGGCGAAGTGCCTAACGCAAATCGAGGATTTGGACAAATCATTAAGAGACTGGAAAAGGATCAATGAACTCTTCGCGTCTCCTGTTCCGGATTTTGAATGTGATACGGCAGAGCAAGCGAAAAAAATAAACGAAGATATAAAAAATCTTAATTGGAAAATCGGAAAAGCGTTTGCCCATACGGGCCGATTTAATTTTAAGCAACCATCGCCTGAAGGTCAAAAGGCCATTGAAACTTTAATCATAACGCTCATGAAGGTGATCTCGGGCACGACGGGAATCCCGATCAACGCCCTTGGATGTCCCGAACTCACCACAAAATACGGCGCCGACAGCCAGGGGATGCTTGATCTCATCGCCATGAGCACGTCGATGGAGCGCGAAGTCTGGCGCGCCGCGTATCAGGAGATGATCGAAAAAGCCATGCTGATGTGGAATCGGGAGACGGGAAAGACCCCCCTCCGGCCCAAGATGATCAAGGTGGAAATCCCGGTCATCACAGCGGAACAATGGGCGCGGCTTGTCGATATATGGTTGCCGATCAGGACTTCAAAGGAAATAACGAGCAAGACGTTCCTTTCGCAGGTGCCCGGGCTGGACGTGGAAGCGGAGGCTAAGGCGCTTGAGGAAGAGGACGCCGCGGGCCTGGAGAAATTCACGGACAATAGCGACGGGATGACGCCCGAAGAAGTGGCCCAGGCCAAGGCGGACAAGGCTGCCGCCGACAGGCAGGACAATCCCGGCGCATTTATGAAAAAAGGAGCGAGATAATGCCATTCTTTTCAGCGGCTATTAACAACGCCCTGACACGTGACCAGCTTATATTTACCCCTTGGTCCGTAGCCATCATGGGGGCAATTTTATTGGTCTATATAGGCTGGCGCATTTTCGATAAGTATCGGACCCATAGGAGATGACCATGAGAAAAGGTCTATTCACAACCAATGATCAACCGCCCGCGGCTCCGGTCGAGCCGAAGCCGCTGAACCATATCACCACGGCGATCATCCCTGGGGCAAAGCCCGCACCTGAACCCAAGCCGCTGGACCTGAGCAAGATCATCACCACCCATGATCCGGACACGGCATCCGATATCATCATCGACGAGATCCGCAGACGCGAGGAACAAGGGGATGACAAAGTCGCCGTGAAGCTTGGCGAACCGATTAATATGGGGGCCGACGCTGTCCCGGATCATGAACCGGGAACGCCTGGCGACGAAAACGCCGCGGCCCCTTCTCATAAAAAGCCGGGAAGGAAAAAAAAGGCATAACCATGCTGGACATGTTCATCGGGAATGAATTTACCAAAATAGTTCATTCCCCCTATTGTGAGTGGGTGGATAAAATTGGCTCCGAAAATTGGGTGATGTTCGAGATGCTTGCCGATGCCCTACTCCAAGAATATACGGAATGTAAGTGTTGTCTTGGAGAGCCTAGCGAATTTTGGAAGAGAAAAGAGCAGAGAGATCGGGACATAGAAAGAATTAACTCCAAATTCTTTGGCGAATGTATTTGTTGCGGAGAAACTCGCGGGATTCAGAGGGCTCATATCATCCCCAAATTATCATCTCCGGATGGCCGTGTAATGCCCCTTTGCCCTCGGTGCCACTGGAATTATGACCACGACTTATTGGATGGCCCTGAGTGGGCGACCATTGACCATTGGATAAAAAGGCATGTCCAGGATGTTTGCGAGATGAGGTCTTAACCATGCGGCATTGGTGGAGGCGGCTCATTCTCCGTCGCCGGATCAGGAGGGCTCAATCCCTGATCCTCAAGATCGAAGCTACCCTTTGCGATATGAACGCGCCGCGGTGGAAACGGAAGCAGATCTGGCGTGACTTCATCAAGACGAATTCCGGCAGGGCGGCTATCCTGAATATTTTGGATGGGGCGAAAACATGAAATTCAAAATCGCGGGCGAGCAGATCCAGGAAATGGCGGCCGATGAAATCTTGGACCACGTCTCCGCGTCTGCGTACAAGCGAATCAAAGCCGCCGATCCCAAGGCTTCATTCCGCGCCTATGTAATCGGGCACGAGGGCGAGTCCACCGGCAAGGTCGTCGGCATGGGCCGAGTCATCAAGAAGTGGGCGCACTCCGCCGTAGAGAACATCAATAAGAAGCTGGCCATCGGGACCAAGATATTCCACATGCATGGCCAGACGAACGAACATGATGGGCGCAAGCCGATCGGTGAAGTCGTGGGCAAGACGCTATCCGATATCGCCGGCCGACTCTCATCCATCGCCATCGCCTATATCTTCCCTGAATTCAGGGACGTTCCGCTCGATGTGGCGTCGATCGAAGCCGATATCAATATGCCCGAAACAGTCAACCCCAACGCGCGGGCGGTGGACGTTGACGTCGAGGAAATAACCGGAATCGCCCTAGGCAATTCCGAGATCGTCAAACCCGGGTTCGCAGGCGCGCAGCTCTTGGCCTCACTCCAAGAGTTTGCCGACAATGCGAGCCACGAGAAACCCCCAAAGGAGGGAGAAAAACCGATGACCAAAGAAGAAATTCGCCAGGCCATTCGAGACCTCAAACTGAACCCTTCGGACCTGTTCGGCTCGAAGGAGATGTCCGATGACCCCATCGTCCAGGAGGTCATTCGAGAGAAGCGTCGGAACGAGGAAGGATTCGAAGGGCGGCAGTCCGCGAAGCTGGAGGGGCAGGTCAAGCAGCTGGAGCAGGAAAAGAAAGACCTGCAAGCCAAGCTCGACACCTACGGCAAAAGCCTGCTCAAGACCAGGGCGGCCGAGGCCATCAAGCCCGCTATCGAAAAGCGCAAGCTCGACGAAAAGCAGGCGGCCTTCGTGCTCAAGAACGCGGCCAAGTTCACGCCCGCGAGCGAGGAATCGCTGGCTGGCGACTTGGACAAGTTCCTCGACACACAGCTCGACGAGCTCAAGGCGTTCCATGAACTCTACGGGATCAAACCCGGCGAGACTGGAAAGGCCGGAGTGGGCGCGGGCAAGGCCGGCGACACGTCCGTCGAAGATTTACTCACCCCTGACGCGTTGAAGGACGAAGTCAAAAAACCATAGGAGAAAAACATCATGGCCGAAACAGGCATGAAACTGAGGACCGCCGCCCCCAATGCGGACTGGCGATCCTTCAAGGTGACCGTTTCCACGCCCGGCGTAACCGCCGGGCAATGGGATCTCATCCACGACACGGTGGGATTCTATATGCAGGACGCCGACGCCGGCGAAGAGGTGGCTTTCTGCTACCACGCCGAAAAGGTCATGGCGCCCAAAAGCGTCGTGAGCGGAGCCGGGGAATTCGAAGTGGGCGACAAGGTCTATTTCGATCACGCCGACGCGGAGATGAACAACGACTCCGGCGGAAACTACATGTGCGGCATCTGCGTGAAGGCATCCGCGCTGGCCGATACCGAGGTCTTGATCGACCTCGACGGCGCTCACGTGACGGTGAGCTGAGGAGGATGATATGGGAATTCTAATCAAAGACTGGTCGAAGTTCGAGTGGAAGAATCCCACTCACATCCAGGTCCTCTACAGGAACACCGGAAAGTTCCTCGCCGGACCGTCGAGCGAAGAGTACCGCCGAGTCACCAAACAGATCCAGGAGTTCGGCACCCCGCAGGATTTCCCGACGTCCGTCCTCCAGGTCTTGGACAAGTACCATCTGACCACGCCCTATGATACGGGCTGGCAGCAGATCTACAAATTCATCGACCTGACCAATTCGAGGCGCAACGGCTGGGATATCACTAACGTGCAGAGCGGCCTGACCTTCGATAAGAAGCTTATCGGGGAAAAGCTCGAAGTCAAGAAGATGTGGGGCGACAAAGAACACGTCTACTGCGACTTCTACGGCGGGGCGCTCGGCTGGCATCAGTCCCTGTTCGACGACGAGGAATACTGGACCATCGAGGACAACGCCATCGAGTTCCGGGCCGCGGCTTATTACAGGCAGGCGCAGGTCTACTACGCCCTGGTCGAGGCCGTGGGCGCGACGGGCGCCGTGGCGTGGCAGCCCCCCATTCCGGCGGCTCTGCCCGTTACGGATTCGACTTACAACGCCAGGCGCGACATCCGGACGATGAATGCGGCCGCCCTCCAGATCTTTCAGGCCGTCGAGGGCAAGGGCTATAACGTCAGTCCGCAGGGCGTTTCCTTCATCGTTCTCACCCCGCTCGAACTCCAGGACCGGGTCAAGCAGGCCCTTTCCGTCCAGCTCCAGGCGTATGTCGGGAGCCAAGGGCTGGCCAACTTCTCGTTCCGGCCGCTCTACACGAACATGCTCACGGACAAAACGCATGCCTGGGTGATCCTTCCCGGCAATAAGCTCCAGTGGGGGCTTCGGATGGACCTCGCCATGTTCGAATCCTTCGACATGCTGTCCTACACCAAGGCGGCTGCCGGCTGGATGAGGTACGGCGGGGCGATCGGCGACACGGATCAAGTCGCGCGCATCGCTTTCGCGTGATTTTAGGCTAGGGGAGGCGCGATCCTGAGACAACGCAAGATGGGGGCGGGGCCGACTTCGCCCCCGTCTTTTTAACCGAAAATGATCGATGAGAAAAGGCTTATTTCCGGAACGTGAAATAATGGGAAGGATAACAACTCGGGACCTTCGCGTCAAGCAGGTCACGGCGACGCAACAGCAAGGAAGAGTCCGGACCTACCGGAATATCGCGCCGGCTGCCGGTGCTGGATCACTATCATTCTCGGATCGATTCCCCGACGGCGCATGGCGCGGCCGGCGGTGTTTTATCGTCGGCGGCGGGCCATCGCTCAAGGGATTCGATTTCAACCGGCTCAAGGGCGAGAAGGTCATCGCCGTGAACAAGGCTTATTTTGACGTGCCGTTCGCGGACATCATGTTTGCAATGGACAGACCTCTTCTCAATCTCATTACGGAAGGGAAACTGAATAAGGACGGAAAGGACTATCGCGCCGCCTTCGCGTCATTCGCGGGCGCGAAGCTCTGGCTGGACCTTTCGGGCTATTCCTATCCCCCGGGCATTTACTCAGTCCGATCTGCCGGAGAGATCGGATGGACTAAAAGCTTTGCGGAAGGCTTGTATCATGGCCAGAATAGCGGCTACGGAGCCCTGGGCCTGGCGATCGTCCTGGGGGCCGATCCGATTTATTTGCTCGGCTATGACTGTTCGAATGGGCCAGACGGCGAAAAGCACTACCATGACGGCTATCCTGGCGCGGGGAATCCAAACGCCAACGGAAGATTCCTTAAGTCTTTCAACGCCGGCGCCGAGTTGCTCAAGGACGGGCCGAGGATCATCAACCTCAATCCCTATTCGGCACTCCGGGCGTTTCCGTTCGGAGACGTCGACGAAGTTGTCGCCAAACGCGATGACGAGCTCTTTTTCGACGGCTGCCTCGGATTTGGAGACAACTTCCAGGAGCGGCCGCTCATCAGGCATTTCCTAAAGAAGTATAAGGCGGTCTATGTCAAGACCGCCCTGCCTGAAGTGTTTTGGGACCTGGGGCCCAACGTCAAATTCGTCAACCCCGGACAAATAAATCTCAGGACGCAAAAAAAGCACATGGCCTCTCTCCCGCCCGAGACCTGGTCGCCGGCGCCGCCGGCAGCCAGAAAGGCGCGCTGGGCCATCTATCCCCCGAACGGAATTTCTTTTCCCAAGGTCGATCCGCATCCGAACGAATTGACGGGGTCGCGGCCTTTGAGTGTGGCGGGGAATATTAAACAGATGGCAGGGATCGATGATTACGATTTCTCCTTCCCGGTCAGAAACGCCTGGATCAAGGCGGCGCGCGAAGTGACGGGCGCCCTTCCTATCAAGTGGAAGAAGATCTGTATCGTCCGCCCGCCGACGAATCGAAAGGAATGGAACTGCCCTTCGCGGAATCCGAAGATCGAATACATGCAGCTCCTCATCGACCGCTATAAAGACGAGTATTTCTTCATCAGTATCGCCGACGTGGACGGGGAAGTCGAGACTTGGGATGGTCGGCTCACCGGCATCGATGCCGAATTCCATCATGGCGAGATCCCGCTCACAACGATATTCGGACTGATGAAGATCGCCGACATGTCGATTATCTATCCCGGCTTCTTTATGCCGGCGGCGATAGCGATGCGGGCCAAGTGTTTCACGATCTTCGGCGGAAATGCCGGGCCCCAGGTGCACGTCGACCCCATCATGGGGCTGGACAATTTCGGATGGATCGCCCCGGAACCGTTTTGCCAGTGCATCGACAATAATCATGACTGCAAAAAGGACATCCCTCCGGGAAAGGTCATCGCCGCTTTCGAGGAATTAAAGAACAGGCCGCTGAAGATCAAGGAGGCATCCATCGGGATCCCGCCGGGGATCGGCGACGCGCACTGGCCGCTTCTTATCCTGGAATCGTTCAAGGAGCGTCACGGCCTTGACCGGGTGACGATCAAGTTCTTTGAGCTCTGGGAATATACGTCCGAATTTTTGAGGAATGTCCCGTTCGTCGACGATGTTCAGAAATGCCCCCCGCTCGCGTTTTCGTTCCACCTCGCCGGCGGGCACGGCAAGCCGCTCTATAAGGGCGAGCAACACGGCCTGGATTACATGATCGAATACGGATCGCAGCTCGAGCAGGGCGTCCCGCTCGAGAAGATACTCCCCGAGTATGAGGTGAATTGGAGCTACCCAATCCTTAACCTCGAGAAACACGACGAGTTTGTCGCCGACCTGCGGAAACAGGCCGGCGGGCGGCTCGTCATCATCTACACCTCGAGCAAGGGCGGAAATCGCGCCTGGGCCAAGAACGACTGGACGCTCAAGGACTGGATGACGCTCGTCGAAATGTTCAACCAGGCGAACGGCTGCAAGGTCGTGCTGATCGGCGCCGCGTTCGATAAGGACTATGCCGCGGAGCTCAAGGCACTCGACAAGGGCGGGATCATCATTGACCTCGTTGGCCAGCTCTCCATCATGAAATCTCTCGCGGTGATCAAGGCCGCGGATTTCTTTATCGGCTTCTCCTGCGGGCTCGAGCTCATGGCCTGCCATTTCCATACCCCGTGCGCGGAGTTTTGGCCCATACGCAAGGTGTCCCAGGGCGGCGTCTACGGCTCCGGCTTCATGACGTCGTGGCTTCCGCCGTGGTCCCGGGACTCGGACACCTATCTGCCTATCCCGTACGGCCCGGAATCGAGGCCGGAACTGATCTTCCCGAAGGTGAGGAAATTCCTATGAAACGCGATCTGACGGGATTCGGAATGTACGGGACGGAAAATGCCCGCATGTATAACGAGGAACTGTTCCACTATCTCGAGAAGCGCGACCAGGAGCCCATCAGCGTGGCACTCAATCAATTCCGCCTAGAGCTGGTGCGCCGGTATTCCAACGGCGGGCGGTTGCTTGATATCGGCCCGGGCGCTTGCACATTCCTCAAGCTGCATGGCGATTGCCTGGGCTTCGACATCAACCCCTACGCGGAAAAGAAACTCAAGGAATGGGGCCTCTGGTTCAATCCCTACGTGGACTCGTTCCGCCGGGCGCGTATCGGCGGCGTCACGTTCTTCGATTCCTTCGAGCACATCGACAATCCGCTGAGGATATTGAATCGGCTGTCAAATCAATTCGTATTTGTTTCAATCCCCATATTCATAGACAAAGAACACATGCTGAAATCGAAGCACTTCAAACCGGGCGAGCACGTCTGGCATTTCACGAGGCGGCAGTTCATGGCATACGTCGATGACTTTAAGATTATTGAGGAGCTGGACGACGAAACGACGCTCGGGCGCGAGGACATAAAGACGTTCGTCATGCGGAGGAAATAACATGCCGGGAGAAATTGGATATATCACTCTGGCGGAGGCGACGGCTTACTTTTTGACCCGGCTTTCCTCGTCCCTGTGGACGGGGACAGATGCGGTGAAGACGGCCGCGCTGACGACGGCCTATGACCGGCTCTTCTATTCGGGACTATTCAATCCGCCGGCGCTTGCGGATGCGACGGCGGCCCAGCTCATCATCCTCAAAAAGGCACAGGCAGAAATGGCCTATTATCTTCTTGGTCATTTGGCCGACGAGGATCGGCGCAAAGGGCTCCAGGCCCAGGGCGTAACCCAGGCGGGGATCGTCAAGGAGACCTATGCAGAGGCGGACTTGATGAAGCTCCCGATCCCACCATTCGTAGAAGCGCTCCTCGAGGATTTCTCCACGGCTGCCTCGGAAATGTATATCAGCTCCGTCGACCGGGACGAAGACGAAGAGGACATGACGCTTTAACCATGCCTAAAAAACTTCCCTTGATTCCAATGAAAACGCGGATCGCGGAGATTCGATCCGTCTACGCGAACACGGCGGAGCGGATCGTCGCGCTTCTATCTTCATTAGACCCGGCCACTTACACGGCGGCGGAATCGGGGAACGTGCTGAGCGATATCAAGCTCATTATCGCCGGCCTGGACATGAACGTCCGTATATGGGCTCCGGGCGCGATCAGGGCGGCGTATGAGGAAAGTGCCAGTGTGGCCAGGACGCGGCTCGAGATGATCGGAGCGAAGCTCAACAAGAGATATAACCCGGCTCGGCACGATAAGAAGATCGCCGCGTTGACCAAGACTGTCATGCGCGATTATTGGAAGGCGAACCGCACGATCGAAAAGACGGCGCGGCAATACCTCAGCGTCATGATGCAGGCGGCGGCGGGGATCGCCAAGGTCGAGGCCCAAGTCCAGGAATTTGATTCGGCCACGGTCAAGAGCTTCATCAATCGTACGGTCGCGGGCTCATTGAGGGCGGCGACCAAATACAACGCGGGCATGGCACACCTGACGAGCAAGGATATCGCCGCGAAGATCCGGGCGAAGCTCCTGGGAAAGCTCAGCGACGAAGGATTCATCGTTGTGAATGGCAGGAACTATAACCTGAAATCCTACGCCGAGCTCGTCGCCCGGACGCGCATGAGAGAGAGCCAAACGGAGGCCGTCAAAGAGAGTATGAAGCAATTCGATGAGGACCTCGTCGAAATCCCGCGCCATGATAATCCCTGCGCGGAGATCTGCGCGGCCTATCAGGGGAAGATTTATTCCGTATCAGGAAGGACGCCAGGGTATGAATTGCTGCCGGACGGCGGCCCGCCCTGGCATCCCTAACTGCGAGGACGTGATGAATCCTGTTTCGGAGAACGCCTTGCGCTGGAGAAACGCATGATCTCCGCCTATTTGATCGACGATATCTCCATTAAATATTTAACGGCTCTGGACCAATGGCAAGAGCCGACGTGGTCGACCGTGGCCGTTAAAGCCAAAGTGGAATGGCAAGACAAGCTCATCCGCAACGCCCAGGGCGAACAGGTCGTCTCCGCCGCGCTGGTTTATCTGGCCGGGGATATCACGGCGCCGACGAACGCGGACCGGATCGTTATCGACGGCGTCGAACATGCCATCATGCGCGTCGACAAAAAGACGGACTTTTCAACGTCTCATTATGAAGCGTGGATTCAATGAGCGGGCCAATGAAAGACGGAGGATTCGAATTCGATTTCAGCGAATTCAATCGCCGTTTTTTCGAGTACGCCCTGAAGGATGCCCCGGAAGCAGCCGAGAAAGGAATGTGGGAAGCGCTCCGCGAATTAAAGGCCGATTGCGATAACGTCATTCCGAAAACGCCGCTCCTCGAGGGGAATCTACGGGGAGATCATACGTTGATCCTTGAGGGGATAACGACAAGCAAAGTTGAGGAAAAAACGGGCGGCAAGGGCAAGGATCATGCAAAGGGCGGGAGTGGTCCAGTCGAACGCTTCGGCGCGAAAGACATCATCACCAAGCTGGTATTCCGAATGCCCTATGCCGCGAAGTGGCATGAGGCCGTGAATCGGAAAGTGAATTGGTCGGAGGGCGGGGCGGGGGCGAAATACTGCGAATCAAAATTAATGATGTTCGCCAGGAAATATTTCAACATCGTCGCCTCCACGATCAAGGCCGCGACCGGGGGATGACATGTTAAAGGAACTTTCCACCTGGATCGTTCAGCGCGTGAACGCCGTAACCGGACCGCCGGACCTCGTTATCGGGACCAATGTCCAGGTCGGATTCCGGGCCCAGGATGCCCCGGTCCGGTGCCATACGTTCATGGAGAGCGGCGGCGGGCTCCCGGTTTTTGAATTGGTCGATAGAATAGACTATATGGTCCAAATAACGACCCGTGCCGAAACGTATCAGACCGCGCGCGCGGATGCCTGGGCGATATTCGACGCCATAAACGGAACGGCGGGCTGGCAGATTGCGGCCGTCGCGCCAAGCACGCAGAAATATGAGGCGCAAGTTATCGAGGCGCTGGCCGCGCCGCAGTACATCGGAATCGAAGAACAAGGCGGATTTTCCTTTTCGACGAATTACATGTTTCGGATGATCAAGAAATGAACGCTAGAAAAGGGAGTAATCCCGTTCTAAATATTTCTTTAGGAGGTGCCTAATGGGCGCACTCAATATCAAGGACTTGGGACCGTGCCAGGTATTATGGAACAACATCAATCTCGGTCCCACTCTCGGCGGCGTGACGTTCAAGGAAGAACAGCATTCCGTCGACATCAAAGAAGATGGTCACGGCGACACGCCCGTCGATGCGATCACTACGGGGAAGATCACGACGGTCGAGGCGAACTTCACCCGCTCCTCGCTCACCCAGCTCGAGCTCATGATCGAGAGCGCGACGAAGAGCGCGACCAATCTCAAGGTTGTGAACAGCGTCGGGAACGCCATGTTCGCCGCGGCCGAGGAGCTCATCCTCAAGCCGCTGGTGGACAACGTGGCCAGCGTTACGACGTCCGAATGGCTGCATGTTCACCGGACCTATCCGCTCGGAGCCCCGGAGTTCAAGTTCGACAACTCCGGCCAGCGGGTGATCAAGGTCGTGTTCAAGTGCTTCCCGGATGACCTCTCGACTCAGGTCGGAGAGATCTGGCGCATGGGCCCGGCGTCCTGATAGGACGGTGAGCCATGCCGCGCTTTAGGATCGAAGAGAGTCTGTTCGATCCGCTGGTGATTGAGCTCGGGGGAAGGGTCTTCACCTCTGTCCCCCGCTCAGTCCAACTGGTGGAAACGGTACAGGCGCTCGATGGCCGCCGAAAGGCCAAAGAGATCAGCGATACGGATTTCATGATCCAGTTCTTGGGCTTGATGTTCGATGTCAATCCCCAGGAATTCAAGGTCCTGGATAAAGCCATCATAGAGGCGATCGCCGACCGCGCTTTGGAATATGTGCATCCGGCGACCTCGAAAATTTCCCCTGCCGCTGATGAAAAGAAAATCGCGGAGGCCATCGAGGAGGCGAAGGACCCAAAAAACGAGAAGAAGCCCGAGCAGACACCCTTGACCTGATTTGGTCTGTCTACCCGGGCTTCTCGTACGGCGAACTTCTGAACCTGGACGTCCGGGATTTGAGTCTATGGGCAAAGAGAGCGCAGAAGAGGACGCTGGAGAAAAAGATCCGCGAGATCCACCTTTCCCGGATGCCGTGGATGGAGGCGAAGGACCTGAATGATGAACTCGCCATATATCAATCACAACTGGAAATGCTTAAAAGCCCGGACGAAAAGTTGGCGGAGCGGAAGATTGCCCAAGCGGTCATTGACCAGAATTGGGAAGAGATGAAACGCAAAGGCAAAGGATAACCTGAAATGGCGTTCGACGCCGGCGCTGTAGTTGGCCGCCTCGAGATGGCGCTTGAGGGCTGGAAGAAGTCTGTCGAGACCGTAAAGAAAGACCAGCAAAGCATGGCCGGGTTTGCGATCCGGCATAAGGAGGAGATAGAAAAACTCGGGAAGACGTTCACGATTGTCGGCGGAGCGATAGTTGGGGCCTTCGGGTTGATGATCAAGGGGGGCGCAGACTACGGCGATAAGATGGACGAACTGGCGCAGCGAACCGGCGCCGGCATTGAGATCCTGACCGGGCTCGACGGCACCTTGAGGAAAAACGGGGCATCCGTTGAAGATCTCGGGTTAGGGATGAAAACCCTTTCCGGGAGAATGGTTGACGCGAACAACGGGAATAAGGACGCCATCGCTTTATTCGATTCTCTAGGGATCAAGATCACGGATGCCAACGGAAAACTGAGATCAACGACCGATGTTCTCTTTGACGTGGCCGACCGATTCAAGGGAGCGCGGGATGGGGCTGAAAAGACGACGGCTGCGGTTGACCTCCTCGGCAAAGGGGGAATGTCTTTAATCCCGACGCTGAACCTTGGGGCAGATGGACTGAGGCGAGAAGCGGACGAAGCGCAACGGCTCGGGAAGGTATTATCGAAAGAGGCGGGGAAAGCGGCCTCTGACTTCAACGACGCCCTCCAAAACACGAAGGACGCGGTCGCCGGCGCGACAATGTCGATCGGACAATTGCTCATGCCGGCTGCTCAGAAAATCGCGGAGACAGTTAAAGACGTCGTCGTTAAATTCAAGGACTGGGTAAAAGAGAATCCGGTACTCGCCGGAGCCTTGGCGAAGGTCGCCGGGGCCGCGGGCGGACTCATGTTGGCGCTTGGACCGATCCTCATCATACTTCCGAAGTTGGCCGCGGGGTTCACTTTATTGGCGGCCCATCCTGTCGTGGCGGCGTTTATTGCACTCGGCGTGGCGGCTACCGCGGCGGCTGCCGCTATGTCAAAAATGAGTTCTGCCGGTGATCGTCAATTGGACATGGATCTTCAAATTATTGCTTCTCAAACCGCCCTCTATAAACAACTTTCCTTAGCCGCAAGGCAGTGCGGAATCACGGGCCAAGCGTGGGATGATTTAAAGGAAAAATATAAGGGCAATACTTCGGAGATGGCGGCGGCTATCCTCGCGGGCAATGAGGGCACTGAGATGCAAAAGGCCCTCAATTCCGAAATGACAAACGCCAGAAAGGTCATGGAGGAAAAGAAAGCCGCGGCTGAAAAATTGGCGGCCGCGAATAAGGATGAGCTTCTCCCCGCGCTTGGCACGGTGAAGACGGCGGCGAAAACGCTCAAGGAAGAATTCGACCTGCTCTTCCTTTCCGACCTTCGGGAAAAAATAAAAAAAACAGAAGAAGCGCTTAGATTATATAAGGGTCAGCTCTCGCCGGAATCAGAAAAGAAACTCCGCGATGAACTCGCCCAGCTCCGGGCCCAATTCCTGACCGCCGTTCCGCCGGGCCGCGATATGGGAAAAATGTTGGATGGCGTTTCCGGTCAGATGGACCGCACGGCCTATTATTCTCATGATCTTGAGGGCGAGATCGAAAAACTGTCGGATAAGATGGGCGTCAGTATAAACACGATCCGGATAGTCGCCTATGAGATCGCCCGTCTCCAACTGGGATTCGCGGGGATTAAACTTCCGGATCTTAGAATTCCGGAAGAGCCGGTAAAAGAGAGCGTCGGAAAATTCAGCGACGAATGGGCGGGCGCGTTCTCCCATCTCTCCCAGGCTTTCGGCCAGACCTTCCAATCATTCGTCGAAACATGGTCCTGGGATAAACTCATAAACAGCAAGATCAATTTCAAGGCTTTCTTCAAGGACATCTGGGGGAACATCAAGGAAACGTTTTTTACGCTCATCGGCGACCTTGCCGCGAAATGGGTTAAGACATTTTTAGAGGAAACACTATTAAAGAAAACTGCGGAGGCAGCGGCCGGAGCCGCTAAATCCGTCATGGGCAATATCGGCGACGTCGCCGGGGCCGGCGCGAAAGCCCTTACAGGCGTGGCCACAAGCACGATCGACACGATCTCGGGAGTAGTAACGGCGATAACCGGAGTGCTTGAACTTTTCAAAGGTCCGGAGAAACAAACCGACGTCACCTACTGGCTAAAGCTCCTAAAGGACTTGACTCAGGAAATCCACGACTCATGGCTTGAAGTTTATCGGTGGCTCCTAACGGAAGCCTGGCCGAAAATCTATACGATCTCAGACGGCATTGTCGACGGTGTCGGCATATGGCGCGGCATCGAATCCCGGCTGTTTGAAATCCTGGACGCCATAGCGCCGTATAAAGTAATCCTCGAGGACCTAGTGAACAAGGTCCGGGACGTCTCCGGGGCCATAGCGGGCATAGGCGGAGCTCAGGCCGGGGCCGTCCTGACATCGCCCCAGCTCGTCATGACGCATGGCACGCCCTCAGCGCCGGAATATATCATCCCATCGTCCTGGGCAAACGCGGCTCCGGCGCGGAGCGTGGGCGGGGGGCCTCCACTTACGCTCCATTTCCACGGTCCATTCGTTTCAACGTCGGGGGCCATTTCAAGGTCGGATATTCAAAAGTCTGGTGAAGATATGTTTAAAGAAATTGAATTTCAGGCTAATCGCCATTCTAAGAGATTTGCCCATGCCTGACATTAAGCTCGGATTGACAGGCGCGGAAACGACGCTCCCGAAAATCAGGTGGATGGGGAGCGCGCCGAATAACGCGATACCTCAAAATAAACAGCTTCAGCGGGCCGTGATGTCTGACGGCTCAAAACGATTCGGCGAATTTGCGATTAAGAGGGAATGGAGCTTCGTTTGGGTTCCCGTAAGTGCGGCGGATAAGCTCACCTTCGATACGATCCATAATCTTGAGGGCGTACTTCACTTTCAAAATAATTGGGAAAGCGCCGCCTGGCATGATGTCGTCATTGTCTCATTCGCGGCGACTCCCTTGATCGATCTATACGGCGGCGCGGATATCCGTTACATCGTAACGATGAGTCTAGAAGAGGTCTAATTGCAATCACTTGGGACGCTCGTTCTCGCCGATTTAACGACGCCCCTGATATCACCACTCCAAAAGCTGGAGGTTTTTTACGAAAGCCTTTGGCAGGAGCCCCATGAAATCATCGGCGAAACTCAAACCTGCCTTATCAGCGTAAATACAAGTATGGCCGGCGCGGACCCTAAGCTGTCCGTTGTCGCCGGCTCATGGTCCGCTCGAATCCATAATCCGGAAAATATCTTTCATCCCCTCGATCCGACAAGCGCCGGCCGGCCCGATGTCTTTGTCGTTGGCACGCCGGTCCGGATCAGCCAAGGCTTGCGGCGGCGGTCGGCCGCAGTGGATACGCTTCATCGGGCGGTGGCTGCGAACATAGCCACGATCGGGACGAACGGAGCTCATGGCCTCGTGGCCGGGAACATGGTTTTCGTCAACGGCATGGCAGACCCGGCTTATAACGGGCTCCATACGGTCGTCGCCGCTATCGATGGTACGCACTTCACATTCGACCTGACGCACGCGAATGAAGCAGAGACGGTTGACGCCGGCGGGACGACGCAGAAAGTGACGGATCACTACTGGGAAGTCATGCGCGGGCTTATCTCTGAGGCGCGGTATTCGATCGGCGATCAATCGATTGAAATCTCCGGAATGGACTATAGCCAAGTCCTGGCCGACTATAAACTGCGGCCGCTGCTGGATCTTCAATTCGGGGACTATGTCGATTTCGTCCTGGCGGCCGGGGCTGAGCTCGTCACGAATGGCGATTTCGACGTCAATACGAACGGCTGGACGACGGGGAACTGGTGCACGCTCACGAGCGTCGCCGGCGGCGTCGGCGGGGGGAATTGCTGCCAGATCGACTGGCTGGGCGACAACTACGTCCAAGGCCGGCAGCAGATCAACGGACTCACCGTAGGGCAACTCTATACCTTTTCCGGCTACGTGAAATCCGGAACGTCCGGAAATGAATGGTTCCGGCTGAATGTCGGCGTGATCCCCGGCGCTAGTAATTATGCCCGCATAGAGGATCAGACGACTGGGGCCTGGGTTCAATGGTCGATCGACTTTGTCGCCCAGGATACGACTGTCCATGTCTCATTCGAAAAAATGAGCTCAATTCCCGGCAATATGCTGTTTGATAAAATCTCGCTCAAGGCCGGGGTGCAGCGGAGTTATTTTGTCGGAAGCGCGGCTACGGGCGCATGGCTACTGCGGCAAGACCTGGGCGGCGGCGTTTGGGGCGACTTCTATGAGAATGAGGATTGGACCTTCGATAATGCCACGGGGATCCTGACCTTTGCCCCGGATTGGACGCTGCCGGCGGCGGGGACGGCCTTCCGCCTTTACTTCTATGAGGCTTATGCCCCCGAAGAAATCCTGTTCACGCTCTTGTATAATGCCGGGCTTTACGCGAGCTACGCGGCGGCGGAAGCGGACGCCATTTACACGCCAACAGGAATCGTGATCGAGCGGCCCGCGTTCGCCGATGGCACGACGGGGCTTGAGGCGGTCCGGCTGCTGGCGGAGCGGGCGGATTATATTTTCTATTTCCAATACGATGGACGGCCCGTATTCATCCCGAAGCCTGCGATCAAAGCGCCTGGGGCTGAGGACTTGGCGCTACTCAAAAATCAGGTTGCCAAGCCCGAGCACGCGAAAAACGATCTCGAATTTTACAACCGCATAAAGATCACCGGCGAAACTCAATCCCATCCCGTCTCTATCGGGGAAATGGAATCGGCTCCGATCGTCTCCTCAGCGAGTCATGGAAACTCAATCGCTTCCTTCGGGGAAAAGAATCTCGATATCTCAAACACGCTTTGGCAGTCCCAGGCGGACGCGGATGCGAGTGTGCTGGCGAAACTCGCGGACCTGAAAGACCCTAAGGATTATTTGAGGCTGGATCTTGCCTTTTGTCCCATTCCGGTTGAATGGGGCGACACGGTAAAGGTTGAGGTCCGGCTAAGCTCCGGGCTTGACGTGGATACCTATGGGCTTGTCCGGGATATCAAGGTCAGCGATTTCGTGCAGACCGTAACCTTGGAGCTCAATCCCCTGACCGTCATCGCCGGCCCCATCACCCTGGACCTGGATTTGAATCCCGGTACGCGAACAAAGCGGACCGGGCTCTATACGGGGGACATCGGGGGTGTAGAGGGCGGAAGCGGAGAGGCCGGATCGATGATCCGGACTTTTCTTGACCTGACCGATACCCCGGCGACATATGCGGGCCAGGGGGCAAAGCGGCTCCAGGTGAACGTCACCGAATCGGGCATTGAATTTACAAATTACGCTCAGATCATCACCGTCGCTAAAAGCGGCGGGGAATATACGACGGTCCAGGCCGCCATCAATTCCATTTTGGATGCCACGAGCGCAAAGCGCTATTTGGTCCGCGTCATGCCCGGGACCTGGGCGGAACAGATAACTATGAAATCCTGGGTTGACGTGCGCGGGGCCGGGAAGCACGCAACGCGGCTGGATTTCGCAGCGGACGCCGGGACCGTCATCCTGGCCGACTATTGTCAGATCGAGGACGTCATTATCGAGGGCCAGGCGGCGGCTACCAACTGGGCGATCGTCGGAACGAATGTCTCTAACTGGCACATCAGGAATGTTGATATCCTAAATCCTTTGGGTTCCACAAACCGGAGTCAAGGAATCAAGGCTACGGGAAATACCTGGTCGACCGGCTTTATCGAGCACTGCGTCATTAATCTATATACCCAGACCGGCTACGGCCTTTACATAACGGGCAATGCCGCGGCTCCCCAACTTTGCGATCTGACGATTAACGATATCAACCTCGATACTTTCGCGGCCACTTCGGGCGGCGGCGTTTATTTCAGCGCCGTGGACGATGTTCAGATTCGGAACTCATCGCTCCGTACTTCGGCGGCGGGATTCGATATTTCCGTCAACGGGAATTCCGCCATCGATCTACAAAACGTGTTCGCCGAATTCGGAACCTCAAGTATTGAAATAGCGGCGGGCTCAACCGTCCGCGCCGAATACGTGAGCGCGCCATCCGTCTCTAACTCGGGAACGCTTTCGGGCATTATCTCCAATCTGGCCGGCAATATGACGGTTACAGGCTTGACGACAGGATATCTGCCTTATAAAACGGCGACTATTTTTGGCAATAGTCCGCTCATCACAGACGGAACGAGTGTCGGCCTCGGGACGTCCACTTATGATGGGCTCTTTACTGTTCTGAGGACGACATACCCGGTATCAAAATTCATCCGCTCAACCGATGTTCTAAATGATACCCGTTCTGTAATAGCCCTACAACACCGAACTAGCGGAGACATGGCTGATGGCTTTGGTTGCCAGTTTACTTTCGATATACGAGACAATGCCGGCGTAGATAATATGATCGCGGGGATTAGCGCCGTAAGGGACGGCGCGGATAACTCTGGGAAAATCAGTTTTGATGTTTATAAAGCTGGCGTCCAAGCCAAGGGCGTCATGAATATAGATAGTGACGGCGTCGTTCTCGTTGGTGTGAATGCCCAGGTATACAATGAAAAACTGGCCGTCGTTCATACAGACGCTACCCGCGCCGGCATTCACATCAGCGACCAGGCGCCAACGACAAAGACGGAGACGCTCTATAATTCCGGAGGAAACCTCTACTGGCCAGGAAGCTTATATCTGACGCATACCGTGATTTGCTCAGATTTGACGGCCGGAAGAATAGTATTATCTGGCACAGGTGGGATATTACAGGACGTCCCAACCCTGCTTTATGACAGCGTTCTCAATCAGATGATTATCAATGAGAACGCAGTGGCCGGAGCCGCCAGCTTAGCCGGGACAGCATTAAGCATCAGAGGAGTAGATGCCGGACAAGTGAGATTTAATGTGGCCTCTTTCGGAGTGGCGGGAATGGGGGCTTACGCTCAAAGCCATGCAAGGGGGACGGCGGCGATCCCGGCGGCCGTACAATCCGGCGACGTCCTTTTCTCCATCGAGGGCTGGGGCTACGGCGCAACTGGATACTCGGTAGCGCCGCGAGCTTTCATCCGGGCGTATGCGGGGCAAACTTGGACGGATGCAAAGCAAGAAGCATACATGTCTTTCTGGACGACGCCTATTGACATAATCGTTCCGGTCAGACAATGGACGATTTTATCGAATGGAAATTTAGTATCAGGATTGGATGGAACGGCCGCAAAGAATATAACAACAGCCGGAACTATATCCGCTGCCGGCCTCGACCTGACAGGCCTCACCGACCGCTACGTTCCCTACGTCGGCGTGGGGGCGCTGGCGAATAGCGTCATCTATCAAGCCTCCTCGAAAATAGGCATTGGAACCGAAAGCCCAACCTATAAATTTGTCGTCTCTAACGCAGGAAATGCGGGTATGGAAGTTGACCCCGTAACACCGACGATAGCTGGAGGCGTTGACCTCCTTTTTTACGATAGAGCCATAAGTGTCTATAAGGGAGTAACTTTTTGGGCGAGTTCTTTTTATTTTGGGCTAGGCACCGTCCTCATCGGCGCGACAGCGCCGGTGGGGGCGGAGATATGCCGGATCAACGGCGACCTCTATGGTGACGCAAATTGCTCCATGCTTTCCTACACAGATCGTAGTGAGTTTTACAACGGCGACGCCCTTGCGGAACTGCGGGCGATAAAGGGCGTTGGCGGTAAGATAGACCATTCAAGCTTGCCGCTCTTTGTGCAAGCTTCAAAAAAACGAAACATTTATGAGACGCGGCCCGTCACGCGCACGCGGCAGGAAACGCAAAAAGTTATAAAGCAAATTCCCGTCGAATCGGTCGAATTAATCAACGGAAAATATACCAAGATCGTCACGGTCACGCCCAAGGAAGAGGACGAAGGAATATTCGACGAGTTTGATTTATACGATGAGGCGGGGGGAATAATCGTTGACAGAAAGGGGCAACCCGTCAAGCATCGCGTCCCCGTCATGGAAGAGTATCAGGACACGGAGACGGTCAAGACGGGAGAGGAAGATGTCATCGAGCGGAACTTAGGGGCCATGATCTCGATGCTGACGGTCGCCGTCCAGCAATTAGCGGCCAGGATTGAAATACTCGAAAATAAATAAAGGAGGAAGCATGGAAAAAATAACGCTTTCCAAAGTCGAACGGTTCGCGCTCGCGGCGGCGCAAGGGCAACTCGCCCAGGCTCAGGTCGCTTTCAACGAGCTAATCAACGATGTCGTATCGTCTCACGGCATCGATGAAAAGGACGCCGGAAACTGGGCGTTCTCGCGGGATTTCTCAAACCTCATGCGGGTGAAAAAAGTGGTTCCCGATAAACCGGAGCCGGATAAAAAGACGGATGCCCCGGCCGATCCGCCCGTGCCACCCGCAGCCGAAGGCGATACGCCGAAGAAATAAAGATGGATTTTCGGCGCCGCTTCTATTTATTCGCGCTCATCCTGCTTTTCCTTGCCCCGGCGTGTCCTCCGCATCCTCAAGAGAAAGTTTGGGCTGACGTCTGTAACGAGAGCCTTATTCTTTTTACGCCCTATTGTCCCGGTCATCATCTGGCCCAGTATATCAAAGGCCAGGAGCCGAAAGAAAAATGCGGAATCCATGGACCTATTTCAGTTGAGATCTGCAGGGCCAGCGAGCTTCTGGCCGGGGAGTGTTGCCGGGAGCGAGAAATCCGGGAATACACGCCCGGCGATGAACCTACCGAAAAATGCGGAATACACATCAAAGCGGCGATCGAGGTCTGTCGATCAACGGGACTCTTGCCGAACGCAGCTTGTCCGGAGCGAGAGGTCCGGCAGTACTGCCCGGATGAGAAGCCGGCGGCGGTCTGCTCACTGCACCAGCGCAAGCCCATCCCGGACGATCGGGCGCTTATCGTCTATGGCCTCCTGGGGGCTCTGGACGATACCCGATGGATCAACTATGACGGGACGGCCTGGCGGCTCGATCGAGCGGCATTACAGGCCCATTTAACAGCTATCTCTGATGCCGGCGCAAACGCGGTCCGGATCTTCGCCTGGGGCGTCTGGGGTCCGCGGCCATTCGGGAAGGCGAGTCAATTCCAGGCGTTTATCCTGGACGGCGATCGATGGGATGTCAGTCGATTCAACAATTATTATTTCCCGCTTGCACGTCAGGTCATAGAGACGGCGAACGTCTGCGGCCTCTCCGTCCTTTGGGATTGGCTCGATCAATGCGAGATCCAGCCCGGGCCGTGGCGACAATATTCGCCCTGGTGCAATAATGTCCAGGGCGGCCATGACTTCTATGACGCGGCGATCTGGCCCCAGGTTCAAAGGTATATGCTCCGTTGCGTCGACGCGTTCGCCGGGCTCGACGTCAACTGGGGATTCAACGAAACGGCATGGTCACAATTCCGCGATTTCGCCCGGGCTGTGTATTTCCCGGTGATCAAGGCGCGATCGCTCGATTTCAAGCGGCTCCGGAACGGCGCTCAAGCCATGATGCCCGGGTACGCGGGCGGCGCGTACGCGTGGGACATCGACATCCAACATTGGGTAAGATCGGACGCCGAGACGGAGTTCGGCGAGTTCAACGTCCTGAGCTGGATCCGGGAGGTCCATGGAACGCGGGATATAAATCGCCCCGGCTATTTGGATGCCTTTTTAGAAGCCTGGGGCAATCATCCGATCCGGATCCTTTTCTCGGACGATGGCGTTTGGGACGGCGACAGCCTTTGCGATTCCGTCAAGCCCGGCGCGAATCCGATCAGGCTGTTGACCGGCCCGCAAGCGTTGGCCGCGGCGATCGTACTCCAGATCCGGCCCTCCGCGCAGATGTGGCATGCCATCGTAGATCGGGCGCTTGAGTATCAGACAGAGAGCAGCTTCGAGGGCAAGCCGATCCGGCGACTTCTATCGTTCGAGCACTGCCTGAAAAATCCGGACGTGGCTTGCCAGGCGCAGACGTTCCGAGCGATCTCTGAGGCTTATAAGGAGCGGTTCGGTGCCTATCCTGGAAATTGGAGGTAATCTATGCCATCTATAGAAGAAAGAATTAAGTCCTGTATCGAGCGTCATCCGGACTGGCCGAATAGGAAAATCCGGAATTCACTCGGAGTCCGTGACGCAGAGATTGATGCGGCCCGGGGCGGCGGTCCAATGTCAACGGGAGCGGCGGGGCCGTCATCATTGCCGCTCAAAACGCCGGAGCTTGCGCCGGGGCCAATTCCACCCGGCGGAGGCTTTAGCTTGCGGGGCATTCGGCTCCTATCGAAGAAGCCGACTGACTTTATGAAGGCCCGTATCTATAGTTTGCGCCGGGGCATGGGCTACAAAATCGAGGACCTATCGAAACAATGGGGCGTATCGACGGAGACCCTTCGCAAGCACGCCAAGGATCATAAGGCCCTCGTCTACGTCGAGGCAACGCCCGGAGAATATGTCGCCTGTATCGTCCATCCCGAGACGCCCAAAGGAGAATAAGCATGACCGATAAAAAGGTTGTAAATCTCAAGGGCAAGCATGTCACCGCCGATCCGGCGATGGAGAAAGTCCTTTCTGCCCAAGCCCAGGTCCGAGAACTCCAGCGAGTCAATGCCGCGCTTCTTGCCGATAGAAAGGCATTGCTCGACGAATATACGGATGCACGAAACGCCCGGCCCGTCCCGCAGGCGAAGGCGCGTTCTGCCGCGCCCGCAAAGAGCGAGCTCGTTCGCGTATCCGCCGGCGATGTTCACGGCATGATGATGGACCGGGCCGCCGTCGACGCTTTTCTCCGCGATGTCCGGACGCTCAATCCCGATGAGATCGTCTTGGGCGGAGACATCGTCGAATGCGGCGGATGGCTGGCCAAGCATCTTCCGATCGGCTTTATTGCCACGTGCGATTACTCCTATCAGGAGGATATCAATGCCGCCTCCTGGTTCTTGGATGAGCTGCAAAAGGCGGCTCCGCGTGCGGAGTTTCACTACCTCGAAGGCAATCACGAGGACCGCGTCGAGCGATGGTGCGTCGATCAAACAATGGCTCATGGCAGGGATGCTGAATTCTTGCGCTCCGCCTTTTCGCCGATGGCCCTACTGAGGCTGAAAGAGCGCGGCATTCCATACTACCGGCGCACGGAAATTTACGGGACCGGACTCCCCCCGGGCTGGATACAACGCGGCAAAATGTTCTTCACTCATGCCCTGGCCTATTCGAAGAACGCCGCGCATGACGCCGCTATCAAGACAGCCGGCAACGTGACTTTCTTCTGTACCCATCGCGAGGATACGGCCACGGTTGTATTCCCGGGGATCGGCATCGTCAAGGCTTTCAATCCCGGGTGCCTCTCGCAGATGCAACCGATCTGGAAACATTCAGATCCGACGTCATGGTCCCAGGGCTATGCAATAGACTTCATCGCCAAGAGCGGAAACTTCCAGCGGATTCATGTCCCGATCTGGAGAGGCGAATCCCTGGCCGGATCGATGGTTGAAAGGTTCCGCTCATGACCCCAGAAACACGCGATAAGCTCATCAGGATTCAACAGTCCCAGGACTTGGAGTTACTTGCAGCCAAGGGCGCGGACTATACCGGAGACGACGCACTTTCCAATTTACGCGAATATGGAACGCTCGGGATCATGGTCCGGCTATCGGACAAGATGGCCCGGCTCAAGCAGCTCATCGGGACCGGGAAGGAGCCCAGCGTCAAGATCGAAAGTATCATCGACACTGTACGCGATGCCCGGAATTACCTGCACTTGCTCCAAGTGATGCTCGATGAGAAGTGGCCCGGCCAAGGGACGGAAGAAAAATAGGGAGGGGAACTGGCGTTGATCGAGTGCCCGTAGTTTGTCTTATCCATAAATAATTTCCAGCCCTAGCCGCCGCGCCTCTTTTATCTCCGCTCTCGCCCCTTCGCTTTTTTCCCATCCCGGCATAACAAAGAGGGTATCGCAACGGCCAAGGATTTCGAGGTATCCATTAAGGAAATTTTCCTCTGGTATTGCGCCGCCCATCATGGACGAATTTTTATGAGGGCAGATAACAGCTGCGCCATCAGCCCAAAATCTCCTCGCCCACGCTTCGGCGCGTGAGATATTTTCCAATATACCCGCTTCGGTATCGGCGCGGTATGGACCGCAAATAAATATGACGTTCATTTCAAAGCCTCCCAACTGGGACATAAAGGTCTTTGATTTTCGAGATATCGCCTTTATAGGCAACGATGATTTTCTGTTCACGCTTCGGAAACTTCCGCATATTCAAGGTTTTCTTGGCCTGGGCAAGGCGGGTGAATTCACATTCGAGATAGACGATCTTGTCATAAACAGATAATCCACTTTCCTTGAAAAATAATTCCGTCTCAGACTCCGAACAATGATACGCGCCTTTGCTATCCCTGCTATCGCCAGTCATGACAACGAAAAAGCAATTATCTTTCAAGTGATCTATGGCGATTTTGTAACCCGCGAAAAGTGTATCGCGGAATTTCTCATAAGTATTCAGGGAGTTGATTTCGCCGTCCGGCGACTTCCCATCATAGTCAATGTATTTTTCAACCCTATAATACGGTGGGCAAGTAAAAATCAAATCGAACATTCCATCCGGTTCATAAATCGAGCTGTCGCTTTTTATCCATTGAACGCCCGGAAAGTCTCCACATAATTTATTGTTCGCATCGCATTGATTCTGGCGGATTTCGCTTGCCATATATTCGTAGCCATAGGAGCCCGCAACATATCCGAATTGAACGCCTCCGCCGAATGGATTATAAATCCGCTTGCCGCTTTTGGGAACAAAAAAACGAAGGATCACCTCACAGGCCGTTGGATCGAGGACCGAAGCGTTGCCATTGTGGGAATGCCCCGTCACTACATTGGCGAATCCACTTTCACCTTGCCAGCATCCTTCCCGCGTTGCAAATGCCGGATTAGGAATAGAATATTTTATCCCGGCCTCTTCGATTCGAGCGTTCCATTCATCTTTTATTTTCAGCCATTCACCCTTAACGGAATCCCATACGTTTGTCATCGTAATATGGGCCAGGAGTTTCATGCGAACGTCCGAAAGTTTGCCGTGAACCATATAGCAAAAGCCGGACATCGGGAGATACGTTTTGAATCCAAGACTCTCGAAAAGCTCCGGAGTCTCGAATTTACTTTTGGGATCGGTGGTCATAATGGCCGGATAATGCTTTTTGTTTTGCGCGATTACTGCAAGGACCATTTCCCGGTATAGGTCGTCGCTATACCATTCCGGGCGAATGACAGACTGTAGAAGGCAGAATTCCCTGCAAACATCATTATTCTGAAAGGTCATAAATCCGGCGAATTCGTCATTGATTTTTAGAATGATTGCGGAATGTATCTGCATATTCTTTCTTGCGGCCCGGTGCGCAATGCCATCTTCTAGGGCTAATTTCGACACGTCTTTTTCGTATCCCGAGCCGATGACACTTTTTACATAAACAAATTCCTTTTTAGAAACGAATAGCGAGGATTGCTTGGCCTCAATGGTAGAAAAGAGGGGAGTTTGTTCTGCGTTCATTTTCATATTCCTTCCATGTTTGATCTAGGGATGGATCGACCCCGCATTGATCGGGACAATCCCGGCATGTTCCCAAATATGCGGACGGGGAATTTAGCGAAACGTATTTCCCGCCGCCGATTGATTCATTCTTTCTTATTAAAAAAATATCGCCATTCAAGACATGCGGATTTAATTTCCTGGCCCGCAGCGGATTGTCAATAATGGGCGTGAGAGATAAAAGATAATCCTGTTTTTCCTGGCATTCCCGCGCCCATGCGGATGATCCGTATTTGCAGGTGACGATCCGCAAAACGCTTTTCAGGCCCGCCGATTTGAGCCGTGAAAATTGGACGATACGATGCCTCATTTCGTCGTTAGTATCGATGCCGCTAACGGACGTATTCACGACGGCCCGAAGGTGGCGCAACTTTTCAATCATCCAATCTTCCAACATTTCCCAATGCTTAGTGATAATGACGGGAATCTTATGCGTATGCCATAGGGCCCAGCAAATCGCGACGGTATGTTTCCAATCATGGCACGGATCGCCCGCTGTTCCAATTCGATACCAGCCGACCGGATAAGTATTCATTATTTTTATAATCGTTCCCTTGTGTTCGCGGCCCATAAATTGACGGCTTACGCTTTTAGTAAAATCGAATCCATAGGTCCGGGCATTTTTATATGCGTAGCATTCGCCATAGCAACCCCCCCTTGGATACGCTTTCATCCCCATTGTGCAGCCCTTAACCGTATCGATATCCAACACGCCTTTCCTGTTTACGGAAACTGTTATGACGTTGGAATATTGCCGGGGAATAGACGGATATTCCATTAAATTAAATAGGTCAATTTGTTTCAATTTAAAAACCCCGATATTCCATGTTCCATATATAAACTAATAATAATGACTTGTCAAGAAAAAAAATTAAAAAAATATCTTGACAAGTAAAAATAAAAGGATTATATATTAAGCATGAAACGGGAACGAATCACAAAACGAGAGATTGAGGCCGTCCGGCGTATCTATCGCAACGGCGACATCCCGGCCCGAATCCTGGCGGCTGAAATCGGGGTATCGGAGAACATCTTTTATCGCTGGTTAAGCGGTAGCCGAAACCCCGGATATTTGGTCACGGCAAGGATTCGCCAATTCATCAAACGCCATACCATCGAGCGCAAGGCTCGGGAGGTTTCGGAAGTAATGAAGGCGGAGGTCGGGAAATGAGAAATCCGACTTCCGTAGAAACAGAAAAAGGCCGTAAAGAAACTCGTTATACGAGGCAAGGCGCAACGATTCCGGCCAAAAACCCCGAAATCGGGCAACTGGTCAAGTGCCGTCTTCCAGGCTGTGAAATCGAGTTTATCAAAAAGTATTCCTGGCACCTGTATTGCTCCACCAAATGCCGCGTCTATGCGTGGCAGAAATCTCACTTAACCGAAGACGGCCACGCCGATATTCTGCGCCGCATTAGCCGGATTGAATCTCAGCTCGGAATAAAGGAGTCAACATGAAAGAGAAAGAGATTTATCGCGGCCGCGGCTTCAGGAACGCCAACATCATCGTCATTTGTGACGGCGAAAAGCATTGGCAGAAATTGAGTGACGGCTCCCGGCGGTATGACGGCAAGTGCCGGGACGCCAAGAGTTGCCCGAATAAAGAATCATGATCGCCGCCACGCGCTGTGTCTGCTGCGGAAATGTCGTCCTCAAGAAGGACGTCGATCCGATCACGGGCTTCGGGCCATGCTGCCCGACCCGGACTCGGAAGATCCGCGCTGATAAAAAAACGGGAGGAGGTGAGAACGACCAGAAAGACGCGCAAAATCTCGGGTCTCAAGTTCAGGAAGGGGAGGCCGGTCCGGTCTCCCTTAAATTTCCCAAGCAACTAAAGCTCGGTTTTTTGTAAAGGAGGAAACATGAGCAATGGAACATTACCCGCAAAGACGGGCGGCGTAGGCGAGGACCTCTGCCTTCAAACGGGCGGAGTGTTCGAAAACGTGGACCGGCTCGCACAAGCCATCAAGGTCCTGGGCGAGAAATTCAATCTCGTCATGCCCGGCGGCGCCGTCGGGACCAAATTGCCCCCCTGCTATGCCGTCGGAGTCTCATTCGTCTTTGTCGATGTCAAACACGAAACCTACCAAATTGCCGGACGGCCAGAGCTCGGGATGGGCAAGGCAAGCCTCGAGCGTATCGCGGCCGCGGCAGGCATCCGCTGGAATCCGTCTCTCTGCGGCCGCGTGGATGACGGGTCCAGCTCAAACTTTGTCGAGTACCAAGTTGCCGGTTCGGTGCTGCAGCTTGACGGCACGGAACGCATGCTCTCCGCGACCAAGAGGATTGATCTTCGCGCCGAGGAGAAGTCCGATCCGTCGACGTGGGGTGCCGACGCTCGGGAGATCGCGTGGCAAGCCGAAAATGCGAGTCCTCGCCGTGAGCCTTGGCCGCAGATCCTCCAAATGCGCCAACATATTCTCAGCCTGGCCGAGACCAAGGCCAAGAATCGGGCGATTCGCAGCCTCGGGATCCGAGCCTCATACTCGGAGGCGGAGCTCGCTAAGGGCTTCGCGATCGCGAAGCTCCAATTCACCGGCGACTCCGACGATCCGGAAACCAAGCACGAATTATCGATTATGATCGGCCGCCGGGCGCTGGAATCGGGCTCCATGCTTTATGGCCAGGTTCCGCAGTTGCCTCAGCGGGCCGTTCCGCGGATCATCACGGCCAAGGCCTGCGCCAAAGACGACGAGCCCGAGGAGGAAGAAGCTCCGGATCCGGCCGGATCTTCGTCCGCGGCGGCGGCGCCCGCGGAAAATCCCCAGGCCCAGGCGCCCGTCCCCCCGAAGGAGAATCCCGAGCTCATCTGCGGTAACAGGGATGGGGAGGGGAACTGGCCCAGGAAGCCGTGCTCGGAATTCACGGTCACGGACCTCAAGGCCAAGATCGCCTCGTATGAGAAAAAGCGCCCGGAATGGAAGCCGAAATGGGCGGCCAAGAATGAGGCCGAGCTCGCGGCCATGAAAGCCTGGCTCGCGTTCAGGGAGCTCGATCCGCGGCAGGGCACGCTCGACATGAATAAGCCCGCCGCGGCCGACAAGGTCCCGTACTGAGGCCCGCCATGAAACGCCTGCGCGTTTTGCATCTGGCGGACACCCACTTATACCTGTCCGGGCCTCGGGCCGAAGAGTGTAGGAGGGTTATCGACTGGATAGCCCTCCATGCCGCTGAGACGCATCCGGACGCGATCGTCATCGCAGGCGACGCC
>Ga0316628_100000126_pt1 | contig 44912 bp, 36 predicted proteins | sample OWC_Aug_M2_C1_D5_FD_207648 | JGI IMG/M metagenome (GOLD analysis project Ga0316628, IMG submission 207648) | Wetland soil microbial communities from Old Woman Creek delta, Ohio, United States - OWC_Aug_M2_C1_D5_C | ecosystem: Environmental > Terrestrial > Soil > Wetlands | place: USA: Ohio...
ATATAATATAATCAGACCTATAAGGAGCTTTGATGAATAATAATAATAATAACGATAAACAAAAGCTATTGCTTGAGTATTTGATATCGTCCGCAGATACATTCGCACTATGTAAGTCCATTATCCAGTCCGACTACTTCGACCCTGAATTCAGGAAAACAGTCGACTTTCTGAATACTTACTACGATAAGTACAGTGCAACCCCAAATCCCGATCAAATTCACGCTGAAACTGGGGTGAAGCTAAAACTTCGTCAAGTTACGCACGACGAGATCAAGTATTGCTCAGAAGAAGTTGAAGGCTTTTGTAAGCAAGGTGCGCTAGAATTTGCTGTTAGAGAAGGCATGAAACACCTCAAGAATGGTGATGGTGGTAAGATAGAATCGCTTATTCGTGAGGCTATGTCTGTATCTTTGACGCAGAATTTAGGTCTTAGCTACTTCTCGAATCCAGCAAAGCGTCTTAAAGATCGTGCTGCTAAACCACTTCGCACTCCAACTGGATGGAAACAGGTTGATGAGATGTTGAGCGGTGGTTTGGCTAGAACAGAAATGATTTTGTTTTCAGCTAACTCTGGTGGCGGTAAGTCAATTGCTCTTGCCAACTTAGCACACAACTTCCTGAAACAAGGCCTGAATGTCTTGTACATTTCGCTTGAATTGTCGGAAGAGATGATTGCCGAACGATTCGACAGTATCATTACAGGAACACCTGCAATTGTTTGTACGCAGCAAACGCACAACGATGAAATTGCTATGTCTCTTGATAAGATGTCTGCCAAGATGGGTAACTTGCAGATTGTTCGTTTGCCATCAGCTACTAATGCCAACGGTATTCGTGCTTACCTTAAAGAACTCGAACTAAAACAGGGTTATCTTCCAGACTTGCTCGTTGTTGACTATTTGGACAAAATGGGCACAAATGAAAAGGTTTCTGCAGATAACATCTCCGAAAAAGACAAATTGGCATCTGAACAATTGAACGATATTGGTTTTGACTACAATATGTTCATCGCAACAGCATCACAACAAAACCGTTCTGCATTGGATGCACAAGAGCTTCACCAAGGTCATATTGCTGGTGGTTTGTCCAAATTCAACGCAGTTGACTGGGCAATATCCATTATTCTTACCCCAACAATGCGGGCGGCTGGTGAAATTGGTTTCAACTTCCTCAAAACCCGCAGTAGTGATGGTGTTGGCAAAACTGTGTTCTTGCAATGGGAAGGCAAGATTCTCCGAATCACAAACCCCAAAGAGGAGAATAATAGCAGAGACAACATCATAATAAATAAACTTGATTCACTTAAAGGAGCGGGTGGTTCAAAACGACCATCACTTCTTGACGTAATGGAACTATAACATAAGGAGATAACCATGGCAAAAGTAACACAAACCCTTTCCGTCACAGTCGATGACGTAACCTACAACGTTGCTGATATGAGCGACCAAGTCAAGCAAATGATCGAACTCATGGACGAATGGCGCCAGCAAGAAGTTGACATTTCTGGTCAACTGGTAATGGTGCGTTCTGCTATTCGCGATATTCAAAACTCGCTACTGCTGCAGATTCGCCAAGAGCAAGCACAGGTCGCGCAGGCCGCTGCTGGTGAAACTGCTAGCCCAGTCAATCCTGAAGCCCCAGCTGCTCCAGTTGCAGGTGCTTAACATGAAACTTACCGAAGCACATCTGGCTACTATTGAATACACTAGCGAAAGTACGAATGAGGTAACTCACCGTACAATCGTTCCTGTTTCGGTACCTAGCAGTACAGTACGTGCTATCGACGTAAGTGAGCTATCGGAACAAGACCAGCAAGAATTAGCTGGTCTTGTTGCTGAGTACAAAGAATATGTCGATCAGCACTTCAACAAGATGTTCAAGTTCGAAGATTGGGCTGAACACTCAAAGCAAATCTACATTTCTCCTAAGTGGAGATCTTTCAAAGTTTCAGGAATCAAGGGCGTCTAAAAGACGTCCTTCTTTTTTCTGTATCCATAAATAGTAAGATACCGTTACACTATTGAGGATAATTCCATGAGTTTAATCAAAAAAGTCAATGAAGATGCAGCAGGTGGTGCCGTAGGTGGAGGTGCTGTCGCAGCATTTGCAATGCCTCTATTCACGTCTATTGTCCAACGCGAAAAGCCTTCAACCAAGCCAAAAATGATCGAGTACAGCAAGAAAAAGAAGAAAAAGACTATTGGTCTTGGCGAAGCCTACCGTACTCTAGTGGAAGCTGATCCTAATGCTGCAGAATCGCATGCTGGAGATCAAGCGTCTTCAACCCCTCACTTTGACACTTCATCTGTCATCTCCAAGCTCAAGTCTTTGGAAACAAAAGAAAAGACAGATACACGTGATACTACCGTATTTGGTTTGGAAGACGACAAAGGCGGAATTGTGCGCGTAACCGTTAAGAATGAACAAGCCCCAGAATTCGAAAAAGCATTGCAAGCATTCATGTCTGATACAGACGAAGATGAAGGTTTGCCTGAGATTGCTGAAGTTCTCTTCAAGCTAAAGGACCATTTTGACATCGTCAACGTAGATTGGCCTGAAGTCGAAGAAGACGAAGAACAAGAACAAGGTGTAGCTGCTGGTGCTGAGGGTGATCTTGGTGCTGAAGGCGGCGACTTAGGTGCTGAGGGTGATCTTGGTGCCGAAGGTGATTTGGGTGGTGATCTTGGCGCCCCTGCTGAAGATACGAGCCAAGTTAAAGACCTGCTCACCCAAGTTATTGACATGATGAAGGCCGATGCGGATGCTCGTAAGGCCGATGCAAATGCTCGTGCGGCTGAAGCAAAAGCTAGAGAAGCAGACATTGCCACCAAACAGCTTACAGCAAAAGTAAAGCAAGAAGAACAGATGATGGACATGGAAGCATACAATAAGTCCAAGAAAGAATCTGAAAAGGAAGCTAAGCGCCTTGCATCTCTTGCACGTTGGAAGCACGAAATGGAAAATGGAAGTTCGGAGGGCGAAGACGAATTTGGTGGCGAAGCTCCTATGGATTTGGGTGCACCTGCTGGTGCCCCGGAAGAAGAGGAAGTCGCTCGTAAGCCAGTTAAGGTTGCTAAACCTCAACAAGCAATTACCAAAGGTGGAAGAGTGCATCCACACGACATCGCAAACTTCTTGCTGAAGAGGATTAAGTAATGGCCTTCTTGACATTTAAAGAGTATTTGGATATACTTGCCGAAGACACAGATACTGACATTGCCAATTTGACGATGCAGAAACAACAGCTGATTATCCGTAAGGCTGCTGCCGACAGACAAGTCGACCAACAGATTAATAACACCGATAAACAGCTGTTTCAAAAAGAAAAACAAAAGCAGCAAGACGATAAAAAGAAGGCTGGTGCAACTAAGCCAGAACAAGATCAACAGCAGGCAAGTACTACAACAACGACTCCTGGAAGTGCAGGATCACAAACGCCTGGTGCTGGTGCGTCTGCTGCTGGACGAAAATAACGAATGTTCACACACCTTAACAATATTCAGCCAGTTGAGTTAAAGACTATAGAAGGACCAAAAGGTCGTTTTTATATCACACCAACTGGCGAAAAGTATCCATCCATCACAACTATTCTTGGGACAGGCGATAAGCCTTGGCTCAAAGATTGGCGTCAGAGCCTCGGTGAAGCTAAGGCCGACAAAGAAATGAAGAGAGCTGCTGACCGCGGTTCTGCTGTTCACTTAATGATTGAGCGTTTTCTCAACAACGAAGAAAACCCAACAAGAGAACAAAAGATGGAGCATATAACCGAATTCAACTCGGTTCGTCTTCACCTTAAAAACGTCAACAATATCTTAACTCAAGAATCCGCACTGTGGAGTGATACACTCAAGGTTGCTGGACGTGTTGACTGCGTTGGTGAGTTCAGAAATAAGCTGTGCATCATTGACTTCAAGACTTCAACCAATAGCAAAGACGATTCAAAAATACAGGATTACTGGTTACAAGTTACTGCATATGCCATCATGTTCCAAGAACGATATGGTGTGCAGATTGATAATGCTGCAATCATAATGAGTGTCGAGCGTGGTGTTCCATTAGTGTTCACGAAGCCCATAGAACCATTTATTGAGCCGCTCGTTCAACGCATAAATACATACCACTCAAAGTAAGGAAACGTGCAATGGATGCAGAAACTCTACGAAGCGACAATTCACCTAACATCATAGGAAATGATGTTGAGGTACGCTTTGTCTCCGTTGGAAACAAGTCTGCAGAAGGCAAAGTAGACACGGGTGCTACTACCAGTTGTTTGCACGCCACAAATGTTAGTGTTAACCAAGATCACAATACAGTAAGTTTTAACAGCCCTGTTCTTTCTGATAATGTGGTTACTATGGATTTGGCTGGCACACAAGATGTTGGTTCAGCCGATGGCGGCAACAACAAACGTGCACTAGTAAAGTTTGATATCGAAATCAATGGTGTACCTATTCAAGGTGCAACATTCAACCTAAACGATCGCAGCAACATGGATACCATGGTGCTTATCGGTCAAAACGTGCTCAAAGCAGGCAATTTTCAGATAGACGTCAACAAGGATTCTGCACCAGAACGTGCTGAACCAATCCAATCTGAATCCACGTTGGACAATCCTCGTGTGCGCGAAGCCCTGCAGATACTTGCGGAAAATGATGTATCTATGGCTGACATCATTAAGTACTATCGTACTGTCGCAGCTAGCAGCATAACCTTTTAACTTACCCCTATAATATATCATGAATACACCTACCGTGAAAAGTCCCTTCTACGTCGTCGAAGAATTTGTATCGCCACTATTGTGCGAAGAATTGATCGACGTTTGCGATTTCACTGTTCCAGACAGAGATAAAGAAGACCATGATATAAAGACAGTACGAACCAGCGAACGTGCAGAAGCCTTTGTGTATGAGCGTTTGCTTATGCTTCTGCCTGAACTACAAGCGCATTATGCTTTGTTGTATAAGGGAACTGAACGCGTTCAATTTGAATGGTTTCCCCAAGGCAGTAAAGGCGATTTTCAGTGCGAAAATAGTAACTTCTTGCGCGGCAAATGGCTGCGCACTAAACAGCGTGATCTTACCGCTATCCTTTTCTTGTCCGAATACCAAGATAATGCCAACTTTGACCAAGAGTTTGAAGTTTATGGTGGACGTCTTGAATTTGTACAACACCAATTTTCATTCCAACCAAATAGAGGTACACTTGTAGTATTCCCAAGTGATCCTCATTTCATAAACATCACCTCAGAAGTTTTTGCCGGAGATCTGTTCCAAGCCAGAATCCAGATTGCCGCTCAAACACCGTATCTTTATAACCCACAGGACTTTCCAGGTAACTATACTTCCTGGCTTGCTCCGTTTATGACAAGCAAATAGCTGTACCACAATTAGTTAGCTGTACCACTAACATAACATTTTTTAAAGGAGAATGTGATGAAGCATACGCACCGTTTTACGATTATGGCTGCCAGCGTAGTTCTGTTCGCAGTAGTTTTGATGTCGGGACTTGCTTTGGCTACAAATAATGTATCATTCGATAACCCATTGTGGCGCTTTAAGCAAGCCTCTGACGTAGTTGAAATTCAGCAGGTAAAAGTTGAGCCAGAACTGGCAAGTAACATGAAGCTAGTTTTCTCAGTTGGGAAGGAAGTAGGTGAACCTGAAACACTAGAAGCGATTCTATTGCAAGAGACTGATGGCGGACGTTCCAGTATGATTGGAAACAAAGAGTCTCCAGTCGGTAAACGCTCTTACGGTCTAATGCAAGTTCAGGTTATTGCCGCACGAGATGTTTTCGAACGTCACCCAGATATATTTGTGCGTTACTTCCCAAAGCACAAGTACCGTTCAATATCCGATGAAGAAATTATCGCATTACTGCTGACGGATAAAGAGGCAAATGCCCGCATCGCTGCGTATAACTTCCGTGACGATCTGGAGCAAGCTAATGGTGATGTGAACAAAGCTCTCGTTGGGTATAATGCTGGTTTCAAGATCGCAAACCGTATTAAGCACCATGATCAGTTTGACTACGTAATTGGGGTTAGGTCCAAACTCAACAAAATAGTCAAGCCATTCAACCAGCAACATGGGCTGCAGTTGACTGAACGATTTTCTTAACGTAGAATTAGCAACACAATAACGCATAACTATAATAATAAGGAGAAAAATATGGCGTTTCCAAAGAAAGAAAAGAAAGATAAACAGCCAGCGAAGGGTGTCAACATTCTGAACAGCCCAGAAGAACGTAAAAGGTTCAAGCAGCAACTGGTAACAATTACGGCATATTTCCGTCAAATTGATGACCAAAAAGAAGGTGTCAAGGAAACAATTGCTGATGCTGCAGCCGAATACGGTCTTGATGCAAAGACTGTTCGAAAACTGGCAACCACGATGTACAAGCACAATTATGGCTCTCTGCAAGAGGAAAACCGTCATTTCGAGGAACTGTATGAGATCCTCGTTGAAGGAAAGTTTAGAGACGATCCTGGTGCAGGGCCGGACGAAGCTGAAATGGAACCCGAGCCAGACGTTGATGGTGAATAAAAAAAGAGCCGCTTTCGCGGCTCTTTCTCCTTCCCATCCCTAGGAATATCTTAGTATGGATACCAAGTTGTTGCTGCAGAGTTAGCTGGTGTACCTGCTACAGAGTTGTAGTAGATTTCAATTGCTTCACCGGCTGCAAATGCAGTTTTCATTGTTGTTGCTGTTGCAGGAGCTGTAGGAGTCCATGTAACAGTCGTAGCACTACCGAATACGATACGACGACGTTCACCGTCACCAGATGGAGCAGCCAATGTTACGTTGATTGCTGCAGCTGGAGTTGCAATGTATGTCGAAGATATATTTGCTGCAATAGTTGCGGTAGCAGCTGCAGCAGTCGTATTAACAGCACGACCTGTCGATGGTACAATCTTCCACACAGACGACTCAGAACCTGACAGAACCAACGATGTACCTGTGTAGTTTGCCACGTTAAACGTGTTAGTACCAGCAGTATACACCATGTCTGTGGATGCGTCGAACACGGTTGTACCGGCAGCAGACTGGAATGGAACCTGACCTACCAAACCACCAGCGATGTTAGTTGCCGTTGTAGCAGTTGTTGCATTACCAGACAAAGCACCCGTAAATGTCGTAGTAGTCAACACGTTTGTTGATGGGTTGAACATCAAGCCTGTAGCAACAAACTCTGGCAAGTTGCCGGTAGTAGCACTAACAAACGTTGGATAGTATGTAGCGTTTGTTACGGTTGTAGTTATTGGCTGTGTTGCGGCGCTGCCTGTAACAGAACCAACGATTGGAGCAGTAACTGTCAAACCAGTCAATGTACCCAATGATGTGATGTTTGGCTGAGCTGGGTCAATAACCACGTGTGCTTGTGCTGCCACACCCGCATCAGCTGCTGCTGTTGCTGTTGCAGCGTTACCGGAGATGTTACCAGTCAAGTTACCGATGAAGTTACCGGCAAAGTTGGTTACAGACAATGTGTTTGTACCAGCGTTGTAAATCAGGTCTGATACGTCAAAAGCTGTTGCACCAGCTGCTGTTTGGTAAGGAATCTGACCCACACCACCGCCAGCGATGTTCGATGCAACTGTTGCGCTAGATGCTGTACCTGTCAACGAACCAACGAAACCTGCTGCGGACAACACGTTTGTGGATGGGTTGAAGGACAAACCAGAGCTAACGTCAAATGGCAAGTTGCCAGTCGTTGCACTAACAAAAGTTGGGTAGTATGTTGCGTTGGTGTTTGTAGATGTAACAGCCATCTGAGTTGCAGTTGCCAGAGCACCGGAAGCAATTGCGTTCCATGTTGCGCCGTCGTTTGTGAATTCCCAGTGTGTGGCACTTTCATTCCAACGGATACCTACGTCAGTTGCAGTTGGACGCTTTGCAGTCAACGTTGCATATGCTTGGTCTGTAACAGAACCGTTGTTCAGTGCAAATGCAGAGCTTGGTGTACCTACTGTATCTGCTTTCAGCAACAGCATACCTTGCACATCGGATGTTGTTGGCAAGCTAGCAATAACCGTTGTGATGTTAGGTACGATGTCAGTAGTGCGCAAGAATGGACGAATGTCATTGATTGCGGATGCTGTAATCGCAGTAGTCGTAGGTGTTGTGTAGATAGCAGCCAAAGGCAATTCACCAGCTGGAACAACTGGGAAGTCTGGGTTTGCAGCGACCACACCATCAAACGAGTGGATTGTTCCAGTGTTGCTTAGAGTAACAATTGTCCACTTAGCGCCACCAACTGGTGCTTGGATAGTAGGCGAGCTGCCGCCTGGAAATGTTGTGAATACGTTAAGGCCGTTGAAGTACGAGCCAGCGCGAACTTGCACTGTCATACCTGGCGTATCTTGTGGTGATACTTTCAGTGGTGAGCTGTAAGCATTAATTTTCTTATCGGCTTCACCATAAGGTGGTTGAATAACTGGCATATTATGCTCCTTTGTAAATAAATTCCCTTGTGTATTATTTATCGAAGGTTGGGTAAAAGTTGTGACTTTTGTGAGACATAAGTATAATTAGGCGTATAAGGAGAAGTTAATGAGCTATATTTCAGCCGTCACATCTAAGAACGGCGAAGAAGTTACTGTTTGGGAGAGGGACGATAATGGGGAACGCGTTACTAAAATGTACCGCGCCGAATACTATTTTTATGTCGATGATCCCGATGGTGACTACCGTACCATATATGATACTACCGTATCAAAAGTAACTTGCAAGGATGTAAAAGAATACTGTCAGCAAAGGCGCAAATACGAGAATACTGGCGTTAGAACGTGGGAAGCTGATATTCCTGCCGAACTTCGCACATTATCAAAAGAATACTACAATGCTGCAGTTCCAAAACTGCATGTTACGTTTCTGGATATTGAGGTTGATTACAACCCATTAATCGGTTATTCGAGCATCGTTCGTCCGTATGCCCCCATTAATTCAATTTCGATATTTCACGACTGGTGCAAAAAACTTGTCACTATTGTGGTTCCACCCGTCCTGGACGGCAGTTGGACTCTGGAGAGGCTGCAGAAAGAAGTAGATAATGCCGTTCCGGGTGTACCCGTACCAAGTGATTTCGAGAAGACATACATCATATGCGAGAATGAAGCCGAACTACTGCTTAACGTAATTGAAGAACTTCGCGACAGTGACGTGGTGAGTGGTTGGAACAGTAACGTATTCGACTTACCGTACATCGTGCGCCGTACACTAATCACGTTGGATAAGGTCGATATTTCACTCGATACAATGATTGAAGAAGGTGACGAAGCCAACGAAAAGAAGCCAATGCACAAGTATGTAAACGACCCGAATAGCATTATTCGTCGTTGGGGTAAGTATACGCGCATGTTGGATTTTGATGGTGATGGTATGGTGTCGTTTCGTATTGCGCCTGCACCAAAATCTGGTAAGATCAACCACGTAGTTGACTTTGTTGGTAAGTTACCTGCCGACTATCTGGACTTGTACAAGAAGTATGAAATGTCTGAAAAGCCTTCGTACAAGTTGGCAGCTATTGAAGAAGAAGCTGACCTCAAATTGCCTAAGCTGGAATACGAAGGATCGTTGGCCAACTTGTACCGCGACAATTTTGCATTCTTTGTACGATACAACGTCCGAGATACTGAAATTCTTCAGGGGTTTGAACGCAAACTGGGTTATGTTGGTGTTGCAAACCAGATGTTCCACCTATCGTGTGGATTGTTCAAGCATGTGTTTGGTACATTGAAACTTGCCGAACTAGCTATTGTAAACCACTGTCACCATGAGATGGGACGAGTGGTTAATAACTCCGATAAGCCCGATATTGACAAGTCGATTGACGGTGCATACGTACTGTTGCCACAGGTTGGACTTCACGAAAAGGTGGGATCCATCGACATTGGTTCTCTGTATCCAAACGGTATTCGAACCATCAACATCTCACCAGAAACCATTCGCGGCCAGTTTGATGGCAACGTAATGGATGCCGAAGACATTTTCTTTGAAACCTTCAAAGAACTCACCTTACGTCTTGATTCTGGCGAAGTAATTGTAAAACCAGCAAGCGAATGGAAAGAGTGGCTAAAGAGGCAAAAGTGGAGTATTTCAGGTTATGGTACTGTGTTTGACCAGTCGTATGTTGGCATTATTCCAACCATCATTACTGGTTGGATTGCCACTCGTAAGAAGTACCAAGCACTCAAGAAAGAAGCTGAAGCAAAGGGTGACGATGACTATGCTGAATATTGTGATCGTCTCCAATACGTGTTTAAGATCAAACTGAACTCATTGTATGGTGCTTTGACGAACTTGTACTTCCGTTTCTATGACTTGAGAATGGGTGAATCTACAACTGGTACAGGTCGTATGATTCTGAAGCACCAATGTCGTAAAGTTGCTGAAGTTCTCGATGGCAACTACAACATCGACTTTCCGCTGTATGCTACAATTGACGATGCAATGGAAGCTGGCTATACCAAAAGAGAAGCTAATGAAGTGGCTTTGAATGGCACCAAGTTTAACGGGAAGTTCCAAACAGAATCAGTCATCTATGGAGATACGGATAGTACGTACTTCCTAACACATGGCGAAACCGTCGAAGAAGCTATTCTATTCGCAAATGCCATTGCCGAAAAAGTCAACTCATCGTATCCTGAGTTCGTTCGAGCTCGTTTCCTATGTCAGCCTGGTTTTGATGACTACATTAAAGCCAACCGCGAAATTGTGTCAGATCGTGGTATCTTTGTTGACAAAAAGCGTTACATTCTGCATATTGTTGACAAAGAAGGCAAGACTGTCGATGACATGAAAGTTATGGGTCTTGATACCAAGAAGACAACATTGCCTACTGCCGTATCAAAAAAGCTGAATGGCTTTATTGAGCGTTTTCTGAAAGGCGAAACGTGGGAAGAGTTGTCGAGGGATATTGTTAAGTATAAAGATGAACTGAAGAGTTCGAAAGATATCATGGATATTGGTCTACCAAAAGGTGTGAACAAAGTCGATGAAGCAACAGCTGAATATGAGCGTGATTCCACGTGCAGACTTTCAGGTGGTGCATCGGCTGCAATCCATTACAATATGTGCCTCAAAGAGTATGATGACAAGGTCAGTATGGAGATTGTGTCCGGAACAAAAATCAAAGTATTCCATCTCGTACAACCTCGTGGTCGGTTCAAAACTATTGCAATTCCAACTGACATTGAAATTGTTCCACAGTGGTTTTTGGATAATTTCAAGGTCGACAAGAAAGCTCATATTGAGCGCCTAGTGGATAACCCACTGACGAACATCATTAAGGCTATTGGCAGAAAAGTGCCAACTAGACACAGCTTGATGGTCGATGACTTACTTACATTTTAACCATGAAACTATATACATCCTACTATGCAAGAGACGCAAAACACCCCAATGCAGTGTCGATCAGTGCAAGTGCTCCTAATTACTTCACTGGGCGGCGAATGCCTGAGTTGGCCCCATCTTGGGATTTACTAAATGCCTACAAGGAAGGTAAGATATCGGCTGACGAATACACTGTATGGTATTTTCAGCTGCTAGAACACCGAAAACTTGATCCACATAAAGTGGTTGAAGCCTTAGGTGATGGTGCCGTAATTATGTGTTACGAAGTGCCTGGTGCATTCTGTCACCGTAAGCTGGTAGCTAAATGGATTTCTGACCTTACTGGCATTGAAGTTGTTGAACTAGCATCATTACCCACCAAACACGATAAGATTGTTGACGAACTGCTAACATTCTAGTATCGTGCCGATATAACTATAACTATAAGAGGTATCCTGTGAAACTCACCCAAGAAGATCTGGCTTACATTCAATCCGTCGTTAGTACGGCTGATTCACTAAAAATCGACTCCCTCATCATCGAACCAAACATGGTTCGTGGTATTGACGAACACCAGACCACCTTCCTGATTCAGACTCGCAACGTGCCTGAATTGTCCTGTGGTTCTATTGGTCTTAACCGTCTCAGCATCTTTACATCACGGTTAAATACAATCAAAAGCATCAATGATTTCGAAGTAGCTGTAACAATGCCACCTGAAGTTGAAGGTGTTGCACCATTTGCTCGCTCACTGACGTTTAAAGGTCCTGGAATCAAAATCGACTATCGTTGTGGTAACCCATCTCTGATGAGGGCCCCAAGAAAGATCAATGAGCCTCTTGCTTACCAAATCGAAATGTCGGCTTCCGCCATAACACTAATTCAAAAAGGACAAGCAGCTATGGCTGCTGACAATGTCTATCTCATTGGGAACGATGAAGGTGTAATGTGTCAAATGGAAGATATTAACAGCGACGTATTCTCATTTAAGCTCGCCGAAAAGATTCATCGTCTGGATGAAGATGATGGTAACCCCGTGAATTTTAATCATAAGTACCCTATTAAGCGACTGTTAGCATTGTTCAAGAATAACACTGACGTCAACTTCTATCTGACTCCTCGTGGTATTCTAAAAACAACGCTCAACAATTTGGAAGTATACACACTGCGTGATGAAGAGGATGACGACTGATGTTTACAAAAGCAAAAAATTGGTGGAATAAAGAGAAAATAGCGCTAGAACAAGAACTGGTGGCCACAAAGGCAAAACTTGAACAGGTGGAAGCTGAACAGGTAGTTACAACTAATCTGCTGATAGGTACAAATGATGAACTCGCTGCCGTCCAAGCTGATTTTGCTGAAGCTCAGGCGGAGCTTGATGAAATCAAAGCAAAAGATCCACACAAGTCAATTACTCCGTGGTTCAATCTTACCACTGACGTGCTGGATCCTGTAAAAGGTTTGCAAGTTGATATGGACTGGAATGAAGCATTCATTCAACATCTTCGTGAAGCTGGCCATACTGGCAGAGACGAAGAGATCCTTGTTCAAAAATGGCTTGCGATGCTGTACGAAGACATAATAACACAACTTGAACTAAAGATTATCGACATGCGAGATGGTCGTAAAGAAAGCGATTTTCAATGAAATATCTGATCTTAGACGTTTCCAATTTGCTGTACCGGAACTACTACGCCAACCAGAATGAGGACGATGAAACAGCAGCTGGTTTAGCTATGCATAGTGCTCTCGTTACTATGCACAAATACTTCAAGCAGTACAAACCACATAACACGATTATGTGCTACGATCGTTCGAGCTGGAGGAAGGATTATACTGCCAGTGAACAATGTCTGTCTAAGAAACCATACAAAGGTAACCGTAGACAGAACATGACTCCCGCACAAGAAGCTAAGTTTATTCGCTTCAAAAACCACCTGCGTGAGTTTGAAAACCTGATCTCTAACCATACAACCATCGTTTCGCTGGCTGAAGACTCGTTAGAAGCTGATGACTTGATTGCTGGGTTTGTTCAGATTTATGAGGACGAAAGCAACGAGATTATTGTGATTAGTGCAGATAGCGACTTGCTGCAACTTACGCGTTATCGCAACGTCAAAGTGATTTCACCAAAGGATGATAAGGAGCAATCTCTAGCAGATTACTTCAATGATCCGCTATACTACGTATTCCAAAAGTGTGTTCGTGGGGATCCTACAGATAACGTACAGTCTGCTTTCCCACGTGTTAAATCCACGAGGATTCGTAAAGCATACGAAGATCCAGCCGAGCGTGTTCAATTCATGAAGGAATCATGGACCAATGAAACTAGCACTGAGTTTACTGTTGAAGCAATCTTCAAGGAAAACCAATTGCTAATCGACTTGGAGAAGCAACCACCTGAAATCCGTGCTAAGATTTTCGAAACCGTTGAGCGAGGAATGAGCAAGAAGCGTCAATTTTCAATGTTTCACTTCTTGCAATTCATTGGTAAACACGAGCTGAACAAAATCAAAGAACAAATGGATCAGTACCTACCGCTGCTAAGTAAGTAATTACTTAGCAGGGTCGTCCTCAGATTCTGGTGCTGGTGTTGTAGCTGCTGGAGTTGGTGCATCATCTGCATCTTTCTTAGACTTAAATGCTGCCGCGACACCTACACCACCAAGCAAGAATGTCAGATATTCACCAAAAATATCGAATGTTAGTTTGCCTGCATCCGATAGCGTAATCACAATCCAAGTACCAACAATCACACCTACCAAATAACCCATCTTGTATGGAGATGCTTTGCCTGTCTCCGTGGCAAGAATCATGTCTTCCCAAGCAACTGGATTCTTTGGATCTCTACTTGCTTTTGCAAAAAGCCAAATAAAGAATGCTAGTGTGAATAGCACAAACCATGTGGCAGAGCTAAATGGAATGGCGGAAACTGCCGACCAAAAGTCGTGAATTGATACGTGAGGTGTTGCTGTCACTGCTGATGCGGCAACAGCGCTTGCTGCGTCGTTCATATTATATCCTTTCATTAGGTACCTCTATTTAGTGTAAATGCTCAAATAAATAGGAAGAAAAGGAGAATAATTATGGCAGCAAAAGGCTTAGCAATCGTTGGCGATACTGTTCAAGGTACGTGTCCGCTGTATCATGCATTAACCCAGGGACCTGAAAGTTTTACGGGTGTTTGGGGCTCTATCGCTATTCCAAACCGTCAGTGCACTGTTGCGGGAATTCCGCTTATTTTGATAGGTGATACCGGCCAAGCATCATGCGGACATACGTTTAGAGCATTGCATGGTGGACAAGCTACAATGCCTGGTGGAAGTGGGGTTCATCGCACTGGTGATGATATCAGTATTGTGGAAAACAATCCCAATGCAGCAGTAGGCATCACTATTGTAACGCCAAGTATCTGTACATCGAATTAACGATAGGTCACCCCCTAATTAGTGGTTGTAAATATTTTCACGGTAATCATCAACTAATACAAGGAGAAACATTATGACCGTGCAAGTTACTTACAGAAGCCAAAAATCCAGAGAATATCCACATATCGAATGGTTAGAATTGTACGGCGATGGCATGCTACACGAATGTGCAGTGATGCGTCGTGACGAATACGGCAACGTATTGTTCTTCAAGACAAACGATCTTGACGAAATCGACAAGCGCCGTCTGGCAGGTATTCTGACCGACCGTAACGCAGGAACATTTGCTCTATGGGATCTAATGGCACAGAAGACTCTTGGAAATGGTATGAATGCTCTTGCTTATTTCCACCAGCTCGTGCGTCAATTGTCTCCAAATGGCAAAGTGGTAGATCCACGTACAGGTCAGGTTACAGGTCAAGGTGTTGCAGTTGCTGCACCAACAGAACCAGCCCAGCAGTAATCTGAACTAGCAGCAGAAATTAAAAAACCCGGCAATGCCGGGTTTTTTATTGTGTGTTGTTTTTGTCTTAGCCTGGTGTTCTAGCCACAGAAATAGCAAGCGTATATGTAATTGCCAGAGTTCTGTTTGCGCTCTTCAGCACAGGGCTAAAGATCAAGTGAGACAGCAAACGCTCACGCTCGGTTGTTGGTGATGATGGAGCATTTTGCAGGCCTGCCGCCACACCTTGTACAGCCGTCATGATAGTGGAACCTAGTGGTGGGTTCAACGATGCAAACAAATGACGTGTATTTGGATGTGTCGAGTCACCATCAATCAATGATACGGAAGATGCATCACCAGGTGTTGTGCTTTCATACGTCAGGAAACCGTACGTAATCTTGTTGGCAATTGTTGGGAATGTACCGTTGGTGTAGTCAGTGATAGTTACTGTAGCACCTGGCAGTGGGTTAGTACCTGTCATACCCCACGCAACAGAACCTGTGTTAATAGCTTGGCACAAGTCACCGTATAGAATCTGACCACCCGAACCACTACCACCAGCAGCTGGTGTCGTAATGGTGATTGGAATGTTTGTGCCGGCATTGACAGAGATTGTGAATGCATATTGAGTATTTGGCAGAAGACCTGTGTCGTCCGTAGATACACGGTTACCTACGTTTACCTGCTGATAGCCGTTCGATGCAATAGCTTGCTTACCTGCAGTATACAAACCAACTTCATCAAAGATAAAGTCGCCAGTTGCATTGCCAAGGTTGGTTGTGATGTTGGAGTCTGTTACGAACTGACTTAGTGGTTCACTGCCGTTAATCACAGCCGAAATCACAACTTCCGAAATAAGACCAAGTTCGGTACTACGCACGCCTGGGCCAGATACGTGCAATACTGCTGTAGGATCACCAGAAGGAACAGCACCACCACCTGGACGAATACCAGTGTTTGCATCGGCAGAACCTAAGTCATAGCCTAGCTGCGAGTTAAGTGTAACTTGACCTGCATTGACGATTTCAGAGTATGTTTCGTGATAGATACGGCTATCCCACGAAGCAACGTCAGGATATTGACCGTCATTCGGTGTTTTATATGTGATGTTAAATGCTGCATCAACAGTGGTACCACCATTACCAAAAGCAATACGGTTAATGAAGTAGTTGTTTTCGTTTGCTAACGCACGGGCAAAGACCCTTGCCATGTTGGCAGGATGGATGGCGTTATCTTGGTCAACCAATACGTTGCCCAGATCATCTACAATCTTGAGGTGACCTTTGACTTGCAATGGAATGTTTGTGGTGTAATCTGACATTGAAATCCCCTGTTATTTTATCAATCTGCGCACAGACGTTGTTAGTTGTTTGATGGCATTATTGAACGCTACTGGTTCAACCTGTGCTTTTCCTAGATCATATGCTGCAATAAGATCAGTTCCGACATTTTCAAATACAAATGTTCCCTTCGAACCTTGCACTTCAATGTCGGTCATCTGGCAGCCATTCAGTCTGAGAAATGCTGCAAGCACGATATCTGTTGTTTTGTACATACTATACCTTTTTCAAAATATGGAATATTTATGCTATCCTTGCCGCACCATAGGATAAACCCATTACATTCCTCCAACATCGAACGGCTGGGTGTCGATGCCAGTTGGTGTGATAATATTTGCAGGAACAATGCTTGTTGTTGTGTAATCGAAGCCTTGTGCATTGTTTTCTACTACGGATGACGTCATGTAGTCTGACAGCGAAATAGTCCATTCCAACGTAAAGCGCTCGCGAATTACTGTATCTGTAAACAGATCAGAACTCTGAGCAGGTGGACATATTGGGCTTTCCCATCCAAAGATAGGCATGTATCCTGGAGAGGTTGGTTGTTTTTGTGTCAGGATACCATCAAACTGCAGTCCTGCAGGTGTGGCAACAGGAATCTGTTCTCTTACATAAACACGGTAGTTGTTACCGTCGCGTACTGTTGAAACAACGCCATATGTTTGGTTGTTTGGTTGTGATACAGATGATACAACGTGGACATACGATCCTGGCAAATATTGCTCAACACGGTCTATCATAAAAACACCAACACCTACGTTACTTACGTGTACATAGTCGGTGTAATCCATTGCATATCTCTTCGTTGATATCGAAAACGTACCTATTTTGTCGGTTGGTTCGAAGAAATACTGTGCTGTTGCACTAAGAGGAGACGGCAATGTGCTAATTGTGTTTGGACGAGGACCAACTTGTATAGCTGTTCCAACAGGCCAACTTGGACAAGCCTCAGGTGCTAGTGTCACACTCAAAGTACCATCAGCCATAACCAATGGTGTAATATATTCTTGTACGTATACTTTTGTACCAGACGATTCAGGAGCTGTGGATACAACAGTATATTTTCCGTTGCTATCTTGTCCCGACGCAATAGTGTTGTTCGTTACGTAAATGAAATCTCCAGCATGCAAAGTTTCTGCAATAGGAGATGATGTTGTCCAAGCGCGAGCAACCGAGTCAACAGCTGAAATCGTATATGGAGAAACTAACGTAAGTTGGCTCGCAACTTCGCTAGTTACGATAAACGCATAATCTTTGAGTGTTGAAAATGGCACTGTACCAGATGCAGTAGCAGATGCTGGTATTCCATTCAGTACATTAACAACAGTGTTTGTGCCATTGAATGTAACACCTGATACGGTATAAACTGTGTTTGATGCAGAATCGGCGTTGCCCATTACTGAAAATACTTCATCGTCTGAATAGTGAGCAGTGACGTTCCCAGCTAGCGTCCAAGAACCATTAGAACCTGTAACAACACCAACAATTTGATCTGATGTAACCTGTGAAGATGTTGCAGGTTCAACTAAGAAGTAGTTTTGCTGCGTTGTATCAGTATGAGCACTAATAATACGAGATGTTAGAATCGAATCTGCTGTAGGCACTAAATCCCAATTCCAGCCCCATCCGCACTCACGAACCAAATCACGCTGGGCATTAGACAAACCTATTGCCCAAAGCCAATTGTCTGTGACTGTAGTGGTGATGTTTTCTTTATAGACGTATTCAACCAGCACATCCAAAATTTTGGTGTGGTATGGTTTTACGGCTTTAACGTATTCCACCAATCCATCTGTAGGATCTACGCGAAATAGCGACTGTATTATGTTAGGCATACTGCAATGCTCCATTAATCATCAAACAAACCTCCAACTTCAAGAACACGAATACCATGAAGTGCGATCCACGAGGTTTTCATAAGCTCTTTATATTTAGGTTTAGTTGTCAAAGCGTCAGCCAGAGCGCTAAACCAAATAGAGTTTACATGTTCCGCTGGGAATGTGTTGTAAATTTGCTGCATTGCGGCTTGAATATTTGCTGGTGTATCAAAGGAATATGCAGCAAAGAAGTCATCAATACTTACAGGATAGAAGTTATTTGCTGGATCCTGTAGGTATGCAATTATAGTTGGAACAGCCAAATTCTTGTCAACAAAGGCTTGATCCGTACCTAAACCGTAACGCGTATTTGTGCCATTTGATGCGTCGTACAGTTCACGCTCAAGCGATGGAACGCGCACAGTTGAGTCGGCCAGAGTGTAGCCAATCATAGCTTCCACCAAGCGGTTCCACAACTGCAGAGGAATTGTGCTTGGCTGTTGACGACGGAACAAATACCATTCCTCGTGTTTTTCCTTGAGGTTCATTTCTCTACCGTTTGCACGAATGTCATCGCGCAACGTAAAGTCACGGGTGAATCGCATGATGAATCGGTTGTCTTCGGTAATGTAGTTCGAAATACGGCGGATTACCAACTGTCTGTACAGAACTGGAACCGTCAAGAACTGATCGGCCAACTGACCCAAGCTATAGGTTGCACCATACTGAACAACACCATAGCCGTATGTTTCGACAAGCTGTGGGTCGTCTTTTGGATTTTGCATCACAAAGTATGGAGCTGGCATATTTTTCAACTGCTGTGCAGTCTCAAATACAGACAGGCTCGAATTGTCATTTGCGTTACGGTTTGTGGAGTTTTCAACCCAGAAGTAGTAATATTGGACAGGAACCAAACCGCTGCTGGTGCTACCAGTAGTTACCGTTACGGTTGTGTATTCATAATCCTGCTTCCATTGCACAAGCACAGTTCCATCATCAGACACATCTGGATTAAACGATGTTTCTGCTGCTGTAAGCACATGCAAAGGACGTACAACATCAACAATATCAGACTCACTAACTGTCAATGATGTGCCAGTTGTAGATAGTGTAATACCGTCATTTGTTACCAGACCAGATGCTACCAATACTCCATTCTTGTACACATTAGCAACGTCACCTGCATTCCAGGCTGGATTACGCAGTGGTAGAACTGGCGTTGCGCCAGCAACGTCAAATGCTCCATACACCTTGTCGCGAATCAGGATCTGTCTTACCCAGCTAGTAGCCTTGAACGATGGAACAGCTTTTAGCGTTCCTGTTCCAGCCGTAGTGTAAGGCACTAGAGTATTTGTTGTCAGATTTTTGACGTAGAAGCCAAGACCAGATACGTTAGTTGCTGCATATTTTGTTGCGGCAACAATACCACCTGGCAATGTTCCAGTTGTAGTGAATACCACCGTATCGCCTTCAACCAAAGTATTTGCTGCTGCGACGAACAAATTACCAGCAATGTTACTTACCGTTGCTGTCATAGCTGTTCTAGCACGCCTAAATGTTGTTTTACGAGGTGTACCGGTTGCCTTATCGTTTTGTAGGATAGCTGAGTTAGTAGCTTGTGAAGTCACAAGCGCATCGTATCCTGACGGTGCAGTAGTAGATTTTGTCCACTTATATACTTTTGTATCAGCCCATGGAGCTAACTTACCCCATGAATGCAAACGATCGTTAACATCTGGCGTTACTACGTTATCGTAGTATGGCAGGTATCCCAAGTAAGAGGTATCTAGCCATACTTTACCAGCTTCGTGTTCATTCCATGCTTGTAGCGATACATCGTTAGGGTTGAGTGTGATCTGATACTTCGCTGGATCAGCTGATACCTGAATATCTACGTTGTGCTGCGCAACATCATAGTGATAACCTTTTGCTGGATGCCACACTGGGATATTGCTAATAACAGTAGCTGCTTTTGTATCCACCAATTTAGCTGGGCTAACTACACGCTTAGCAGGGTTAACCGTGAAGATAATCATAATATCATGGAAGCCTGTTGGCTGGAAGCGTACAACCTCTGAGTTTACGCGGTGGTATTCGTTAACGCCTGTACCTTCAATGAAGGTTAATGCAGTATAGTCATTAAAGTTACCATTTACGAGGTCATGACGGATAACGCGAACTTCATCACAAATGGTGTCATGTACCCAGTAAATTGAACCGTTTGCCGCATGCAGTTTGCCGCTTACTGGAGTACTCCAAGCTGTGCCTGTCCACGAATGTAGGTTAGCGCCATCGTACCAGTACTGCAGATTATTCGCTGCAACGTCATCAGCTTCTGGTTGCACTGCACCAGAGAAGATCACTGCCATAGTTGACATTTCTGCATCTAGGAATAGTGGTGATACAATATCGTTCTTCTGTTCTGGATAGTTATTCCAACGAGCACTATCACGGAATGAAATTGGTGCAAAGCCTTCATTGATACCCACCATAACATCTGGGTCTGTTTCTAGTTCAGAGTTAGCCAGGAACTGGAAGCGAATATCATCAAGTGCACCATCTGTTGCAACTAGCTTAATTTCAGGATATGTTTTGGTACGAGCATCGCCAAATTCTGCAAGTTTCCAAGCCCAGAATTCATCCATCTTAGCATCAACAAATCGACGAGAGTTAATGTAAGCGGCAACTGAGTTCACAGAACCCTTCGATGGCAGCATACCACGATAGAACAAGAATTGCGACTTTGCATTGACGTTCAATAAGTCAAGTGCTGTAGTACGACCCTGGTAGCCGATTAAAGCATGCGAACGTTGCGATACTGGTGATGCTTCCTCAGAACCTAATGCATCGTAAATCAACTTCATGTCCTGCGCTGCACCTTCCATGTTGCGCTTAAAGTGCTGGTTGTGCAAGAAGTAACCACCCAATGTTGGACGTAATGAATAGTCCTTCTTCTCGAAATAATCCACGTTGAAACGTGTGGCGTTAAGACCTATGAACGAATCATAAATCAAGTCTCCACCCACGCTATACTCGTTGAATAGAACAAAATGTTCATATCCTTCAACGAAGAAGCGTGCACCACCAAAGTGGATGAAGTGATAAGGATCATTTTGGTATATTTTTTCGAGATCGTTAACAATTCCTGGACGAATTGAAACTTTGCTACGCTTATCATCACGATAAACAGTAAATTTATCAGGTTGCAATGGACGTCCATACTGGTCAAATACCAACTGTTGGGCTGTAATATCAATGTACGGACCTTCCAGCACATTAGACAAGACACCTTGTGGTGTCGAAACCCACATAGCATTTCGTGTTGGGTTTACTTCAAATGCTGGGAATACGTTTTGTCTGTTGTACAACGACACGTATATTGTTCCATTACCTGCAGACTGTAAAGCTACATAGCTATTAGCGTCAATTATATGGCTAGTGTAGGACAACTGGAATACACCTGGTGTTCCAGTTTGCTGCACGAAGTAAGTAGAATCCGCCAACAATGGGGCTGGCAAAATACCTGCAGTCGAAAACTTAACCTGAGTACCAGAAGCCCATTGTGGTGTAGTTGAATCCACAAAAGTCATTGTATTGTTTGTGATATCTACTGTGATAGCATATTTGTCGTTGATCACAATACTGGTGTTACGAATTCCATATGCCCAGTCGATTAGACGCTCAACTTCAAGCTGCCAATCTACTGTTCTGCCAGTATTTGGATCAAATTCTGCAGATTCGCTTGTGCCAACCAACAAGCCACTTTGGCGCTGGTTGTATGCATAACCATCGACGAAGTTAATGAATTCCTGGATACCAGTGAATGTAGAAGGCAGGTTAACGCTTTGCTGATCTGTAAGATCAAGTGCAAAATGGTACCATGTTTCTTTGGAATTACCAACACCTCCAAATACAGAGAATGACGATGCTACTTGGGCTACAGCTAATTGACCATTACCCAAAGATATGAGATCTACAGGAATATTAGCGTAAGCATCATTGACCGTTTCGGCCAATTTGTAAGTATTGTTTGCCAGTTTGATTACATAGTATGCAGTATCAGCCACAATAGGTGCTGGGAGTGTTTGTGTCGATGTAATTACTACTTCATCACCAGTGACCCACGAAACAACAAGGTCAACCAGATCAATGAAACCATCAGCTGCTGGATGTGGGATTGCCTCATTTACAATAACACGAGTGCTGTCCGAAACAGGATCATATACAATATTCTTTATTGTGTATGTACCATTGTTGTGTGCGCTTGAAACTACTGTTATATGTGGCGACTGGCCGAAACGATGAGTCTGGTTTCCAGATACATAGAATGTTTTCAGTGATTGCACAACTTCTGTAACTTTGTAACGCAACAAATGGATAGTATCAGTCGTAATATCAGGGATAAACGAATAGGATTTTACGCCATAGTAATTCAAAGTACGTGGAATTGGCGTCAAGTTGGCAACTTCCAACTTCCACAGACTTTGGTTATTAACTTGAATGATGGAAGGAGGTATTGACAAAATGCTGACTTCAAATGCGTCAGCCCACATTTCGTTAATGACACCATTATTTGCCAAGATGATATTATAGTCTTGATCATTAACAGCGAAGTTTCTGTTCGAAATTTCAAAGGTTTCCGTGTCAATAATACCAGCAAATTGGTATGTTAATAGTGGTGCCCACTTTGTCCACAAGCTTCTGAATTGTGTGTTTGTGTCGTATCCTGTGTGTCTGTTGTAGTTTACATACCACTGGTTCAAACCACGCACATAGTACGTTAGGTTTGTGTTGTACACGTCACCATGGAATAGTGTATTTTGGTGCGCAAATACACGCTTATACACCAGTTCAACTTGCAAACCATCCACAATAGTATACTGAGGTCCAAATGCAGCGTGCAAGAAGCGAGGTGGCTGCATCAAGAACGCAATTATTGGTTGGTCATAAGCAAAACGAATAGATGTTGACCACAACCATTCTGTTGGTCCACCACTGCCGAAAGTATAGTCGGCATCAGGCGATACAATCTCCGTCGAGTAGTGCGTGAACATCGAGCGAACACGTGGGAATGCTTGCGCAATAGTTTGTGATCCGCTGTAAATCTGGTCAACGTTGAAGTATGGTGGTAATACTTGGTCTGGTGCATAACCACCAAGAGTAACACTACTTGTGTTGACGGATACGTAGTTATACGTAGTAAGCACACCTGTGCTGCCTGTGCTGACAACACCATTTGGATATGGATATCCTGCTGGAACAGTACCTGTGAAGATGTTGTTCCACATTGCATCCGTCCACGTACGCGTATTTGTTGGATCACGGTATAAACCATCCCACCACGTAGGCTTGTCGGTGTATCCTTGCAAGCACCATGGTTCGAGGTGTGGATATGGTGTACCATACCAATCAGTATACATTTCCTGCCAGCATGAAGAAGCTGCTGGTGCTAGTGTTGTGCGTGGAGGTGTGTGAATAATACTCGATACGTAGTTCCACGTAAACGCATCTGTTACGTTGTACGTTGTGTTTGTCAGAGGTGCTTTTATGTTTTGATCGTTTACAAATGCATTGAATCTTGCCTCAGACTGTTTAGCAAACACTGCTTGACTTGCAACGTCATACCGCAAAGTAGTGTAATCAAATGCTGGCTTAGTGAATGATGGAGTTACGTTGTACAATCTTTGTTCAACTTCCAGCAGCACGTCTGCAAGCAACATGCGCATGTCGATTGCTTGCCATAATGGTGCTATGTTTTGAGCACCTGTGGTTGTAATTTGCACCCAGCTTAATCCTGATTTCTGGAATACAGCTTGGACAGTAGTATCGTAGTACACTGTACCGTTAGGAATCTCGACACCATTGAAGTAGAAGGTTGGAGCTACGCTTGCAACCACGTAAACTTGAAGTCTGTATAGGGTTCTTGGGCTAGTTGTATTATACCAGTATGTTCCTGGTAGGATAGGCAGTAGCACGTTACCACCGTTGAATACTACATCATATGCAGGTACAGTTGAAGGTGGAGCAGATGTGCTCAACACGCCCAAAGTTCCCAACACGCTACGTGTATCAACCTGTGCAACTAGCTGACGAGATATGTAATCCGCTTCAGCTGATGTTAGAGTAACTTGCGATCTGTGGCCATCGTGGTGGAATATTTCGACAAAATCGCCTGAGACGTTAATGTGTGGAACATATTTCTTGCCCAAGTTAAACATTGGAACAGTAGAAATCCAGTTCTGGATACCTGTCTTAGTTGCAGCATCGTATGCGCTAGAATCACCGTATATTTGCGCTGCAAATTCACTTGCGCTGTACTGAGTGATTACATCGTTGGCAAATTCCGCCGACATGTTCAAAATACTTGGGATATCGGATGGAGATAGTGCAGTAATTGCAAGTTTGCTAAACAAATTGCGAATATCCAATATTGCACCTGCATATTCATTTTGTGCAAACTCAATAGCACCAATCGGTGTTACGTTATCGACGTTAACAGCCGAGATTAGTGTATCAAAGCTATCATTGTGCTCTTTAATTGTTCCACCCAGACCATAGTTAAATTGATCTTGTGTTAACGTAAACATACCACCACCCAACAATCCAGGAATTGGTGGTTGTTGCTTTAGAATTGTACCGAAGTGTGTAACCAACTCCGAGAACAGAATATTCTTGTGGTTTTTGTGTTCAGGATTGAGCTTCCACTGATCTGGAAGTTGCCAATCACCAGATGCACTACCTACGGCAACTGGTTGCAGGTTAGCATCAACATACCCTGGAACAACTTGTTCGTTGTGGAGACCATGCTTCCACACTGTACGTAGCGATGGGTCTGCACCTGCAATCACACCAGGAATTTCAACCCACGATGCTGGGTATGTGTTAATATTGCGGCTGAACAATCTATTAGATGTTGGATTATACCATAGTGCTGACTGAACAGTCAAAATGCTAGCGGGTTCAGTGCTGCTTACGACTGGAACACGTACTGCATACGTACCACTAATGCTAAACAATGGATGAGCCGTCCAGGCTTTACCGTCCCAACCCTGCAGTAAATTGGTTGCAGGGTTATACCACCATATTGTTGGTGTAATGCTGGCTGCTGATACTGTTGTGGTATCTCTATATCCGTAGAGTATACCGTTGTCAACGTCAACTAGAGTTTGTGTAAATTGATACTCTTTGCCTGATGTAATTTCAACAATACGGCGTTGTACAATTGGGCTAATAGGATATGCTGGGCTTTCAGCAAAAGCAAACAAACTTGCAGCATTTACAACTGCACCAGTAACAACGTCATACACGTTAAATAGTGGGTATTGGTTGATTTTTGATTTATTTTGTTCGACTTGTCTGTATGTAGACCTCGACATGTACACAGGCTGCGTTCCAGCTACTACTGCGTTAGCAAACGCTACTTCATCTTCGATTGTTCGTACAGGAACAGTGCTCATACCCATATCACTAAACGCAGCAGGGCCTACTTCAATACGCACGATGTCAAAAACGTTTAATGGTGCACTAAACGTAATACCAGTTACATACTGGAATGTGATGTTTGTATATGTGTTATGACCAATAACTGTATAGCTTGGTGTGCCTGTAGCTGTAATTTCTGTATAATTGCCGTATTGACGCACATTATTCACGTAAACGCGTAGATCTTGTCCACCCGCTAGAGCGTACAAATTAGGCACAAGTGGGTTGAACACCAACGTTGGGTCAAGAGTAATTGTCTGTACGTTTGCAACAGTTACAGTTAGTTCTTGATGTGCTTGCCCAACAAACAGAGTGCCTTGAGCTGTTGCTGTTGGTGTAATAGATGCTTCGAGACTGCGACGACGATACAAGTTCCAGCTCTGCGATGAAGTTGGAGTTGTAGTTAATGTTGATGTATCCATCATCCAGTGTAAGTGGTAACCACGCCATGGGTTACCTTGCGATGTAACTGTAGGCTCAAGACGAACATCATTTGGACCACCACCTACTGTAGGAGATACAAATTTAGACTCTGCCAACGTGATGATTGTCACCATGTACAGCGATTGTACCTGCACAGGATCAGATGCATTTGTTTCGCGGTATTCAGCAGATTGAACGATGTATGTGTCGGATATGGTTGTGTTATCCACCACTCTAAATGTATAACCTGGGACAAACGTGCCTGTATAGTCGATATCGCGTTCAATCGTTGCATTTGGAGACTTATCAAACAAGTACAAGTACCAGATACCATTTTTGTTGACTGCTTCGTATCCTTTGATTGGGTCAAGCTCAAATCTCGATGGCTGAGTGGTTACAGCAGTAAAAGCATCACTGGTATTGGCACGGTATTTCCAACCATAAATGTCGGATACCCACTCATTAAGCTCAAGAGCTGAGTCGTATTCAAAAATTGGTAGCTGAGCGCGATGCACACTGGAGAATGAACTTACTTGGGACTTATGTACCCAGTTATTTTGTGTGGACCACTGGTTTGCTGTTTGCGGTACGCAGCTGGTATCGTAATCCCAAAAAGCTGTGCCTGTAGTAAGTGCAATTACCGCAGAGAAGTTGACGGCAACAGCATTCCAAAATTGTGGATTAATACCATCGTTAATGCTTTGGTATAGCGTATCGTTGGTAGTATTATACCACAATACAAAGTTTTGAGGAATACCAAGTGATGTAATCCATGGCAATCCAAACCCAGCATATGGGCTATTAGGAGGCAACGGCAGCTGCAATGTTAGCAAAGCTGCGTTGTTCTTCCAGTCTTGTTCTGTTGGAAATGAAATGTTGGACAGCAACAAACTATCCCAAATCACTGCACCAATTTGGTTATCGTCCCATTGGCTAATATCCCATCCCAAACTCTCGGAACATGCGCAGTTCTGCTGTGCTTCATACACACTCAGCAGTTCAAGCAATGAAATATTTGCAGTAATAACGCTAGATGTGGCAACATATGCTGTGCCGTTCCAAGCCTTTAGCGTGTTTGTAGAAGAGTCAAACCACCACTGACCCACAAATGAAGCAGCAGGTGGCGTAGCACCCTTCATTGCTATTGGCTCCAACACTACGATGGTAGTTAGGTTGAGCACGGCATCAAAAGATGCAGATGACACTGTCCAATATCTGTTTTGGAAGTTTGGCGAAGAACTACCAGTCGTAAAGAAGGTAATACCTGTCACAAACAAGTCATTCAACTTACCACTGATTACGAATGAATTACTGGCTACGTTTACTTGAGTTATCGCAAAGACAGATCCACGTGTGTTAAGGACGGTTTGGAAAGCGTCTACCTTGTGCTTAGCCTTTAAACAACGATTCTCAATCGTAAAGTACTGAGGTGCTTCCATCAGTGCTGCAGTTGTCGATGATGTTGTTTGTGGAGGCTGCCAGAAATAGTCTGAGAAGTTCACAAGCATGTCAATGTTGACAGGTGGAACCCAGTTAAATTGAAGTGTATTGCCCCAATCAGGATATTGAGTGAGATCTACACCCATCAGCTGCAACTGCTTTTCGAAAGCTTTGAACGACAAAGCCTTTTCTGTAGTACCAACTTTAGTATATGCAGTTGGTGCAAGTTGGTATCCTTGACGATGTGGGGTTGGTTCTTTTATCTGACGGTCAACGAGAGCAGCCGGATTAGGAGCACCAATAAAACCTGCGACACGTTGTGTGTCGTCCTTCGTCAAATGACGGTTAAACGCTGTGCTGAATACACTTTGGTTTACATCTGACTGATAGACTTCAGGTAGCAGTCCGTTAATATCGAACTGTGGTTCGTTGTGATCAGAATATTTTGACACTTATTCGGCCCTCTTATAATATGCAAATATTTATAAGAGGGTCCATCGAATAAAAAATAGCGTTTTTAAGCTGCTTGACGGAGGTTTGTTGAGGTATAACCCGTTACAATCTCAATATCATCCACAGTAATATCAGGGTAGAAGATCTCATCTTCTGCCGCAATAACCTGGAACATGCTACCAAATAGGTTTTGCGGTAGTGTGGGCACCAACACAACAGAACTAATATCGACTGGCAAAGCTGTATGGATAGCTGCAGCCAGTTCCGTGAAGTAGAATGTTTCGCCAAATTCCCAACGCGTGATGTCGAAGAAGTTACGAACAGTGGTAACAATGATTGTTTTGATCTGGTTATCGGTCAATAATTGTTGCTGCGAACGAATCACTTTAAACCTAGCCTGAAGTGCTGAGTCGGCTTTTGTTCCAAACAATAACTTGAACTTACCAGCGTGCAAAACAGCTTCATCGGAAATCATTTTGTTGTTCAACAAATACGCATATGCTGTGCGCAGATCCAATGGTGTTGGAGCCACTGGTTGTGTTATTTGTGGGTTCTCTAGCCAGCTCTTCAACAGCAAGTAGTAACCTTTGGTAATCACAAATACGTCATTAATGTTGGATGGTGATGGATCTACCAAATAGTATCTAGGACTGTTGTGGAACCACGAGAAATTCAAGCTACTCGTGCCTTGATAACGTACCCACAGACCTGCACTAATAGATTGATCGTACACGTAAGAGTTGATAGATTCTGGTGTTGTTGCAGCAGGAGACCAGTCATCAGCAATCGTTGGACGCGTAAAATACACGTATTCGTTTACTTTGATCAGCAGTGAGGTATTTGGATTTCCATGAGAATCCGTTCCTTTTGTGAGCAATGTAATACGGTTAGATACTGTTTGTGTTTGGTCTTCTTGCCATGTTGGTGGTGTGCTATTCAGCGCTGTTGCTGCAGGATCACCGCTCAAAATTTGAATATCACCTGAACCTACCGTGTATAGAATTGGCAGGACAGGAAGCTGTACGCCACCAACTGGCATTGGGTTAGGATATGTGATTGTGTTTGAAATATCAACATAGTATTTTGGTTCTATGAAGTCTGCTAGACCATCGTGTAGGACTGCATCATTAATATTCAGCCCTGGTGGAATACCTGTACTTGATGTATCCGCGGGCAAAATTGATACTCTGGATGTATCAGCCAATCCCATGTTAGGACCAGCTATGATATTTTCTTGACCAAGTACATAATATTGCCATGTTTGCTGCAGGATACCGTTTTTGTTGTAGTTGACGTTAGCTTGCAGAATATTGACTAAGTCATAGTCGGAATTCAATGTGCTATATTCGATTACACGGTTACCGTTGTTCGTATTCCAGAATGCTGTGGTTGGGCTTTGAAACACTATACGTAGGGCATTGCGCGTAACAATATAGCTAGTAGCAAAGCTTGATTGTTGTGATACTGTAATCAGCGACGTAGTAATAAATTGTGTTGGCCAACCTGGTAAGGTGGTCGGCCCTGCACTAACTGTTACCGCATGCCAGTCAAGTGTTGTAGTATTGTAATAAAGTGCTATCTGCGCTGGTAATGCAGATGTTGTCAATGCTGTCGCTATTCCATTCTTTTCTGTTTGAGAGAATGTACGACGATACGAACTTGCCGATACGCCAGCAATCAACAAACGAATGTAGATGTCTGTTGATGTGAGTAGTGGCTCAATGTATGTGCCAATTAACGTATCCGTATCAATGACAGGTGTTGCGGTAGATGCTGATATATTTTGCAAGTACACCATACCATCATCGCCGTAGATTTTTATGTTTTCGTACGTACCGCTTGTATCGTGCCAAGTGATGTACTTTGAGTCACCCGCAAATGTTCTATTGATAGCGCGCAGTTTTAGAATTGACGAATCCTGCAACATAAAGCTGTTGTAGTCTTCACCGTTAACCATACGGTTCTGTGTGTAGTACACAGCTGGTGCATTTGCACGAATGTGTTCAATAGTTTCGGATGACGATGCGTTTTGTAGCGAGCTGATCAGCGTAAATGTGAAAGTAAACGTCTGCGTACGACCTAGTGCATCAACATAGGTAAAGGAAGACTGCGTGTCCACTACAGATGTTTGTGGAACTACTACGTCTTGATCGACGGATGATCTAGCCCAAATATCGAACGAGCCTGCTGGAACGTCTGCAAATTCACCATCGCCAAATATTACACGAACCTGGTTGTTCACCAGCGTTTCGAGCTCATATTTGTTACGTTTTGGGTTTGTGTTAAAGATGACGTTCTGAGCATGTGCTAAGTCAACCTCAACCCACTCACCTGACTTACCAGATGTTGTTTCTGGTCTATAAGGAAGTGTGGTAGCAACGTCCATAACTACACCAGTTACAGGATCTACATTGTTGACCCAAACGTCAATATCGTTTACGTTAGATGCAGGAATGATGTAAGCCTGGTTAGGTGTCACACCATCGAATGTTGTATTGAATTTTTGCAGTGTGCCTTGCTTAGTATAGCAGAAGAAACCTGTAGTATCAGAAGCATCACCCAGACCATCTTGACCATACAGTAAAGTAAAATCTGAGTTATTGGTTGGACGACGTTCAATAATGCCGAAGTCAGCATCTGTACCCACAGATACAAGTTCCATTGGTAGTGTTTGACCGTTTGCTACAGCGCTGTAAGAGAAAACACCTGTAGCATTTGGAATTCTGTTTATGGCGTAAAGTTCAAAGAGTACGTCTTGAATTTGGAAGCGATCACTTGGTAATACAGTACCAAATTCTTGCTGCAACACTCTATTCATTACAAGAATGAACTGGTTTTTCCAGTTGGTGTTGCTCAAGTCATTCCAGCGAATAGTTCTATTTGCTAGATTGTTTCCGGCAGCATCAATCAACGTTTCAGTAGTTGCAACAGACGTGATCTTTACCAAACCACGAGCTGGCAATGGACGCGATGCTTTGTATGAAATGAACTTTGCCAAGCGAAGAACTGATTCTTTGCGCTGAGCGGTGGAAATGAAGTTTTCGTGCGCTGTAACATCAAGACGGTACGCCATCAACTCCGCAAGATATGCAAAGGTTTCAACAATTGCAATGAATTCTGACGATTCGATAAAATCGTTGAATGTTTCTGGAAAGTACAGTTTGATGTAGTCAAGAATACTCTGCTTAACTGTGTTGTAGTCAAAGGCAGCAAAGTTGATATTTTGGAAGGCGGTATAGGCTGATTCCCAGCTTTCTGCACGCGAAACTAGTCTAGACAAAACATTCTCCCTCATAAATACTATATTTGTTATTTATGACAACAACATGAAGAAAACAACTGAACTCTTTATATCAGAAGCTCAACAAATTCACGGAGATGAGTATGACTACTCATCTGTAGTTTACACCAATAACAAAACAAAAATCACAATTATATGTAAGATCCATGGTGCTTTTTTGCAGGCTCCATATCTTCATTTATTCAGCAAAACCGGTTGTCCTGTTTGTGCTATAGCAAAAAGACATACAACAAACTTGAAACGATATGGCCAGGGGCAAAAACCTCTGTCTGCAGAATCAAACAACAAACGGCGTGCTACCAACTTGGAGCGGTACGGGGTTGACGAAGTTACTACATCAATCGAATGGAAAGCGAATAGAGAAAAAGCGATGTTAAAGGCTCATGGAGTTGCACATCCTATGCAATCACCAGCTATACTATCTAAGCGCATAGACCACAATATGAGTAAGTATGGTGTGCCTTCGCCAAAACAAAAACATATGGTGGGTATTTTGCCCTTACTGACAGATCAAAATTGGTTAACCGAGCAGTATATTGGTCTATTAAAGTCAGCAGAACAAATTGCCGATGAAATAGGAGTGGAGCGCACCACCGTACTTAACTATCTTGCTGCCGCTAATATTCCGGTGCGTACTTGGTGCCCACAATCCGCTAAATGTATTAATTGGCTATCGTCTATTATGAAATCCCACAATATTCATATACAGCATGCGTTAAATGGAGGCGAATACAAAATTCCAAAATCTAAATTATCCGGCGACGGTTACTGCAAAGATACAAACACAATATATGAATTTTATGGTGACTATTGGCACGGGAATCCTCGTGTGTTTAATTCCGCAACATACAATACTCAAAAACATAAAACAATGGGTGAGTTATATGTTGATACAATCCACAGAGAGCAGTTAATACTAGCATTAGGATATAATCTTGTAACTATGTGGGAGAGTGATTTTATTTCGGTTTAACGGATTTATTGTGCCGCGCCAGTGTCGATGTTAAGGTTGATTGTATTTTGCATATTCAGTTCCACATATAATAGCGTAATGCTAGCAGTAATAGAGTTTGTGTCGTAGTTTGGTACTACCGACAAAGCGACTAGGTGCACTCGTGGATCAAATGCAACAACAGCTCGAAGGTCTTCTTCCACTATGGATAGCGTGAACTGATCGAGTGGTTCAAACGCTATATCCGGAATGCGTGTGCCAAAGTTTGGCATCATCACACGCTCACCTTTTCTTGTGAATATATGGTTGAGCAGATCCAGTCGAACAGCATCAATATCAGTTACGCTAAAGGTCTTTTTAGCCTGATATTCATGCGATGAGTAACCATTATAAAGCCCATTAGCCATGTATTTCTCGTTTTGTAGTGGATGCGGTATTTATATCTAGTTGCCCCGATTTATCTGCGCCAATATTTGCCACGCGTAATCGTTGCACCACGCTCACTCTTACCAACTTGTGGGTCAGTATATGTAAACTCTGGTGTATGGCTAAAATCACCGCTTGTCATCACGCGAGCATATGGTTCATGGTCAGGGACTTTGTTTGTCCACATGGCTGGCTGATCGGTTGGCGGTTGAGCAGATGCAGCTTGCTGAGCTGGTGTGCCAGGTACGTTTGCAACCAAGGCAACGGCGCCACCAACGTTTACTAATGGAGCGTCAAGAGTCATCGTTCCAGCCATAATCGTCAAGTTTGAACTTCCTGCAGTCGAGTTGACGTGTGTACTTCCGTACAGCTCTACGCCGCCAGATGCTGCCGTTAGTTTAAGACTATTGGCTGAATGGACGTCAACAGATGAACCTGAAATGTTTGCAGCTGATGATGCATTTAGGTTTATGTTTTGACCAGCAATATTTGCCGAGCCGCTAGCATTAGCACTAATATTTTGGCCTCGTACACTTACGTTGCCGGCAGGCGCTTCAAATCGGATATCACCAGTTGCTGAATACATATGAATGCCTTGTCCACCCCAGAAACGAATTGTTTGATCTGATGTGAAGTTAATATCTTGCTTGGATCTTGCACTGATTTTTCCTGTTGTGAAAATATCAATGTTACCATTTTGGTCCATTTCAATCCAGTTATTGCCTTTAGCTGTTGCAATATAGACACGCTCGTTGGTGTCATCCATGATGATTTGGTGACCTGCTGCAGTACGGAATCGGACACGGCAATTTTCCTGACGATCATCCATAGATAACGAATGGAATCCAGGTGTTGTTATAGCATACACGGTAGAATCGTAGTTCTTATCCGTGAAGGTCGATGTTGCATCTGGATCAGCACGGTTAATACCGTAGCCTTGTGTACTTGTCCATCCGTCGAATGTTATATTGAGATCATCCTGTACATTACTGTTGGTATATACCAACGCATCTACACGAACACCTGCTACAGTATAATCAGCACCACGTGTTCTAAATTCATAGTTTGGTTCGCTCGTATTACCGAATGCCGTATGTAAATTGTCGTACAGTGGTGCGATAGGTTGCTCGCGAGACGTTACAGGTCCAAAAGGATGTGGAACACCGGTTGTAGGTAATTCTGGGTGGCTATCGTACATGAAGCGACCATGTGGCATTGTATGGTTTGTCATTGGTGTATACACACAGCCCATGTATATGCGCATACGAGGGTCACCATCCACGCACATTACCACTGCCTGTGCGCCAATCTTCGGAATTGCCCACATTCCGTATGCTGTTCCACCCTCTGATGTATCGTCACCTGGACCACGTGGACCTACTGTTAACTGCCCGCCAAAAGGAGACATATATGTTGCCCAAGGCAGATCATCTATCGCGTGGTCAAAGGAATCACCCCAGTGTGGGCATACAATCTTCAGGCGGCCTATTTGCTGAGGGTCGTTGGTGTCAACAACTGTTCCTATAGTTATAGTCTCAACAGTTGATTTTTGTGGAAAGCCAGCATGGAAAATTGCTTTCTGTCTAGTCTTCAATGGCATATGTTATTCCTTATTTTTTCGTCTTCTCAGGATTGCAGTCAGGCTTTTTATTCTTCTGTTGTGCATCCTGAACGTCGTTGCAGTTAGTTGCTTTGGCAACACGTTTCTTACCTGTATCTTTTGTGCCTGGTTGACTTGTTTGTGCTCCGCATCCTGAAGCCGCATTGTAACATTCGTCCACAGTGCCAGTAAATGTCAGTTCTTTTGGATTTTTCTTGTTGCCTTGTGCAGATTGGAAAATATCTTTTTGTGGGACACCAATCATTTCCAATGTTTGTGTGAATTCGCCTTCGCTAAATTCGTGTTGAATTGCGCACACATAGTAGTATCCGTTATACCAGAAGTCTACCGCATAATCACTGCTAGCAGACGTATCTCCACCACCTGTCATAAGTGCTATATCATCATTATTGCGAGGCATCATGACTCTAACTTTCGCAAATGCTGGGCTAAAGTTCCAGTTTCTGTAAACTGCATCCAGAGACGTCACAGTAGTGTCCGTATTCTCCAATTTGTTCTGATCGTATGTATCTGGAGATGTAGTCTTGTTTACTGACCCAAGCAATGCAGGGTTACCGATGATTTTCATCTTTGCATCCATAATTTCTAATGATGCGTGCTTTGCTAGTGTATAAGCAGCTTGTACCGAGTTGTTTGGTTCGTTAGAGTTTCTAGCCGATGGCAGCTTAATTTCTGAACCAAATAGGATCGGAACGCGAGGTAATACCCCTTGTGGTGTCGACTTGCCTTTATCCCCCTGTCCAGCAAATTTTGCGGCGGCAGATTGCTGCGATGGAACCGTAACGGCTGCAGGTGATCTATTCAGTGCACTACTAAATGCACTTGACGTAGTAGCTGTTTGTAGATAAGCCATACCCATATTGACTTTCATGTCGAACTCAAGAATATCAATATTCTTTCCTGTGTATATGTAGTCAAATTCTATTGTGTTTTCTGCAATGTGTTTCGTACCCTTTGCGTTACTGCCATCGTAATTATCGAAGTCGAGAGCTGACGATGCTGGGCGCATAAACCGATCAACGTAGTATCTGACAGTATATTCATACTGTCGTGGGTTAGTTCCAGTTATTGGTTTGGTTATCAGCGACGTATGAATTTTGTATTCATACTTTACATTGTTTTCCTGTGGATCGCCTTTTGCCGCATCGCGCAGAACAGAAGGACAATGTGCCATAATTTCCTGTATTGCAGTTTCAATACTTGTGTTTGGCTGTATTGTAAATTTTACTGGTTGATCACAGCCATACTGGTCTTTGTATGTGGATGGTTGGTTTGTTACTTTGTATTCGTTTGGTCGAGATGCGTAGGCACCACCTACGTCCACAACGTAATTTACTCTTGCAAGTGCTCTATCAATTTCATCTGCATCTCCACCAGCAGCGCGAACCGCTTCTTTGATGGTTTTAGATACACAGTTGAAGTACGTATTGTAGTTAGCGTTTATGTTCTTTTCGAGATTCTTGAATGTCTGCTGTAAGTTTGCACCAGCAGTGACGTTTAATGCAGCAGCGGCTTTGCTGTACTGTGGCATACGCGAAGCACCATTTTGGCACGCTACAAAATCCATCACATACTCACCACCCTGCTCTGTGAAAGAGCCGTTTACGTCATACACAATAAACTGAATAGGTGTAATGTCATTTATGTAACCAACATAGTCACCATTGTCTGCATCGTGCGCATAACCAATGAAGAATGTTTTAAGCACAAATACTGCCTGTGCTGCGTCAATTCCTAAACTGTTGCAGCATGTTATGACTTGATCAAGAAATACCACACCTTTAGGTTCTGAAATACGTAGAGTACCTTCCACTGCAAGAGATGTAGATCTATCACCGTGGACTGCATCAGCAGCAGTTGAGGAATACCAGGATGCATGGGTTATAACAAAGGCAGCATCAGTCATACCGTTGACTAGAATACAGTAACTTTTATCAAGCCCTGGTAGATCTTTAGGTGCAAATCTGCCTAATTGGTCAACTGGGTTTGGATGTTTCCAAACATCCAAATCTGTGCTTCCAGCGAGTGCAGTTGCCGTAGTTGTGCTGTCACAAATAGCTAAGATGTGATGGTAGCTATATGAACGATACTTCGTTAGTGGGTTTGCTGGGTTTGACATGCGTATATTCTTTATGGTATTTGTGTATTTATACCTGCTTGATCGTTGGAGAACGGGTCAATAGGGTAGTGAATAGACGGACACGTGTTGGTAGCATAATCGTGGTACCTTCAACAAATTCTGTGTTTACGTCGAGTATGTTGTTGTACTGAAGAATAAACCACTGCAGTGATGCGCGGCCATAAACATCAAAAGCCATAAGTTCGGGACGACGAGAATACTTACGTACTATTGTGATAGGTACATCATCGGGCGAGGTCGCAAATGTGTTGCGCTCCCACCAAGCAATGTTATTACCATTAATGGTTGTTGTTCCACCAACAGAATACCTACTATATTGTTGCTGATCTGATCTGGTTGCCATAGCTATCCTTAGAAGTTGGTTAGTTGACCGGTTTTATAACTCATTAAGCTGAACTTTTCATAATCAAGAGGTGAGTGTGTTTCAAGTAATGTGATTGACACGTCCATTTTGATGGGGAATGGCTCAGAGAATGTTGGAGACACAGCAATAAAATCACCACCAAAATCCGTATTAACTGGAAGATAATCTACATCTTCTGGATAGGTAATGCTCAATTCCGTTAATACCACTGGAACTCTGTTGATGTTAACACCATATGCGTGTTGTCTTGTGTCATTAGCACCAGTAGAGTACGCATACAGATATAGTATATTTGGCGGAGCACCCAACAATTCAATTTGACCGTCATTGGCTCGTTTAACCGCATTTGCTGATTGTTGTTCGGCACTCACTTTGGTACTTGATTGGTCAGTCTGCGATTTAACTCTGTTGGTCGAATCGGCTAGTGTACTTGACGATCCAAAATACGGCATACGCCACGATCTGAGTGTTTGCAGATACTGCATATTAAGTGTGGCTTCTGCTACCGTACGTGATATAAACTTGGCACCAATGGTGAATGTACGTGAGCTTGTCTTCTTATATACCTGAATACCACCAGGCAAATGCACAGGTTGAACTGTTGCGTACTCAACACCACCTGTTTCTTGGAAGGCTGGGGTAACATTAAACACCACTTGATCAGGGTTATTAGTCAGTTTTCCGGCCACAACAGATGCTACGGATATCAAACGAACTTTATAGTTGTTTTCTTGACTAGTTGTAGTTGTATTGGTTGCCATCGCTTATTCCATAAATAGATCCTCGTTCTTGAGGCTCGTTTTACAATATTTATAGCGTTGACATTCAAGAAAAATCTCACTATAATGAAGTGTAAACCTCAAAGAAGGTTGCGCATTACACTCCTGTGTATACAAAAATAATAACAAAAACAAAGGTATACCATGACCACACCCGAACACGTCACACCTGTAACACCAAAACCAAAAGCATATTTGAGCAACAAAACCCTCATGGAGCATGTTCTGAAATCAAAAGAACAGGGGAAAATGACCGACGAGCTAGCTCGTGCTCTCATGCTTCTCACAGAACGATATTCGAAGAAAGGCAACTTCGTCAATTACACATACATTGACGATATGCGTAGCTATGCTCTTATGATGCTTGTTCGTACCTGGAACGGCTTCGATCCCGCAAAAAGCAACAATCCTTTTGCATTCTTCACGCAGTGCATCAAGAACTCATTTATTCAGTACCTCAACCAAGAACGTCGCCAACGCATTGTTCGCGATGAACTCCTACTTGGCCAAGGTCTTAACCCATCATATGCATTTACCGACAATGAACGTGCCGAAGCATATGTGGACGATGAACAAGACTTTGATGCAGCTAAAGAAGCTGCTAACATACTCAAGAAAATCGAAACACAGTTTGATAGCCCTATTGAGCGTGATGATACGGGCGAAATCATAGACAATTCGATTGAACTGGAAGAAGAGTTTGCTGTTGAGGACAAGCAAGATGAAGCAGCAGCCTAAGCATATTTCCACACAAATCCGTGATGAGTTTTTGTTATACCAACACAAGCACCACGGATAAGTCTGGCATTTGTTCCTATAGATTTGGCAGCTTCGGCAGAGTTGACAAAAGTTGCCAACAACAATCCTTCCTTCGTGTACTGCTGAATAGTTGGACATCGAGCATGGTGATATACTGGAGGAGCATCTTCAGTATATCCCCACATAAATCCACCTGCTGACACTCTCTTCTTTTTGCAACACTGAGTAATATAACTACGATTTGCTCCAGGTACTTTTTCCGAAGCTACTTTAGCAGACGAAAACGTTGCAACCAGAGTTCCATCAAGAGTGTATTGAGACACTGATTTCCCCTTCTGTTTAGCTGTTTCGTGATCGCTTCTTGCTTTTCTTGTAGCAGGAGACCAACTTGAAGCTCCTGATTCACCACCATCTGTCAAATTACACAACCACCCCGTACCAATATCCAATCTCCCATACTGAACTACCAACTCTATTTCTTTTTGCAATGCAATTTCGTTCGAAACATTGTCTATAACTTTGTTGTAAACTGGTCGTAGGTTCAATTTATCTAACTCACATAGAAATTGCTTGAGTCTCCAATTTTTAACTTGTTTTGCTCGTCTATGTTTCCAGTGATCGTACATTCGACGATTTTTTCCTTTACCCACATAAAATGGTTGACTAGTTCTCGGATCTATGAGAACGTACGTGTAATAATTTAACATAAGAAGAATCTCCATAAGTACCTGGGTGTATTTATGACAGGAGACACAAATTGGCTCAAAATACAAAGAAACTCACTAAAACCGCGGGTTTTACAGATATCCACTGGGGTGCGCGAGGCAATAGCGAGCAGCACAATCTCGATTGCTTGAAGTTCGTTGACTGGTTTTGTGAGCAAGTTAAACAAGACCCGTCAATTGACTCTATTGTCTTTCTTGGTGACTGGTTTGAGAACCGCGCCACACTCAACATCCTGACAATGCACTATTCATACGAAGGTGCAAAGAAGTTGAATGCTCTAGGTCTTCCTGTGTATTTTATCATCGGTAACCACGACCTATACAATCGCAACTCGCGTGATGTATTCTCGACTGTCAACTTCCACGAATTCGACAATTTCATTGTGATCAGCGAGCCTGTCATTGTTCCTGAGTTGGGTGTGAGCGGTGCACTACTTAGCCCATTCCTATTCCACGACGAGTACAATTCATTGACACAATATTTGCATCTTGCTACATGGTGGGGGCACTTTGAGTTTCAGGGCTTCCAAGTTACTGGAACTGGTATGAAAATGCCAACCGGCCCAAATGCAGATGACTTTGCTGGTCCAAAGCGTATATTTGCTGGACACTTCCATAAGCGTCAAATCGACAAAAACGTTGTGTATATCGGCAATACATTCCCAACGAACTTTTCTGATGCAGATGACAATGAACGTGGAATGATGGTTTATGACCATAAATCAAACAAAATCGAATTTATTGACTGGGGTGACTGCCCCAAGTTTGTCAAGACCACACTATCAGCTATCCTCGATGGCACTGCTCCTATGTACAACGAAGCCCGAGTTAAATGTGTGGTTGACGTTCCTATTACTTTCGAAGAAAGTATGCAGATCCGTCAGCGTTTCATGGAAACTTTTCAGTTGCGTGAATTCAATCTCGAAGAATCCAGTGAGATAGCTGCAACCCTTACGCAAGAACAGGATGAAACGTTGGATGAGATTCCTGACATTGAACTGAAGAGTGTTGATGAACTGGTAGTTCATATGCTTGCGAACATTGACAGTGAGCACTTCGATAGCAAGATCCTTATTGAACAGTATCAAAGATTGACAATAAATTGATTATCGAATTTATCCAAAATATCGCCACCAATCATAAATAATTATACCAAAATAGGGAATTATGATGGATAGATATGTCTATATGTTGAGCGATGCCGGTGTTCCGTTTTATGTTGGGAAAGGCACACACGCAAATAACTATACTGACAAATACAGAAGACCGCAATATCATATGCTGGAGGCCAGCAAACCAACATCCGAACAAACCAACAAACTTAACTGCGCGTACATCAACAAAATACTAGCTCGTGGTGATGAGGTCAACATCGCTATCATTGCCGACAATCTCACAGAAGATGAGGCACTACAACTGGAAACTGAACTAATACAACAGTTTGGCCGTTTAGCATATGGTGGAACACTAACTAATTTAGTAGCTGAACAAAACAAATGTGCAACAGACACCCGCAAACGACCTGTATATGCGTTTAGCACCAGTGGAGAACTAAAGCATACGTTTCTTAGTATTAAAGAAGCAGCAAAAGATGTTGCATGTAGTGCTGGGAATATTGTATGGTGTTGCAAGGGCAAATATAAAACAGCTGGAGGATTTGTTTGGTCGTATACAAACGTGTTTCCTGGCTTTGTGTTGGCGGCGAACAGCAATGCTCAGCAAATTGATTGTTATCTACCATCGGGGGATTTTGTATGCACGTATCCAACAATCACGCAAGCTGCTCAGATAACCGGAATAGATCAGTCGTCAATATCAAACAGCATAAGACAAATAACACAAGTAGCAGCAGGTGGTTTTATATGGGTACATCACGGAAGACCATTCACACTAAGAGACAAACGAACAGCAGGTAAGCCAAAAAAATCCGTAGGTCAATATGCAGCAGATGGCAATTTAATTAAGACTCACACATCCATTAAACAGGCAGAACGCGACACAGGAATACTAATAGCTGGAATTAGTCGATGTTGTAGAAATGAACAGCATACCGCTGGCGGTTTTATATGGAAATTCACAGACTCCGAAAGTAATCAATGATATTAATGTTCGACACACTCACCCTACAGAACTTTATGAGTTATGGTAATAATGTTACCACTATTCCGCTCAATAGACCTGGAACAACACTCATAGTTGGTGAGGACCTTGACCATCCGTCGTCAGGTCAAAGCAATGGTGTGGGCAAAGCACAACCACTCCATTGCAAAATCAAAGTTCCAGGTGGATGGAAGACGATGGGAGATGTCACACGAGGGGATGTTGTTTGTACGCCTGATGGGGCGACTTCATTAGTATTGGACACTTTTCATCAAGGATTGCGACCAGTTTACAAAATTACCTTCGCGGATGGCAGATCTACAGAAGCAGATGAGAATCATCTGTGGGAAGTTTTTTCGCACCGATGGAGCACTCGAACAAAAAGCTTGAAAACAAACAGAAACACGAAAATACTAACCACATCTGAGTTGATACACTGGGTTGATACCGCCAATAAGTCAAAATACAACAAATATAGCATTTTTGTGCCACTCGTCCAGCCAGCACAGATTACAGACACTCAGTTGCCAATTCACCCATACCTGCTCGGTTGCTTATTGGGTGATGGTGGTTTTACAACTAGAGACGTAACCTTCACTAACAGTGACGCAGAGTGTGTTGCGCACGTTTCTGAATTACTACAACCATTTAGTCAAGAATTGGTTTCATATACAAATGATATAAACTATAAAATTAGGTCAACTGGATCACGCGTAAATGCCATTGCTGATGCATTAACGAGCTTAAACTTGATGGGGTGTGATAGCTCATTAAAGTTCATACCACCTATATATCTGGAAGGTAGCACTCAGCAGAAATTGGATCTGCTGAGAGGATTGTTGGATACTGATGGTTTTGTAAGTAAAGCAGGATCAGTGTCGTTTTCATCAACCAGTAAGCAACTTGCCGAAGATGTGGCATACTTAGTCAGATCCTTAGGCGGTAAATCCACCATGTCCATTAGACATCCGCATTATTACTACAAAGGCACTAAGCGCGAGGGAAAGGTATGCTATGAAGTGAGAATTGCTTACCCCAATCCTACACAACTATTTAATATCAGCAGGAAGAAGAATAGATTTAATAAAGAAAGTACACAATACAGCAATGCAGGATTGCGCATCCAATCTATTGAATACATTGGCGAAACAGAAACCAAGTGTATATTAATAGATCACCCTAAACATCTATATATCACTGATGACTTTATCGTTACTCACAACACTACTGTGATGAATGCGCTTACATATGCTCTGTATGATAAGCCCATCAGCGACGACATCTCCAAAGACGATCTTGTTAACAACATCAACAAGAAAAATATGGAAGTAACACTGGGATTTACGGGAGCTGATGGTGTAAATTATTACATCAAGCGTTCACGTAAAACCAAAGCTGGTAATGCTGGCAACAATGTGTATTTGTACATCAACGGCATTGACAAAACGCCAGATAGTATAGCCGCAACTAATGCAATGATCGAAAGCATTATTGGGATTCCGTATGAAGTGTTTGTGCGTATTGTTGTGTTCTCAGCATCCCACCAACCATTCCTGAATCTATCCACTAAGGACCAGACTGCAATCATCGAAGAATTGTTCGGTCTTACTTCGATCTCTCGCAAGGCAGAACTGCTGAAAGCTGTCATCAAAGACACGGAAAATAGCTTGAAAGTTCAGCAGGCAAGGCTAGAATCTGCCAAAGGTGAACAAGAACGTCATGCAGGTCAAGTCGATGCTGCAAAGAAGCGTATTGCTGCGTGGGATGTTCAGCACACACAAAGTATTGAGACCCTTAAGCAGCAAATCGAAGATCTGTCGGGCATTGACATCAAGGTCCAGCAAGAATTGTTGGATCAATATACTACGATTTCTGAAGAGATTAAGGCAGCACAGGTACAGGTAGATACGGTGAATACCACTCTTACCAACCACAATCGCTTAATTAAGACGAAGGAAAAAGACAGGCAGACGATTGTTTCCTTGATGACTACAACACACAAAAACATCAAGAAGCAGGAGGAAGAGCAGAATCATCTGCAGAATGCAACATGTCCATACTGCTTGCAGCACTTCGAAGATACACAATCCAAGATCGAGCTGTGCAAGCAGACAATTATCAAGCATGAAGCGGAGCTCAATGCTCTCGACGTTGAACTAGAACAGCTTGAGCATGAGTTGGCTGATGATATTGCCATGCGTGGTAAATTCGAGTTTTCTGCGATGGCTCAAACACAACACCTCAACAATCTAAAGGAGCAGTTGAAGCACATTAACCGCCAAATCGTTGTTGCTAGCTCGAAAGAACTGCAGCAAATGGAGAATGAGAAGGTCAACCTGCAGAAGAAAATTGACGACTTGACTACTGCTGAGAATCCACACCAAGAAGCGTTGGATGAGTTGATTGCAGCAACTATTCCTGATCCCGATTACACAGAAGTGAATGCACTATCAAAGATAATCGACCACCAAAAATTCTTGTTGAAGCTCCTGACAAAAAAGGATAGCTTTGTCCGCAAAACGCTGCTAAATAAGAACATTCCATTCCTGAACTCAAAGCTGCAAGAGTACTTGAATGAGCTTGGTTTGCCACATAAGGTCGAGTTTACTAAAGAAATGAGTGCGTCAATATCGCAATTTGGTCGAACTTTAGGCTTTGGTAACTTATCTCAAGGACAGCGCGCGCGTGTTAATTTTGCGCTGTCTCTTGCATTTAAAGACGTGCTTCAGAGCATTCACACAAAAGTAAATGTTTTCATGCTTGATGAAATACTGGATCATGGACTTGACTCAGTTGGTGTTCAGGCAGCAGCCAGAGTTGTGAAACGCAAAGCTAGGGACGAGCATCTAGCAATGTTCGTCATTTCGCACCGCGAAGAAGTAAGTAATACTTTCGATAGAAAGATGGTTGTGCAGCTTCGCGATGGATTTTCGCATATAAAGGGCCACGATGGATCAAAGTAAAGGTACATATGCAGCAATGAAGTTTTGTAACACTGTTGTATAGCCGCAAACACATGCCAGACTACAAGGCCAAACAGTGGATAGGAAAGCCTATCATTGCACGACCTTTAGAGTTTGCAGTATGGAAAACTAATGCAGATAGCAGCGTTCATACCAACTGTTTGGTTCTCAAGTTGTCAGCTCCCGAACTCGTGGAACGACACCACGAATTAAGACGTTTGTATGGTGGAACTCATGATTATCCAACATTTGAACCTCATGTAACACTCTCGTACGACATCGGTGATTTTGACGTATCGGCGCTATCTATCAACGATTTGCCGAAGGGATTAGCGTTGCTGGTTGAATTTCAAGAAGATTTGGATCTTAACTGGGCAGCAACCGTATAAATATCTCCAAAATGGAGATATTATGAGACTGCACGAACTGGCCTATGTTATAGGCGACGATGGTGGTATGCACCGCCATATGCACGATGCTATGGAAAATATGAAGCACCATAGCAAAAATCACAAAGACGAGGATGTTCGCAAAGCATGTACACAGGCTATGGATAGCATCCATGCACACATGCAGCGTCCTCAATCCCTGTACGATGATCTACACACTTTCCTGAAG
>Ga0316628_100000127_pt1:0-10000 | contig 44858 bp, 41 predicted proteins | sample OWC_Aug_M2_C1_D5_FD_207648 | JGI IMG/M metagenome (GOLD analysis project Ga0316628, IMG submission 207648) | Wetland soil microbial communities from Old Woman Creek delta, Ohio, United States - OWC_Aug_M2_C1_D5_C | ecosystem: Environmental > Terrestrial > Soil > Wetlands | place: USA...
ATGAGTTTTGTACCGACAAGTATCCTGTTCTCATCCGCTGATATGCATTCGATCAGTCTTTCCAGTTCCGATTTTTTCCTTGTCCTGTCACTGTCGAGCCTGAGAGGCTTGATTCCGGTAAGCTCCTCGATGTCTTCCTGAACTTTCTGCACGCCTGCGCCGGACAATTTTAGATTAAAGCCCTTGCATCTGTCACAGCGTTCAGGTACTTGAGACAATGTGTAACCGCAATAATGACATTTCAGGGACATGTCCTGTTTATGAAAGATTAGAGGAATTCTGCAGTGAGGACATTCCTCGATATAGGTACAATCACCGCATCGTAAAAGGGTTGAATAGCCCCTTCGGTTAGCCACAAACATGACTTTTTTATTATTTTTTAAATAGTTTACAGCGGCGTCAATGACCTTTTTTGACAGATATGGCTTTACACGCTTTTCATATTTCATATCTATCAGGCGGATACGGGGTTTTTTTATATCATCAGGCGGTCTTAAAAGCTTGTATTTCCCGGCCTTGCAATTGAAGAAAGAATCGATCGAGGGACTGATCGATGAAAGCAGCACGACTGCCCTTTCAAGGTATCCTCTCATTACTGCAACATCCCTGCCGCTGTAGCAGGGCCGGCTTTCCTGTTTATATGAACTGCTGTGCTCGCCGATTACAGCGATAAAGGAGACCTGTTTCATCGGGGCAAAAACAGCGGACCTCGTACCGAGCACGATATCGGACCGGCCCGAGAGAATCCTCTCTATCGCTTCAGACCTTTCACCCCTGCTGAGGTCACTATGAAAAAGACAAATCCTTTCTCCGAACTTCTCGTTTAATACTGGATATAGGCTATTGATGACGGATATCTCCGGAACGAGCAGGATTGCATTTTTCGTTTCGGCAAGTACTTTTATGAGGAAGGTGTATTCAAATGAAGAAGAAGGGGCGTGGAGGAGAAAAGTCTTATAAGCGCCGCTCTTTATTGAGTCTATGATGCCGGTTGCCATGTCGTTACCGAGATGAATACCATTTATGACACCATCGGGCCATCCTCTCTTTAAAATCACTCCTGATACCTTTCTATTGCAGGGAACGGGTAAACTTGGCGGGATTTTTGCTTTCCCCCGTTTCACCTTTGTAAATGCCTCTTTGGGAAGAATGTTCTTTAAGACCAGCCCCTGGTCGGCAACATAATATTCCGACATCCACTTTAAGAGATCAATCATCTTTTCGCTTAAGATAGCCGCATCGCCATGAAGTTCATATATATATTTCATCTCTCCGGGCAGGGAGCCCGGAGGCTTTCCTAACACGATTCCTTTTGTGATCCTGTTCCTGAGAGGTGCGCTCACTATCATGCCGGGTTTTACACGCGCAGAGAGTGTTTCGGGACATCTGTAAGTCAGTGCACCGATGTTCACAGGGAAGACGACATCCAAGAACTCCATAAAGGAATTCTATCACATTGTTATCCCCCTGATCTTTGTGGCATAATTTATTATGTTGCGTAGAATATTATATTTGTTACTGCTGCTTGCTTTCTCGGCCTCATGCGCTGAAAAACAGTTTGGAGTGCGGGCGGAGAAGCCGCTTCCTCCGCAGGACGCCTATTATCTGTACATGGTCGGATACAGTGCCGAAAAAGAGGGGAAATGGGAAGATGCGATCGAATATTATAAAAAGGCCCTCAAGATGGATCCATCCTCCGCTTACCTCAAAATACAGATCAGTTACATGCTTCTCAGGACCGGAAAGGTGAATGAGGCGATATCACTCGCTGAGGAGGTAGTAAAAACGGAACCGACCTATGTTCCGGCCCTTATGCTGCTCGGTGAGCTTTACAACAGCCAGAAAAAATCCGAAGAATCCATAAGAATATATGAAAAGGTCCTCAAAATACAGCCGGACCATCAGGAAGCGTCATTGTTTTTAGGTCTCCTCTATGCCTCGATGAAAGAATATGACAAGGCTACAGGTATTCTTGAAAATCTCGTCAAGGCTGATCCCGACAACATTATGGCGATTTATTACCTCGGTTCAATAAATATAGATAAAGGAGATTTCGACAAGGCTTCGGATTATTTCAAAAAGGCGATAGACCTAAAGCCTAACTTTGACGCCGCTTATTTTAATTTAGGCCTGATTAGTGAAACCGATAATGAGCTGGAAGATGCCCAGGAGTATTACAATAAGGCGATTTCCATTAATCCCCACAATATACAGGCGAGAGAGCGGCTTGCCCAAATCTATTTCAAACAAAAGGATACTGATAAGGCGATAGAACAATACAAAAAAATAAGTACTCAAGTTCCCGTAAACATAGATATACACATCAAGCTCGGCATACTTTACTTTGAGGATAAACAATACGACAGGGCTATTGAGGAATTCAGGATCGCCCTCGAGGCCGGACCCGGCAGCACCGCGATAAGATACTACCTCGCTTTGTCCCTGGGGGAGATTGAGAGAAATGAAGAAGCCGTCTCGGAGTTGAAAAAAATAATCCTGCAGGAGCCAAAGAATATAAGTGCCTTTCTTTATCTCGGGTTTTTATATTCAAGGCTGAACAAAGACGATGATGCGATAAGTGTCTATGAAGAAATACTGAGTTTCGAAAAGGAAAAGCCCGAGGTTTATCTCTACCTTGCGGTAACGTACCTTCACAAAAAGGATTATTCAAAGGCTGAAGCTGTTTTGAGAGATGCGCTCAGTCGTTTTGAAAACAACGATGATTTAAACTTTAACCTTGCCGTAGTATTGGAAAAGACCGGGAGATTTGATGAGATGGTGAGGCATCTGAAGAGGGTGCTCGAGATTAATCCGAAACATGCCGATGCACTGAATTACCTCGGTTACAGCTACGCTGAAAAAGGGATACACCTTGAAGAGGCGTATTCGTTGATTAAGAGAGCGCTGGAGCTCAAACCTGATAACGGCTATATCATGGACAGCCTCGGATGGGTGTATTACAAGTCCGGGAAATACGATGATGCCATAAAAACTTTCCTGAAGGCTGTGGAGATCGTAAAGGATGATCCTACAATATTGGAGCACATGGGGGATGTCTATAATTCGATGGGCTATAAGGAAAAGGCCGGTGAATATTGGAAAAGGTCAATCGAATTTCACACTAAAGGGGAGGACGAGAGTCTCAAAGAAAGGGTCGAAAAGAAATTAAAGGGGATCGGACGCGAAGACGGGGAGAAGCGGTGAACCGTGGAATTTCAGTTTCTCCTCGCCGCAACATTTCTGCTCCGCCTTCTCAAGTTGCTTCACTTTCTCTGAAAGCTCCCGCAAAGATCAACTGGTTTCTTCAGATCCTGGGGAGAAGGAAAGACGGTTATCACAATATCTCAAGCCTCATGCAGTGTGTGAGCCTTTATGATAACCTCCTGTTTGAGCATGCAGAGTCTATAGAGATTGTGGGTAATTTGAATATCCGGAAACATGATAATATTGTCTTCAAGGCGGCCTCTTTTTTAAAGGACCATGCCTCTTATGATAAAGGTGCTAGGATATTTCTAAATAAGAATATCCCGGTAGGTGCAGGGCTCGGAGGAGGAAGCAGTGATGCTGCGTATACTCTTTCAGGACTTAACATTTTATGGGGACTCGGCTTGAGTAATGGAGACCTGAGTGCAATCGGCTCTCAAATAGGTTCTGACGTCCCCTTTTTCTTGAAAGGGCCGGCTGCTTTCGTTGAAGGGAGGGGCGAAAGGGTGAAATCACTGAAAATAAGGTCATCTGTCACACTTCTCATTGTAAAACCGCAGGTATCCGTTTCCACCGCATGGGCATATTCTCATTTCGACCGTTACAAGAATGGAAAGTTGACAAAAAAACCTGTTGATATTAAACTGTTCTGTCAGGCCCTGGAGAAGCGGGACTTTACGACCCTCGGTATTATGCTTTACAATGATTTTGAAGGTGAGATCATGCGCAAATATCCTGTTGTAAGAGAGATCAAGCATAAGCTGTTAGGGGCGGGAGCGCTCATTTCTGCAATGAGCGGAAGCGGCCCCACTGTCTTTGGTGTTTTTCAGAATAAGGCAGATGCGGAAAGGGCTGCTCAGGCGATGGAGCCCAATTTTTTCAGGGTAGTTGATACAATCGTTTAAGTTAAGAGTTGAAAGTTAAGAGTCAAAAAATTGTAACAAATATTTGGAAACAATGTTCTTTGGCTTTTAACTCTTGACTTTTCTTTTAACTCTTTTTCGTGTTGGGGCGTCGACAAACGGCAAGTCAGGAGACTTTGGATCTCCCATCTGGAGGTTCGAATCCTCCCGCCCCAGCCAGCATCGCAAGTGAAAATATAAGAGGTAAAGTTAAGAGTGAACGGAAATCAAACTTATAGATTCTTAACTTTTGAGTTTTAGTTTTTAACTTATTTTTTGGAGGAGAGATGCCTGAAGGGGTCAAATTATTTACAGGCAATGCCCACAAGGGTCTTGCGCAGGAGATTGCGAGCTATCTTAGCATACCGCTCGGAGATGCTTCGGTAGAAAAATTCAGTGACGGCGAGATTATGGTGCAGATCAATGAAAATGTGAGGGGTACGGACGTATTTGTTTTACAGCCGACCTCTATACCGGTGAACCGTCACCTCATGGAGCTTCTTCTAATGGTAGATGCGCTGAAGAGGGCATCTGCGAGGAGAATCACCGCTGTTATACCCTATTACGGGTATGCAAGACAGGACAGAAAGGTCCAGCCGCGGGTTCCCATATCCGCAAAACTTGTTGCAGATCTCATAACCGCAGCGGGTACAAACAGAATTCTTACGATGGACCTTCACGCAGCACAGATTCAGGGATTTTTCAATATACCGGTTGATAATCTTTATGCTTCACCCGTCCTTCTGGAGTATATTAGGAAAAAATACAATTTTGAAAACCTTGTTATCGTATCACCCGATGCCGGAGGTGTTGAGAGGGCAAGGGCTTTCGCAAAAAAATTGCAGTGCTCAATTGCAATCATTGATAAAAGGCGTGAAGTGGCAAATATATCCCAAATAATGAATGTAATAGGCGAAGTTGAAAAGAAAGACACCATCATACTCGATGATATGATCGATACCGGGGGTACGACTATTCAAGCGGCTGCAGCCTTGAATGAAAAGGGTGCGAATCGTGTGGTTGCTGCGTGCACTCACGCCGTGCTTTCAGATAATGCAGTCGAAAAGGCAAATAATTCTGTGCTGGAAGAGCTTATTGTGACAAATACAATACCATTGGACAGCAAAAGAGAACAATGCAAAAAACTTACTGTTTTGAGTATAGCGTCTCTTATCGGAGAGGCTATCAAAAGGATTCATGAGGAATCTTCAATAAGTTCACTTTTTGCGTAGTCTGTGATTTTGAGAGAGGAGGAGAAATGGAAAAATTAACCATTCATGTTGAGAAAAGAGAAGAGACAGGCAAGGGAGCGGCGCGCTCACTCAGAAGGAAAGATATGATCCCCGCGGTCCTTTATAGGGCAGGAGGGTCTCTCCCGCTAACACTTCCCAAGAAGGAGATCACGCATTTTATTAATACAACCGTCGGTGAACAGATAATGGTAAGTCTTCAATTTGCAGACGGAGAGAGCAAGCTCGCCCTCATGAAGGATTATCAGGTAGATCCTACAAAGAGGGAATTGCTCCATGCGGATTTTTTTGAAGTCTCGCTGACAGAGAAGGTAAAGGTTAATGTGCACATAATACCAACCGGAGAGTCGGTCGGCGTTAAGAGAGACGGCGGGATACTGCAGAATCTCCTGAGAGAAATAGAGATAGAATGTCTTCCCGACAAAATGCCGGGCCATGTCAAAATAGATATATCTGGGCTCGAAATCGGACAGTCTCTCCATGTCGGTGACCTGAATCTTGGAGAAGATATTAAGGTTCTTACAGACTCCGGTGAAGTAATAGTCAATGTCATCGCTCCGGCGGTTGAAGAGGTCGCTCCCGTTGCTGAAGCCGCTGCACCCGAGGTTGCTGCAGAACCAGAGGTGATCAAGAAAGGCAAGAAGGAAGAAGAAGAAGAGAAAGAGAAAGAGAAAGAGAGTAAATAGTTATCCGTTAGCGGGTTTCGTTATTAGTTCTTAAGATGACGAATAACTGAACCTTCTGAACGTGTAACTTAACTCATAACGATAATCATGTGGCTTATTGTCGGCCTTGGGAATCCCGGGAGAAAATATTCCGGAACCAGACACAACGTCGGTTTCATAGCGACAGAGGAAGTTGCCGGCAGGCATAAAACAGATCTTGTAGAAAAAAGGGGGCGTTACAGAATTGGAAGGGGTTCCATAGAAGGGCATGAGGTGTTGCTCGCGGAACCCCTTCTTTATATGAATATGAGCGGTCCTGTGATTAAAGACCTGCTCGGGAAGTTTGATATCCGACCTGATAATCTCATTGTCATCCATGATGATCTCGATATGGAAACAGGGAAATTAAGGATCAGGAAAACCGGATCATCAGGCGGGCACAAAGGCGTTGAGTCGATCATACAGAGCATAGGCTCCAAAGACTTCATACGATTGAAAATCGGAATCGGGAGAGAAGAGGGAATACCTGCCGAGGAGTATGTGCTGCGCAAGTTCGGGAGACAGGAGATACAGGTCATTAAAGAATCGATACAAAGAGCGGCGGATGCGGTTGAAGCAATTGTTTCAGAGGGTATCAATAAGGCGATGAACAGATTTAATTCAATCCTGATAATGTAAAAATGCCCCTCCCCCTCTTTCAAAAGGGGTAGATTTTCGGGTCTTCAGCAACAATGTATAAGGGGAGGTTTTATGAATTATAATTCTCTATACTTATTTACTGAAAGATATCCATGAAAGACATGCTCGGCAGAGAAGAATTGATTCCTGTAGAAAAAGCGCTTGAGCTCCTTCTTAAACACATGCCCTTCAAAAGACCGGTCGGAGTTAAGCTTCCAGTTGATATGTCATACAAGATGATCCTATCGAAAGATGTCATCTCACCGGAAGACCTTCCTTCCTTTAATAGATCAACGGTGGACGGATTTGCGGTTAATTCTGCGGACACCTTTGGCGCTACTGAGAACCTGCCGGCATATCTCACCGTAACATCCGAGATATTGATGGGCGGGAAGCCTGAATCCGCAGTTAAAAAGGGGGAATCCGCCAGGATCGCAACGGGCGGAATGCTCCCTGAAGGCGCAGATGCAGTCGTAATGCTTGAGCATACCCAGCAGATAGATGAAAAAATGATCGAAGTTGTTAAGCCTGTTTCACCGGGGGGAAACGTTATTCAGGCAGGGGAAGACGCAAAAAGAGATGAATGCATATTGAACAGAGGGCGTAGATTAAGGCCCCAGGATATCGGTGCACTCGCCGGACTCGGAATTACAGATGTTTGGGTTTATGAAAGACCAAAGGTTTCTATTATTTCGACAGGAGATGAAATAGTGCCCGCGGACAAACCTGTGGAACCAGGCCAAGTGCGAGACATTAATTCATATACTCTGTCGGGACTAATATCAGACGCCGGAGGTATACCATTAAAGAAAGGGATTTTCAGCGACAGTTATGACATCATCAAAGAAGTTGTTGAGAATTCCCTGAGCGATTCGAATATGGTTTTGATTACCGGCGGCAGTTCTGTGGGTGCCAAGGATATGACATCCAAAGTGATAAACGATCTCGGAAGGCCGGGAGTCTTGTTCCACGGTGTATCAATAAAACCTGGCAAGCCGATAATAGGGGGGGTTATTGATAACATCCCTGTATTCGGCCTCCCGGGACATCCGGCAGCCGTCAATGTATGCTTTGAGGTATTTATCAGGCCTGTTCTGGAAATTCAGTCCGGACTTGATGAAAATAGATCTGATAGGGAAAAAAGGATTGTAAAGGCGAGAATCACAAAAAATATTTCTTCAAGTCCCGGCAGAGAAGAACACATAGGAGTGTTTTTTGAAGAGAGGAACGGTGAATTGTGGGCTGTCCCTTTACTTGGTAAATCAGGGCTTATCACAACATTGACAAGGGCAGATGGAACTGCTGTGATACCTTTGCGCAAACTCGGGGTTCAGGAAGGGGAGATTGTGGAAGTCAGACTGTTTTAGTGGAAGCGCATTACTATATTATTCATTATCAGGAATTACGACAACCTTCAGCGAATCTTTAGCCTCGGCGACCATTTTAAAACCTTGCCCGATGGATGAAAGCGGAACTTTGTGGGTTATCATTTTCCTGACATTGATCATTCTCTTCCCAATAAGTATAGTGGCCTCCCGGAGATCATTGGGCGCTGCACCATATGAGAATGTCACCGTAATCTCATCCCGCCAGAACCTTATGGATGGAATACTGATATCGCTTTCAGGAACTGCAAAGAAGAGAATCTTTCCTTTCCTGTCAACTGAAGATAAGGCATCATCAATCGCCTGTTTTGCAGCAGCGCAGACAATCACGATGTCTGCCAGTCTGTCAGCGTTGATATTTCTCAGTATATTGACGGAATATTTCCTTGCGTCGAGTACACGATCTGCACCAAAATCTATTGCCTGGTTCATTCTGTATTCATTGATATCTGTTGCAATAACTTTTACACCTTTTTTCTTTGCCAGTTGAATGTGCAGGATGCCGGAAACCCCGGTGCCTATTATCAAAACTGTCTGTCCTTCCTTCAATCCCAGTGGGTTCAGTCCTGCCACTGCGCATGCGAGAGGTTCGATCATCGCACCGTCTTCATAAGTCAATCCGTTGGGAAGGAGAAAAGTTCCGTATCTGATATTCTGTTCCGGGACTCTGATGAATTCAGAAAATCCTCCTGGGTCATAATTGCCGGTGTGAAGTGTTTCGCAGGCTGTATAATTGCCCTGTGCGCAATGATGACACTTGTAACAGGGTACGTGGTGAGAGACAAAAACCCTGTCACCTGTTTTGAATCCGCCCACGTTCTTGCCAGTCTCAACAATCTCACCTGCCATTTCATGACCAAGGACACGCGGAGCTTTTTTAATCCTGTACCACTCCATTACGTCGGTCCCGCATATGCCGCAGGCATGCATCTTTACCAGTACCTCGTTATCCGAGATAGAGGGCTTTGGACGTTCTTCGATCCGGATATCATTATTGTTGTGATAAACTGCTACTTTCATTCAATTATTTCTTTCCAACATGTTGTTGTTTGAGACTTTCTTTGTAGCCGCAGGCTTTAGCCTGCGTTTGAGGCTTGAAGACAACGGTACAAACCACATGTAACATCTTTATAAAAAAAGCAAACCAAAGTTTGCGGCTACACTAAAGTTGTGAACCTTCGATTAATATATAGAAATAGCTATTTCTTCGAATAGATCTCAAATGCCTCATCAACAGAAGCGCCTTTATGGACGATCGCCCTTACTGCCTTTATCATGCCCACAGGATTGTTGCTCTGGAATATATTTCTCCCCATATCAACACCTGATGCGCCTTCTTTAATCGCATTTGCAGTCATCTGCAAAGCTTCTCTCTCGGGTATCTTTTTCCCACCTGCCATAACAACAGGTACAGGGCATCCTTCAACAACCTTGTAAAACTCCTCGCAATAATATGTTTTCACAAAATGGGCTCCTATCTCCGCTGCTATCCTGCACGCAAGACCGAGATATCTCGAATCCCTTGCCATTTCCCTGCCGACTGCCGTAACAGCGAGAACAGGCATTCCGTATCTCTCTGCGTCACTCACCAATCTCCCCAGATTTGATATAGTTTTATATTCATTGCCCGCTCCGACAAAGATAGACATTCCGACTCCGAAAGCATTCAATCTTATGGCCTCCTCCATCGATGTGGTAATATCCTCGTTGGACAAGTCCCCGAGAATACTTGGTCCTCCCGAGACTCTGAGACATATTGAAACATCGCTTTTCGGATCGATACAGTTCCTCACCATTCCTCTTGTAATGAACAAACAATCTGCGTGTGGAATGAGAGGTGCAACAGTCTTTTTCATATCTCTCAACCCTGTGGTAGGTCCTTGAAAGTAGCCATGGTCGACAGCGAGCATGACGGT
>Ga0316628_100000127_pt1:12500-44858 | contig 44858 bp, 41 predicted proteins | sample OWC_Aug_M2_C1_D5_FD_207648 | JGI IMG/M metagenome (GOLD analysis project Ga0316628, IMG submission 207648) | Wetland soil microbial communities from Old Woman Creek delta, Ohio, United States - OWC_Aug_M2_C1_D5_C | ecosystem: Environmental > Terrestrial > Soil > Wetlands | place...
AAAGAGATTCCCTCAGTAGCGGCGAGCGAAGGGGGAAGAGCCCAAACCCCTCCATAAATACAAGTGTTGAATGCTAAATGCTGGATATTGGGTTGAATGAATTTTTCATTTAACATTCAAGACTCAACATTCAACATTTTTATTTATGGAGGGGGGTTGTAGGACCGCATAAGTAGTATTACTGTATTATAGCTGAATGTTCTGGAAAGGACATCCGTAGGAGGTGAGAGGCCTGTAGGCGGAATGATACAGTAGGCGAAGCGGGATCCTGAGTACCACGAGGCACGTGGAACCTTGTGGGAAGCTGGGGGGACCACCCTCCAAGGCTAAATACTACCTGATGACCGATAGTGGACAAGTACCGTGAGGGAAAGGTGAAAAGAACCCTGGTGAAGGGAGTGAAATAGAACCTGAAACCGTATGCCTACAAGCAATCGGAGCGGAGCAATCCGTGACGGTGTGCCTTTTGATTAATGAGCCGGCGAGTTACTGGCTGTAGCGAGGTTAAGGCCCGACGGGCCGGAGCCGTAGGGAAACCGAGTCTTAACAGGGCGTTTAGTTACAGTCAGTAGACCCGAAGCCAGGTGATCTACCCATGGTCAGGGTGAAGCGAAGGTAAGACTTCGTGGAGGCCCGAACCGGTGTTTGTTGCAAAAAGCTCGGATGAACTGTGGGTAGGGGTGAAAGGCCAATCAAACCTGGTGATAGCTGGTTCTCCCCGAAATGTATTTAGGTACAGCCTCAGTGCAGTCTTATGGGGGTAGGGCACTGGATGGGCTAGGGCCTCGTTAGGGGTACCAAACCCAACCAAACCACGAATACCATGGAGATGGTCACTGGGAGTGAGACTGCGGGTGCTAAGATTCGTAGTCGAGAGGGAAACAGCCCAGACCGTCAGCTAAGGTCCCTAAGGGTATGCTAAGTGGGAAAGGATGTGGTGTTGCGCAGACAGCCAGGATGTTGGCTTAGAAGCAGCCATCATTTAAAGAAAGCGTAACAGCTCACTGGTCAAGCGACACTGCGCCGAAAATCCAACGGGGCTAAGCATACTACCGAAGCTACGGACTTCAGTGCTTCGCACTGGAAGTTAAATCTTAAATTCTAAAATCTAAATACTAAACAAAATCCAAAAATAATAAATTCAAAACCCGAAATTTGTTTAGGATTTAGTGCTTGGGATTTAGAGTTTTAGTTTCCAATGCGGAGCATTGGAGTGGTAGGGGAGCATTCTGCGGACCGGAGAAGGTGAGCCGTGAGGCTTGCTGGAGGGGGCAGAAGAGATTATGCCGGCATAAGTAGCGCAAATTCTGATGAAAAGTCAGGACGCCGTAAACCTAAGGTTTCCTGGGGAAGGGACATCCGCCCAGGGTTAGTCGGGCCTAAGGCGAGGCCGTGAGGCGTAGCTGATGGAGGACTGGTTAATATTCCAGTACCGTCTTGTGTGCGTTTGACCGAAGGGGGGACGCAGTAGGATAGTCCGGGCCTGGTGATGGTTCAGGTCCAAGCGTTTAGGCTGGTGTGCAGGCAAATCCGCACACCATAAAGGCTGAGGCGTGATGGGGAAGTCCGTAAGGATGAACTCGGGTGATTCCACACTGACGAGAAAAACCTCGTAGGGAGCACATGGGATGACCGTACCGCAAACCGACACAGGTAGGTGGGTAGAAGATACCAAGGCGTTCGAGAGAACCCTCGCTAAGGAACTAGGCAAAGTTACCCCGTAACTTCGGGAGAAGGGGTTCCTCACTTCGGTGGGGACGCAGTAAAGAGGCTCAGGCGACTGTTTAGCAAAAACACAGGTGTCTGCGAACTCAAAAGAGGAAGTATAGGCACTGACGCCTGCCCGGTGCCGGAAGGTTAATGGGAGAGGTCATCTTCGCAAGGGGAGAAGCCTTGAACTGAAGCCCTGGTAAACGGCGGCCGTAACTATAACGGTCCTAAGGTAGCGAAATTCCTTGTCGGGTAAGTTCCGACCCGCATGAATGGCGTAACGATCTGAGCGCTGTCTCGGCGAGGGGCTCGGCGAACTTGAGATACCGGTGAAGACGCCGGTTACCTGCAACTAGACGGAAAGACCCCGTGCACCTTTACTATAGCTTGGCAGTGAGCTTTGGTGATGTATGTGTAGGATAGGTGGGAGGCTGAGAAGTGGGTACGCTAGTACCCATGGAGCCAACCTTGAAATACCACCCTTACCTTACTGGGGCTCTAACCTACTCCTGTGATCCAGGAGGGGGACACTGTCTGGTGGGTAGTTTGACTGGGGCGGTCGCCTCCCAAAAAGTAACGGAGGCGTCCAAAGGTCTCCTCAGGCTGGACGGAAACCAGCTGTCGAGTGCAAAGGCATAAGGAGGCTTAACTGTGAGGCTGACGGGCCGAGCAGATACGAAAGTAGGGCTTAGTGATCCGGTGGCACTGAGTGGAAGGGCCATCGCTCAACGGATAAAAGGTACGCCGGGGATAACAGGCTTATCGCGTCCAAGAGTTCACATCGACGACGCGGTTTGGCACCTCGATGTCGACTCATCGCATCCTGGAGCTGAAGCAGGTTCCAAGGGTTGGGCTGTTCGCCCATTAAAGCGGTACGAGAGTTGGGTTCAGAACGTCGTGAGACAGTTCGGTCCCTATCTGTTGCAGGCGGAGGAGACTTGAGGGGAGCTGTCCTCAGTACGAGAGGACCGGGATGGACAGACCTCTTGTGTTCCGGTTGTCACGCCAGTGGCAATGCCGGGTAGCTATGTCTGGAAGGGATAAACGCTGAAGGCATCTAAGCGTGAAGCCCACCCCAAGATTAGGTCTCCCGTGGAGTAATCCACCTGAAGGTCTGTGGTAGACTACCACGTCGATAGGCTGGAGGTGTAAGTGCAGTAATGTATTCAGCTGACCAGTACTAATAGACCGTGTGACTTGACCCTTATTTTTCCCTCCTGTTGTCAAAGGAAGCTCAGGGCCTTTGAAGAAGGCTCTTTTTATATGTTCTAAGGAGTAATGATGAGAGAGAGAGACATATTTGAAGAGATCATCGATATAGGTAAAAGACGGGGAATTCTTACCTATGATGAAATAAACGACGCATTGCCCTCCGAGTTTTTTTCACCCGACGAGATAGAAGACCTCATGGACATCCTGCAGGATATGGGAGTTAAGGTTGTAGATCATGAGGAGGCACTTCCACCGGAGGAAGAAATAGAAGAAGAGTTGGAAGAGTATGAAAAGACGGAAGATCTCGTGCAGGCATATTTCTATTCGATGGGTGATATTTCCATTTTGACAAAGGATGAAGAGACAGAGCTTGCGAAGAGGCTCGAAGAAGGGAAAAACATCATAAGAGAGCTGATTACCGCGCTGCCTCTCTATAAGAAACTCGAAGCGAGTCTGAACGGGAATGAAGAGGAGTTTAATCCGGAGGAGGAGAGAACGGATGAGGCTCTTATAAAGTCTGTGGAGATAATCGAAACCCTTGTAAAGGAAGTCGAAGCTGCCGATAAAAAGACATGTAAATACGGCTCGCTGAGGGCTCTCAAGAATGCGATCAAGGAAAAAAAGAAAAAGAATATTGATGTAAAAAAACTCGATGTTGTAGCAAAAGAAATTGAAAAAATATACAAGAAAGTCGAGTCGGAAGTTGGAGCCAAGATTGATGATATTAAGTCGATGTGGACCCGCATTCAGAAGGCTAAGACACTTATTTCCACAGCCAAAAACGAATTGATAACCCGAAACCTCAGGCTTGTTGTGAATATTGCAAAGAATTATGTGGGAAGAGGGCTTCCGCTCTTGGACCTTATACAAGAAGGCAATATTGGTCTTATGAAGGCCGTTGATAAATTCAAGTACGAAAAGGGTTTTAAATTCAGTACCTATGCGACATGGTGGATCAGACAGGCAATTACAAGGGCTTTGATCGACCAAACGAAGACTATCAGGGTCCCTGTTCACATGATGGAGTTTTATAATAGAGTTACCAAGGCATCAAGGGAGATTACCCAACAGCTTGGCAGGGAACCTACGAATGAGGAAATTGCTCAGAAGCTTGTGGTTCCAACGAGGAAAGTAGAAGAGGTTTTTAGAGCGATACAGGACCCGATAGCGCTCCAGACGCCCGTGGGTGATGAGGATACCGAACTCGAGGATTTTATCGGTGACAAGAACAGTCCGTCACCGTATTCCGATGCTGAAAAGACCGAGACATCGGAGCAGATACAAAAAGTGCTTAAGACCCTAACGCCGAAAGAGGAGATGGTCATAAGGATGAGGTTTGGAATAGGCGCAGATAGAGACCATACCCTTGAAGAGGTTGGAAGGCATCTCTCTATAACAAGAGAAAGGGTGCGACAAATAGAAGCAAAGGCATTAAGAAAGCTTAAACATCCAAGCAGACTTAAGGCCCTCAAGAGGCTGACAGCTACTCCTGCCTAAGTGCGGTTACAGGGTCTCCTATCTGGATTTCTTTGGCAGACTTCCTGATTATAGCAGCAGAAGTGGATGGTCTCGTGCTGATTACCTGAATAACACCATTCAGAATTTTATGTTCGCTTTGCAGCATGGTTGCGAGCAGATCACCAGCTTTCAGTCCGTCATTTTCCCCTTTATCGATAAAAACGACGTCCCAATTCCCGTGTGCATATATACGCCTTAGCGAAGTTACTACGTAACCGGTGATATCAGGCTTTCTCGGATTGTCCACCGCCAAAGGAGGCTCTATTTCATAATAATTGTCTATAAGGCTTCCGATGGGAATTTCGACATAAGAACTTGTTATCAGAATTTTCGGATCTTTCTGATCCACTACCTCTGCAGTACCAAGGATTGCTATACGAACGCCAAGACTACGGCCAGTGACTGGATGCTTCACTTCCCCTACCGGATAAATAATGTAGAATTTATCGCCCTTTTTCACCGGATGATCTGTGGTAACATACGCATAGTCACCTTTGGCGAGATTCGTGATTTCTCCCGGTTTGTCATAAATCGCCCCAACGGAATGCGCTGAATCCGCTATATAGCCGCTTAAGATTAAGAGATTTTTGTCAACAAGATATTCTTTTTTTGCGGGCTGAATTATTTTCGCCGGCTTTTCTTCAGGAATGGGCTTTATTACGGGTTTTACCACGGGTTTGGGCGGTTGGGGTGCAACCTCTTTCTGCAAGAGATGCAGAGGAATCTTGATGTTTTGGTTTGGATAAATTCTGTCAGGGTTCTTAACCTCCGGGTTCTCCTTCCATACCTTTGGCCAGAGGAAAGGATCCTGCAATTCTTTATTCGATATATCCCAGAGGGTATCCCCTTTTTCGACGGTATAATCTTTATATTCTTGCATTTGAGCAACTGCAAAAGAAGGCAACAAGACGAGCATTAACAAAAATACGATTCTATTTGTTATCTGACTTTTTCGGGGCATAATTATTACTCCTTTGTAAAAGTTTTACTTCAATAAAAATAACGAAGATACTGAAAACTGTCAAGTAAATTATATATGTATTTATTATTATTTCTATGATCTGTGCACTTCACACATCTGGAATTTTTGGTATAATAAGTGATTCATGAATTATATCAAGGCCTTTTTTATAACTTTTCTTTTATTATTACCGATTGCCGTCAATGCTTCAGAAGTCAAAGAATACAAACTGAAAAATGGACTTAAAGTACTTATTATCGAAGAGCACAAGGCTCCGGTAGCGACATTCCAGGTTTGGTACCGTGCAGGGTCAATAGATGAACCGACCGGAAAATCCGGAATCAGCCATCTCCTCGAACATATGATGTTTAAAGGGACCTCTCGATATGGTCCGTCAGTATTATCGAAGATTATCCAAAAAAACGGTGGAACAGATAACGCATATACGACAAAAGACTACACTGTTTACTTTGAACTTTTCTCCTCAGACAGAATAACACTTGCGATTGACCTTGAGGCTGACAGGATGCAGAATCTGACCTTGGAGCCGAAGGAGGTTCTTTCAGAGAGAAATGTCGTTATGGAAGAAAGAAGGCTCAGGTACGAGGATGATCCCCAGAACTCTTTATTCGAAGAAGTTGTTGCGGCAGCGTTTAAAGTTCATCACTATCGCCGGCCCGTGATAGGTTGGATGTCCGACCTCAAGTCTATCGTAAGAGAAGATTTGTATGCCTACTATAAAACTTGCTATTCACCGAATAACGCAGTGATCGTTATTGTTGGAGATGTGAACGGAAATGAAATGATAGAAAAGATCAGAAATTTTTTTGAAGAAATACCGTCTGACTCGTCCATCATGCACTTGATTTCCACTGAGCCCGAGCAAAAAGGCGAAAAAAGGGTGATCCTGAAGAAGGAAGCTGAGTTGCCATACATTCTTGTTGCGTATCACACCCCGAGCTTTCCTCATGAAGACAGCTATGCCCTCGACGTCCTGAACCTGATACTCGCCGGGGGGAAAAGTTCAAGGCTTTATCGCTCTCTGGTGTATGAAAAAAAGATCGCCCTTAGTGCATCTGCCGACTACAGTGGTTTTAGCAAAGACCCTTATCTTTTCTTCTTTTCCGCAACGGCTTCCCCCGGGAGAGATGTAAAAGAAGTTGAAGCTTCACTCTACCTTGAGATTGAAAGGCTGAAGCAAGGGCCGCCTTCTGAAAGGGAGGTCCAAAAGGGAAAAAACCAGATCGAATCGTCATTCATAATGGGTCAGGATTCAATTTATGTGCAGGCCATGAAATACGGGACATTCGAGATGCTCAGGGACTGGAGACTCATGGATAGATACCTTGAAGGGATCAGAAAAGTGACAGCGGAAGATGTGGCAAGAGTTGCCCGGAAATATCTGACGGAAGATAACAGGACCGCAGGAATATTGATGCCCACGAAGAGTCAAAACCAGCAATGAAAAATTCAAAATCAACATTAAAAAAGTTCTTCCTTTTGTTTTGTTTTTTGCTATTTGCGGCGTGTATTGTTGACTGCCAAGATGTTATCGCCCTTAATGCAAACAGGAACGTTCTTCCGAACGGCCTAACGGTTCTTCATTCCGAGAACCATAGTTTGCCTATTGTTATGGTCACGTTAATCGTGAAAGCGGGCCAGCTTGATGAGCCGAAAGATAAAGCAGGGCTTGCCAATCTTGTTGCAGAACTCCTTACTGAAGGCACAAAAAATCGTGGATCAAAAGATATCAGCGAGGAGATAGACTTTATCGGTGCCTCCCTCGATGCATCGGCAGGCAATGATTATATAACGATCACCCTGTCAGTCTTAAAAAAGGATTTGAACAAAGGTTTTGAACTGTTTTCCGACATCTTGCTTAATCCTGCTTTTCACCAGGACGAGATCGATAGGAATAGGGAGCAGATTAAGGGCCTTCTAAGGCAGCGGGAGGAAGACCCTTCTTTCCTTGCGGAGAGAGCCTTCAGAAAGGAAGTTTTCGGAGCACATCCTTACGGAAGACTTGTGGAGGGCTCACCCGAGACAGTGGATCGCATAAAAAGAGAGGACCTTGTTCGTTTCTATTCCGATTATTTCGTGCCCAATAATTCGATATTATCAGTGGCCGGAGATCTCGCGCCAGCGGAACTCAGCGCAGCTGTTCAACAATATCTCGGCGGATGGAAAAAGGCCGATCTGCCGCCAAGAGGCGTAGAAGCGATAAGGGAAGGGACAACGTTAAAGGTTATCAAGATAGACAAAGATCTCACGCAGGCAAATATCGTCATCGGACATATCGGTATCAGCAGGGATAACCCCGATTATTATGCTGTGTCTGTTATGAATTATATCCTTGGCGGCGGCGGATTCTCTTCAAGGCTTATGCAATCAGTGAGAGATGAGATGGGACTTGCATATGATGTGCATAGCTTTTTTGCATCTCACAAAGAAGGGGGAATTTTCGAGATAGGGCTTCAGACAAAAAATGAATCTTCAAATACTGCTCTTGATGAAATAATCAGGCAGGTTGAAAGGATAAGAAAGGAACAGGTATCGGACCAGGAACTCTCAGATGCAAAATCATATCTCACGGGCAGTTTCCCAAGAAGGCTCGATACTAACAGAAAGATCGCCGATTTTCTCGCCTTAGTTGAATTCTATAACCTCGGCCTCGATTATGCAGCGAAATATCCTGATTACATAAACGCGGTTACAAAAGATGATGTGCTCAGGGCTGCTAAAAAATATCTGAATGCTGAACATTATGTTCTCGTGGTTGTTGCGAACCAGAAAAAAGCCATGCTGAAATATTAAAGGAGGGGTTTCCCGGAGTAACCGATAATGGTAATCTTCGCTTTTTTTGCTTCTTCAATCATTTTGTCCCTATCAAGGATAATGCTTTTATTTGCTTCAACTGAAAGAACTCTTGCACCTGCCTTACTCATTGTCCTGAGCGTTTTTAACCCTATGACAGGCACATCAAATCTCATATCCTGATTCGGCTTGCTCACCTTCACAACTACGGCACCTTTGCCTGCAAGCATTCCGCCCCTTTTTATTGCCTCGTCAGTACCCTCAATGGCCTCCACCGCCATTACAGCCTGGTCTTTGACAACCACGGTCTGTCCTATATCCAGCCTGCCTACCTCTTTGGCGATCTTCCAGCCAAACTCAATGTCTTTCCACTCATCATCGGTTGGGCGGTCTTTTGTCAGAACTCCCTCGGATGTAAGAAGATTTGAACTGAAAAGGGTGACGTCGAGCAGGGAAATCCCCTCATCTTCAAGCTCTTTTGTAATCGCAAGGAGTATGGAATCATCCTTTCTGTCTTTGAGGGAGAACAAAAGTTTCATAGCCCTCAGATCCGGCGTGATTTTACTTTTATAGAGGAGCGTCTTCGAAACTTTCCCTGCCATTACTGCCTGTTTGATGCCATAGTCTTTTAGTGAATCTATCAGTTTCCCCAATTTGCCTACATTCACCCATTTTATCTCGTCCACATAAGAGGACAGTAAATCATCGGCGAGGGGTTCGAGCGCAATCGCAATAACCGTATATCCCTGAGCTTTTGCCTCATTGGCTATTGCCATGGGAAGATCACCCATCCCTGCAATAAGGCCGAGTTTTTTCACCTCTCCACACGATGCACGATACACGATTCATGATGCATGATATAAGACACTGGAGGCAGAATGCATGATTCATGATGGTTTGCATCATGTACCCTGCATCTTGCATTGTGTATCATGGCTGCTACCTGCAGATACCCCTTTTGTTTTTTTGGATGAACTCAATGAGATGCTTTATCTCATCCGTATAAGGCAGGTCTTCCTGTATTTTCTTTATCGCCTCTTTCAGCGTTCGTTTTTCCCTGAAGAGTATTTTGTAAGCCGTTTTAAGTTCGTTTATCGTGGTGTCAGATAATCCATGCCGCTTCAGTCCAATGCTGTTCAGCCCGAAAAGCTTCGCCCGTGCCCCTGAGGCTACAGTATAAGGCGGTATGTCCTGTCCCACTCCACTGAACCCGCCGACCATTGCATATGCACCGATCCTTGTGAACTGGTGCACTGCGACAAGTCCCCCGATAACAGCGTAGTCTTCAACAATTACGTGGCCTGCAAGGGTGGCAACATTTGCCATAGTTACATAGTTCCCGATCTTGCAGTCATGAGCCAGATGAACATATGCCATGAGGAAATTATTGTCTCCGATCATCGTTACGCCGTCTCCACCGACAGAGGCCCTGTGGATAGTGACGTACTCACGGATTATGTTATTATTTCCTATTCGCACGCCTGTTTTTTCTCCCTTATATTTCAAATCCTGCGGGGGGAGTCCAATGCTCGTGAATGGATATACGGTACAGTTTTCTCCTATTTCGGTATTCTCTTCTATGATGACGTTCGAAAGAAGCTTTGCGCCTTTTTTTATACTAACTCTTTCTTTGATAATACAGAATGGGCCGATAGAGGTTCCTTCCTCTATTTCGGCATCGGGAGATATGATGGCTGTTGGATGTATTTCTTTTATCATGTGCTATATCTCTCTTTCCATGACCATCGCGGTAAATTCAGCCTCTGCGGCAACCTTTTCTTCAACATGCGCGCCTCCGGCAAACTTCCACACATTTCCTCTTTGCTGCAGAATATTGATCTCTAATCGAAGAAGATCTCCGGGGACGACAGGCCTCCTGAATTTTGCTTTCTCTATGCTCATGAAATAAACGGACCTGCCTGCGGGCGCTCCTGACTGGAATGCAAGGATACCTGCAACCTGTGCCAGCGCCTCTATTATCAGGACACCGGGCATAATAGGGTTTCCGGGAAAATGTCCCTGGAAAAACTCTTCGTTAATCGTCACATTTTTTATCCCGATAGCTTTTACTCCGGGCTCCATCTCGATGATTCTGTCCACAAAAAGAAATGGATATCTGTGGGGCAGGAGTTTCTGTATCTCTTTTATGTCCATCATCCGGGATTCCTCCTTTCGAGTTGCGTTATCTTTTCTTCAAGTTCTCTGATTTTCTTTATCATTTCAGGCAGCCTTGCGAATACGGCCTGTGCCTTCAACCAGTCTCTATGGGAAATTGCAGGAGTACCGGAGTAGGCTCCTTTAGTAATATGTCCCTTAATTCCTGATTGCGCACCTACCATGGTTTCAGAATCAACTTTTGCGTGATCGGAAACACCGACCTGACCGGCGAGAGTAACATAATCACCTATTTCCGTGCTCCCTCCAATTCCAACCTGAGCAACAATTATAGAATTTTTTCCGATCTTGACGTTGTGGCCGATCTGGACAAGGTTATCAATTTTTGTGCCTCTGCCGATTATTGTACTTCCCGTCGTCGCTCTGTCAACAGAGACGTTTGAACCAATCTCAACATCATCTTCAATGACAACACCGCCTACCTGCGGAATTTTATGATATCTGTCCTCATGAAAAACATATCCGAACCCGTCGGAGCCCACTACAGAGCCTGAATGTATCATGACTCCGTTGCCTATTCTTACATTTTCTCTCAGAGTCACATGTGGATAAATAATGCAATTCTCTCCCACAGCGGTGTTGTATCCTATGAAAACATAAGGATAAATTATAGTGCCGTTACCGATCGAAACATCGTCCGATATATAAGAGAAAGGGGAGATAGAGACGTCCTTTCCTATCTCTGCCTTGTCAGATACAACGGCATCTTTGCTTATCCCTGAGGGCTTCGGCGGTTTTACATAAAAATGCTCAAGCAGTTTTGCAAAGGCAAAATAGGGGTTAGATACTTTTAGCTGTGTGACCTTTATGCCGGGTATAGGTTCCTTTACTATAACGCACGAAGCCCGGCACTTTGAAAGGTCTTTTATGTATTTTTTTGCTGATACAAATGTGATATCTCCCTCTTTTGCCTCGTTTATACCGGATACGCCGATTATGTCAATGTTATGATCACCGAGAATTTCTCCGCTGAGCAGAGATGCAAGTTCTTTAAGCTTCACTATTTTTTAGATTTGGCCTTTAACTCGTCATATTTTTTTATAATACTATCAGTGATGTCTATGCCTTTGTTGGAATACAGGACCATTCCCCTCTCAATGATGAGCGTATAGCCCTCTTCTTCTCCTATCTTATCTATTATTTCGCGGATATCTTTTAAGATCGTGTCTGTATGTTCTCCCTCTTTCTTCTTGATTTCAGCCTGTGAATCCTGGACAAGCCGTTGATATTCCCTCAAAACTTTTTCCAGTTCATCTTCTTTAGCTTTTCTTGCCTCCGCAGAAAGTACCGAAGCCTGTTTTTCGATATCGCTTTTCAGCTTTTCTATGATCTTGCCCTTTTCGTCAATGGTAGCCTGTTTTGATTTGATCAAGACCTCGAGATCCGCTTTTGCCTTCTTCCCGGAATCTGAGTCATTCAATACTTTCTGAACATCTATCGACCCGAACTTTACCGTTTGGTCGGCTGAAAACAATGAGTTCGGCAAGATAAATAGGGCAAAGAACAAACAACATAAACTTAAAAACCTTACTGGTACCATGTTTTTCATAGTTCCTCCTGAATATTATTTATTGTTTATTTAAAAGAATGTTCCAAAAGCGAATTCAAACCTGCTTTGTTGTTCGCCGGGTTCTTTGTTAAGGTTATAACCCCACTCAATTCTAATCGGCCCGACAGGTGAAATCCATCTTAAACCCGCTCCCGTAGTATATCTCAATTCACCAAAATTTTTAAATGATTCATAGGCATTGCCTGCATCGAAAAATACCACTCCTTTAAGTCTGATATCGCTGATCAATGGAAAAATATATTCTGCATTGAAGATCAGTTCTTCGGTACCTCCTATCGGGTCTCCCGTATCTTCATCCTCCGGTCCTGCTTCACCGAATCCCAGCCCCCTTATCGTATAAATACCGCCTACATAAAACCTCTCATAGAGTGGAAGTTCTTTCCCCCAGATACCTTCCGCATAACCGAACCTTCCTCTCAGCATGGCGGTAGTGCTACCGATCGGGAAATACCATGCAGAGTCGAGTTCGCCCTTAATGAAATTGTTAGTTCCTCCTAAACCCGCATAGGTAAAGTATATGGAGTTTCGAGAACCCCTCGAAGGATCGAGGTAATTGTCTCTCGAATCTCTCACCAGTGAAGGGGTGATACTGCTCGTAGTATTTTTCCCCTCCTGATCTTTTATAATAGATGAAGCGTCTTCGGATACATCGGATATTTTTGCATCCTCAAAATTATAAGCAATATCGCCGGACCAGTACTCCGAAAACCTTTTGCCAAAGGAGATCGAGAATCCTGTTGCCTCTTTTTCGTAATCAATGTACTCTTTCGTGGTCTTATAAACGCTTGTAGAAAATGATATGGGCTTGTCCATGAACCAGGGATCCCTGAAAGATATGTCATAATAAGTAGTCCTTCCGCCGAGTTCTGCTCTGAGCTTTATAAACTGTCCCTTGCCGAAGAGATTGCCCTGCGTTAACTCGACCATGGCGATAAATTGTTCTACGGAGCTGTAACCGCCGCCGACGCTGAAAAAGCCGGTCGGCCGTTCTTTCACCTTAATATCGACGTCCAGCAGTCTCTCGTCAGGGCGCGGCTTGGGGACTAGCTCCACTGTCTCAAAAAAGTTGAGATTATTGATTCTTTCATAGCTTCTTTTAATAAGGGAGCTATTAAAAATATCACCCTCGTCAAATCGTACTTCCCTTCTTATCACCTTGTCCCTGGTTTTGGTATTGCCGGAAATTTCTACCCTGCCGATCTTATATCTCTCACCTTCGTCAATCTTCAGGACTATTTTGACAAGTTTTTTACTTTCATCAGGTATGAGGTCAGGAGTGACGGTTATAAGGGCATATCCATTTTCCGAATAAAGTCCGGAAATAGAGAAGATGTCTTTTCTCAAGGTCTCCTTGCTAAAGGGCTTTTCAGGCAGCATGGTAATCCTTTTCTTTATCACATCGTCCGCAAATACCTTATTGCCCGATAATTCAACCGATGATATTCTGTATTGATCGCCTTCGGAAACCGCCACAGTGATCAACATTCCTTTCTTATCCCCTGTAAGTTGAATCCTCGGTTCGCCGACCGCAACTTTAATGAACCCGTTGTTAAAATATAGGTCCTTTATCTTCTCGATATCTTGGTCCATCCGTTCTTTTTTGTAGTAGCCTGATGAAGATATGAAAGAGAACAGCCACCATTCCTTTGTCTCCATAACTCCTTTTATTTTGCCTGTCGATATAGCTTTATTCCCTTCGATTTGAATCTTTTTGATCTTTATTTTTGAACCTTCCTCTATCTGATAGGTAAGACTGACATCATCAGGACCTATTGTTTTAATAACAGGAACGATATGTGAAAGCCAGTATCCCTCCTCTTCATAAAAGGATCTGAGTTTATTTGCGTTGTCCTGTATAAGAACGGCATCGGCAATGGCTCCTGTAGTTATTGTGAGTTTCTCCTTTAACTTTGAATCGTCAAATTCCTCGTTGCCCTGGAATTCAATTTTTACGATAGTCGGTTTTTCCTTTACCACATATATCAGCTTGATGCCGCCCTCAAAAGGCTCAATCTCTGCCCTCACATCATCAAAATATCCCATCTTGAAAATGTTTTTTATATCTTCATTTGTTTTTTCCTGAGAGATCGTCTCGCCGGGTCTCTGGATAATCTTGGATTTCACCGCGCTTTCATCTATTCTTTTCAACCCCTTGATTTCTACCGAGTTGATAAGGGGCAGTTCCTGAGCGTAAGTAACCCAGGGCGTCACAATAAACATGATGAAAAATAACAATATTTTTTTCCCGGACATAGAAACTCCTGTATAATAAACTCGGAAAGTATAGCACTTTCACGGGGATAAATGTAAACAAAAATAACGGTGTTTCTGGCCTTCCGGCCTTTTTGTCCCAAACCCGGTGCATCAGGAAGATACCCCTTAAGAAAGGGTGTGCAGAGGGTGTGACGAAGTAGAAAAAGCACAACCCCTTTATCCCCCTTTATTAAGTGGGAATTAAATGAGGAAAAGTCGCTGCAGTGAAATTGGAATAGGTTTTTGGTGAAATGGATAAATCGGTAAAAGATCATGTCGGAGACCTGTTAAGAAAAAGTGACTTCGATCGGCTGCTTGAGTTATGCGAGAGAGACAGGCGATTCTGGCAGCAGGTTCGGTTCCGCCTTTATGATATAGATGAAAGGCTCCGCTGGTCAGCTGTTGAAATGGCGGCAAAACTTATGCAACTCTGGTGGAATTCAGGCCGGGAAGAGAAGGTGAGAATATATATCAGAACACTGTTCTGGTCGATAAGCGACGAATCCGGCGGAATCGGCTGGAGCGCTCCTCAAACCATCGCTCAAATCATTGCCTGCATTCCCGAATTAATTGACCCATATGGCAGCATGATGATTGCGTATTCTATTGACGAACCACCCCTTACGAAAGGATGTCTCTGGGGAATCGGGCGATTGGGTCGACGGATAACAGAGTCAGTAGATTTTTTTAAGGATAAAATTTTAGCAGTCTTCCAGGCTGATGACGGAGAAATCCTCGGGCTCGCAGCCTGGGCTATGGGTGAAGCGGGATTTATCCCTGCCCTGCCTTTTTTGCAGAAACTACTGTCACGTCCTGACCCTGTGCGGATCTATATAGACGGGGATTTTCGCGAAAAAACTTTGGGGCAATGGGCGGAAGAAGCTATTAGTAAGACAGAAAAAACCGGGCAAAAACGAAGTGACAACTTTTTGGTGATCGTCTGACCGCAGCGATGTTTTTAGATTAATCATTCATTTAAGGGAATCACCCACAATTAACTAATGCTTTGAGCGGCAAAATTATTAAATTTTTCATAAAAAAGAGCATATTTATAAATACTCTTTCCCAATATAATCTTACTTGACAAAAGGTGTAGAGTTGATTATCATTAATTGCTTTTCAAAGACTTAGCAAAAAAGAATACATATTCTTTTTGAAACTTTAGTAACCTACTTTAGTACCTAATTATATGAGGAAGGGGGGTGAAGAAGAGTTTTGGTTTTGCTGCATTTGCCTGCATTTTATTAAACAACTCACCAGAAGGAGGTAAGCTATGGGAGTCCCAGGACAAGAGAAGCTATGGGATAAAGAAGAAAAAGGACACAGAACCTACAACGACATACGAATTTTTACCGATGAGCAGTTAAAAAATTATACAGAGGATGAACTGAAGAATTACAAGCCTAAGCATGAAAGTAAGATGTTGGATGAATTGGAGAAAGGTCCCTGGCCCAGTTTTGTAAGCGATATAAAAAGAGAGGCATTGCACAGGCATAAATTAGGGCAGGACAACCTCATGATACCCGCTGAGCTTTGCGATGATTTGTTGGGCGTCGTGGAGCTTTCCTATAAAGAGGGTGAGACCCACTGGAAACACGGCGGTATCGTCGGAGTCCTCGGTTATGGCGGTGGTATCGTCGGACGTTATAACGACCAGCAGGCGAAATTCCCCCATGTTGCGCATTTTCATACCATCCGTGTGAACCAGCCCGGCGCGAAGTTTTATACTACTGATTGGTTAAGAGGATTTTGTGATATCGCAGAATATCGCGGAAGCGGATTAACCAACCTGCATGGTTCTACCGGTGACCTGGTCATTCTGGGTTCATTCTCAGACCAGTTGGAGCCCTTATTCTTTGACCTGACCCACGACCTCGGAGTTGACCTCGGCGGTTCAGGTGGAAACCTCCGTACACCTTCCGATTGCATCGGCAAAGCACGGTGTGAATTCGCGTGTTACGATACAATGGATATGTGTTATGAGATGACCATGACTTTCCAGGATGAACTGCACAGGCCGGCTTTCCCCTATAAATTCAAGTTTAAGTTTGACGGATGTCCAAACGGCTGTACTGCAAGTATCGCCCGTTCAGACATGGCATATATAGGCACATGGAAGGACGATATACGGATTAATGCAGATGCGGTTAAGGCTTATGCAGCCGGCGAAATACCCCCAGATGGCGGTGGATTTGCCGGAAGAGACTGGGGCAAATTCGACATAGAGAAAGAAGTCATCGACCTCTGCCCTACTCAGTGTATGCAGTGGGACGGCAAGAAAATCAGCATAAATAACGCTGAATGTAACCGCTGTATGCATTGTATCGACGCCATGCCCGAGGCTTTAAGGGTAGGAAAAGATCAGGGTGTGAGTATCCTCTTTGGCGCCAAGGCGCCGATCCTTGAAGGCGCGCAGATGGCAACGCTCACTATTCCTTTTATGTATGCGAACAAACCTTATGACACCCAAAAAGATCTTGTCAGAAAGGTCTTTGACTGGTGGATTGAAGAAGGAAAAAACCGTGAGCGTATCGGTGAAACGATCCAGCGCGTTAGTTTGAAGACATTCATAGAGGTGCTCGGGATTCCGCCTATGCCGCAGATGGTGAAAGAACCCCGTTCCAATCCGTATGTCTTCTTCAAGGAATCAGAGGTTCCCGGTGGATGGCAGAGGGATATTAACGCATACAGGGTAAGACATCCAAAATAATATAAAGGAGGGTATGTTATGTCGAAAGGCAAATTTGGCTATTTTGATCCCAAAAAACCTCAGGCAGGCAGGATAACTGATATCGGGCCGAATTATTTCGGCCAGATGCTGCCGCCTGTCATCAGGAGGAATTACGGGAAATGGGCTTCCCACAGGATACTGGAGCCCGGTCTTTTGGTGCATGTTTCCGAGACGGGTGAGAAGGCCTTCACTGTGAGAGCCGCTGCTCCGCGACTCATGTCAGTGGAACACATTCGTGAAATCTGTGATATTGCAGATAAACACTGTAACGGCTATTTGAGATTCACGACGAGGAATAACATTGAATTTATATTAGAAGACGAAGCAAAGGCAAAAGCTCTCAAGAAAGAACTCGACAGCAGAAAACATGTCGGAGGTTCTTTTAAATTTCCGACGGGCGGTACAGGAATGGGTATGTCCAATATCGTCCATACACAGGGATGGGTTCACTGCCACACACCTGCAACCGATGCGTCAGGGCCTGTGAAAGCCACTGCTGATGTATTGTTTGATGAGTTCAAGAACATGAGATTGCCGGCAAAGCTGAGGATAGCTCTGGCCTGCTGTCTCAATATGTGCGGCGCTGTGCACTGCTCTGATATTGCGCTCCTCGGCTATCACCGCAAGCCTCCTGCAATCGATGACGATGCTATCGGAAAGGCCTGTGAGATTCCGCTGGTCGTTGCAGCCTGCCCGTTGTACGCTATTAAGCCTGTAACAACTGCGGATGGGAAAAAGAGCGTTACAGTTAACCAGGAGAAATGCATGTACTGCGGTAACTGCTACACTATGTGCATGGGACTGCCATTGGCCGACAGAGAAGGCGATGGAATTGCTATCCTGGTCGGTGGCAAGATTTCGAACCGCATCAGCATGCCGAAATTCTCAAAGGTTATCATCCCGTGGCTGCCGAACAACATGCCGCGCTGGCCCGAAGTGACGAGTGTTGTCAAGCATATAGTTGAAGTCTGGGCAAAGGATGCCAACAAGTATGAGCGCATTGGCGACTGGGCACAGCGTATCGGCTGGGAGAAATTCTTTGAAAAGACCGGTGTTCCGTTTACAGAGAAGAGCCTCGATGATTACCGCCTTGCAGTTGATACTTTCCGGACATCTACTCAGTTTAAGTTTACCGATCATGCATGGGCGGTATCCAAGGCTGTGGGTGGTATATAAGAAATTAAGAGGAGTGAAAAACTATGGGAAGACCAGAAGACATTAGACAGGCTATCATCGATTATGCCTCAAAAGGCGCGAAGAGCAAATTCTATTTCAAGGATATGATGATCGGTGTGAAGAAGGTTATTCCTGACGCCGGTGCATCGGAGATTAAGAACGTAGCATCCGAGATGGTAAGAGAAGAGGTACTGGAGTTATTATCAACCGGCAGCTCTACCATGTACGGACTGAAGGGAAGAGGCATATCTGTCGAGAAATCAGGTGACTCAGGCGGCTAATAAACTGCCTTTTTTCCTGAAAAGTTGATTGCAGAAAGTTCGTGAACGAAGGGTGGCCGGCTCTGCGGGCCACCCTTATGATCCTTATTATCTCGCAGGTCTCACGGTTGATTCAAACCCAGAAGGTCAGTCTTAGATTGGTTTCAGGGCTGATCAGAAATACCAGCCTGCCTTTACCGCTTACAATGTAAATGTTATAATAAGAAACTTGTGGAAGACCCAAAAGATATCGAGAAATTTATAAACGAGCAAAAGATGCGGTTAATAGAGAAGCCGGATTGTGCTGCATCACTTTACAATTTGGGTGTTGCTCTCATGCAGCAGGGAAAATTCGATGAGGCTATTGATGCATTTGAAGAATCGATCACGCAGGGCGTAAGGATGTTTGAAGCCTTTGTCAATCTTGGCTATATCTACTTCAAGGACGGTGATCTTGAGAGGGTAGTGAAGGCAAATTTGAGGGCTGTTGAAATCGAACCGCGATACGCGCGAGGCTATGCAAATCTGGGGTTTGCATACCTTCAGATGGGAAAAACGGATGAGGCGATAGGAGCATTGGAAAAGGCATTGGAATTAAATCCCGAGATTGTACAGGCTATGTGCAATCTTGCGAATGCCTATCTCCAGAAGGGAGATATAGACAAGAGCATTGAAGTAAACAAAAAGATGCTGGAATTAGCGCCGGATTTTTCATTGGGGTACAATAATCTTGCGAATGCTTACTATTTGAAAGGTGAATTTAAGAAAGCAGTTAAGAACTGTGACAAGGCAGTAGAGTTGGGATTTGAAGTGCACCCTGAATTTTTAAAACTCCTGGAAATTTACCCGAAAGAGACAAAGAAAAAAACAAAAACTGTGACAAAAAAGAAAACCCTCAAGAAAGTTAGTCAATAAGACATCACCAATGATCGAAGACCTTTTTTCACAATACATAACTATTGCTCGCAAGGCTGACCTTCTTTTCAAGTCAATTCAGGAAAAATATCCCATGAGCGTGAAATGCAGGGTCCGTTGTTGTGATTGCTGCCATGCAATTTTCGGCGTCTTCCCCGTTGAGGCCGCGTATATCAATTACCATTTTAACCGCCTTGAGAGAAAAGCAAGGAGAGACGTCCTGCGCAGGGCTGAAAAAGCAGAAACTGAGATGCTGAAGGCAAAGGACAAGTTAAAGGTTTTTGAGGAGGACCCCAAGATGAAGGTCTTTGGCTTGGGAAAGCAGAGGGTAAGATGTCCCCTCCTTCAGGAAACGGAGGAATGCGTTCTCTATGAAAGCCGTCCGATCATTTGCCGTGTTTACGGAGTGCCGTACACCCTAAAAAAGGGGAACAAAGAGGTGTCGTATGTGTGCGGCCTTTCAAATTTTGAGGAAAAAGCTTCTTATCCGGCCGTGAAACTTGACAATATATATCAAGAGCTTGTCCGGCTATCAACAGATCTTTTAACTGACGCAGGTTATTTGAATCCTGCGGCAAAAGCAAATCTCATGCTGCCGCTCGCAAGGGTATTAAGGATGCCCTTTGAAGAGATTATGAAGGGAAATTTCGGAGAGTAGCATATAATGTTTCAACATGCCTGTCTAAATTCGCGGTAAGTACAGGGTAATCGCCTGTCCCGTTGCAAAGGCCGATCAGAGGACCATAAGCAATCTTTAAATCTTCCGGGCGAAATGATTTAAGCAAGTCGAAAAACTCATCTTCTGAACTGAAATAGTTTTTCAATTCTTCTTTTAATCTCAATCCATCAAGGAACCCTTTTACAGACGCCTCAAGACAGAAGTCCTCCGCCCATACGGTATCACTCACACCGTCCAGTTTATCCAGGCGCATTTTAATAGTGAGATTCAAAAGAAAATAGAATAAAGCAATGGCGGGATTTATACCCTCTTTTTCCTGAAATACCATATACGGATCATACTGTCTTGCCGTTGTAAGGCGTACGTCAATTCCTCCGTCTTCCACTCGTGCGATAAAATCTCCAGCCGCATGATGCCAGGGATAAATCTGGGAAAAATCATTTATATCATAATAAAGGGTCAGTATCTTTGACGCCTTTCTGTATATCTCGAAACTTTTTTCAAGGGACAGATACTTATACCCGCTGCCGAATGCCCAGAGTTTCATGCATTGTTTTCCACTCTCTGTCATGGAAAGATGAAACTCGTGATACCCGTCAAACCACTCTTCCAGAAGGAACGACATATTTTCCTGTTCATCGAAGAAATAGACTTCGGGTAGAAAGGGCAGTTTACATCTTGTGTTTATCCTTTGAATGATTGAGAACTCTTTTTTTAACCAAGCCCTGCCCGTTTCCGAGACAGCAACGTTTAATCCGAATTTTACTCTGCCTTCTTTAAGGACCAATTCAATGCTTGCAGGATGGTATAAGGCGCCATGTTTTTCCGCACGGACAATGATTTCATTGATGCCATTCAGGCCAACTCCCCCCCCGCTTCTTTCGCTTGCTGCTTTCAGAAGCTGATTGCATGCGTCCTGCTCAAGAAAATTTTTGATGGATTGCAGATAGACTTTGTACGGCGTTTTCAAAGGATCACATTCCAATGGCAGATCCAGTTTATCTTCGTCTACAGGGACATCGCCATAAGGTGAGGAAACAAGATATCTTATGGCCGGCAGGTTCACTTATTGATCTTTCCAAGGGCTTCGCTTGCCAATTGAGCAATCGTCATCTCTGTTAATTCACCTTCCCTGAACAGACTGATACGCTCTTCATCTTTTTCAAGGTCCTTCAGTTTTTCGACCGCATCGCTATTCCTGAGGTTGCCCAAGGCCCAAACAGCATATCCCCGCAAAAAAGGATCAGGAGTTTCAAGGAATGAAAGAAGGCTCCGCGCCGCGCGTTTAACGATGTCCGGTTTGACTGCAGCAATAGTCCCGGCGGCCCATGTAACTTCTTTCCATAGATTTTTCTGTGCGAAGAACCCGAGCAGTGTATTGCTGAACTCTCCGAACAGATCGGGATTCGTACTTATGATAACGCCCGCAGCCTCAAGGGCGCCCCAGGCCGATGAACCGGGATATGCCGCGTTCTGAAGCAGGTTGCCTAACAGCTTACTAATGAGGTCGGGGCGGACCCTTCCGATTTTCCTACACACGCTGCCGAGCATATCGACAACCCGCCATCTAAAATGTTCGTCCGGGGTATAGAGCATTCGCTGCAGTACATTTAACACCCGGGAATCTTCCAAAGCAAGTGCAATGAGATCTTCCAGATTACTTTCAGATACATAAGCGCGCACCAGTTCCTTCGAAAACTTTTCAGAACGCAATTTGGTCTTCATGATGGGGAGAGAGGTATCCATCTTTTCTTTCACTTTTCGCCCGGTGACTTCGTTGAATTGCCCCACGATTTTCACAAAAATGAGCGCCCCTCTTACATACCGTTCGTTACAGATTTTTCCCGGGACTATGGTGTGGGTCACGATGTCATAATTCCCGACAACGGCATCTGCATAATCCTCCCCGTAAGAAAGCGAAAATGCGAGGCCGGAGTCATAATCGCATGCAAAGAGCAACCCTTCGATAAAAGCGGCCCCCATGTCATGCCCAGTCGCATCATATGCATATACTGCCCCGCAATGACCGCAGGCGCCGACGGGAAATTCAGCCAATTTTTTTTCCTGTAATTCCATGGGTTGTTCAATTGTGTAATAGCAAAAAGGGCATCGCGGTTCTTCAGGTATATCTTTCATTATGTCTCCTTAAACTATTCTATATATTATAGCTTGACATCTGGGTTTAAAGGAATCCATTATTCTGATTACGGAAACAAAGGGAATGCTATTGTTCTTACGTTATTCCTTAATAAAACAGGTGAGATGGCCATCCGTATAAAAAATAGAAAATTGCCCATTTAGAAATTTGGCAAGGCAATCGGCTACGCTAAATATGACAAGAGGTCTATTCATCATACTGAGTTTATTGGCGATAGCCTCGTAAACCTCTTTCCCAGCATCGAGAGGCTTTGCCGGCAGATAGATATAAATAAAATCAGCTGTTTTAATTGATACATTGATAATATCATCGTGAATCCACTCTATACGATTATCACTGATCCCAAGTGCTTGTTGAAAGATTCGGCCAGTACGAATCATTTCAGAGGAAATCTCGATTTGGATTGTTTTTCGGTGTGGGCTCAAGCATTGCAGCAATAATCCCTGCAGTCCATTTCCTGCGCCGATGTCAGCGACGATTGAACCGGATCTGACAAACTGCACTGCCTTAATAAGTGGTGAAAGACCACCAGGGTGACATGAATATCCTTTTCTTTCTGCAAGTAGTTTCCTTTCGCATGGAGAATACACAGAACCTGCTCCATGCAATTGTGCATACAAATTTAGCAGATTAGTTTCGAGTGAAGAGGAATCATCCTCTCTTAGAGCACTACTAAGTTTTTTCACATAACAATCGAGATTCGGTATTTCTGCCTGAACAATAGGCTCAGTTGCAAGTTTAAGCAAAGACTCTATAATAATTGACGTCTGTTTTCTTGACTTTTGACTCATAAGATATTTATTGTAAAAAATATTTATATTCTTTAGGTTATATTATATCTCTTCAGTTGGTGTAGTTTTTTTTAAAAACATTAGTTTCATTAAAATGGACTTGAAAGGAGCTGTTCATGCCTATTTATGAATTTCGCTGTCTTGGCTGCGGTAATGTTTTTGAGATTTTAAAACTGAAAAAGGAAAACGAGAAATCGTGTATGAAATGCCCGAAATGCAGTTCGCAGGAAGTGGAAAGAGTTCTCAGTTCGGTAAGCGTAATTACTTCAAGTGGTGGGAAAAAGTCTAAACAAACTGTGAAAAGCTGCGGCAGCGGTTCCTGCACGTCGTTCGAGATCCCAGGTCCTAAAAGATGATCAATTGCCCAAGGCTTACTATTGCAGGCCTTGGCGGCGACGCCGGAAAAACTGCTGTTAGTGTAGGTTTGTGCCGGGTCTGGCAGAAAAAAGGATATCAAGTCAGCCCTTTTAAAAAGGGCCCTGATTATATCGATATGGGATGGTTGAGCCGGGCGGCAGGTCATCCATGTTATAATCTTGACCTTTTTTTGATGAGTCGAGATCAAATCCTGTCTTCCTTCAGTCTGAATGCCCGGAAAGCAGATATAGCCCTGATTGAAGGCAACCGCGGGATTTACGACGGCATGGATTCAGAAGGAAGTGTCAGCACTGCAGAAATAGCGAAACTTCTTCAGTCCCCGGTTGTCCTCATTGTGGACTGCACAAAAGTCACTCGTACGGTAGCTGCCCTGGTGCTCGGATGTCAGACGTTTGACAAGGAAGTACCCATTCAAGGTGTAATCCTCAATAAATTGGCTACCCTTCGTCACGAATCAATTATCAGTCAGAGTATAGAACGCTATTGCCGCATACCTGTGGTCGGGGCAATACCGAGACTGGGGGATATTACCTTTCCTGGACGGCATCTTGGTTTGATACCGCACCAGGAGCATCCTGCGTCTGAAGGAGCAATAGATACCGCAGCTGAGGTAGTCACAAAATATTTAGATATGGAAAAAATATGGCGGATCGCCCGTAATGCTCCAACGCTGGATTTTGTCCCTGAAATATATTCTGAAATTGCAGACGGGAAGATAAATATCGGCATTATCAGGGATTCTGCTTTCCAATTTTATTATCCGGAAAATATAGATGCCTTAAAAAGAACGGGTGCGCGAATAATCGAATTCAGCGCGTTAACAGACGGCCTGCCGCCTGTGCTTGATGCTCTCTATATAGGCGGCGGCTTTCCGGAAACACATGCTTCTGCTCTGTCCTCGAATGCACTATTAAGACAGGCTATCAAAAGGGCTGCTGAAGAAGGTCTGCCGATTTATGCTGAATGTGGCGGTCTGATGTACCTCGCCGAAGAATTGATCTGGGAAGGGAAGAAATTTCCTATGGCGGGCGTCCTTCCCGTTGTTGTTGGAGTAAGCAAAAAGCCGCAGGGGCACGGATATACTGTCGCAGAAACAGTAAAATCTAACTCGTATTTTTCTGTCGGACAGATTCTGCACGGTCATGAATTCCATTATTCCTGCATACTGAACATGACTGAAAAGAAAGGCGTGTATTTCGCTTTTAAAATGAATAAGGGCGCAGGAATAACGAATAAAATGGACGGATTGTGCTATAAGAACGTTCTTGCCACCTATTCCCATATTCATGCACTCGGCACAAAAGAATGGGTAATCGGTTTGATGAATGCCGCCGCCGTGTATAAAGAAAAAAACTTATCGATTGATTAATTTTTTTTATTTGACCATATAGATATCTTTGTATTACCGTTTATAACCCATTCATAATGAATCTATCATTTGTTGATTGAAAGATGAAGTATTGATGTGGTACTATACAGCGGCTTAGATTGATGGGAGAAGTCTTCTGTCAAGAAATAAATTCAAATAAAAAAAGGAGGAAGGGAAATGCCGAATTTAGAATTTGAAGGGCAACAGTACGAGGTCGATGAGGATGGTTATCTGGTGGACTGGCAGACGTGGAAAGAAGGAATGGCTGAGGTAATGGCAAAGCAGGACGACCAGGTCCTGACCAGTGAACACTGGGAAATCATCAAGTTCCTGAGGGAGTACTTTATGAAATTCCAGATCGCTCCCATGATAAAGATCCTCGTCAAAGAAATCGGTAAGGCCATGGGCCCGGAGAAGGGCAATACTAAGTATCTTTATGAGCTTTTTCCGGCCGGCCCTGCAAAGCAGGCATGTAGATATGCCGGGCTTCCAAAACCGACAGGCTGCGTATAAATAATTAGTTATAGGAAAGCAAGAAGTCGGAAGTTTTTTGACTTCTTACTTCTTGCTCTTCATCTTGTAATTTTAGTTTATTTAATATTTCAGTACCCATTGACTAAATACGATGCTATGGTATATGATTCTACACTTTAAGCCGCGGGGGGAACCCATAGACCGGATATGAAACTTAAGGATCTCCTGTTAGAAAGAAAATCGAGTATTCTCACAAAGTGGTTCGACAAAATAATTGAGGGTTATCCATCCGATACATCAAGCTTTTTAAAAAAACAAAAAAACCAATTTTCCAATCCGGTTGGTAATACGATTTCACAAGGTATAAACGGTCTGTTCGACGTGCTTGTTCAGGGGTCGGATCCCGATAAAGTTTATCCCTTTCTTGACGACATCATAAGAATAAAAGCTGTTCAGGATTTTTCTCCGTCACAGGCTGTCTCTTTCATCTTTCTTTTGAAGCAGGTACTCAGAGATACGATGAAAAAAGAGATACTGGGAAAAAATTCAATCGCCGAAGAATTGGCCTCATTGGAGTCCAGGATAGACGAGATGATCCTTCTCTCTTTCGATATTTATGTGAAATGCAAAGAGAGGATCTACGAAATCAAGGCAGATGAAGTGAAAAGAATGACGTTCCGGCTATTACAAAGAGCAAACCTGATATGCGAGGTTCAAGAACCGGATGTCGGGTCGAATACCGTATTAACTAAAAACATAAAGGGGTAAGAAAATGGGACTTATATTTTCCTTCTTCGCAGTGATAACTCTTGTCGCGATCGTCTTCATTGGAGTGAAGGCTGCACAGTTACGCTATTTGTTCGGAATCGTTATACCTTATGCAGCTTTTCTCACATTTATCATAGGAGTTATTTATCGAGTTTTACAATGGGGACGTATACCTGTCCCATTCCGGATACCCACAACTGGAGGGCAGGAAAAATCCTTGCCCTGGATCAAATGGAATAAAATAGATAATCCTTTCAACTCACTTGGCGTTATTATCAGAATGGCCCTTGAAGTGCTTCTTTTTCGTTCCTTGTTCAGGAACACAAAGGTTGATCTGAGGGAAGGACCTAAGATCGCATACGGATCGACCAAGTGGCTCTGGTTGGGAGGTTTGGTGTTTCACTGGACATTTCTCATCATTCTTACAAGACACCTGCGGTTCTTCTTTGAGCCCATTCCGGGATTCATAAGAATCTTGGAGAGTCTCGACGGGTTTTTCCAGGTAGGCGCGCCGGTACTCTATTTAACCGATTTAGCTTTCCTTGGTGCTGTTACTTTTCTTTTCCTGAGGAGAGTCATTGTTCCACAGCTGAAATACATTTCCCTGGCCGCCGACTACTTTCCTCTTTTCCTTATCGGTGCTATAGGATTTTCCGGCGTCTTAATGCGCTATTTCCTGAAAACAGATGTTGTAGGGATAAAGGAGCTGACAATGGGATTAATCACCTTTAGCCCGGTGGTGCCAAAAACGGTCGGCACTATCTTTTATATCCATCTTTTCCTTGTCAGCGCACTGTTCGCTTACTTCCCGCTCAGCAAGCTTATGCATATGGCGGGAGTTTTCCTCAGTCCCACGAGAAATCTGGCGAACACCAACCGCGCCGAAATGCATGTAAATCCGTGGAATTATCCGGTAAAGGTTCACACCTATGAAGAATACGAAAATGATTTCAGAGAAAAAATGAAAGCAGCTGGATTACCGGTAGAAAAGGAGTAAATATGGCAAATCCAAAACCAGAAGAACTCGCGCGTATAGATTTAAAACCTCACAAAACGGGGTGGATGGATACCCCGACAGTATTTAAGCCCGGAATTTTCCCGAATGCCTGTAAACAAAAATCACTCCAGACCGTTGGCTTTCCGAATCCGAGAACATGGTCGGCAAAGGACGAGGACTGGAAACTGCCTGAAAACTGGCAGGAGATATTCATAGAAGGGTTGAGAGAAAGGGTCAGCAAGTACCGTTCTTTCCGTCTCTTTCTGGATATCTGCGTGAGATGCGGCGCCTGTGCCGACAAGTGCCATTTCTTCATTGGCGGCGGAGACCCGAAGAACATGCCTGTTCTGAGGGCAGAACTCCTGAGGTCGGTCTACAGAAAATACTGCACAACCTCTGGAAAGATCATGGGTAAAATAGCGGGTGCAAGAGAACTTACCATCGATGTTTTGAAGGAGATATGGTATTATGCGTTTCAGTGCACCGAATGCCGCCGTTGTTCCCTTTTCTGTCCCTATGGGATCGATACCGCCGAAATCACGATCCTGGCGAGGGAGCTACTCAATCTCGTGGGTTTAAACATTGACTGGATCGCAGGACCTGTTGCGAATTGTTGGTTGACAGGAAACCATCTTGGTCTCCAGCCCCATACAATCAAGGATACCTTCGATATGTTCTGCGACGATATAGAGACGATAACAGGAATCAGAGTCAGTCCAACCTTTAACAGAAAGGGAGCGGAGATTCTTCTCGTTGTGCCTTCCGGAGATATGTTCGCAGACCCCGGCACTTATACTACGATGGGCGAGCTTCTGCTCTTCAATGAGCTTGGACTTGATTACACCTGGAGCACCTTTGCATCAGAGGGTGGAGACTTTGGTTTCTTCACATCGAATGAGATGGCAAAAAGACTGCATAATAAAATCTACGAGGAAGCAAAGAGATTGAAGGTGAAATGGATACTGGGCGGTGAATGTGGTCATATGTGGAGGGTGTGGCACCAGTATCATAATACGTGGTTTGGACCTGTAGACTTCCTTGAAGAACCCGTCTCGCCGATAACAGGGACGAAATTCGAAAATACAAAATCTAACAAGACAGTCCATATCTGTGAATTTACTGCAGATTTAATCAAGAACGGAAAGCTCAGCCTGGATCCGAGCAGAAACGACAACCTGAAAGTAACATTCCATGACTCCTGCAACACCTCTCGGGGCATGGGATTCTTCGAAGAGCCGAGGTACATAATCAAGAATGTGTGCAATCAGTTCTATGAAATGCCCGAGAATACCATCAGGGAGCAGACCTTCTGCTGCGGAAGCGGATCCGGTCTGAATGCATCAGAAAACATGGAGACCAGGCTAAGGGGAGGTCTCCCAAGGGCAAATGCGGTAAGACATGTCCGCGACAAATTCGGCGTGAATATGCTGGCCTGTATATGCGCGATTGACAGGGCTGCCCTTGTTACCTCGGTGGACTACTGGTCTCCCGGTGTACGGGTCACCGGTGTTCACGAAATGGTTGCAAATGCCTTGATCTGCAAGGGAGAGAAGAAGAGAACGACCAATCTGCGGGGCGATCCGCTTCCGGGAATGGAGGGCGAATAAGATGTATAACGGAGGAAAAATAATCATCGGTCTTATCATCTTTGTGGGATTAGTAACGTTCCCTATTCTCTACAGCGGGGGTAAAGCGACTGCAAAGCCAGATCCCAAGATCGATACGACCGAGATACTCAAACTGCCTGAAAATGAGCGCAAATGCGTAGAGTCGAAGGACTATATGAAGAAAGAGCACATGAAGATGCTGGACCAATGGAGGGACTGGGTTGTCCGCGACGGCGAAGGAGTTTATACAAACGCTGAGGGGAAAATGTTTACCATGAGCCTTCAGAATACCTGCATGAAGTGCCACTCGAACAAGACGAAGTTCTGCGATGAATGCCATAATTATGCAGCAGTAAAACCTTACTGCTGGGATTGCCATATCGCGCCGAAGGAGAAAGAATCATGAGTATGAACAGAAGGGATTTTTTAAAGATAACAGGAATTTCCACGATGTTGGGCATTGGGGGCGTTTCTGCTGTTCAAAGCCTCAGGAATCGTGTAGAGGCGTCACAGGTCATGCCGAACCCTGAAGCTTTAACGGCAAAGAGATGGGGCATGGTGGTTGATATGGCTAAGTTTAAAACCGACGCAGACTATCAAAGGTGTATTGATGCTTGCAATAAGGTTCACAATGTACCGAATATCAGCAATAAAAAAGAAGAAGTCAAATGGATATGGGAAGAGACCTTTGAGCATGCATTTCCCGGGAATGAAGATGAATACCTCGCTGAGAAAATTAAAGAACTTCCATTTCTTGTGCTTTGCAACCACTGCGATAACCCGCCCTGTGTAAGAGTGTGTCCCACAAAAGCCACATTCAAGAGGGAAAGTGATGGGATAGTTATGATGGACATGCACAGGTGCATCGGGTGCAGGTTCTGCATGGCCGCCTGTCCCTTCGGGGCGAGGAGTTTCAATTTTAGAGACCCGAGACCTTTTATTAAAAAGGAAGAGGATATGTATCCGAATCCTGAATTTCCAACAAGAACCAAGGGTGTTGTGGAAAAGTGTACCTTTTGTTATGAGAGGCTTGCAAAAGGCCTTAAGCCTGCCTGCGTAGAAGCCTCAAAAGGCGCATTACTTTTTGGAGATCTGGAAGACCCAAACTCTGAGGTCAGAAAAATGCTCGACTCACGCTACAGCTTTCGCCGTAGACCTGAGCTTGGGACGCGGCCCAGTGTTTATTATATATTTTAGGAGGTAATTGCAATGCTTGAAAAGGCACTATTCGGAAGTAGAAGATACTGGGTGTGGATATTCTGTTTACTTGCTGCCATCGGCGTAGGCGTTCTTTCCTATATTTACCAGTTTCGTGTTGGCCTGGGTATAACCGGCATGAGCAGGGATGTGTCGTGGGGTCTCTATATAGGACAATTTACTTTCCTTGTCGGAGTAGCTGCGTCGGGCGTTATGGTTGTTCTGCCCTATTACCTTCACAACTATAAGAAGTTTGGCAGGCTCACCATACTGGGTGAATTTCTGGCTATTGCTGCGGTTGTAATGTGCATGCTGTTCATCTTTGTCGATATGGGACAGCCGCTCCGTGTCCTCAACGTCATACTTCATCCGACCCCGAACTCTGTTATGTTTTTTGATATGCTTGTTTTGAGCGGATACCTCCTCCTTAATGTACTGGTCGGATGGACGGTACTGGGTGCCGAGCGTAAAGACATGCCGCCGCCGAAATGGGTAAAACCATTGATATACCTTTCGATTGCATGGGCGCCCTCTATACACACAGTCACGGCTTTCCTTTATGCGGGGCTCCCCGGAAGGCATTTCTGGCTTTCTGCGATCATGGCAGCGAGATTCCTTGCGTCGGCGTTTGCCGGCGGCCCAGCGCTGCTCATTCTTCTGGCCCTGATCGTCAGAAAGTATACAAAGTTCGACCCAGGGAAGGAAGCCATTCAGTCTCTGGGGAAGATTGTCACTTATTGTATGTTTATCAACGTGTTCTTTCTGGGACTCGAATTCTTTACGGCATTCTACAGCAAAATCCCGGGGCATATGTATTCCTTTATTTACCTTTATAGCGGGATAGGAGAGCAAGCGAAGCTTGTGCCGATAATGTGGATTTCGAGCATACTTGCGCTGGTGGCAATGGCCTTATTGATTTTCCCGCAGATAAGGAAAAACGAGAAGTTGCTGGCACTTGCCGCTGCTTCCGTTTTTATATCTTTATGGATTGATAAAGGGTTTGGCCTGGTAGTCGGAGGTTTTGTGCCAAATCCCTTCGAAAGGGTGACCGAATATTGGCCCACATTGCCCGAAGCCCTCATAACACTTGCCGTTTGGGCAGTCGGATTTTTGGTGCTGACTATACTTTACAAAATAGCCGTCTCCGTGAAAGAAGAGGTAGTTTTTGATAAATACGGTGAAAGACAGGTTAAAGTCGAATAAAAATGGCTGTTTTTTATCAGAATGACCATATGTCAGAACCGATTGGTTTAATCAAACAAGGAGGTGAACTGGGGTGGCATTAAGCGTTGCAGTGGATAAGGATAAATGCGAGGGCTGTGAAGAGTGCGTAAACAACTGTCCGGTTGGTGTTTTCCAGATGAAGGACGGTAAAGCAGACCCTTATCAGGCCGACTCGTGTGAAGGTTGTGAAACATGTGTCAGTGTGTGTTCAACCGGTGCTGTTACTTTAAAAGAACTGTAATATCGGACAAGAATTAAAGATTTTCATATAGAAGGGGATGCTGGAAATCCAGCATCCCCTTTTTATGCCTTGAAGATGAAGCGCGTGTTCAAAATTTTATGATATAATGGCTCGGCATAACATTCTTCTTGATATCGGCTTTCGGGACAGCGAATCGAATTAATTTCCTGTGATGCTATGTCTGTCTTTCTTATCATTTCAGTATATTGGGCGGAGGAACAGTTCTGGAAGAATTTATTTCAACATACGGCTACCTTGCCATCTTTATCCTTACATTTTTTGAAGGTGAAAGTGTACTGATAGCTGCCGGGTTTCTTGCTTACAGCGGCTATCTTGATGTCATCGTCGTGATACTCGTATCATCTTTGGCCTCCTATGTAGGTCACGGAACATTTTTTCTCATTGCCCTTTACAAAAGAGAGGCGTTTCTCAGACTGGTCCAGAGATTTGTAAAGGTGAATCTTTTAAAGCTTGAAGCCTTAGTGGCGAGGTACGGTGCAGCTTCCATTTTTATAAGCCAATGGCTTTATGGTTTCAGGCTGCTCAGTGCGGCGGTTCTTGGACTCTCGCGTATGGGTACAACGAAATATTTTACTTTTCAGCTGATAAGCTGCCTCCTCTGGGCGATTATATGCACTTCCGGCGGCTATTTCTTCGGAGCAACGCTCAGAAACATCCTCGGTGATGTGAAACAATACGAAATCCATATAGCTGTGGGAGTGCTTGCAGCGGGCTTCATCATCTGGTTTATAAGGGATGTCAAGAAGAAACGAAGTGCAGATTTGCTCCGAACTGAATCGGATAACAGAAAAGGGCGCTGATATATTTATATCACGGCTTCTTTATATTTGGATTTCATGTTTTTTTCTGGATATAAATTTCCCACTGGCCTTCATCCTGAAGCTTGACCGATTCGAACGGGTATCCGTGCTTTTCACAATATCGGGGAACAGCTTCCTCAGCGGTTGATTCGGAATCAGAGAGTACCTTTAATATTGCCCCGGTCGGTAATTTTTCCATTTCTTTCTTGATGAGGACAATTGGATATGGACAGACCCTTCCGAGGACATCGAGGGTCTCGACTGGTGTCATTGATTTTAAATCAGCCATTGTTTTAATCTCCTTCATCTGCTCAATTGTGAGAGCAGTTTACTTATTTTCGCAATTGCTAATTTACTCT
>Ga0316628_100000128_pt1 | contig 44771 bp, 40 predicted proteins | sample OWC_Aug_M2_C1_D5_FD_207648 | JGI IMG/M metagenome (GOLD analysis project Ga0316628, IMG submission 207648) | Wetland soil microbial communities from Old Woman Creek delta, Ohio, United States - OWC_Aug_M2_C1_D5_C | ecosystem: Environmental > Terrestrial > Soil > Wetlands | place: USA: Ohio...
GCCTAGGGTGGGGTTGTTCGCCCATTAAAAGGGATCGTGAACTGGGTTCAGACCGTCGTGAGACAGGTTTGTTGCTTTTTGCTGGAAGTGTATTGATGCCTGACTGGAAGGTTCCTCTAGTACGAGAGGAACGGGGAATCGTCGTCGCTGGTCTATCAGTTGTCCGACAGGGCAATGCTGAGCAGCTAAGCGATAGAGGATAAGAGCTGAACGCATCTAAGCACGAAACCTCCCGGAAAAAGAGGCATCTTACAGCCGCCGTAATTGACGGCGTTGATAGAGTTGGGATGTACATACCGAGGTTCGCCGAGGTACTCAGTCCGCAACTACTAATCGCTGTAGCCGCAACCAAGCGTGTATGATAAGGCAGTAACGGCTCTGCCGTTAAACTGACTGCGTATGAACCTATACCCTTCGATCATTCCTTTTTTTTAAAAGTGAATGAGGTAGCGTAAGCTCCGTTTCACGCCTGCGTATGAACCAAAGTGCGTCGCGTCAGTTCCAGTCATAGTCCGGAGGGACGAGCCTCCTCAGCCGCTGGACTGCCGAGAGCCTCTCCCTGTCCCCCAGCTTTGCCTCATCGGCACCCTGCCTCAGAATCTGTATCGTCTGATCCATGGCCTTCCTGTCCACCGGGAACGGCACGCCATCCTTGCCCCCTACTGCGAACGAGAATTTCACAGGGTCCCTCCAGCTCGGCTCCTTGCCGTAGATTATCTCCGCGGCGAACGCGAGGGCGCGCACGGTGGAGGGGCCGACCCCTTCGATCCCCAGGAGCTCCTCGAAGTCTCGGGGTTGCACTTCGTAGCATCTCCTGAGCACAGCCCAGTTTATGTCCCTGGGCATGCTCAGAACCGCTGGCACGACCTCGCCGTCAGCGCTCCATTCGAGTATGCTCCTCTGTTTCCCCCTTGCCGCCGCTTGTACGATCTCCCTCGTCCTCCTCGGGCTCTCCTTTGAGAGATCGCATGCGACCTCCCGGTTCTCGCGGCTGTCTGCGCTAGTCAGATCCAGGACTCTGTTCACCTTCTGACCGAGGATCGACGAATGCGGAGTCTCATCGAACCTGGAAACAATTTCCGAGGACCAATGGTACCTCCTCGCGTATCCTGACTCATCATTCATCCCCTGCTGGACCACCGTCCAACCGCCATGCCCGTCGAACAAGATGACATGATGGTAGAGCTGGTGCCCGTCCTGAAGTGCGGCGCTGTCCACCTTGGCCGACATCCTGCTCGCTCGCTTCATCGCCTCCTCGGTGCCGCTGCCGATGGAATTCCTTTCGCAGATCCCTTCTATCTCGGCAGGCGCCATCCTAGACACGGAGCCCTTCCCTCCGGCCAGGAATATCCCCAGGTCGGCATCGGAGAGCGCCTCCTTGACGGCGCCGCAGGTCACCGTCGTCGTGCCAGAGCTGTGCCAATCGAACCCGAGCACGCAGCTGAACGCCTGGAACCAGAACGGGTCGGAGAACCTCCGGATGGTCTCCCTGCCACCGACTTCGTCGACGGAGACCGTAAGTATCGCCTCAGCCAGCGAGACCATCCTCGTGAAAAGCCAGCGGGGGGCCTTTCCCGGATGCAGCGGCAGGTCGGCCATCCCGGTTCTCGTCATCCGTCATGCATCTGAATGCAAGGTATAATCGGTTCTCAGGAGGTTGCTGAAACTGCAGGCCGACTGACTGGATGACCAGCCAATCCAAATGCTTTATATCGGCTGGGGGGAGAACGAAGAGGAAGAAAGCGGTTCCATTCGTCGCACTGATTACGGATAGGTCGGTCCACCCACGTTCCCTGATAGGTCGCAGTCCTTGATGACGACGTTCGTGCTGCCTATGTTGTTCACCCCGACCCAGCCATTGCCGGTCGCAATGGCTCCGGTGACCAGTATGTCATCGCAGACTGCGAGCACTATACCGCTCCTCGTGTTGTACGACGCACTGTCGCCTCCGATGCCTCCGCCCGACACGGTCGAAGCGGTGCATCCCGAGAGGTAAATGCCATTTATACCGTTGGAGTCGGCGTGGCCTCCGTAGATTATCAGGTTGCCGCACAGCCGTGCGTATATGCCGTTCCCGACGGTGAGGGTTAAGGTGCAGCCAGAGATATTCGCGTTGTTGCACGACGCGAGGTGTATGCCCACCTCGTTGTTCGAGTTCGCCGTGCAGCCGACGATCCAGGCTGAGTTGCTCGAGACCGAGTATATGCCCCTCTGCCCGTTGTCCGAGCACGTCGTGCCAGATATTACGGAGGTCGGGCATGAGTACAGGAATATCCCGTTCTTCGTGTTGTTCGAGTAGCTACCGCCCGTGACATTTACGTTGCTGCCCAAGTACGCGAAGACGCCGTTGTTGGCGTTGTTCGACATGGCGCAGCTGTTGACGTCGACGTGAGTGCATGAGGCGAGATATATGCCGTTCCATCCGTTCTTATTCAGGGTTGCGGATAAGTTCGCGATATTAAGGTCGTTGCACATGTACATGTAGAGGCCGTTCCTGCCGTTGTTCGAGTAGTCGCCGCCGCTGATGACAGTCGAATTGGTGTATACGGAGTTTATGCCGTTCCAGAGGTTGCTGCTGTGCGATCCGCCGGCGATGCTCATACTGATGCAGTTCTTTGTGTAGATGCCGCTCAGGCTGTTGTAAGTAGTGTCCGTGTTCGTGACCGAGATATCCCTGCAACCATCGAGGTGCACTCCGTGGTTGCCGTTCGAATCGGCACGACAATTGGAGATCGTCACATTGTCGCTGGAGAGGACGTATATCCCGTTACCGGCGTTTGATGAGATTCTGCATGAAACTCTCTCGATGTTGCTGCTTGACACGATGAGTATGCCATACAGGTTGTCGGTGCAGACGCAGTTCTCTATGCGGCCATTGGTCACATTGTTCAGGTAGATGCCCTTATAGGCGTGGCTAGTCGAGAGCACACGAACGCCATTGATGGTGAAGCGTACGTCTGTGTTCTTAATTTGTATGCCGTTCGTCGTCGAGGAGTCGATATCGTATCCGCTGATGATGTAGGGGTCGCCCTCGCTCCCATCGCCGGTCCACCCTTCGACTAGGGCCCTCCAGGCGAAATGCGCGTTGCTGCTGATGTAGATGGGTGCGTGGGAAGTGTACGAAATGATCGGACCGCCTGTCAGTGGATAGCAGTCCATAGCTCCAGCGCTTCCAGTGATGGAATATGGGTCGTCCACTATGCCCAAGGGGAAGTAATCATCCGGCGTCGTCCAGTCACTCCAGTAGTTGCCGTAGCCGTGCGTGTTGTTCCAGTGGTTGTTCGTGCCATCGTCACATGCCTGAACTCCCCCACCATTGTTACCTGAGAATGTGTTATTCCAGATTATATTGTTGCTGCCGCGATAGATGCGTATGCCGTATTGATAGTTCGACGAGCAGTTGTTGTTCGACAGGGTGTCGTCGCTGTTAAAAGAGAAGTATATGCCGTATTGATAGTTCGACGAGCAGTTGTTGTTCGACAGGGTATGTCTGCCGCCGCCATTGAGGAATAGGCCACAATCATTGTTCGAGCAATTGTTGTTCGACAAAGTGTTCCCGATGCAGGAATCGAGCGATATGCCGTAAGAGTTATTGTTCGAGCAGGTATTGTTCGATAGGGTGTTGCTGCTACAAAGATTTGTGATTGATATGCCATAACCATTGTTCGAGCAGGTATTGTTCGATAGGGTGTTGCTGTTGCTGCTGTGAGCGAGGCGTATGCCGACCCTATCATTCGAGCAGGTATTGTTGCGAACCATGACATTTGAGCAGAATTCAATCTCGATTCCAATGTCGGTATAGTTCATATTCTGATTCTCGATTATGAAGCCGGTGCAATTAACAAGGATTACTTGGCCGGCGCCCGAAGGCACGGTCATCCCACTCTGGTTACTGTAATAACGGATGGGTTTGCCGTTGACAGTATTTGACGTATCGATGATATGTGAGTACTGATTGAGAAAAGAACCGCTAAAGTAAATCCCATCATCGATCAGAACATTGTTTCTTAGGGTGTTACCGGTGCAGGTATCGAGCCATAAGCCATGAAAAATGCTCGACGAGCAGGTGTTGTTCAATAGTAAGTTACTATTGCTGTAATACTTGAGGTATATACCATAATAATTGTTCGAACAGGTGTTGTTCGACAAAGTGTTGCCGCTGCTGAGATACAGGTATATGCCATAATCATTGTTCGAGCATGTGTTGTTTAACAGTAAGTTACTGTTGCTGTAAGAATAGAGGTATATGCCGTAATAATTGCTCGGGCAGATGTTGTTGATCAAAACTCCATTCACACAAGAATATAAATAAATTCCAGAATAGCTTTGATAGCTTTTTCCGCAATCATGGATGTAGCAGTCCTTGATTGTGAAATGCACATCTGTTCCCTGGATGTATATTCCATTTGAAGAGATTGCATTTATATCATAATCTTGAATGATATAGGGATTAGATTCTGTTCCGTTTCCAGGCCACCCATTTAGGGTTGCCTGGTTTTTAAAGTCAGTATTACCATTGATTGAGATCGGGGCATGGGTTATATACGCCGAAATCCTAGCTTTCACTGGCTGCTCTTCAGGCGTATCTGTTGACGACAATATTGAAAACGATGTCACAATCATTAGTGCGGCAATTACAATCGATGCCAGTAGATACCTACTCTTCATCTAGCTCACCCACTGCAACATCCTGAACTAATTGGTCGACTAATAAGGATATGCACAAACAAGATTGAAAGGGATTTGCAGGGGCGTTTCCGCCCCCCGATTTATTCCTTCCGTCGTACCATACGCCTTTTCATACGATTGTACCTGGGTTCCGACTGCCAGAAGTCCGACTATTGTAGTATGCTTTATTTACTGACATTCAATCTAGCGTCGCCATGGATGCAAAGGAGTTCGAGATCGAGTTCTTCCTGAGCAGCGGTTTTCACAGGAGCCAGTGCAAGACCTGCGGGAGGTTCTTCTGGTCTCTGGGAGACCACGAGACCTGCGGCGAGAGCCCCTGCTCGGAGTACTCGTTCATCGGCATGCCGCTGTTCAAGCGGAAGCACTCCCTGCACGACATGCGCGAGAGCTTCCTCTCATTCCTCGAGAAGAACGATCACACTAGGATCAACAGATATCCGATCACCGCGAGATGGCGCGACGACGTCTTCTTCACGCAGGCGAGCATCTACGACTTCCAGCCGTGGGTGATAAACGGGGTCGTCGATCCGCCCGCGAACCCGCTGGCGATATCCCAGACCTGCATAAGGTTCAACGACATCGACAACGTCGGGAGGACCGGCTCGCACCTCACCATGTTCGAGATGATGGCCCACCACGTCTTTAACAGCAAGAAGCGGCAGGTATACTGGAAGGACAGGACCGTCGAGCTCTGCTTCAGGTTCCTCTCCGAGGTGCAGGGGGTCGACCCGAAGGTCGTCCGTTTCATAGAGGCCTGGTGGGAGGGGGGCGGAAACGCCGGCCCCTGCGTCGAGGTCATCGTTGGGGGCGTCGAGGCTGCCACGCTGGTCTTCATGCAGTACCTAACCAAGGACGGCAAGCTGGTCCCGATGGACATGCAGGTCGTCGACACCGGCTACGGGCTGGAGCGGCTCACATGGCTCTCGCAGGGGACGCCGACAGCGTATGACGCGATATTCGGCGACGTGCTCCGGAGGCTGGAGGAGCTGGCCGATGTCAAGGGCGACAAGAAGATCCTCGGAGAGTACTCCAAAGTCGCGGGGCTCATGAAGGTGGAGACGTCGATGGACCTCCGCGAGCTGCGCGCAAAGACCGCCAAGCGGCTCGCGATCCCGGTGGACGAGCTCATCCGGCAGATAGAGCCCTTCGAGAACGCCTACAACATCTGCGATCATTCCCGCGCGCTCGCATTCCTCCTCAACGACGGCGTGGTCCCATCGAACGTGAAGCGCGGCTATTTCGCCAGGCTGCTGGTCAGAAGGGCGATAAGGGCGCTGAAGCGGCTGGACGCCGGCGCGCCCCTGTCCGAGGTAGTGGGGTGGCAGGTCGACTTCCTCTCGTCCGACTTCCCAGAACTCGCCGAGAACAGGGAGGACATCCTGCTCCTGGTCAAGGTGGAGGAGGGACGATATGCGGAGACCATTGCCAGAGGCAGGTCAATGGTGCAGCGGCTCGAGAGCTCCAAGAAGCAGGCGGGAGCCGCCATTTCGGTGAGCGACCTCATAGAGATGTATGATTCCAACGGGCTGACTCCTGACATGGTCCAGGAGTTCTCATCCACCCCGGTGACAGTCCCGGACGACTTCTATATACAGGTGTCGAAGAGGCACGAAAGGGCGGAAGACGGGGAGGAGAAGCACGCAGAGGCCCCCAAGCTGTCGCGGGAGTATCCGCCGACGCGCCTGAGGTTCTACGAAGACCCGTACAAGCGCGAGTTCAAGGCGAAGATAATCGGCAAAGAGGGGCAGGGCGTGATCCTCGATGAGAGCTACTTCTACGCGGCGAGCGGCGGCCAGGAATCGGATTCCGGGTTCATCGGCGGCATAAGGATGTCTCGCGCGGAGAAGGTCGGCAATGTCATCGTACATTTCATAGAGGGCGCGATGGACGCCGGCGAGGGCGACTCCGTCGACTGCGAGATCGATTGGAGCCGCAGGCGGGCGCTCATGAGGCACCATACCGCCACGCACATAGTGAACGGGGTCAGCAGGAGGATCCTCGGAAACCACATCTACCAGACTGGGGCGAACAAGTCCGTCGACTCCGCCAGGCTCGATATCACCCACTACGCCGACCTGACAAAGGAGCAGGTCGACGAGATAGAGAGGGAGGCAAACAGGGCGGTGCTCGAAGCCCTGGCGATCACATCGAAGTTCGTCGAGCGCAACCAGGCCGAGAAGCTCTACGGCTTCAGGCTGTACCAGGGCGGGGCGGTCCCGGGCCGAGAGATCCGCGTCGTCAACATCGAGGGGCTGGACGTCGAAGCATGCGGCGGGACGCACTGCACCAACACATACGAGGTCGGCACGATCAAGATGCTCGGGGCGAAGCGCATCCAGGACGGCGTAGTGAGGCTCGAGTTCGCCGCCGGGATGGCCGCAGTGGATCAGATGCAGAAGATGGGGCATTCCCTCAAGGAAGCCGCCCAGCTCGTCAACTCATCCGTCGATTCGCTCCCCGCAGCGGTGGCGAAGCTGCTCGCGGACATCCATGACTACAGGAAGGAGATTGACAGCCTCAAGAAGGAGGTGCTGTCCGGCGCCAATGCCGGCTCATCGGAGTCAGTGAGCGTCGGGGACACGCACATCGTCCGCCTAGTCCGCAACCTGGACTTCAAGGACATGACCCAAATCGCGAAAGAGATGATATCGTCCGAGAAGACCATCGCGGTCATAGCTTCCGGTTCGAACGGCCTCAAGATGATAATCGCCAGGAGCGGCGACCTGGACCTCGATTGCTCCAAATTGCTGCGCGGAGTATTCGCCAAGGTCGGAGGCAGCGGGGGCGGGAAGCCGGATTTCGCCCAGGGCGGGGGCCAGGACGCCTCGAAGATCGACGAGGCGATGGAATTCGCGGTCGAAGGGATACGCAAGGATGCCGAATCGAGAGGAAAGAGCTGAGATGGCCAGCATCGGGAATCTGAGAAGCAAGATCAAGATGGCGACGGAGATGCACGATCTCCTCCCCATCGCCCGCAGGTACTTCGTCATCGGGGCGTTCGACGGCGCATTGACGATAATGGGCGTGATTCTCGGCGCATATGCGGTGGGGGAACTCACCAGCCACCTCGTGATAGTCGCCGGGTTCGCCGCAGGCGTTGCCCTTTCCGTCAGCTCGGCCGTGGGAGCCTACGAGGCCGAGCGGATCGAATCCGCCCTGCACCACAAGGAGATCGAGAGGGCCATGCTGTCCCAGGTGGAGGGGACCAGGAAGGAGACGGCGCAGCTCAGCAACCTCATGAGCGCGTTCGTCCACGGCGTCGCGCCGCTGATCGCAGCCTTCATCCCGATCACCCCCTTCCTATTCCTGCCGGAGCAGGAGGCCATGGTATCTGCGATAATCATCACCCTCGGCTTCCTGTTCGCCATGGGCGCGTATCTGGGGAGCCTTCTCAAGCAGATGATATTGTACACAGCGCTGAGATTCGTCGCCGCCGGACTAGTGACTGCGATCATCGTCTTCCTGCTCGGCGGAGACTGAGGGCAGAATCCAGAAATGAATCAAAAACGATTGCACGGACACCGGTCGGGACTCCGATCGATGCCCTTTATTGTTTTCTCGAACCGCTCGACTATGCGCACTTCAGTTCGATGCAGCCGGGTGGTGCACGCTCTTCCTGTCAAAGGCCACCATTACGCCCCAGACGCAGAAGATGCCCATCGTGATTACGGCTCCGAGCGCGAGGTCGGCCAGCAAATTCTGACCAACGAGGAAAAGCTCGCCGCTCCAAAGGTGGTCGATCATGCCGAACGATGCCCCCCCGAACAGCAGGAGCGAAAGCCACAACTGGTGATCGCTGTCGTTCATCTTCTTGACCTTCTTCCTTGCCACTTGATGCGCGAACGCGACTAACATCGGTACCATATAGCAGACCATGTTCTCATGCTCCTCGGTAACACTTTTTTTGATTTTTTGTTACCAAGGCGGATATCGTGCCGGAGTATAAAAAATGATTCAATCCCCGCTCATCAGCACCTCCGAGCAGTTGCGACCTGCACCAACGATATTCCATCCTCACTTCAGGAAAGATGCTGGACGTGCAAATCAAAACATCTTCAAAGGGCAAACGCTTTTATAGGAAATAGCAATTCGCTATCCTGCATCGTCTGAATTGATTCGCTGGCTTTTTAAGCCAGATATCGAGAGCCAAATCGGAGGTCATTAATTGGCAGAGAAGGGAGTCGCACCTGACAAATCGGATAAGCCCGAGAAGCCAGAGAAGGCCGAAAAACCCCAGAAGGGGGAGAAGAAGGCGGCCGCCAAGGCTCACGAGGCACCGAAGAAGGAGCACCCCGACAATTTCAGGTTCATAGTGAGGATGGTCAACACCGACATCAACGGCGAGAATTCAGTTCTCATCGGTCTTACAAAGATCAAAGGCATCGGACTTCGGGCATCATATACGATCACCAAGCTCGCAGGCATCAGCCCTAATGTGCAGATAGGCACGCTGGATGACGCTGGAATCGCCAAGCTCGAAGAGACAATCGCGAACTACGTCGAGATCGTCCCCGGCTGGATGGTCAACCGCCAGCATGATTGGGAGAGCGGCGACGACATGCATCTCGTGGGCATCGACGTGGAGGTCATGCTAAAGGACGACATCAACAGGATGAAGATGATAAGGTGCTACAGGGGAATACGCCATGAGCGCGGCCAGAAGGTCCGCGGTCAGAGGACCAGGTCGAACGGCCGGACAGGTCTGCAGGTCGGCGTCATAAGGCAGAAGCTCGCCCCGGCCCAAGCCGGAGAGAAGGGCTCGGAGAAAGGGTCAGAGAAGCGCGCGGAGAAAGCTCCGGCGAAGGCGGCGGCCCCGGTCAAGGCCGCTCCAGCCAAGGCCGCTCCAGCCAAGGCCGCTCCAGCCAAGGCCCCTGAGAAGAAGGGTGTGTAGACATGGGCGACCCTAAGTTTTCCAGAAGGAAGTACGATACTCCCTCTCATCCCTGGCGCGCGGAGAGGATCAAGAGCGAGAGCGAGCTCCAGAAGCGGTTCGGATTGAAGAACAAGCGCGAGATCTGGAAAGCCCAATCGCAGATCAGGACGCTCAGGGCTCAGAGCAGAGACCTCCAGGCGAGGCTCAGGACCGGGGAGCACCAGGCGGAGGTCGAGATGAAGCAGCTCCTCGACAAGTGCGGACGCTTGGGACTGCTACCAATGGAGGGAGCGACGCTAAACGACATACTTTCGCTCACTATCGAGAGCGTTCTCACCAGGCGCTTCCAGACGATGGTCTTCCAGAGAGGGATGGCATACTCGGCGGACCAGGCGAGGCAGTTCATCGTTCACGGTCACATTACCATCAATGGCAGGATAGTCACAATCCCAGGATACCTCGTCAGGCGAGCGGAGGAGAATGCGATAGGTTTCGCAGTGAGCTCCCCGATTGCCAACGATCTGCATCCGATGCGCCCGAAGCCGAAAGAGGCGGTCGAGATCGAGAAGGAGAAGGCCCTCGTCGAGCAGGCCGCGAAGGCGGAGGCAAAGCCGAAGCCGGTCGCTCCGAAGAAGGAGAACCCCCTTGAGAAGCTGAAGGTCGTGAAGCCGTCGCTCGAGAAGATGATTGTGAAGGACGGAGCGGAGGAAGCAGAAGCGCCCCTCCCTGAGATCGAGGAGACGGGGGAGATACCGCAGGCGCCAGAGCCCGCGGAGAAGCCCAAGGGCGAGAAGCACAAGGCCGAGAAGCCGAAGGGCGACAAGCCGAAGGCCGAGAAGCACAAGGTAGAGAAGGCCGAGAAATCCGACAAGGCCGACAAGCCCGAGAAGCCGAAGGGCGACAAGCATAAGGCCGAGAAGCACAAAGCGGAGGAGAAGTGAGCAGCATGGGGAAATGGGGTATCGCTCACATCTACGCAAGCTACAACAACATCGTCATCACGGTAACCGATATCACTGGTGCGGAGACGATTACGAAGTGCAGCGGAGGCATGGTCGTAAAGGCCGCCAAAGACGAAGCGTCGCCATACGCCGCCATGAGGGCAGCGGAGCGGGTGGCGGAGATCTCCAAGGAGAAGGGCATAGACGGGTTGCATGTCAAGGTCCGCGCTCCCGGAGGGAACAAATCGCTTTCCCCCGGACCAGGCGCCCAGGCAGCGATAAGGGCCCTGGCGCGTGCGGGCATGAGGATCGGACGAATTGAGGATGTCACCCCCGTCCCCCACGACGGCACAAAGAAGAAGGGCGGAAGGAGAGGGCGCAGGGTCTGATCAGCAGAAACCCCGGTTCCGAGTGATACAGATGAAGATCGAAATACAGGAGATGACCCACACAAAGGGGCGGCTCATTTTCACGGACACCGACCCGTCGGTCGTCAACGCCATCCGCAGGACCATGATGGCGGATGTCCCGAAGATGGCCATCGAGAACGTCGAGTTCCATATGGGCGCCATCATGGACGAAGGGGGGAAGGAGTTCGAGAGCATATCTCCCCTGTTCGACGAGATTGTCGCCCACAGGATAGGGCTCCTGCCGATCCCCACCGACCTCGAGGCATTCGTCTTCAAGGAGAAGTGCACCTGCAACGGCGAGGGCTGCCCCAGCTGCACGATAATGTACTCCATCAACAAGAAGGGACCCTGCACGGTCTATTCTGGTGACCTGGAGCCTCTCGGCGATGCGAAGTTCAAGATCAAGGACGACCTCATCCCGATAATCAAGCTGGCCGATGGCCAGGCAATCCTGGCGTATGCAAACGCCCAGCTCTCCACCGGCAAGGACCACGCCAAGTTCTCCCCTGTCTGCGGCATCGGCTACAAGTTCGGCGCGAAGGTGACTCTCGATGCGGCCAAATGCGACCACGACGAGCTCTGCATGAGCGTGTGCCCCAAGGAAGTATTCTCGAAGGAGGGCAAGAAGATCGTAGTCGCACATCCGGAGCGCTGCAACCTCTGCATGGCGTGCGTGGACGCCTGCGAACTCAAATGCGTCAAGGTAGAGGAGAACCAGAACAGGATCATATTCCAGTACGAGACCGACGGCTCCCTCACCGCGAAGGACCTCCTGACGCACGCGCTGAAGATGCTCGAGGAGAAGTACACCGGGTTCATCGAGATGGTGTCGAGCCTGCAGGACTAGGCGCCTAGAAGAAATCGTCGAGGCTGCTGTCTTTTACCCTGTCTGATTGGAAAATGGAGTTGATGGAGGTCTCGACGAGTTCTATCCTCTGCCGCGTGTAGTTCGGCACGTCGTACCTGTCGGCTATCTCCTTCGCCTTGTCCAGGTATTTGCTCACGCTCCCTCCCGGGACGGTCAATATCAGGGAGTTGCCGCACGAGCACTTGCCTCTCAGCGGCATCCTCCGGTACTTCTCGTTGCACTTCGGGCATCGTAACTGTTGGGAGGAGAACTTCTTCAGCGTCCCGATGAGGTCGGGGAGCAGGTGCTTGGTTATCACCCTGTAGACGACGTCGTCCACATCGACCGCCCTGATCTTCTTGGCTATCGCGAGCTGCGCCTCGATCTTGTCGTCCATTGTCTCGAACACGGTGTAGGACGAGCATATGGGCCCGTCGTCGATGCGCTGGCTCGGCATGGAGTAGCCCAGCCCTTCGTACTGAAGAACCGTCCCGATCCTGCTGCCGGCCATGTCCATGAGGTGTTCGACGCTCTTAGGCGGCTTGTAGCACCTCGCCGCCTCGTACAGCTCCAGCGGGTATTCCCAGCAGAAATCGAGGTTGTGCGCCTCCTTGTCGATCTCATCCGGGTTCAGCCTGGTCGACAGCACGAGCGGGGCGTCCATCAGCCCCCCTCTCTTCTCCGGAAGGAAGGATCTCGAGAAGTTGAGCAGGGCGTCCATGAGAAGGATGACCGAATCCTCATCCCCGTCGCAGTTCCTCCTCTTTGCCGCATGGAAGTAAGGGTGTGCGTATCCCGCGTTCGCCTTCGAGAATCCGATGATCCTGGCAAGGACTCCTCCCGAAGTGTGCGGCGCCAGCCCGATGGCCAGGTGGCCGATGAGGTCCTTCCTCTTGGTGCATTTATAGTACGGCTCCAAGCCGTAGAGCTTCTCGAGGGAGTCGTCGATGAACTTCGTTACATTCACCAGGTATTTGCCGCTTGACGCCGGCAGAACGATGTCCTGCACCTTGAGCTCGCACATCTGCTCCGGGTCGGAGAGCTCCTTGCCGAACGCGTCCTTGTCATAGCCCAGCTTCTTCGCCTCATCGACGGTGAGGTCCACCTCCGCCGGTTTGAAATGCGTCAGCGGGACGTCGGTCGCATCGAACCTGATGGTCCCGTCCTTGAAGACGAAGACCTCGTGCTTGGCCCTGAGCAGCCCCTTCTCCAGGGGTTCCGGGGTCTTGTCCTTGGATATCATCCCCTGAACGGCCTTGACCTCGGGTAAGATCTTCATCCCGATCCTTCCGGCGGCCTCGCTCAGCATGTCCTGCAGGTTCAGCTTGACCGCCTTTTGCACCCCTCTGGGGACCGTGTGCGAGCCGCATGCGCACAGCGTCGAGAAGCTATAGGAGCCGCAGGTAGGGCATTTCCTCTCCCCTAGCACTATCTCGAGGTCTTCGTGCTTGGCGGCCTCGTTCAGCAGTCTCTGCGCCCCCCCGAAATTCCCAATCGGGAAGAGGACATGGGGCGGCGGCTTCATCTTCCGCTCTTTCGCCTTCTCCGGCCGAGCCATCCTAGCGCCTATCCTCGTGATGGCCCTGGCCTGCATGGGTATGCCGCAGAGTTTGGACAGCATGGCGAGCGGCCCCTCCGCGGAGGCATCGGGTTCGCTCTTGGACACCAGGCGGTTCTTATCATCCTCAGCGAGCCCCAGGCAGAAGACGATTGCCTTCCCATACTCTTCGATCCTCAGCCTGCCTTCTCGCACCCTGTGCAGCGCTCCAAGCTTGGTCAGGATAGATTTGACCTCGGGATCGTTGTCGATCGTGAGAATCTTCGCGAAGCTGCCAGTCGCGAGGATGTGCTCCCTAAGTCTGCGTATCTCCTCCACGGAGATGTCCGACCAGAACAGATTGAATGCCGGATGCAGCGGGACGCCGAACTCCTTGGACATCTCGACGGCCCTCTCGAACACAGGGTTCTCCCAGTCCACCGGCAGACGTCCGGCCTTGGACCTCAGGAGGACCTTGTACTCGTCTATCGATAGGCCGGCCGGGACGAGCCGGTGGTTGTTCTCGGCGAACTCCCCGAACGCTATGAGCATCTCGCCCACGTCGACTATCTCGACGATCCTGCTCTCCAGCCGGGTGGCCTCGTGATAATCGTGCACTAGGACCAGATCGCCGTTGTCGAGCAGGACGATCGGCCCCTCAATTGAGTCGCACGGCGTCACCGCGCCGGCCTTGCCCGGCCTCTCAATCTTTATCTGCGTTCCGACCGCAATGAACCCGCCGAGCACCTGCATGGTCGCCGAGTTAAGGCCGACCGCAGCCAATCCGGTGGTTCTGCTCCTCCCATAACGGAGCCTGAACCCTCCGACCCTCGATGGGTGGGCGAGCACCGGCCTTCCGGCCACTATGTCCTTCAGGAACTTCGAGCTCGGCTCGATGCCGCCGTTGTCGCTCTCGATGGCGGATCCCTTGTTCCTGAGGTACTCATCCAAGAAATCCCAGCCGTCGATTCCGAGCCTCTTGACATGCTTCTGCAGCTTGGGCGCCTTGAGGCACAGCCCCTCGGCGATGACCAGGCAGGCCCCTCCTCGCACGCGGTTCGTCTCGATCCGCGGGAGGTCCCTGAACCCGGATATCTCCATGTCCTCCGTGCCTTCCCCGTTGATGCACACCGGCACGTTCCTCGATATGAGCTCTATCTCCTCATTCGAAGGAGTGTACTGCAGGTGCTGGCAGTTCTTGTAAAGGGGGATCTCCTCCTTGAACCGCTGGATCTCCCCCTCCGTCGGGAGGTACCTTGAAAGCCCGAGCTCGCGCCGGACTATGTCGGCTATGAGGACCGACATGGCCTGCCCGGTCCCTCCCGCCGACCTTATCGGGCCAGCGAAATACACGGTGAGGTAGTCGGAGCCGTCGCTGTTCTTCTGTATCTTCACGCCGGCGATGCCTTCGAGCGGGGCGACGAGTATGCCCTCCGTGAGGACCGCCACCCCGACCCTGATCGCCCTGTCTATCGCCTCCTCCCTGCTCTTCGACGGTCTCGTCGCAAGCTCCTTGGCGATGAGGATCGACACCTCTTCCCTGTTGTGCTTCTTGTTGAGCACCCTTATGCGGTCCGCTATGCCCTCCGTGCCCCATTCCGAGAGGAGGTGCTCGACCCTGGATGCGAGATCCTCCGCGGTCGGGATCTCCACCAAGTCGGAGGGGTCGACGCCCCTGGCCCTGGCTGAACCTGCAATGGAATAGCATCTCTCCGTCTCCTCCTTCAACGAATCGAAGTACCTGCTCATCGATTCGCCGCAGGCAGGATGATTTGAATGGCGACTCATCAGTCAGCTACGCCCCCATCAGGCAGCGCGAGAGCATCGGCTCCCGCACGAAACGTTTCGTTTAAGTGCAGCCCACCCGAGGTGAGTGCTATCGGCGACTAAAAACATTGCGTTAGGTCGGGGCGGATAGCGCCTCGGTTATCTCGACGACTAAATCGTCGACGCCGGCCCTCGTCAGAGCGCTCACGCGGATGTTGTCGCTCTTGCCAGCCAGCAAGTCGGACTTGTTCTCAACCACGATCAGCTTTGTGTCGGGGTACAGCCTCCTTATCTCGTCAAGGAGCGAGAGCTGGTAGTCTATCGGGTAGCCGCAGCTCCCGGTCGGGTCGAGGAGGAAGACTATCAGGTCCGCGAGATGGCGGAGCGCGATTATCGCCTGCCTCTCTATCTGGTTCCTGTCCTCAAGAGGCCTGTCCAGCAGTCCGGGCGTGTCGATTATCTGATATCGCGTCCTCTTGACGGTCAACAGCCCGACGGTTATCTCCTTGGTGGTGAACGGGTATGTGGCGACCTTCGGCTTGGCGGTCGATATGGCTGCGACCAGCTGGCTCTTGCCGACGTTGGGGGCGCCCGCGATGACGATCGCCCTAGTTCCCGGGTCTATGGTCGGAAGCGCCCTTATCCGGTCCCTCGCCCTGTTCAGGAACCTGAGGTCCTTGTCGACCTGCCTGACGAGCGAGGCGGTCCTTCCGTACATCTCCGCCCGGAGCTCGTCCATCGAGGTGAGCACCTTCGTCCTCTTGATCCCGGACTTGTACTGCTTGGAGATCCTCCTCACCTGGTCGGAGCACCAGTCCAGCGCCCCGAGGGATTTCTTCAGCTGGTCCGTGCCAATCAGGAGGTCAATCAGCTCTCGGTAGAACTGAGGCATCATGTCCAGGTTCGGGAACGCCTTCACGTACCCTCTCAGCGTGGTCTCTATCTTGTCGGAGATGGAGTTGATCTTCGCTATGTCTTTCTGCTTGATGAGGTCGACCTTGCTCCTGGCCGACAGCACCTGGACCTTGGTCGCCCTCTTGAACGCGCTCTCAATGAGCTCATCGGCCGTCATGATCGTCGGTATTCTCAGCATTTCAAGCACTGCCTTCCCATCCCAACCGCCTGTCGGGGATAAAGCTTTGCGAAACCCCACGGCTGAAAAAGGTATTAAGTCCATCCAGGGGCATCGGCGCAATCGGCAGAAGGTGGTGCAGATACATTTTGAGCTCGATCTCAGGCCCGTGCTTAGAACCGGGGACAAATCCCTGATGGGGGCGGGAAGGGCGAGGCTGCTGAGGCAGATCAAGGAGCTCGGCTCGCTATCCAAGGCGGCAAAGGAGATGGGCATGTCGTACCGTCACGCCTGGGGGGTCATCCACAGGATGGAGGAAATCTGCGGAGAGAAGATCGTCCGGTCGGTGCGGGGCGGGGCCGGGCGGGGGCAGAGCGTGCTCACAAGCGCGGGGGATAGGATACTGTCGGAGTTCGAGAGCAGGGTCACAGCGCTCAAAGAGGCCCAAGGGAGGACATACAGGAAACCGAGCTTGACGGCCGACGGGATACTCGCCATCGGCGGCAAGATGCTCCTAGTCAAGAGGAAGAACGATCCCTTCAGAGGGCGGTACGCGCTTCCTGGCGGGTTCGTGGAATACGGGGAGACGGTCGAGGATTGCGTCATCAGGGAAATCCGCGAGGAGACCGGCCTTATCGTCAGCATAGATCGCCTTTTGGGAGTATATTCCGCGCCCGGCAGGGATCCTAGGGGGCATACGGTGAGTGCCGTTTTTGTGCTGACGTCGAGAGGGGGGCCGCTGACTGACAGCGACGAAACGCACCCGGAGTGGGTTTCGCTGGAAAAGATGCCTCCGCTCGCGTTCGATCACGATTCTATTGTGTCGGATTATCTCAAATCATCAAAGAAATGCCGCTAGACCTTCGTGCTTACTCTTATCTTCGCCCCTTCCCTGGCCTTCCTCAGGAGGGCCGGGTCGGCCGACACCCTGCCTATCACATTGCAGTCCGATGCTGCGACAGGCTCATCGCCCTCGCTGGCGGGAGTCGGCCCGAAGAATATTGCCAGCGCCGGACCGCTTGGCCAATAGGCGATCTCCCCGACCATCATTTTGGATCTGGCCCCGCTCTCTAGCGGTGCTTTGAAATCCACATAGAAATAGATCTCGTCACCCCATCTCGATACCCGGCCGATTATCGGCAGCGCCTCTCTGAAGGCCCTGTGGGTCTCAGATTCAACGTCCTCTATTTCAGCTTCAATGATCGGCATCCCGTCTATTGAAATGTCCGCACGCACACTACCACCAACCGAGATTACACAGAAATGAAAAATATTACGATTGCGAAGGCCTCGGATTCGCGGCCTTCGCTTTTTGGTTTGATGTTCCGATTCGGAAGCAGCTCTAGCTCAGTTCCTCTTCTTCAGATTCCTCAAGCTCTTCTTCCTCTTCTTCCTCATCGAGCATCTTCTGGGCTTTCTGCTTCCTCAATACCACGACTGCTGCCACTGCTGCAATTACGGCAGCCAGGCCAACTGCAACCGGTATCAGGTAGTTGTTCGTTTCTGTCGGACTGCCAACCCACTTGACCTTCATGAAGAGCGGGCATTCGCCCCAGAAGTGGTCGACCTGAAGTCCAGGGTGAGCCACCCAGTCTCCCCAGTTCGTCCATCTGTAGTCGAGGTATCCGTAGCAGTTCTTCGGGTTGCAGGTGCTGAGGAACCCAGTCCCGGAAAGGAACAGGTACTTCTCGCACTCGTCCACCCAGTGAATCCTCTCGGTTGTATTGAATGTGCGCGCCGATTTGTCGTAGCAGTAGTCGTAGTACGGATCGGGCTCGCCCCATTCGTTCCAGCCGTCCATCGAGTACGAGCTTGGGACGTACAGCAGGTAGTTCGGGTCGGGGTCGCCGCTCCAGTAGGTCTCGGTGAAGTGCTCCTGGAAATTGTAGATGACCTTGTTCCATGTCGCGGTGTTGACCGCAGTCGGTATCAGCTTGACGCCGATGCTCTCCCATTGCGCCGTGAGATACTTGGAGATGTCCATGGCCTCGAACACCTCCTGCTCGAGCACGTCCTCGAACTCGAGATACCTCTGTTTTCCGTAATTGTCATTCATGGCGGAGTCGATGCTTACGGCCTTGCCCATCGCCACCAACCTTTGCGCGGCAACGATGGAAACCTCCCTGTAGCCGTTCGGGTAGGTGGGCCAATCGTATCCGGACGCGTTCAATATCTCGTTGGCGCGGGTCAAGTTGAAATCCATCACGTTCGCCACGGTGTCATTATACGAATAGAGGAGCGCCCCCTGGGCCGTTGAATTGTATGTCCGAGAGGCCGTGCCATTGCTCAGGAGCGTGTTGCTGTTGTAGGTGGCATTTGCCGTCACGTTGAACCAGGACATGTTCTTGTCGTCGTTCCAGCCGTCGTAGTACCACTCCGGGAACACGGGCGTCAATATGCCGACGCCTTTCGTGCCCAATCCTCTGAAGATATCATCCACTATGTAGTCCCTGTCCGTGGCGATCGCGGTCGCCCTGTGCAGGGCGGGATCGGCCCTGGCGGGATTGAGACCTCCTGGCGCTTGTTTCATTTCGAAGTTGAAGTGGGATATCTTCGTGTAGACTGTTGAGCTGAATTGCGAGACGAGCCTCAGCTCCGGGGGCTTGTCAGTCGAATTCTGCAGGGACAGGTAGTTGATCGGCGTGATCTCGGTGGCGTCGATCTTCTTCGTCTTGAGGTCGAGGATGAGCGTCTGCTCTTCGGAATAGAACTTCAATATGAGCTTGTCGATCTCGCATACCCTGCCGTTCTCCTTCCCGAGGCCTTTCTCGTACTCAGGATTCTTTACGAGGGTGATTTTCTCCCTAGAGATTATCTCCTGCTCAGTCAGGGTGTCCTGGCCCATGAACGGGCCGGTGCCGACCGCAGGGATGCCCGTCCAATCCTGGGCGATTGCCACGGGGCTCATGTCCTCAAGAATATGCTTTGGCACTATCGGGAGCTGGATGCTGGCCCCCCACGATACCGGTATGGGGGGATTGCTGCCGTTGGTCCGGTCGGTGAAGAAGAGCCTCACTTTGTATTTATCGACGATTTGAGCGTGGTCTATCCACTTTGTGTACGGCTGGTATGCCCAGAACGTATTGTAGTTGTCCCCGGTCTGAAGATCCATCGTGAAGACGACGTCGTATGCGTCGAATGGCTCGCCGTCGTTCCAAGTGACGTTTCTGGTGAGGTTGTATTCCCATATCGATCCTTCCGGCCACTTCGATGCGTTTCCGGACAGGTCGGCCAACGATGATCCGGTCAAAAAAGCGGAATTGCCGTCCATGCGCCACCAGCTCTTCGCGAGGCAGGGCGACGGGTTCCCGTCCTCATCCGGAGTCGTCAGCGGGCTGTAGATGTAGGAGTAGAACAGGTAATCGCTGTCGTATATCCCGATGAACGGGTTCGCCGACTGCACCCCCTCGCCCATGGCAGTGATGAACATGCGCTCCTCCGCCGCGGCGGCGCTGCAGGTTACCGATTGCAGCCCGGACAGAAGGAACAGCGCGATCAGGAGCGCGGCCGGGGCTGCCCTGAGAGGCCCCGCACCTCGCCACCCTCCGTTCGAACGAGGGATTGGCCTGGAAATGAAACCATTTCCCCCTTCCATCCGATCACCCTGGCATCAGGAATTCAGGGCAAGGAGTGCCCCTGCTCGATAAATGCTTTTCTGAGCGTGTTCCGAAGGGCGGGACGGCTTTGCGCCCCTCAAACCCGCCCTGTCCGGCTTTGCACATAAACCCCCCTAATTTGTGTGCAGATGCTGTTTTTGCACATAAATTCGGCAACCAATTATAGTATGGTGGTAAGGAATTGAAAATCGAATCATCTTTTTTTACTTAATTCTTCCAGGATCTTTGATAAACCATATCCTGCTAGAATGACCGTTGCGGCTAATGCAATCGTATCACCCATGGAGAGATCATTTCCGGATTCCATCTCCAATTTTCCCTTAAGTTTTATGAGTTTCTTATACTCGTCTTCATCAATTGCGATCATTTTCCTTTGCATTACTATCACAATGAGTACATTGTTTACAATTGCATATAGTTTTTGCTAATACGAAAATTAATTTCAAGCCGATTTAATCTATTCAGATATGTATCCTACGGGATACATATCTGAATGCAAGAACCATATCGATAGATTATTGCTGGCCGTTATTTAGACTTCGTTTTTAATGTATAATGTGCTGATTTCGTTGACCCGTGAATCTCTAAGACATCTTCATCACACATTTTCTTGAGAAGTTGATACGCTTGTGATCCGCCTATCCCACACAAGTTCTGACATTCGAAGCTCGTTATTTGCGGGTTATCCTTAAGATAACCAAGTATCATTTCTCTGTACCGCATTCTATCTATTCCTTTTTCTTTTGAATATTGAATGCCTTCCTCCATTTGTTCATAGATTTTTCTAGTCAGAGAAAATACCTGCCCCTTCGTTTTTCCTCTACAATCAAGAATTCCTCTTTTGTGCATTCCAATCAATTTCTCTTTGATCTCTGCGGGACTTCTTTGACACAATATTGCTGCTTCTCGGGTTCCAATATCGATATTGCGAACAAGATGTGAAAGAATTACTATTTCATCCAAGCCATAGGTTGTTCCCTTTTTCACAGATTCGGCAATGAATTTTGCAAAACTCTCATTGACTTCGTCACGGACAATTAGAGTAACCGATGCCCCAGTCGACGTATATATTGGCGGCTCTTTCCCATTTGAAAGAAGATAATTATAAATCCTATCTACGCCCACGCCTGCGCGGTTAACGAGCCCCATCTTCAAAAGGGCGTCCGCTAAAGTGCGATTTCTTGATCGTGGCTCGTGATAAAGGATATTCTCGGGTGTAATATCGCCGACAAATCCTCCAGGATTTCCGATTTCTGTCCTGTCCTTGTAGATTCGAATATATATGGCTCCATCTACAGAATAATCCCTATGTGTCAGTGCATTGAGAAGGGCTTCTCTTAGAACCTCTTCAGGCATTCTTTGAATGGGTATCTCCTCAAGACCGGTTCTAATCGTAATCTCTGTATTGTATGGTTCACACAATTCAACTATTCGTTCTATGGCTTGTAAAATGGGCAATCTGATAAATTCTTGTTTGTCAAGTACGGTATCGGTCTTATAATGAACGAAACAGATTTCGGCTTGCGCTATCTTCTGTTCAATCGAACCCTGCTTCCCGCACAATAATAATGCTCCGATGTTGGGACGAAGATTCTCTTGTGAGTCAGTTCCTCCAAGCCCGATAGCGATTAAGAAATCCCTATCGTTCATGGATTCAAAGTTATGATTCTTCTGAATTCGAGCGGTTGTTAATTTTAATCTCCCGATTTCTGTGACATCGAGATCGTCCCAATCTAACCCACTCATGAATTTTCCAGTGAAATCTCCTCCCTTTGAAATCTCAACCTCAATATCTTCATCTGGATAGATCAACTGGGTGTCTTTTCCGACGCGACGGTATCTCTTCCCGTCTGAAGTCGCATGAATTCTCTTACTCTTATCGACGACTATAGTCACAAATGACTTGCCACCGTACATTATTGCGTCAACATCGACAGTCAAACGCGGGCGTGTATTTTCATAGACCATTCTTTTAATCTCATCGGGGTCATAATTTATGCACCCTTGAAGTGCTTTTTTTCCAGGAATCTTATCAATTATTCCGAAAATCAAAGCACCTCCATTTGTATTCGCAAAACAAACAGAATATTCCTTCGCGTAATCTCTCAATCTTGATACGTCCGCTCTATTTACTGAGCTCTTTATCGGCCAGGGTTTGCATTCAATTTCTTCTGATTCAATATCGTCAGCGATGAGATTTTCTTTCACCAATCGATCAATAGCTTCAATGATTTTGTCTCTCGTAATCGTTCTCCGTCCCTCCAGTTCAATAATCGTCTAATGGAATTTCAGCCGGTCGCTTTATTCTAAGATTTCCTCCATGTATCACTTTCGTTCCGTTCCCAATTCTCTAATCCGCCATAGTTATCGCGGATATAGGGGACGATTTGGGGTCCAATAAGCTGACCACTGTGATTACACTATTGCTCATCAGTATCTTCTGAAGAAGATCCCTGTACGGAATTATCCCCATAGTATCTGCTATAGTTATCAATGACACGTATCCTTCTCTCAATATCTTCGTTGGCTCTCCGATTCAATGATTCAGCATACTCCATTAATTCATCTTTACTTTGAATAATGTAGTATCCCTTACTCGTTGATCCAATCGGTAAATCCGTTTTCCTTAGAACACTCGTGATTATCTTTCTCGTATTGACATGTGTGTCGTTGTCCTCTATTCCCAATATCTTGGCAATGGTTCCAGCATCCATCTGATTATTCTTTCCGATATGTTGTATCAGAATAGCCCTCACTTTTTGTTCTAAAGGCTCCAATTGAATTGACATATCTTATCTTCCTCCAGCTTCGTTAATAAATGAAGCCAATGAATATGAGCAAAGGGTTATCTATTATTTTCGGCACTTCCATATTCATGAAAAAGGTGTATTTCTGTCCACAATGCGAGCTTCTTAACATGGATGGAAATGAAATGGAAAGAACTGAAGACGGCTATGTCTGTAAAATCTGTGGTTTTCTATTCATTGGAAACGTCAATAGTCTGAAAAGGAAAAAATAGTGTCTCTTTCACTTTCTGGTAAATCGAAATAATGTATTTTATTCTTAATTAACTCCTTGAAATTCTCTCCATCATTTGTATCAAATCCGATTTCATAACCTATACTATTGCGATTCATTTCAAATGCGGCTTTGGTGGTCGTCCCACTTCCGAGGAACGGGTCAAGAACCGTGTCCCATGGGAATGTAAACATGCGAATCAATCTCTTTGGCAATTCATCTGGAAACATAGCGATATGCCCCTTTTGCGTCACTCCATTGAATTTCCAATGACCTGAAAACAGCTCCCTCCAATCTTCTAAATCTATGCGAGATTCCTCTATGATCTCTTTCTGAGCCTTGGGGGGTTCACCTAATTTCTTGAAAATTGCTATATATTCATAATCGAGACTGAGATAGCCATTTCTCGGTCGACCATAGCTCCCCATCACATTTGCTCCGCCGCTTGTTTTTGTCGTTGAAATCTTCTGCCATATTACGCTTCCGAGATAGACCACCGACTCCTCGAATTTATTTGTAATCGAATTGACAACCATCGCGTGAATTGGAACTATCTGGTAAGGCGTCGTCTTAGTGGCTCTTAAATACAAATCGCCAATATTGACACACAATCTACAACCTGGATGAAGAGTGCGTATCGATTCTTTCCATACTTTGTTGAGGTTGTCGATATAGCCATTTAGTGAATCTCGATACCCAATTTGATTCGGATGACCATAATCCTTGATATTCCAGTATGGTGGCGATGTAACAATCAAATGTACAGATTCGCTTGTGACCTCTTTCATTTTCCTTGAATCTTTAAAATAAATTTTGTGAGTAGTATCATTCTGTAGAACCTCTTCGGCCTTTTCCCGTCTCTCTGCTAAGACGCCCATCCGATTCACACCCAAAATCAATCTATAATGTCTTTCTATTATCTAGTTTTTTCCATAATACCCTAGCCGATTGTCATTTTCTGCGTATTATCAAGTGATTTGACTTTCGATCCTTTCTTTTTCTTCTCCTTAACGGGCAATCGCTCCTGTTTGATATGACTAATCTCAATGACCAGTTTCAATCCCTTGATGTCTATCGACCAGTCAAGGGCATCTTTCTCCTGCATTCCGAATTGCTTAACGATGCCTGCCGGGACCGTCGTTCGCAGGGATTCACTTCTTGAATTTGCCTTGGTCAATCGTGTCTTTTCGCCCATCCTGATCAGCATCTCAATGGATGTTGTAGCATATTAAATTACCTAAAGATTGCCATTATTTCTACCTACAGTTTATATATTCCTATGTTTCTGTAGGTAACTTGATAGGTAGCAAGTGAGGTATATGCAAAGAACAATCGACCGCACTGGCCAAGACACGATTCATCCAGAAGGTTTCGACCCAGACGCGGCTTCTCGATTAACCTATCCTCAGGACTGGCCAGCCTACAACGAGGCTCAGACAAACGAGAAGCTCCTATTCCTTCGATTGCTCGGTGAATTAACGACTCAGATTCCCAAGCAGGAGAGGGCGGGTCCCGGGAGGCCTCCCGCTGATCTCGGAGAGATGATCTTCGCCTGCTGCACGAAGATATACCTCAATTTCTCGTCGAGGAGGACGGAATCCGACCTTAAGATAGCGCAGCAACTCGAATACATGGCCCACGCGCCTCATTTCAACACGATCCTCAAGTACCTCAATAAACCGGACCTATGCCCCCTCCTGACGTCTTTAATCGAGTTCTCGGCCCTCCCCCTCAAACAGCTTGAGGATAAGTTCGCAGTCGATTCTACGGGGTTCTCTACATCGGTATTCTCCCGTTGGTATGACTCGCGTAAGGCTAGGGAGTCACACAGGGAGTACAGGAAGGCCCATGTTATGACGGGCGTCAGGACCAATGTCATTACAAGCGTGGCGGTCACCGGCGGCACGGTATCGGACTACAATATGTTCGCCCAGCTGATCGAGAACACATCGAGACATTTCGAGATGAGCGAGGTCCTGGCAGACAAGGGATACTCCTCCAGGGAGATCATGGCGACCGTCGGCAGGTACGGGGCAATCCCGTTCATACCCTTCAGGAAGAACACCAGCCACCGCCAGAAGGGCTCCCAGATGTGGGCGAGGATGTACCAGTACTTCATGGAGCACCGGGAAGAGTTCATGCAGCACTACCACCTGAGATCCAATGTGGAGTCGGTGTTCAGCATGATGAAGCGCAAGCAGGGGACCTTCCTCAGGTCGAAGAACGAGGTTGCCCAGACCAACGAGATCCTGTGTAAAGTGCTCGTTCACAACATCTGCGTCTTGATCCATGAGATGTTCGAGAACGACGTCCATATCGATTTCTGCGGCCTGGCAGAGGACGAATTAATGTGCAAATGTCTCCAATGACCAATTTATATGCAAAGCCGCCCTGTCCAGAAACTATTTAAAACAACATGTGGATATCGCGGACGGGATGCAACATGCTCGAAGAGGCTTCTGAACTCATCGGACTCCAGGTATACACGAACAAAGCAATCTACCTCGGGACGGTAAACAACCTAGTCGTCGACCTCGACGAATCGAAGATCCAGGGGTTGTTCATAAACGAGACGAACCCGCTGCTGGTGGAGAACTCCAAGGCGGTGAATGTCCCGTACAGGTGGATCGGCTTCGTCGGCGACATAATCCTCCTGAAGTACTTCCCGCTCAAAGTGGCGCTGAAGAAGAGCTCGTCCGCGAAGAAGGACAAGGACCTGAAGGACGAGATAGAGACCGTCTGATCGGATTACAAACCTTTTTCTCATTATCGACTGCTTAGGGCTCAGGTGTTCCCTTGGCGGTAGAGATAAGGCAGCCCTGCCTGATTTCTGAGAAGGCGTCGATCGTCGGCGAGGTGACGATATCCAAGGGCTGCAGCGTATGGCCCTACGCCAGCATCAGGGGCGACAGGGGCTCCGTCTTCATCGGCGAGGGTTCGAGCATCCAGGACTGCTGCGTCATCCACTGCGATGCGGGCTTCAAGATCGTCATCGGCAAGAACGTCACGGTCGGCCACGGGGCGGTCGTTCACGGCGGGACCATCGGCGACGAGGTCATCGTCGGCATCAACTCGGTCGTGCTCGACGGCGCGGAGATCGGGAGTGGCTCCGTCATCGGGGCGGGCGCGGTCGTGCCCGGCGGGATGAAGGTCCCTGAGATGAGCCTCGTCCTCGGCGTGCCGGGGAAGATAATCAAGTCGGGCGACCCGGCCGTGAGGGAGATGGCGAAGGCCAACGCGATCGCGTATCACCAATTGAGGGACGAGTACCTCTTCGGCAAGAGAGGGAAGATCTGATCACAGCTGGTCCAGGTCGATGCCGCAGAGGTCGCTGAGCTCCTTGTGAAGCGCGAGCATGCGCTTGGCGGCGTCGAGGTCCTGCTGCCTGACGAGCTTCGATATCGTCTGCGAGACCGGGATTCTCCTGTCGCCGCTCAGCAGGTTGTCCGCGTGAGCGATCATCTTCTCCTCGAGCGTCTCAGGGATGTAGCTCTTCTTCGGGAGGTTGAACCTCGCCGCGTCCTGCTCCGTGAGCCCGGCGCCGATGTGCCTCTCGATTATCCTTATGACGGCGTCAGGGAGGCCGAGGCCTTTGGCGATCTTCGCCCCCTCGACGGCGTGCGAGATGCCGTGGGTCTTCGACCTGCCGATGTCGTGCAGCAGCCCTCCTATCTCGACGAGCTCCGCGTCGACCGGCTTCGTACTCTTGGCGGCTATCTTCATCGCGAGCGCGCTGACCGCCCTGCAGTGGGCGATGACATGGTCGTCCGCCCCGGCGTCCTTGAGCATCTTCAGGGCCGCGTCCTTGTCCGGGAGGTCGCCGCCTTTCCGCTCAGCCCCGCCTGCTTCCTTTGCATGTGTCGACAACTGTCTTCCCCCTTGCGTTCGGGACGATCGTGAGCCTGGACCCTTTGAAGCTCGCCTTCAGCTCGGTCCCCTCGAAGTACCTGTCCAGGAAGAGCGCTATCGCCGCGACCTCCGAGTGCGGCTGGTTGCTGACGGCCACGTTGAAGTCGGCCATCTGGTAGACCTCGCCGGGCACCTTCTCCGCGCCGACGACGACCATGACGTCCTTGCCCCTTATCCGCGGCATGACGTCGTCCAGCGGAAGGCCGTACATCGTTAGGTGGACCTTGACGCCGGGCCAGGAGCCGAGGGCCTGCTTCCAGTTGGCCCCGGATGTGATCTCGAAATCGCCCCCGAACCTCGTGACGACCGACCTAACCGTCTTCTCGATCTCCTCGTCCTTGCCGGAGATGACGATGCCGTCGGCGCCGAGCGCCCTGGCGACCAGCGCGACGTGCGTCGTGACGCGCTTGTCCCGCGCGGGGCGGTGACCTATCCTCAGGACCTTCAACATGATGACAGAACCCCCTGGGCCGCGCCGCTCACTCGGCGTCCTTCCTTCGCTCGATCCGGTGGCCGCGGTACTCGAGCCTCCCGCTCCTCTTCACGAGGCTCTTGAGCATTGTGAAAGTGACCCCGAGGGCCTCGGCGACGTCGCCAGCGAACTTCCCGGTGTCGCCGGCCATGTCGGTGATCTTCTTCTCGATCTTCCTGAACTCCTTCTCCTCCATCACCGCCGCGGCGAGGACGTCGGAAATCTCGTACACCGGCCATGATGCGTTGATGTGGAATGAGGTGTAGTAGGTGTGGTAGGCCTTCTCCGGCTGCTGCTCCTGGGAGGTCTGCCACCTCGTCTCCACGAGCTTCATCTTCTCGAAGAACGCGAGCGCCTCGCCCCCCTCCGAGCCGAAGAGCTGCTCGATCTCCTTGGAGGTGTGCCACTCGAGCGTTATCAGCTTCAGGACTTCACGCTTTACTTTCGTGTCCACCGCCCGGAACATCGGAACGAGGTCGGATGGGTCGGTGATAACCTTGATTCTGCTCATCGACCTACACTATACACGTGTGCGAATATAAAGGCGACAGGTGGAAATGCGTTCGACTATATAAGCAAATGAACCGTGCCAGATTTTAATATTGCATTCCATATGAACCAAGGGGGTTTTCCGCGGAAAAATGTCGCCTTTTTCCGGAAGGCCGCCTTCAAACGTCGAACCCCGTGCCCTTCCATTTCCTCTCGATGCTGTAGTACAGGATCGCCGTGTTGCCGAGCAGCAGGAAGAGCACTATCGCGATGCCCGTCAGCGCGATGGCCCAATGGGTCCGGATGCTGAAGGAGAGGATCGCCAGGCCGACGTCGGGGATGAAGGACATGATCGCGAACCTACTCATCACGCTCATGTCGAACAGGAACGTGTTGGTCCTGATCCCCGTCAGGTAGGCGGTCATCACGACCATGTAGAACGATGTCACGAACATCACCAGCAGGGAGAGCCAGAGTATGTCGAGCTCGTGCTGCACGGCGGAGATGATCACCACGAAGATCGCGCTTATGCCCGTGGTGAGGATGAGGAATATCATGATGCGCGCCCTGACCACGTTGGGCACCGTGAGCGGCAGCAGCGAGTAGTAGTCCGTGCTGTCCACGTTGTTCAGCCAGCTGTACAGCAGTATGCCCATGAACCCGACCATCGCGCCGTAGAAGACGGTGTTGAAGCCCACCGGGATGCCCAGCCCGCTGTTCACGAACCATGACGTGAAGGAGAGGAAGACGAGCGGGAGGATGAACGAGAAGAACATCTTGCCGACCGTCCCGCTCCTGCGGAGGTCGACGAACTCCTTGCCGATGAGCTCCTTGTACCTGCCGGAGATGCGGAAGCGCGTCATGTACTTCGGGAGCAGGGTCTCGTGCTTCGAGTCCCTCGACACGTAGCGGAACCTCACCAGGGCGAGGGCCATGAGGGTCGTGGCGGCTATCACCGCCAGCGACGCGGACGCGAGAAGCAGCGCGCCCTCGAGGTCGTCCCCGAACGGGGGGACCGAGAACTGGAAGCCTATGGACGGGACCAGGAGCCTGACGTCGAAGAGCATGGCGGACCCTCCGAGGAAGACGAGCGCGATTATGCCGGAGGTGAACGCCACGAAGGCGGGCGTGCTCCTTGTGTATAGGACCGACCCGAGGAAGCTTATGCTGGTGCCGAGCTGGAAGCCGAGCACCTCGGCGGCGAAGAACAGCAGGATGCTGGTGACCTTGAAGCCGACGAACGGCGCGCCGAGCGCCAGGCCGCATGTCGCAGGGAGGAGGACGAGCGCGATGTAGAATATCGAGTCGCGCAGGTAGAGCCCGAGGAAGGTCTTCCTGTATGTTATGGGGAGGAGCGCCGGTATCGCGACGAGGTAGTTCTTAGCCCCGTAGCCCCGCTCGATGTACTGCTTCCCCATGAAGCCGAAGCTGCCCACCCCGATCCCGTAGATGAACGCGCTGGCCTGGGCCACCAGGGCGAGCTGCTCCAGCGAGGTGCCCTGCAGGAGGCGCTGCATCGACATCGCGAAGATGAAGGAGAAGATGAAGACCATGACCGGGAAGGTGAAGAAGCGCCTCGGCCCGGAATAGGTGGTGTGCGTCCTGAGCTCCTCCTTGAGCATGAGCCAAAGGAGCGTCCTCACGGCGGCTCACCCCTCTTTGCCGACGAGCTTGAGGAAGACCTCTTCCAGGCTGGCGCCGCCCTTGACGAGGTCCGACATCTCGCCGATCCTGATGATGCGGCCGTCAGCGATTATCGCCGCGCGGTTGCAGAGCCTCTCGGCGATCTCCAGGATGTGCGAGCACATGAAGACCGTGCCCCCCTTCCTGACATACTCCAGGAGGTACTCCCTCACCTCCCGCTGGAATATCGGGTCGAGGTTGATGAACGGCTCGTCTAGGAAGAGCAGCTTCGGCTCGTGTATGAATGCGCTCGCGAGCATCAGCTTCTGCCGCATCCCCTTGCTCAGGTCCCTGCAGATGATGTCCCTCGACTCCTTCAGGTCGAAGAAGTCGAACCACCTGTCGATCCTCGCATCGATGTCGGGGATCTGCCTCACGCGGGAAACGAAGTACAGGTACTCGTACGCGGTGAGGTAGGTCGGCGGGGACTCGACCTCCGGCACGATGCCGACCCTGCGCTTGACCTCCATCGGGTCCGCCTTGACGTCGACGTCGAGGACCTTCCCCTCGCCGCCGTCCTGCTCGAGCTGCCCCGTGAGTATCCTGAGGAGCGTTGTCTTTCCCGCCCCGTTGGGGCCGAAGAGCCCGAACAGGTCGCCGCCGCCCACCTCGAACGAGACGCCGTCCAGCGCCTGCTTCTGACCGAATCTCTTGGACAGGCCCTTGGCGCTGATGACCGACACGGTAACGAACAATGCTGGACACTGTATTTCTAACTTGCCTGGCAACGAATGCGGTGTTGCTCAATTCGGTTAAAATATTACAATTGCTATCACGCACCATGTCAAGGAGTGTTAATGAGCAGGGATTGAAATGAGAGAACGTGCAAAGAATACCCTGACCAGCAGGATCGAGACCGAGATAGATTTGCTGCAGAGGCACGTCGCGCTCCTAAAGGCGATAATGGACAACGAGCCCATCGGCATAATCCGCCTCTCCGAGATGCTCGCGTTCCCGCAGCACAAGGTGCGCTATTCGCTGAGGATATTGGAGCAGGAGGGGCTCATCGAGCCGTCGCCCGACGGGGCGATAACGACGGCGAAGCTGCAGGACTTCTTGGACAACCTGAAGAAGAGCCTGGAGGCCCTCAACGCGACGGTCCAGGAGCTCCGCGAACAGCTCGAATAGAATTCGAGTCCAGCTCTCCAAAAGTCTTATCTACGCGCTCTCGATAGGGAGTTTCCGCACCGCGCCGTTGTAGCTCAGTTGGTAGGGAGTCAGGCACGCCTGCTTCCCCTACAGAGAGCTTCCGGCTGTTAACCGGAAGGTCATCGGTTCGAGTCCGATCAACGGCGCCATCCTAATTCCTGAGCATCGTTTGGAAAGCGTTATTTAGAAGATTCCTGTTAGTCTAGAATCGCCCAGCATCAGGGGCGCAGAGAGGGCCCGTAGCTTAGTCCGGAGGAGCGATTGGCTCATAACCAGTTGGTCATCGGTTCAAATCCGATCGGGCCCACTTATCAATTTCTTGAATCCGATGCAAAGGTTAATCGTGAAAGCCATCATCAGAGCCGACGACGGCAGGATTTTGAAAGGGGCCTGCCCGAGAATCCGAGGTGTGCATCATGGAAGACTGGCTCTTGCTCGCGATAATCGCGATAATGATGTACGGCTCTTCCATGGCCGCGCAGAAGCTCGCGCTCGGCGGGATGTCGTCCGCGTCGATGATCCTCTTCTCATTGCTGATTGCGCTGCCGATGTTCCTGGCGGTGCTGGTCTGGATCATCTTGACCGGCGAGATCTGGACCATCGGGGCGGACTCCTTGGCCTACGCCATAATCGGGGCGACCTTCGGCCAGGCCGGATACTACACCTATGTGGAGGCGGCGAAGCGGGGGCCGATCTCGATAGTGGCGAGCCTGACCGCCACATACCCGGCCATGGTCGCGGTCGTGGCGATCGTGTTCCTCGGCGAGATGATCACGCCCGTCCAGGGAGGCGGGGTCGTGCTCGTCATGGCCGGGATCGTGACCCTGTCCTACTTCCACGGGAGATCCGCGGAGAAGAAAGCGGCGTCCAAGGGCTACTACGTGATATGCATCGTAACGGTGTTCATCTGGGGGCTCTGGGCGATATTCGCGAAGCTCGCGCTGATCGGCATGTCGAACATCGCCTTCCTCTCGATATACTCCCTCATCATCCCGCCGGTCACGCTCGCGTACTATAGGCTGAGCAGGATAAGGATCCGGGATGTCTGGCCGAAGTGGGGGACCGCCGTGAAGATAGCGATAGTGTCGAGCGTCGTCGGGAACCTCGCCTACTTCGTCGAGGTGACCGCGATCGACAGCGGCCCGGCGCCGGTGGTGTTCCCGCTGATCGCCTCGTCCCCGCTCGTGGTGATACTGCTGGCATTCGCATTCCTGAAGGAGCGGCTGTCCAAGATAGAGTGGACGATGGTAGCTTTGGTCGTCATAGGGATAATACTGGTGTCGACCCAGTGACGCTTCGATGCTGTTGAATCATGGATCCCTTGCCGGCCTCGGGCAGGAGTCCTTGCCGGCCCTGGTGCGCCTGTAATACGGGTTTGAAAGGTCCTCGAATGCTGAGAGCGCCGCGGTCGCGCCGCCGTGCACCGCTGCCACGACCTGGAGTATGCCGCCGACGACGTCCCCGGCCGCATACACGAAGGGCATGTTTGTCCTGAAGCCGCCGTCGACCTTGACGAAGCCGCCCCCGTCCATCTCGAGGCACAGCGACTTGGCCAGCGCGGAGCCCGGAACGGTCCCGACGGCGATGAAGACCCCGTCGGCGGCGATCCTCTCCTTCGCGCCTTTCGCGCTGCTCATTATCTCGACGCCCGTGACTCTCTCGCCGTCGCCGATGATCCTCTCGAGGGTCGAGCTGAGAATTATTTTGAGCTTCTTCTCCGCGGCAACTTCCTGCAGCTGGAGGTCGGCGCGGAGCATGTCCTTCCTATGTATCAGCGTGACGTCGCAACCGATGGAATGCAGATACAGGGCATCGGTGACAGCGGTGTTGCCGCCTCCGACGACGACCACCTTTTTCTTCCTGAAGAAGAAGCCGTCGCAGGTCGAGCAGTAGCTCACCCCCTTGCCGAAGTACTCGTCCTCGCCGGGGATCAGCAGCTTCCTGTGATACGCACCGGTCGCCAGGATGATCCCTCTCGAGAAGAATGTGCCGCCGGTCGTCGTCAGCCTGAACCCCTCGCCGGAAAGATCTATTCCGACGACCTCCACGCCCTCCTTGATTTCGACGTACTCCCTCGCGTGGGCGGCCATCGCCTCCATCAGCTTCGCCCCCTCGATGCGGGGGAAGCCGGGGTAGTTCTCTATCCAGGGGCTGGTCATCGCCTGCCCGCCGGGAACGCCTTTTTCGATAATGAAGCACTTCAGCCCGCTCCTGGCCCCGTATATCCCCGCGGCCAGTCCTGCCGGTCCGGCGCCGATGATAATGACGTCGCACTTCCCGCCTTCTGCGGGTGCCTCGCAGGCCTTCTTCCTAGCTGACATCCGCCTACGAATTGCCGAATGGGATACGAATAACCTTTGGCTCTTAACTCATAAAAGCATTTATCTCGGCTGAGGGGGATTTCCGGCAGAGGATTTGGCGATGCGTATCGGGGACATCGATGGCAAGGGGAAGATTTACGACGATGAGGGCCACCTGATTCTTGAAGAAGGAGAGATCCTTCATTCGCAAATATCTAAGACGCTGATAACGATAGGAAGAGGTTGGTCTCCATTCGGAAAGATATTGTTCGATGGCAGTTACGGGAATGGCACGATTTTCTTAACCGACAAACGAATCGTCTTCATCAGACGCCCGGACGTGAAATCAATTAAAACTTCCCATTGGCTCCAGCCCGATTTTGGATCTGGCGAAGTGGAAGAGAAAGATAAGGCGATAGCTCATGCTAATCGACTGAATGCTTTTCAAGCATTCGACTATCTTGAAATTCGATATGAAGATATTGCTCTCATTAAAAGAGGTCCCATAAATCGAAGAATCTGCATCAATTGGATGGATAAACACACCTCATTCATAATCTCAACAAGAGAGAAGCGCGTGATGATACCCATTATCCTCAAAGAGATGAGGAAATTCAAGGGGAGAGCCTATCCAAACAAAGCAAGGAAGATAGCAGTCCCGAAATCAAAGGTCGAATAGGGCTCAAAGCATTTTTTCGGCTGAAAAAGCCTTTGAAAGGGTTTTAGGGGAACGCGAGCATCGCTTCAATGACTGGGTGACTGTTAGTAGCCTTTCAAATCGGAAGAATAACCTTTGGCGCTTTATCCGTCAAAGCATTTATCTCGGCTGAGGAGGGATTTTGGAGAAGAATATATGATTACGCGATTATCGAAACGAAAAACGACCGCAATGATTGTATGTTGCGACTCTCAAGTGACATCATCTATCTGATTCTCTCGATCTTGCCTACATATTTGGAGACCAGGTTCATATGCCCCTGTTCCTCCATTATCAGCTTCTCCAGCATTGAGATGAAAGCGGGGATGTTGTTTTCATCCTTGAGAAGAGCCCTCATATTCGAGTTCTTGCAACCATCCAATATGTTGCTGTAGAGATCATGGATTAGTTTCTCATACTTGCCGATCTCCATCATGATCTCCATTTCGTTCTTGTTCTTGAAGTTGAACGTCCTAGCGGCCAACTGCTTCGTATCGGCTTCGTGCTCGGTCTTGATCATCGAAATCAGCTGGTCGACATTATTATTGTGTCTGTCTGAGTCAGATATGAGTTTGAATAGGAGTTCTCGGAATTCGTCCTTCTTGACGTCTATATAGCCCTCCCATTGGACTGTCGTCTCGAACGCCATCTCAATCTCCTTGGCTTTCCTCAGGAAGGACGTTAGTTCGTCACCCGTGCGTATTTCAGCCACCCGTTCACCATCAAGAGAATCTGTGATTCGCCAATTAAGTCTTTTCTCTGGCGGAATGATGATTTATAGATTCTTTAGGTTTCCGGAGGATCCGAAACTGCTTGGAGAAGCCTTTGCGCATGAATCCGAGTATCCACGGTTCTTCTCTTTCAAATCGATAGAATAACCTTTGTCGCAAGGGATTATATGAATGGAGGATTTCACTGGGCGTAGACACGCGGCGGCGTGCCCGGGAGTTGGTCTGATGGCAGAGGTCTGGCTTTTGTTCGCATTGGGCACGATACTCTGCTACGGAACGGCTCAGCAGTTCTCCAAGAAGGGCGTCCAGCTGATTGGTTCGTACCAGACCGGGATATTGTACGCCACCGCATCGATTGGCATACAGACTGCTTACTGGCTGTTGTTTCCGGACGCTGTCGAAGGCGACCTCGGAGGGGTGCTCCTCGCGTTCCTGGCCGGCATCATCGGAGCGCTGGGCTTCGTGTTCTACATCTTCGCGCTCAAGAGCGGCAAGGTATCGATCGTGTCGGTGATAACCGCCGGGTACCCCGCTGTCTCCGTGCTCCTTGCGCTGATCTATCTCCCCGAGACTCTGAACGCCTCTCAGACCATTGGCATAATGCTCGTCGTGGGCGCGATAATCGGGCTATCGCTGCCGACGAGGGCCGACAGGAAGGAGCGTAAGGAAGGGGGGAAGAAGTCGAGGATGTGGCTCGTCTGGGCGATACTCTCGCTCGTCTTCTGGGGAGTGTGGGCGATACCTTCGAAGATCGCGATGACGCAGATCGGCGAGGCGGACTACATACTGATTGACGGCCTCACGATGGTGCTCACCTGGGTCCCGCTCTGGCTCATAATCGACAAGGGCAGGATGAACAGGGACGTCAAGAAGCTGAGATATTCCGGGACCGCCGGCATCCTCGCGTCGATAGGCACGGTGAGCCTGTTCTTGGCGATAGCCCCAGGGGTCGGCGCCGGGCAGGTGTCGCTCGTCACGCCGCTGACTTCCGTCTATCCGCTGTTGACCGTTCTCCTGGCGAGGATCGTGCTCAAGGAGAAGCTGGAAGCGCTGCAGTACGGCGCGATAGCCGGAGGGATCGTCGGAGTGCTCCTGCTAGCCTTATGATCGCTCCTTCTTTGTAGAGCTGGAAATCCCGCTCAGCACGTCCCGTACGGAACGGAGGAACGGGTGCTTCGGGACGTTGCTCATGTCGAGGGACTCCAGCCGCCTTATCCTGAAGCCTATCGGGGGGTGCGGGTCGAACGCGAGCCAATCGCCGAAGGTCGACTGCTTGCCCTCGATGAAGCCCGCGTCGAGCAGCAGCCGCCTGAAGCCTATCTTCTTCAGCGATGTCGCGAGGGTCTGCGGGTCCTTGAGCGTGTAGGCGGATTCCAGGTCGGCCCTCGCCTCCAGGAACTTGGCGAAGAAGAATATCAGCCAGAATATCAGCAGTATGTAGAGGAACGGGAACGTGCCGTAGCTGAATAAATCGACGTTCGGCACGAGCACGTACACCCGGAACAGGTACTCGGCCGTTATCACCGAGAAAAGCACCGCGGGGTCGCCGAACCTCAGGTGGCTCAGCTCGTGCCCCACCACGAGGTCCATCTCCTTCCTCTCGAGCTGCACGAGCAGCCCGAATGTTATCAGCATCGTCGCGAGCCCCCTGCTGAACCCCATCGCGGCGGCGTTGGGCATGGGGTTCTTGGTGACCACGACGGCCGGGACCCGCATGTTGAACTTCTCGGCGGCCCTCTTCACCATCTGGTAGACGTCGATCCTCTTGACTATTATCTGCTCTGGCGTCACGCGTATGCCGGCCTTGACGAACATCGCCGCGATATCCGAGCTCGTCAGGTTGGGGTTCCAATGCGTCATCGAATCGTAGATCTGCTGCTTCAGCGCCGCGAGCGCCTCGCCCCTCTGGGTGAATATCTCCGGGACCGGGTTGTTGTCGAGGTGAATCTCGACGACGACCACGTCGGGATGTTCCTCGGTTATCCTCCAGTCGCTGGTTATCGCTATGATCTTGCCCGCGCTGAGTATGACCATGAGGAGGACCCCCGTCATTATGAAGGGGGCGATCCAGCCGAGCCCTATCCATCCCAGGAAGAGTAGCATCGCGGTGCTCAGGATTATGAAGAGAAGGAAGATGTTTATCATGTTCCCGCGGAACAGCTTCTCGGTGACCTTCGTCTTGCCGGCGAGCCTCGACGTCCTCTCTGAGCCGGGGACGAAGCCCATGTAGAGCGTGTCGCGCCGCAGCGATTCCTCGAACAGCTGCAGGCTCAGGAGCAGGTAGTCCTCGAGCCTCTTGTTGAAGTCGCGGTTGGCCTCCTGGCCCGGGGAGAAGATGTCCACCGCGAGCGGGGAGTCGAGCTTCAGCCTCACCGTCGCGGAATACTTGTCGTGGTACCTGGTCGCGCTGAAGACGAGGAACTTGCCGTGCTCCCCGGCGAGCAGCTTGAAGTCGCCCGCGGCGATCGTGCCGAACCTCCCTGCCTCCGAGTTGTCGATCAGGAACTTGGGGAAGCTGACCAGGTTGCTCTTCGCGGTCTCCGTCGAGATGGTGAAGCTGTGGACGGGCGTCCCCAAATCCAGCGCGGGCCTTGCGTTTGCCATATCCGACACTTGAATTCTCCCTAGCACTATCTATAACATTACGTCGCGGGGCGGGTTGCGGAGGAGGTTGTAGAAAGGATTGAAATATCTACCTGCCAATCCGCGCATCTGGGTAAAACCGGAGAGAGCGGGCATGGGGTTCGAGATCGACAGGGAGACCATCGAGCGGGTCGCGAAGATCAGCAGGCTCCGCCTGACGTCCGAGGAGGAGGAGCGGCTGCTGTCGGACTTCAAGGAGATCCTCTCCGCGTTCTCGATGCTGGATGAGGCCGAAGCGGACTGCGACCCGGCGTTCCATCCGATCGAAATCGCCAATTACCTCCGGGAGGACGAGCCGGGCATGAGCGTCCCTCCGGATGACATCATAGAGAGCATGGACACCCACCAGAGATTCGTCAAGGGGCCGAGGATGCAATGAGCGCGCCCGGGGCCCTGGAGTACATAGAGGCGGTCGTCAGGGGGGAGATCGACCCCCGCGGCTACCTCGGCAACCTCATGAGGAGGCTCTCCCCGCACGCCGAGCGGCTCAACCTGTTCTCGAACATCGTCCGCGAAGAAGGGGCGGCGAATGACGGCCCCCTGAGCGGGCTGCCGTTCAGCGTCAAGGACAACATCTGCGTGAAGGGGTTCGAGACGCGCGCTGGCTCGAAGATCCTGGAGGGCTACAGGCCGCCGTTCGATGCGACCGTCGTGGAGAGGATGAGGGCCGCCGGCGCATCGTTCATCGGCGCGACGAACATGGACGAGTTCGGCTTCGGGACTTTCAGCACGAACTGCGCGTTCGGCGCCCCGCGCAACCCGTTCGACGAGTCGCGCAGCTGCGGCGGGTCGAGCGGCGGGGCGGCCGGATTGACCGCGGTGCTCAGGCATCACATCGCATTGGCGGAATCCACCGGCGGCTCGATATCGTGCCCCGCGGCGTTCTGCGGCGTCGTCGGCTTCACCCCCACCTACGGCAGGGTCTCGAGATACGGGCTCATCGACTACGCGAACTCCCTGGACAAGATCGGCCTGATGGCCAGGTCGGTCGACGACATCTCGCTCGCGCTCCCGATCATCTCCGGCAGGGACAGGATGGACCCGACGAGCCTCGCGCAGCCGGACCTCTCGATCCTGGAGAAGAGGATAAAAAGCATCGCGGTGCCGGAGGAGCTCGTCTCCTCGATAGCGGACAGGAGGATATCCGACGCGTTCTCCGACGCGGTCAAGCTGCTGCAGGAAGGCGGCATGGAGGTCGCGAAGGTGAGCATGCCGGCCCTGAGGTACTCGATCCCTGCCTATTACATACTGGCATGCGCCGAGGCGTCGACGAACCTCGCGAAGTACTGCGGCATGAGGTACGGCAGGGCGGGGACCGGCTACGACAAGATGTACGACGAGTTCTTCACGGAGGTCAGGACGGAATCATTCGGCGTCGAGGCGAAGAGGAGGCTGATGCTCGGCACCTTCGCCAGGATGGCCGGCTACAGGGACCAGTACTACATGAAGGCGCTGAGGGTCCGGGCGAAGATCGTCGAGAGCTACGCCGATGTCTTCAAGGACCACGACATAATCGCGACGCCGACGATGCCGCTGCTCCCGCCGAAGTTCGACGAGATCAGCGCGATGTCCCCCGCGACCGTGTACGCGCTGGACTTCCTGACGGTACCGCCGAACCTCGCGGGGATACCGCAGCTCTCGCAGCCGATGGCGTACGTAGACGGACTCCCCGCGGGGATACATTTCATGGCCGCCCACTGGGAGGAGGGAAAGCTGCTCTCCATGGGCAGGGCCTGGGAGAAGCAGACGCGGTACAACTTCCCGCTGAGCCTGGAGGGGTCGACGTGACGATGATAGGGCTCGAGATCCACGTCCAGCTCCCTACGAAGAGCAAGATGTTCTGCTCCTGCCCCAACGCCGTCTCGGAGGAGCCGAACTCGACGGTGTGCCCGACCTGCATGGGGCTCCCCGGCTCCAAGCCGTCCGTGAACGAGAAGGCTGTCGAGTTCGCGGCGACGGCGGCGAAGACGCTGCACTGCAGGCTGCTCGACAGGACGTGGTTCTCCAGGAAGACCTACTTCTACCCGGACCTCGCGAAGAACTTCCAGATAACGCAGTTCGAGGCCCCGGTCGGCACTGACGGGTACCTCGACATCTCCGGAAGGAAGGTGAGGATATGGAGGGTACACATGGAGGAGGACCCGGCCCGCGCGGTGCACGACCTGTCGGCCGACCAGGAGTTCTCTCTGCTCGACTACAACAGGAGCGGCGTACCGCTGATAGAGATCGTCACGGCGCCGGACATGGACAGCCCGGTGCAGGCCAGGGAGTTCCTCAGGACGCTGCTCGATGAATTGCGCTATGTCGGCGTGGTCGTCGAGGGGGAGGACCTGAAGATACGCGCCGACGCGAACATATCGATCGAGGGCGGCGAGAGGGTCGAGATCAAGAACGTCACCGGCCTGCGCAACCTCGAGAGGTGCCTGGAATTCGAGCACAGGCGGCAGGAGAAGCTCTCCAAGGCGAGGATGAGCGTGAAGCGGGAGACGCGGAGCTTCGACGAGGAGAAGTGCGTGACGGTCGCCAGCAGGGAGAAGGAGGAGGAGCAGGACTACGGCTACATCTTCGAGCCGGACCTGCCGGTGTACGACCTCAAGCTGCTGTCCAGCAGGATGGCTTTCCCGATGACCGCGTCGGAGAAGGCCGCGGAGATCGAGAGGAAGTTCGGGCTCCCCGCGGACGACACGAGGGCGCTCCTGCTGAGCTCGAAGCCGCTCGGCGACATGCTCGAGGAGATATCGACCAGGGTCGAGGCGACGCACGCGCTCCGCTGGCTGAACAGCGTCGTCAAGGCCGAGCACTACAAGCACCCCGATGTCGTCCTGAAGAAGGCGTCTGGCGAGATCGAGAGGGTGATCGCCGCCTACGCGGCCGGCAGGATCTCCGACAGCGTGGTGAAGTCCGCGATCAAGCTCATCTTCGAGGTGGGCACCGCCGGGGAGCTGACCGAGCTCGAGGTGGCCGGGGACGTGCTCGGCGAGATCGTCTCCCAGATGTTGGAGAGGGACCCGCACCTGGTGGCGGAGATAAAGGGCCAGCCCAAGGCGATCAACCACCTCGTGGGGCGGGTCATGAAGGAGACGAAGGGGAAGTACGACGCGCGGAAGATCGCCGAGGTCATAAAGGAGAAGATCGAGAAATTGTAGCGGCTACTTCTTCTCTTCCGACGCGAGCGACAGGATCTGCAGCTCGCGCAGCTGCGCCTCGTCCACCGAGCTCGGCGAGCCGTCGACGAGCGACTGGAACTTCTTGTTCTTCGGGAACGCGATGACGTCCTTGATGGAATCCAGCCCGAGGAGGCACGCGACAAGGCGGTCGAACCCCAGCGCGAGGCCTCCGTGCGGCGGCGCCCCGTACTTCAGCGCCCTCAGGAGGAAGCCGAACTTCTCCTCCGCCTCCAGCTCGCCGATGCCGAGCAGGCTGAGGACCTTCTGCTGAACGTCCGACCTATGGATACGTATCGAGCCGCCGCCAATCTCTATGCCGTTGAGGACCACGTCGTAGGCTCTCGCCTTCATCTTCTGCGGCGGCATGTCCAGGTATTCGAGCGTCGGCTCCTTCGGGCTGGTGAACGGGTGGTGCTTCGCCTGCGGCCTGCCCCCCGCGGAGGGGACATCGAACAGCGGGAAGTCCACTATCCAGAGGAACTCGTCCTTGTCCTTCGGTATGAGCCCCATCTCCTCGCCGAGCTTCTCCCTGAGCCTCCCGGCGAGCTCCGCCGCGCGGACCTCCTCGTCGGCTATGAAGAGCAGGAGATCGCCGTCGCTCCCGCCCGTCGCCTGAACGAGCGCGCGCTGCACGCCCTCGTCAAAGTACTTCACTATGTTCGATTCGGTCTTCCCGCCGACGACCTTCATCCAAGTGAGCCCCTTTGAACCCTGGTCCTTGGTCCACGTGATCATCCTGTCTATCCAGTTGCGTCCGAACCGGCGCTGCTCCTCAGGCTTGTCCGCGTCGATGCTGAAGATCTGCTTCGCGTTTATGCACTTGACCCTGCCTTCCTTCTTGATTACGGACAGGAAGACCGAGTACTGCGAAGCCTTGCAGATGTCGGTGACGTCGGTGATCTCCAGGCCGAACCGCGTGTCCGGCGAATCGGTGCCGAACCTCTCCATCGACTCGTCGTACGAAAGGCGCGGGAACGGTCTGGGCAGATCCTTGCCCTTGACCTTGAACCATATCTCCGAGAGCAGCTCCTCGACGAGGCCCATTATGTCCTCCTCGTCGATGAACGACATCTCGACGTCGACCTGGGTGAACTCGGGCTGCCGGTCCGCCCTGGCATCCTCGTCCCTGAAGCACCTTGCGAGCTGGAAATAGCGGTCGAGCGAGCCCATCATCAGAAGCTGCTTGTAGAGCTGCGGGCTCTGCGGCAGCGCGTAGAATGTCCCCGGCTGCACCCTGCTCGGCACGAGGAAGTCCCTCGCCCCCTCCGGCGTGCTGCGCACGAGGTTCGGCGTCTCGACCTCGACGAAGCCGTGCCTCCAGAAGAAGTTGCGCACTATGCTCGCGACCTTGTCCCTCACGACGAGGTTGTTGACCATCTTCTGCCGCCTGAGGTCGAGGAACCTGTACTCCATCCTGATGTCCTCGTTGGCCAGCATCCCCTCCTTCTGCTCGATTATCTCGAAGGGCGGGACCTCTGAGGGGCTGAGGATCTTCGCGTTCGAGATCGCGACCTCGATCTCGCCGGTCGGGTTCCTGGCGTCGGTCGTCCCCTCCACCCTCTCCCTTACGGAGCCTTCGACGCGCAGGACGAACTCCCTGCCGATGGAAGCGATGATCCTGGATAGTTCGTCGCGCTTCTCCCCAGTGGCCGATATCGGATCGAACACAATCTGGGTGATCCCGTACCTGTCGGCGAGGTCGATGAACAGGACGCCACCGTGGTCGCGGATCAGCCTCGCCCATCCGGCCAGGACTACTTTCTGGCCTATGAGCGCGGATGTTATCTCCCCGCAGGTGTGAGTCCTCATCATTTCTTTCGCCCGGTCCTATCAGAAGCGCAGTACTGAAAGCACTTCACTCGGATAAATAGTAGATTTAAGTATCTTTTGGAGCGCGGGATTAACCGCAGCCTATCTGGGAGGAGATAATTTCTAGCATGGACTGTTTCACGAGCTTGAACGCCTCCTCTGCCTTCGATGTGTCGGCCCCTCCGCCCTGTGCGAAGTTCTTCTTCCCGCCGCCCCTGCCGCCGAGCATGTCCAAGCCTTTCTTCAGCAGTGAAGGGCAGTCAATCGTCATCTTCTCGTTGCATGCAACGACCATGAATGCGTTGTCGGAGACATCGCAGAGCAGCACCAACGCGCCGTCCTGGCGGATCAGCCTTGACGCGACATCGTTCATCGTCTTCCTGTCAGCGCCCTGCATGATGGAGCTGTAAAGGGAGAAGCCGCCTATCTCCTCAGGCTTGAGCGCAGCCAATGCATCCTGGCTCGATGCCTTGAGCTTCTCCGAGAGCGCTTCTTTCTCAGCCTTCAGGTTGTTCACCGTCGGCTCGACGTTCTCCGGCGCGCAGCCGAGCGTCTCTGCGATCGATAGAGTCGAGATTGCGAGGATCGAGGAGGCTTGGACGGCTTTCTGACCTATCTCGAACTGAACGCTCCAGTCGGAAGCTTGGCGGCCGGACACCATGCGTGTCACGGCAATCCCGCCGATTTCGCCGGTCTTCTTGACATGCACCCCGCCGCAGGCGGCCGCATCGAATTCCCCTATGCGGATCACCCTGACCTTATCGCCCGCTATTCGCTCCGCCTTGATTCTGACGTTCGCAAGGAGCGGGGAGTCCTTCGGAACCTCCTGGACGATTACATCGACGTCGGATGCGATGACCTCGTTCGCCTTCGCGACGGCGGCCTTGAGCTTCTGCCAGGACATCTCGCCGTTGAAGAACAGCGTCTTCTTTTCGATAGCGATGTCGACCTTGCCCACCGTGATTTCCGGGTTCTGCTCCTGCATCGCGCGGAACAGGATGTGCTGCCCGGTGTGGCCGCGCATGAGCTCACAGCGCCGCGACCAATCGATATCGCAGTGGACCTTCTGGCCGGCCTCGAAAGAGGAATTCGGGACGGTGTGGTAGACCTCCTCCCCCTCTTTGCCGGCCTCCGACACATTCTTCCCGTCGATGGAGCCGAGGTCGTTCGCCTGGCCTCCGCCGCCGGGGTAGAACGCCGTGCGGTCGAGGAGGATCTTGCTGCCATCCACTCTGGTGATGACCGCATCGAAATGCTTCAGATACGGGTCGGCATAGTAGAGCTTCTCGGCCATCTGCATCACTCATCTCGCTGCGAAGGCGGCCCTGCCAAGGTACTTCGCCCTCCTGCCCAGGTCCTCCTCTATTCGGAGGAGCTGGTTGTACTTCGCCGTCCGCTCGCCCCTGCACGGCGCGCCGGTCTTTATCTGCCCGGCCTCCGTGCCTACCGCGATGTCCGCGATCGTCGAGTCCTCGGTCTCGCCGGACCTGTGGGAGACCACGCAAGTATAGTCGGATTCCCTCGCGAGCTTCATCGTGTCTAGCGTCTCGGTGAGAGTGCCTATCTGGTTGACCTTGATGAGGATGGAATTCGCGACCTTCTTCCTGATGCCTTCGGCCAGGATGGCCCTGTTGGTGACGAAGACATCGTCGCCGACTAGTTGGACGGAGCCTCCGAGCGCGGCGGTGATCATCTTCCATCCCTCCCAGTCCGCCTCCGCCATCGGGTCCTCTATCGAAACTATCGGGTAGTCGCTGCACAGCCGCTCGTAGAACTCGACCGCCCTCTCCCGGGTCTGGCTCTGCCTCTTGCCGGCCTTGATGGAGTACTTGCCGTTCTCGAAGAGCTCGCTGGCCGCGACGTCCAGCGCGACCGATATGTCCTTTCCGGGGGCATAGCCTGCCTCCTCGATCGCCTCCATCACGAATCGGACGGCCTCCTCGTTGTCCTTGAGGTTCGGGGCGAACCCTCCCTCGTCGCCGACGCTCGTCGAAAGCCCCCTCCGCTTGAGCACCTTCTTGAGCGAGTGATAAGTCTCCACGCCCATCCTCAGGCTGTCGGAGAAGTTCGGGCCTAGCGGGGCGATCATGAACTCCTGGATGTCGACGTTGTTGTCCGCATGCACCCCGCCGTTGAGGATGTTCATTAGCGGGACGGGGAGGACGCAGGAGCGGAACTGCAGATGGCGGTAAAGCGGTCTTCCCTCGTAGTTCGCTGCGGCCTTGGCTACCGCGAGAGAGACGCCGAGCGTAGCGTTCGCGCCGAGGTTGCTCTTGTTGGGCGTGTCGTCGAGTTCGATCATCAGGTAGTCGATCTGCTTCTGGTCCTTCACATCGAGGCCGACCAGGTGGGGCGAGATGATTCTGTTGACGTTCCTGACGGCCTTGGAGACCCCCTTGCCGTTGAACCGCCCCTTCGCGCCGTCCCTGAGCTCCAGGGCCTCTCGCTTCCCTGTAGAAGCGCCGGACGGCACCGCCGCGCGGCCGGTGTCCCCGCTGTTGAGCGTGACATCGACCTCGACTGTCGGATTGCCGCGTGAATCAAGAATCTCGCGCGCGGTTATCTTCGATATCGTGCTGCTCATTTGAACGCCCGCACCCAACATAGCTAGAAGCGGATTAAATGTTATTCGCTCCTTCGAAGGAGTCGCTGTTGGAAAGCTACGACCAAGCGAACTCGCCCATGCCATTCCCCGACAAGTCGCATTCTGAGTACGTGCAGCCGGTGCAGCTCATCATGTGCAGCCCGTACCAGCTGTTGCCGGTCGCGGTGACCCCGGTTACGAGGACTCCGTCGCAGGCCGCGAGCACTATGCCGTCCCTCACGTTGTTCGAAGCACCGCCGCCGCCTCCGCCACCGCCGCCCGATATCGTCGAGGCGGTGCAGCCGGAGATGTACATGCCGTGCATGCCGTTGGCGTCGACGTGGCCTCCGTACACCATCAGGTTGCC